>Ga0183096_1000602_pt1 | contig 43578 bp, 37 predicted proteins | sample Biomet5_FD_127791 | JGI IMG/M metagenome (GOLD analysis project Ga0183096, IMG submission 127791) | Microbial communities from bioreactor (seeded with sewage sludge) at LBNL, California, USA - Biofuel metagenome 5 (version 2) (version 3) | ecosystem: Engineered > Bioreactor > Anaerobic >... | reverse complement strand
CAAACGTCCTTGATCGGTGTCGGTCCCTGAGCTTCACGCAACACGTTGATGATTTGTTCGTCGCTGAATTGGCTCTTTTTCATTCGTTCTGCTTTCTCTCTTCTCTTTTACCAGCAGAACTCTACTTTTCCCATGTCCATCTTTCGGGGAGCAGGTCAATACCATGGGGAGCTGCACTCAGGCCACTGAGAAAGATACGTCGCACGCCTGTACAAAAAAACGAGCTTATCTTATTCAGATAAGCTCGCTCATAAACCTGTAATCTCACCTTTTACCGAGCACCACTCATCAATTTGCGCTCTTCTGGCAACAGTTTTGATTTGAGTGCTATATCAAGATATTTCCGCGCCTTCGCTTTGTTATTGTTTGCATTAAGTATTAGACCATAGTAACCAGCAATGGACGGGTTTTCGAGTTCGGCACTATTAATTGTCTCAATTACTTTAAGAGCTTCTGCATTCTTCTTTTGGAGGTAAAGTGAAAATGCGTAAGTCGAGGCAATGCTCGCATTAGTAGGTGATTTTGAATATATATCACGAGCCATGCCAAACGGATCAATTTCGGTGGCATTCAGAAGCATTCCCACCATTGCCAAGTTATTCTTCGCTGTAAGACTTGTTGGACTTTTCTGAAGTTCACTCTTAAACAATGAGAATAATGACCTGGTTTGGCCGCCAGTGTAATAGGATTCTCCCAGAGCTTGAGTAGCCCATGTTTCCTCTGGAAATCGACTGTTGACAGTGAGCAAGATGGATTCTATTTCATTGTTCCAGTGCCACTGCGAAACGAGTCGCAGCAGAGATACCAGGTTTCTCAGATTGTTGCTTGCCGCTTTCATTGCCTGATCCCACTCCAATTTTGCCGAGGTCCCCATGTCGAGGGAACGAAGTGCACGGCAACGAAATGCAAAACGGAGAAATTCCATTTCACCCCAATTTTGTTTGGCAAGGGAAGATTCCTGCCCTCTCCAGTCTTTTGTTGATTCCCTGCATTCGGCCATCAGGAGCACAACTGGTTGATTGGTTTGAATTGTTGTCGGGAGGGTTTTCATCCATGCGAGAGCATCACTGGGAGACATCTCATTCATTTGCCATGTAATAAATTCGCCAATTTTCTGCAGATCATTACCTGCTGCATGCTGGCAATTGCTGACTAACGAGGAAAATTCCGGGCGTTTTGCAAGCTGGTAAACGCTTAATTGCAGAAGGCGATCCCCATAGTTAGAATTGGTTTCTCGGAGTAATTGCTGGGTAAAGGTCACAGCATTGTCAACTTTCTTTGTAGCAACCGAGTCTGCCACGAGCTGCCGCAGCGCCTGACAGCGAAGTCCACTGTTGGTGGGATTCAGACTGATGACATTAAGTATGGCTCTTGCCTCGTTTGCCACTTGGGAATTTGTGCTGTGCATATGGATCACTGCCAGATTCAATTGTGGAACAGGATCTCGAGGGTTTAGTTTGACAACTTCCTGGAAATGAGCTTCCGCTTCGGCAGGTTTTCCCATGGAGATGGCAACCGCGGCTGCTGCATTGTGGTATTCAGAAGTTTTCTTGTGCGTTGGATCGATTCCGTCAAGTGTTTTGCTGGCTGTTCTCAGATCGCGGGATGAAAGAGCCGCTCGAATGAGAGCAAGCCGATCTTCAAAAGATTTGGGATTGATCTCAACGATGCGTGACCACCATGCCACAGAGTTAGGATCGTGAGTGGCTTCGCAAATAACTGCCATCATTCGATTGGCTTCGAGATTCCGCGGATTGGTTTCAAGCGCTTGTTGGAGGCAAAGTAACGTATTTCGTCCATCGCCCTTTTCCATAAAACTCTTTGCGAGAGTTACCATGTGTCGTTGCTTCCAGATTTTGTAACCACGGAAGCCTGCATACCCACCAAGCAGGAGGATGGTTAGACAAAGTATGACAACAATGATTTTACGCATAAATGTGTTTCGAAGGAATTATGACAAAGTTTTTCTATTATTCCACAGTTTTTAGCTGCCCAATTTCCAATTCCAGTATGAATGACTCATCTGCCATTGAACTGCACGTGTGTTATCGAGGTTGCTCCACCGACTTGGGCTGAATATTAAATTGAACTTCCGAAAAATGCCACTCAGTAATTCTCAGTTTTAATTGCTCACCAATTTGTCTCAAATAGTCCTGAGATTCAGGCCTTAGAGCAGCCGTAATCACAATACGATTAATTTTGTAGTGAGAAACAAGGCTTGCCAAGTCTTTTGAATTCCCCAAAACCTTGAATCCATAGACCCACTGATGCCTTAACAAAGGCTCGTCATCAATCAACCCCACGATAACGCTGCCGTCATTCGATGGTGAAGTATTGAAATTACGCTCCTTTATGTAGAGTTGACATCGCCCCCCCGCACCATAAAGCAATATCTTTTCTGCATTTATTTTCGCTCCCGGTGTTCTGAAATAATTTACAAGTTCCTCAGTAACTCTGTAAATTACGCGCAACCCAACAATCGCTGGATGGCTTAACCCTGCCAAAATGATGGCTCGAACAACCCATTGACTAGCATTCGATGGGTCTATAAGCAGGGCGACTCCCAAGCTAATCGCCACACCAATCTCCAAAGTCCCGATCAGAATCAAAACGTCCAAAACGCGGGCTCTATCCCAAACCGTTATGTAGGAACGGGAGGTTGCCAGCAAACAAAACGTTGGAGTCACCCAAATCGGTAACTCAAGAAACCAGGTGTGCCAAAAATTGACACGGACGGATTCGATGGCCCACATGATAAATGCCATTGAACCAATCAAACAAAACATATCCCAAACTGGATATGAAAGCGCTTTAAATGTGGAATGCGTTGGTCGTCGAATACCAGTTAATATGACCCTGCCCGTATCGTGAAGCTCAATCACCGCAAGATGACGCATCAGCACATAGACCGCCAGTAATAGCGCAAACAAGAAGATCCCTGCCCGATGTGACTCAAACGTAGCCATCAAAAGTCCGAAAAACACCAACCCACCACTTAGGATAAACAGGCTCGTGGCCACACGAGGTGTGCTCAACCCCATCTTCAGCAAGCGATGGTGAATATGTTCCACATCCGGCTGCATAATACCCCTCTTTTTGGGAGTCCCATCAGCATTAGTGGCAGGCAACCACATACGCACAGAACGACGCCAAATCGCCAGCAAAGAATCGTAAAGTGGAATTCCCAAGACTAAGAGTGGAATTGTCAATGACAGGAATAACGCATTTTTGTTAAAGGTCTGAAGCGAGATTGCTCCGAGCGTCAATCCCAAAAACATGCTGCCTGTGTCACCAAGAAATATCGAAGCCGGATAGAAATTGTATCGTAAGAATCCCAGACTTCCTCCAATTAGAGCTGCTAACACCACAATCCCACCCGACACATGCCCCATGGCAATAAAAACTCCGCAAAGCCCAGTCGCAGAAATAATCGTCAGACCAGAAGCCAAACCATCCAAACCATCGATCAAATTAAAAGCATTAATGACTGCTACAATCCAAAAAACGACCATTGCACAATCAAGTAACCATGGAAGTTCAATACCAAACAGTGAACCAAATCGAGTTCCAGCATGGCAAATTACCGAAGCAGCCAGTATTTGCCCCGCTAGCTTGACAGTGGGACGCATTCCCCGAACATCATCAATCACACCAACGACAAGGAGAATAGAAGATGCCGCAAGGTAATGCCCCCACCAATTTCTATCAATTGCGGCTTCTGACGAAACCCATGTGAATCCCAGAGTTAGAGCACAGGCAATATGAACACCAATTACAACAGCAAGTCCACCGCCTCGTGCTGTGGGACGCTTGTGAGGACGCCGGGCATCTGGCTTATCAATCACCCCAAAATGAACCGCCAATGACCTCACCTGGGGGGTCAATAAATAAACCACCAGAAACGCAGCTAAAATTACTGCTAAATAATTGTCTAAATTATTCAACACGAAATACTTAAGAAGTAATTATTTTTAATCAAAAACTCAATTCATCGTCTCTTTTTTAGAGGCGTATCGTATAAACGTTACTTCGTCAATCTAAAGTCGACGGACAAACATAAACCTCAAATATCCAAATTGCACAAAACAATGTGTTTTCCCTTTACTTGAGAGTCTCAAGCCAAGACACGATTTGGGCACAGTTGGATGACTTCTGAAAGTATGTTTCTGCAAAATGTCGCGCAGCTAATCCCCTAGCCTGAAACTCAACAGGATTTGACGCTTGCTTAACCGCCAATATCAAGGCGGAAATATCGTTCTCAGGAACAACCCACCCCCCGCCTGACTCTTCAATCCACTTCGCAGTCTCACAATTTCGGCCACCAACAAAAAGCACTGGGCGACCAACAGCGAAACTTCCTTGTAGTTTACTAGGAACCATTAACCCCTGCCAAGAGGAATCCAAGCTTGCCAAGTGAACATCCGCAGCACAAAGATGAGTCCGTAACAGCTCGTCGGGAGCATATCCCATCAAATCAATCCTCGCTTCTGGATGAGCCTTTGCAAATGCCTCAACTTCCGCCCGACGTTTTCCCCCTCCTGCAAAAACCCAGCGTGGCCCCTTTGCCCCCAATAGACGCGCTGCCTCTAAAAATTCCCCCAACCGATGCCCCAGCCCCATATTCCCAGAGTAAAGAAAGACGGTTTCGTCCTTCTTCCACCCCCGCTCTGCACGTAGCGGGTTTTCTTCCTTGGCCGGCCAAGGAGATAAATTCTCGTTGCTCCAAAGTGGAACCCAAAGAGTTGAAGGAATCTGATCGGAAAGATTTAAGTCGTCCCCATCCTTATTGGAACCAGTTGAATCAGACTGATATTGTTTCACTTTCTCGGCCATCATTGGTCCCAAAGTCAACACCCATCCAGAACCGCGAAACTGATAGCGCGTCAGCCACTTCAAAAGGCAAAAAAACAAGCTGTTCTTACGCGCCATTCCATGTGCAAACATCACATCAGGATACAAATCCATGATCCAATGAGCATGACGAGCTCCATGCCAGCACGCCGCCCATTTTCCGAGTAAGCCAATGTAAGGAGGCGTCGTCAAAGCTAGAATGACATCTGCTTTTCCCCCTTTGAACATCAGCGAGGTGAAAAGCGAACCATAGAATGATCCGTAGTCAGCCAGTTTCCCTACAAATCCTCGACGACCAAAGCCCGTTGCTGGCAGTCGAACAATCTCAACCCCATCTCGGGTCTCACGAGCAGGATATTTATCCGTTCCATTGTAGGATCGACGTGAACAAAGCACCCTTACTTCATGCCCTTGTTCAACAAGCGCCTTCCCCAAATCGTGCAAATACTGGCCCGTTGGAGCCGGATCTGGAGGGTAAAATTGGTTAAGTAAAAGAAAATGCACCGTTTAAATAAAACCAACGTTTTAGAAAGGAGAAATCCCACTCCGAACAAAATAACTCAGCAATGCGCAATATTCCCGTAGAACCGAAGACGTCTCATTCAGAGATGGCTTATGCTCCATGTCTACCCCGTGATATGCTGGCATCGAAAAAAAATTCATTTCATAACCATATTTCTTGAAACAAGCCAACGCTCGTCTTGAATGAAACCAGGAGGTAACAATTACAACATTTTTACACTGATGACGCTTGAGTAATTCAATGGAAAACAGAGCGTTCTCTCTGGTGTTTTTTGAATTTTCTTCGACCAGAAGATTTTCCTTGGGCACGCCCGCCAACAACAACCTATCGCGGATCAAATAACAATCACCTATACCAGAAACAATCAGATACTTTGGAGAGATCGTTTTGAACACCTCCAACGCACGAAAAGCCCTGTCCCCTGATTCCCCGCCCAGAACAACCACTGCATCAGCATGATCGATTTTGTTTTCAACAAATAATAAATCCTGAGCAAAATATAAAGAAGAGAAAAGGCAAAACGCAGCAAAAACCACTATTCCGAAACACAATTTCCAGTGTTTACTAATTTTAGTTGATCGGAAATCAAACATGATGATTTTTCAGAAATGCCATCAAGGCAAAAGCGCATATTGGGGCCAGTTAAATAGCAACATTATCTGTTAGGATGTAGCATTAACGCAATAACAGTCATTTTAAATTATCCGCATACCGATCATAATTTCATTGCACCGTAAGACTACATCATCAGGCACACCAGCAAGCCTACTGAATGATTGCCATTCATCTCACCTCACTGCAACTTCACCGCAAATGTTTTTCAGGGGTGAGAGGCAATTCCGATTTGATTAACCCATCAAGACGATGCAACAAAGCCGCTTTTGCCTCAGCTGCAGTATCATATCCTTCAATGATGACTTCGAACACCTGCTGTCCATTCTTACCTCTCCCCGCCCAAATGCCTCTGAGCAAATTCATCCGTGAAGACTCAAATTTCACCGATGCATTCTCCTCTGTTCCAGCTTCCCACCGACAGTGGAAAACGTGTATTTTTGTATTCTTTGTTTTGAACACATATTGGCGAATTGGTAAAGTAACACCATGGATCTTCGCAAGAAACAGATCCGGTCCAGACAGCATGGAATATCCAACTCCTGTCAAACAGGCTTCTGGCGTATGCCTCTTTGCCAAATACCCGGCAACGCGTCCTGAATACCAGTCGAAATAATAGAGATGCCAGACACTTCCATCATTCTCTTTCCACTCAACCTCTGTTCCATCATCATAACACAACAATTTGTAAGTATTCTCTGCTATCTTGAACTGCTTAAATGATGGTGAATTTGTCGGAAAAACCATGGTCCATTTAACTAGGCCACTTGTTTTGGATTCTCTGTATGAAAACCATGCAAAACAAGCGATTTCAATCAAAGAAAGCCAAATACAAAGTACAAGCGAAATCCGAAAAAGTCCCAGCGCCCCAAAGTATTCAAAAAACTTTCTCTGATTAGCCACTACATTTGAATCATCGCTTTGTGTTTTCTTTGACTCTTGCCCCTGCTCATTTGATTGACCTTTTCTCCCCATCCAAGCCCCAACCAACAACAAACTCAAAGTGCATATGATAAGAATGGCAAGTCCGGCAGGATCATGATAGGTGGCAATGGCTGATACTCCCTTCTTTGCAGCAACCCAAGTCAACAAGGCAGTTCGACATACATTAAATAAAAACGAAAGTATGATTCCAATGCCCACTAATCCCAAACGACGTTTCCAACATAACCGATAGAACTCTCCAAGAAACAACGAAATCATGAGGCTCGATTGGAATGACCGGATTCCGCTGCAAGCCTCATCCACCCCAACGATTCCAGAACTGACTTCCAACAGATTCCCATGTTGCACAGTTGGAACTCCCAATAATCCCATCAACTCGACAACTAAAGCAGAATCGGCACGAGTCAAGGACTGGATAATTGGCTGTTCAATTGGCGATGGCCATGGAATTGCAACAAGGAAAAAGGCAATTGGAAAACCCAATAACTCCAATCCACGTTTTCCAAAGCGATATTGAAGATAAAGCAATGTTGCCCCAACGGACATGAACCCAAAAGTCCACTGCAATGGACGCCATTCGGGGGTAGAAGCCGCAATAAAACGGGCAGGAAGCATGACCAATCCCCCTAGCAAGCACAATCCAATGGCTAAACGAGAAACATTTGTCTGTTCATTACTGGAAAGACTGTTTTTGCCACTTTGCCAATTCTTTAGAAGCAAACCAATCATGAGAATGGGGACAAACCACCCATAACTGTACTGCGGATTGGTCGTCCACTCCAGTCGGACACTATCAAAAACCAGAAACCACAAATATGCCAACGGCAGAACAAACAAGTAGTTTTTCATCAGTTGCAAATTCGAAAACAACATTTATGTATCAGAATACAGTTATTTATTAAACACAAACGACGTTTGATTCTTTTACTAAATCCCCCATGGTCGATGTGATCGACTGAGTTAAAGAAAATAACAACATGTTAATAGCACCTTGTCCACTTTGTTTCTTAACGAATAAAACTGTTATTATTCAACGCCATCTCAGTTTCCAATAAAAATGAATCATTTATCAGACAATACATTTAGCCCTTCTAGGCAGCCATCGGTCTCGAATCATAATTGAAGTTCGCTCAATCGCAAAGTAGAACACAAAACCCATTACCCCTATGGCAAAAATTGCTATTGGGAAATAGCAATACCAGGGCAAAAATTGAAACAAATGCACGGCCTTGCGTGCAACATGCAACATGAGGGCATGTGTTAAATAAATGGAATATGATGCCTGAGCAATGTATCTAATAATATTCGGCATGATAAAAGAGCTCGTTTCAAAATCAACACACAGAACTAATACCGTCATCAACGTAAAAGCCAGCAGTGAAAACCCGACACGATACATCCATGTCTGCGATATAAACATCAATGCAATAGTCACAATCAACAGTGGAATCACAAACTGTTTGGACAGTTTTTTTAATTTTAACCAAGTCTCCTTGTGAAGTATAAACAGCCGAACCGCCCAAAATCCAAGTATCAGCCCCTCCAATCTCAGATGTGTAGCTGTTGTATAGTAACCAAAACCACCACTGATTCCTGTCGTTCCTTCCATTGTTAATGAATAGAATAATCTACAAATGAAAGATGCCAGAATCAGGATTGAAAACAAAATGGTAACAGCAAATCTGATCCGTCCAACCAACAACAAAAGTAACGGGAGAAATAAATAAAAATGTTCCTCTATGCACAACGACCAACTCACTAGAAAGAACGGAATTTGCTTGTAATAGTTTTGAACAAAAAACAAATAACCAAAATCGAATGATTCTTTTCGCTCAATGTAAACAGCCCCCCATGAAAGCAATAGAGCCACCATGTAGGGAGGAATCGTGCGAAACCACCGTCTAAGCCAGAAACGTCCAATTTCTACATTTCCATATTTCTGAAGTTCTCTCCAATAGAGCCCACCGATAAGCCATCCGCTAAGCACAAAAAACAAATCAACACCATAGCATCCCACTCGCGTAAACTGCGTCACAGCAGGGATTGGAACAGGAGACATTTGGGCCAAGTGATATACGACAACTGAACTGACCGCAATTACGCGTAATAAATCCAGATAGGGGTCACGTTTGATTCCTTGAGAAGAATGTCCTTTAGCCCCTGAAGCTACACCTATCAAATTATCGGTTTTTGTTGCCATAGAATCACTTTACATTGAATCATACATTCAAGATTCACAAAGGAATACCGCGATCTTGCAAACGGCGCTCTTTAATCTTAAGTACAATGAAGTATTCATAAATCGAAAGAAGCGTGCAGAAAGTCAATCCCGGTCTGCCATCAAGAAAACCCATCCGGTAGATGTACATATAAATGAACCGTAAAAATGGTCTGCATGGAAGCCTGGAAAATAGCCGTTTAAGTGCCCGTTTACGATGAGCCGCATCACCCTTGGTAAATTCCTTAAAGCTGAGCGGTACATCAGATGAAATATCACGAAAATATTGATCAGCCTCCAACGTGGCGTATCGATTATGCTTATCCAACCAATCAGATATGCCCTTGGAAAAAGAATAATGGATCAGGGATTCCTTTAGAGTGCCAATTCTCTCCGCAGGCAAAGACTCTCGTTGCCCATGCCCCACTTGCACAAATTTCAGGCGGTCCCTGTGTCCCAGCCTCACCTGATACCACGGAAACAAACTGGAATGCCTTAACCATCGACCATGAAACATCATTTTTGAAGAAACCTGATAGGCATCTTTTTCATTATGCTGGCAGGCCTCCAAAATCTCGCGATGCAACTCCTCAGTGACAACCTCGTCTGCATCCAGATGTAGAATCCAATCATGTTTGAATGTCTGCGATATTCCAAAATTCCGCTGTGTGGCAAAATTGACAAACTTATTCTGAACAACACGAGCCCCAAATTTCCTGGAAATATCAACAGTTTTATCAGTGCTATATGAATCGACCACAAGAACATCATCGGACCACTTTACAGAGTCCATACATCTGCTAATATTTTGTTCCTCATTAAAGGTTAAAATAAGAACTGATACACTCATTTCATTATTTGCAATAGGATTAGGATTTCACGCTATAACTTTTGTAAAAGCCCAACTCTTTTTACTTTAACTTCCGTGCTTTGATAAATTTCGCAGGATTCCCTGCAACGATCGTCCACGGTTCAACATTTTTGACAACAACAGCACAAGCACCGACGATCGCCCCCTCGCCAATCACCACGTCTGGTCCAACAAATGCATCAGCACAAATCCAAACCTGATCGTAAATATTCACTGGTGGTTTCAGCAACGGCAAATCCGGTTTCCCATAATCATGTGTTCCCGCACAAACATGAGCCCGGTGCGATACTGTAACTCTTTTTCCAATCGTCACTTTCCCCAAATTGTAAATCAAGGCATCCTCACCAATGGCGCTCCAATCTCCAATCTCGAAATTCCAAGGAAAATAAATGTGCGCGGATGGATAGATATTCACATTGGCCCCCACTTTTGCACCAAAGCATCGAAGAACGAAACGTCTCCATCCAAAAAACGGACGAGGACTGCAAACTATAAACACTTTGCCTACTCCCCATAAAATTCTAAGAAACAATTCTTTTATAGTATATTTCGAACTTGTCCGGTTGGCCTTTATATCAAGGGTATCACTCATTTTAACTATGAAATGAAGGCAGGTTTTTTACCTTTTTTAAGCACCCATTCGTATGATTGCAAATATAATCCTGCGATACGGTTCCAATTGTATCTCTGTTGAACAAGTTTACAGCCTCGCAATCCCATTTCGATTCTACTAGCTTCACTCAATCCCATGGCTTCAGTCAATGCACTCGCGAGTGGTGCAGAACCTACTTCTATCCACCACCCACACTTGTATTCCACAAGATCTTTCCATGGCGTCCCGATTGTTGTAATCACAGGGACTGAGGCAGCAAGCGCTTCTGCCGCAGAAATACCAAAATTCTCAGTATAACTTGGTAATACAAATAGGTTGGCATCAGCTAAAAGCTTCCATTTTTGTTCTGAATCCATCAAACCTGGAAATTCAAATGAATCACCAAGACCATACTTCAATATTTTTTCCTCCAAAACTGCTTGATATCCAGCTTCGTTCGGTCCTGCAATAATGCAACGCCACCCCTTCGGACGTATCATTGCCCACGCTTCGACCAAATTCATAAGGCCTTTGACAGGATGAATTCGCCCCAAAAAAACAACATTTCGTAACTTACGATCGTTATCAGGTCTTCTTTCCTTTTGGAAAAATGGGAATTCGATGCCATTAGGAATTACGGCAATCTCCTTTCCGGGCAATTGATGATGAACATCGACTAACTCCTGTGCAGAAGAAGCTGTCAAAAGAGCCGCCCCCTGCAAATCTCTGAGTTGGTAAAGCCACCAAGCAATCTTCTTCTTAAATGACCTATGCTGAAGAGCCCATTTTGCAAGCATCCCAGATACCGCGTTTAAGTAAGGAACACCTCGTTGTCTCGCCAGAGAAGCAGATGCATGATTTGATGAGAGCCATAAACCAAAATCCTGAACTAGGTCAACAGGTTGGTGTTCCATTAAGCTATTCATTCTCCGGCGAAATTCAGTCCCCCACACATCCTTCCCATTAGAAGGCACATAAACAAGCCTGACATTACCTTTGTTAGGAAAAGCTTCGGCTTCACCGTTAGCGGGTTCATGGGTGAGAATTGTTACGTCCACACCAATCGTTGAAAGCTCACCACTAAAGTTTTGTACAACAGCAGAGGTTCCCCCACCTTTTTTCAATAAACTGTGAATGGTAAATAAGACGTGCATTACTGGCAATTTTCTAACATCAGACGCCATGGAGCCGTTGGCCTTGGCTCATTGGCATATACATGACCCATAATTTTCAAAAAATACCTAGCTACAGATTCTCCACTAATGCATGGAGTCCAACTTCGAATTCGTTCCCGCTCAGCAGTGGTTCGAGAACCAAGCTTGATCCATTTCTTCAATGCGATTTGCAAAGCAGATACAGACTCAGATTCAAATACAGTTCCCAGCCAAGGCTCTCGGATTAAATCCGCAGCTCCACAAGCTGCACTGCAAATAACGGGCGTACCTGCCATGAGGGATTCGTTCACAACCGCCCCCCATCCATCATGCCGGCTTGGGAGCAAGGTAATGTCTGCGTTTGACATGGCATTCCAAACTCCCAAAGCATCGGATTTAGGCAACCAAATAATTCGGTCACTAATTTTCAAAACCTTCCCCAAAATATCCAATGACGTTTTTTCAGGTCCATCACCAAGAAATTGCAATTGCCATTGATCACAAGCAAAGCCACTCAACGCACGTAATAAAATATCAAGACCTTTTCGATCAATATATTGTCCGACATATAACAGAGTAATAAGCCCATTCTTTCGCTCCTTTACAAGATTGCCGCGTGGTTCAGTAACATAAGCAAAAGGAAAACATTTTTCCGACGAATATCCACACCCACGAAACCATCTAATCCCGATTTCACCCATCGCAAGTAAAAAATCAAAAGCCTGGCCACTAGTGTATCTCTCAAATATATACTTCAATCTTCGCCCAAATCTACCGACTCCCCTGGGGTCTGGGGCTTCTGTAAGAATTCCCAATCGAGAATGTCTTTTGATGCAAATCCGAGTTGCCTCACGTCCCAGTGAACTCAAACGAGCACCAGCCATAATATGTATTGCCTCCTCTCCTGCATCAGAAATAATTGGCTGAATACATTCAATCTTGGGGGAAAATATTAATTTCACCGCCCCCATCTCAGGAACCTTCCACCCTAAGTTCACACGCTCTTCACTCATGGCTTCCTGAGTAATAACCGTAACTCTGTGTTTCAAGTCAGGCAACGCCCGCAGAAAAGGAGCTTGATGAGGACTTATAATATTTTGCCAGAATACAAAATGCATTTTTCAAACCGACAAAAGGTCGATCTTTAAGTTAAGAGAACAAGCCTATAAATAGGTCATGGCAATATTTTCCCATTGGTTCTTAGCAGGATCAAACCATTACCCTATAAACCTTGAGTGGATGTGCAGGCACACGTTTCAATGTTTTTGGGAGAAGGACCAACCATCTTTGCTCTTCCCATTCTGACGGCGTTAAAACGCATCCGCATTCTTGATGTTTTGGCAATGTTCCCCTGAGTTTCGGAAGCATCTGCAAGCCTGCCAAGCCAAAGCCAAAATAGGAGGCAAAGAGGACTTCCAAAACCTAAAACCCATCCCTCTGCAATCCCGTGAACACCCAAATAAATCCCGGTTACACTCAAAACATCATTTTGCAGAGGTGATCCATTTTTATTGAAAGCATACCGGCATATTACATATAAAATTCCTGAGAAAAACGCAAATGCTCCTAAAATCCCTGTCATTGAAAAAATCGCCAAATATGACGATCCCGGTTCAACCCTGATACCAGTTTCACTCTTTGATACTCCACTGCCAGACCCCATACTAATACCAATTCCAATTATAGGACTGGACTTAAATTCGTCGATTCTGGATTGCCACAAATCAGTTCGGCTATTCTTTGTTCCCTTTTTTGCAAGCATTCCAACTGCCGAATCTTCACTTTTTAATTCTCCGCCATGAGTAAAAAACAAAGTAATTGCAACAGAAATAACCACGCTAAAAATTAACCCCAAAATGGGCTTGCGACGCAAAAACAAAAAACATATCGCAACACCAGTTGATAATGTTGCCAATCTAGAGCCGGATGCAAACAAAGGTAACACCCCCAAAATAGCACCTCCTCCCCATAACCATGATTTCATATGAATTGCACGTATTAAAGCTATTGAAATTCCAATTCCGACGATGGGCCCCAGCAACATCGACTGGTTCATAAAACTCGAAAAATAAAGAGATCCGCCATAACTTGGCAGATGCAACAAATACCAAATCAAGAATATGATGCTCAGTATAACAATGCCATCTGTTGTAAACTTCCATGCTTTCATGCGAAGCTGATATCCAACTGGATTTGAAATAAGAGGCCCTACGGCAAAGATCATGCCAATGATACCAAACCAATGTAATATAGAATCGACTGGGTGTTCCGCTCCTAAACAACCAAATCCAAACACACACACAACAAATAACCACCACCAACGCCATTTTCCCCCGGCCATTACTACAACCCCCAGACAACTCATCAGCGCAATTAACGTTAATCCTATCAAGATAGATTCTGGAATATGAGCAAACAATGGCAATACTGTTCCTCTAATGAAATACACAGTAACTACAATAATTCCAGCCCAACCAACATGTTTCGGATATCTAGTTGTCCTAATTTGTCTTCCTCCAAATTTCTCTGGGATTTTCGAATTTCCGTTATTCATGATACTCTTAAGGCAAATAAATTGCCAATCTGGCTCCTATTTACGGGGGATGATAATAAGTGGTCTTGCCCGATGCCCTAAACTACAAATTCCCTCTGGATTTTGAAAAATCAATAAACAATCCCATCCTCTTACAATGTGTCATCTAAACCGAGTTACGACATTTTTTGAACCCGAACGCCAAAAAGCCTTGTTTCAATCTTTTTTCAGGTTCGCTCCATACACCAGAGACTGATATACATGAACAAGTTGGGCGGCAATGATTTTCATATCGAAATGATTACATACAAGTTTGTATGCCTCATCTACCATATGTACAGATTCATCATGATTTTGAAGGATTGACAAAACGACTTGAGTCAAAGCTGTACAATCACGCTTCTCAAGCAGCATAGCTACTGTTTTCCCTTTGGATAACGCAATTACTTCTGCTGTTCCACCAGTGGGTAAAAATCCGGCGACTGGTGTTCGCATGGCAAAAGCCTCCAATAAGGTTGTCGGTAATTCTTCATGTAAAGAGGGAAACAAAAACAAATCACTTCCACCAATGATTCGTCTGGCATCTGTACGAGCACCGAGCCAATGCAAATTGTTATCCAGGCCTAATTCACTGCCTCGTTGCTTTAATGCATCGCGTAATGAGCCGTCCCCCACAGCCAAAAAGTGGCATATAGGGAGAACATTATGAATTCCAGCACACACGGAAAGGAAGGAATTCCAGTCCTTTTGTTCAGCAAGACGCCCTACCCCGCAAATAAGCGGAGCCGTATCGGGAATTCTAAATTCTTGTCTCAAACCAAATGAATCCTTTTTCGGCAGATTTTCCATGGATAAGCCATTAAAAACAACTAAACTACGAGGCTTAACTTTGGGAACACAGGTTAAAAGGGAATCTAAAGTCGATTGAGACACACCTACAAACCGATCAATGCGATAGGACATGCCACTAATAATCCACATTGACTTCCACCAACTTTGATCCATTTGTTTTACAGGGCAATGAATTGAGTAAACAACAGGAATTTTTTGACAAATCATCAATGTTAACAAAACCAGTAGTTGCATCTCGTGAGCATGAATCACATCTGGTTTAAACTTCTTTAAAAGATCACGGAATTGAGATAATATTCTAACATCATGACCACTGTGTGCATTAATCACAGTGACCGAAACACCTAATCTGCCTATTTCATCCGAAATCGGTCCCCCCTCCATAACAACACACAAATGAGGTTCAACAGCAGTTGTATCAATATTTTGAAGAATTCCTTGTACATGGCGTTCAATTCCACCGAATCCGCCATGCCCAATGACGTATAGAACTCTTATCTTCATTCTAACTTCTACTTTCTTCCAAAACGTCCTCTTAAAAAACACATTTCATCCCAAGCTAACCACCATATACGAGAAAGTTTTCTTGAAAAACGGTATTTTAGCGACCATGAACCAATCATCTTTTGTATCTCCGGCGCAATATTTGACACATGGCTTAAGTCGCTTGTAATGACAGGAGGAACAACTGCCTGAATATTTACAATTTTATGTCTTAAAAGCCAATTCCATTGATCTGCCGTCCCATGCACTGGATAAAGCACATTTAACAGTGCCTTTGCAGCCATTAAACTAACAACATAACCATGCGTGCACTGTGCCGAAGTAACTGGCTGTATACCGTAACCAGCCCAAAGAGGCTGGTATGTTGATTTAACCGCAATTGCCCAACTTAAAAGAAAGATATCCGCCTTATCTGCTGAAAATTTAGATTCAATAGCCTCCAACAATTGAGGAATATTGGGATTAAGCCAGGCATCATCCTCTAAAATTAACGCATATGGGGTCCCGTCTTTAATAATCTTTTTATAACAGTAAATATGACTTAGAGCACATCCCAACTCACCGTGAGAAATTTCTCTTCCAAAAATATGAAAACACTTTTTAACATCGTAATCTCGTTCGCGCTCTTCCTGAGTTAGTCCTTTACCAAAAACAGCAGGAAAAATTTCGTATTCAAGTTTCAGTGATTGGAGTTGCTTTTCAATAGCCAAACGCCGATTAATGTTGTCTGGAAGATTGATAACAAATATGCGCATAGGCAAGTGAAACAGGTGTTTTTAAATCCATACCTTTAAATAAAATGTACATTATGTACTTTTTGGCATGTAACAAACCAACCATGCGTTGGAGCAATTTTCATTCTTTAGCACTTATGAGGCTCTGATGGAAGAGGTCCTTTTGGACTAAACATTACACCACATTTGATCCAAAGCTTGTTTGGTTAAAGACGCACGAGTAATATATGTATCACCTTCCCCCATGAAAAAAATAAAATTCTCGTCCTGCTTTATAACCGAAGAAACATAAACAATGCCGGGTTTCCTTCCTCTCGCCCCCAGACCGGAAAAAAGGAATTTTTCGGTTATCTTGTGCGGAAGAAGAGTTTTTTTATCAACTAGAACACCCCAATGGTAGTAAATTCGTTCAATGCGGGACTGTTTAATTTGATGTACTAATAATAACCAGTATTGCTCATCATATTCAATTGGATTGGTACTATATGAAATCATGGTTCCCACCCCACCGATATCGGTCAATTTACCTTTTAGTGGACAATTAACAACTGTGGAAAAACGTAGGTTTCGTCTATCAACCAACTTCAAAACCCGATAAGGTGAAAACGAATAAAATAAATATAATTCAAAGTTATCTTCCAAATAAACCCAATTCTTCTCAATAGAATTCAATGGAATATCTAATTGCGGATGACCAAGAAACGTCAACGTATTTAAATCTTCCTCCAAATGGGACAGACATGGAATCGCACTCCGGAATGTCCAAACGCAATCGTTTTTTTTCACTAATGGGATCATACTATGGTTCACCCATATTTCCTCTTTATATTTGAACAGACGGAAATCTTCAAACCCCACTCTATCCAAGTTGGGAAATTGTTTTATCGATTTGATTCCATAACTTGATGTTATATTGAGAGATTGGTTTAATTTAAAAAAAATTGGGGCTCCTTTACAATAAAGGTCCGCTTTCGAACCAACAGCATCATACCAGTGGCATGTCTGACCCTTTGCCAATAAAATTAACCCAATACTGTTGTGGATTATAGCTCCTGGATTATAAACCCCTCCATCATATCCCAAATACCCCGGCCCGGCCATAACGGTTGTTATGCTCCGATGTATTCGATGCCTCCACTGAATAAAAACCCTGGCAAGAAACCGTGTTGGGGAAAAGAAAAAACGAGCCTTGTAAACTAAACTATATAACCATGGATGACCACGAAGAAACTCCTTCAATATTTCCATATGGGTTGCATGTTTACTTACTTTTCCACCTGTTCGCCAAATAATTGCATACGCACGGCTTTTGTGTCACTTTGTACATAGTTTTGTCCAAGAAGATTCACTGAAAATTCCTCCCTTAGTCGTGGATCTCTTACGAGCCTGCATACAGCATCTGCCAGTGCCTGCGAGTCACACTTCACTATCACTCCAGTAATCCCATCCTTTATTTGCTCCCTGGCGCCAACAAAATCCGTGGTCACGATGGGCTTGCCTAACAATCGAGCTTCAGCAAGCGTAAGGCAGTAGCCTTCATACCGAGATGGTTGAACATAAATATCACAATTGTAAATGTAAGGATACGGATTCAACTTCTGCCCGACAAAATGGAAATCCTTTTCAAGCCCCTTGTCGACTGCCTGCTGTTTGTAGGTTCCCATTTTATCACCATCTCCCACAACATACCACTGGACATTTATTCCCTGTTTTTTCAATTTCTCACAAACTTCAATTGCGATGTCGAACCCCTTCTGTTCACAAACACGTCCCACAGAAACAATATTCAAACAACAGTTATTCTTGACAAAAGGTTGTGATTCGCTTGCGAGTTTTAAATAAGTTTTTCTATCAAGAATATGCGGTATATAACTAACAACAACCCCTTTTTCTTGCAGCAATTTTGACATAGTGCTGGTAAGCTCCACTGAGCAAGCCACAACTAAATCAAAAGCTTTATATTCTTCTCCAAATGCAGCACGGTCAAAGTAGGACAAAGGAAAATCATTATGTATCCATGCAACCTTTCGTTTTGCATGAACAGTTTTAAGAACATACATTAAGATTTCAGTCGTGTCTCCATAAGAAATCGCAATATCATAATGCGTAACATTTGTTGACATTCTATTTTGAACCATCTTCATGAAACGCACTGCTCTCCTCTTCCCCGCAGGTACCGCCCATCGCAAATAAACCAAGTGCGTAAATAAGAGCTTAATAGCTTGGCCCCAGCGCAAAGATACCAATAACGCAGAAAGATATTTTCTATTTCCGTATTCCCACTCATACTCATTTTCTTGCGTCCATGGAACACTTAATACCCGGCAGTGATTTGGAACATAAGAAAGCAGACTTCCTCGTTTATGGGTCAAAACCAGATCAATGGCATAATCTTCACATACAGCCATCAAGGACAACAAGGATTTCTCGACTCCTCCACAAACCATGGAGTCGGTCATGATTAACATTCGTTTGGAAACACTACTCTGCGAAGCGCTAAAATCTTCAGGAACCTTTGTTCGAAAAATGTGGTCCGGCATTGGACATTTTCCCAAATGTCTTGACCATGTATCAAAACCAGACCTATAGCTGCCCCGTCCTGTAAGACACAAAATTTGATAAAACAACCATTTACCTGGCTGAATACGCAAAATTTGATTCAATCCCCTCTTCAATATGATTTGCCGAAGAGAAAAAAATATTGCGAGCGACCCCCCTCGAGCCCCAAGCAGAAGATCATTAAACCTATGCCAGATCAAAACGGTATCTGTAAGGAGATTCCACCACGCCTGCCTGCGCCATGGCAACTCATCAGCATAATGCAAGACAATAGGACTTTTAAGCTCTTCACTAGTGACATCTCTGGAAAATCTTTGCCACTTTTGAGAAACCAGTCGGACCTGCCCAAACAAGATCACGTTCAACGCCGTTTGATCGGCGGAATTAATATTCTGGTATCTGTGCAGAAAATCAAACGCACGTTTGGAAACTTTCTCTTTTCGGAACAATTCCAGATTAAAAAATGAGAGACCTGCACAAAAATACAGCTGTGGATCAAATGAGTAACCATTTTCCACAAACCACTTATTTTCTCGCTCAAGAGTTTGAGGCACCCCATCCCGTGTGCTCTGATAAATCACCGAATCATCTTTTTCCTTCCATAACTCGGCAATATCAGCACGCCACAAAAAATCACAATCACAATAAATGATGTGGTGAACATCCGGTAACAACTCTGGCAATAACAGTCTCGCATAGGTCAGCCGACTACCACCGTATTCCGGGCAATCCTTGAGAGCCAGATGGTCAATGCAATAACGATGAACAATAACATGTGGATGAATTCTTATAAGCAAAAGCCGAAGATCTTCAAATGTCTCATCCTGTATCCCTCCATCCAGGATATGGTAAACCAATTCTACATTGCGCGAAGCATAACAAGCAATACTCGCAGCCGTAACCCGCAACCCAGGAAGATAATTCTGATCTGATGCCAAGGCTATTTGTATGGAATCCATGAAAATATGTTAAAAATTCAAATTGTTCATCTGCTCACAATTTTTTAATGATGAATTTAAAAAATCCCATCCACGTTGACGCAATGCCTGAACACGCTTATCAACGCTTTCCCAATCAATGTCCTCTGCTTGCGATAAACACGTCTCCTCATTGTCTTTTAGAATTCGGTCCTGGAGGCCAATTTCACTCAGAAAATCTTTAAGGCGGACATTTCCATTTTTATAACCTCCTTCTAGAGGTATTACAAAAAACGGACGATGAAACAAAACGGCGAAAACAGAACAATGAAATGAATTCGTCACAACAAGTGATGCCTTTGACAGATAACTAACGAACTCTTGCACAGTAACCGTAATGTTTTTTGCCTCTGCCAGCATGAAATCGTGTATTACTATGTTTAAAACCAATTCATAATTTCCAATACAACGTCTGACTTTTTCCACAAGCCCCTCGCTATTATTATTAAGAATATATACAAATGAATACTTCTTCAAACTCTCGGTATTAGAAATTAAATTGTGATAATCCTCAGATGAAAGCAACAAGGTAGGGTCAGGCACCCAAGATACGTTGGAGAATCCAAGCCGATTTAAATACGGAACACTACTCGACTCTCTGACACTAATAGCTGTAAACGATGATAAATATTTTTTAATGCATTCGAGACAATCCTGTGGAAATTCATGGCCACCAAGACTGGAAGCATATGATATTTTCAAACTTGAACCATGTTCAAATGGTAAAAAATATGCTTCAACTGCGCCAAAACCTGAGGAACAATTCCACACTTGATCACTTCCAACGAGAAATAAATCACAGTCTGGAGGTGTACGCTTCAGCAAACTCACATCTGAACCATAATTGGACGTTTTGGGTAACAATTGTTCAAATTGATTAAACTTCAACCTTAACCTGAAATGCTTCCACATCCATTTGCATTTATAGAATGTTCCCCCAACAGTTCTACCTACATAAGACTTAGGGTTGAAAAACGATGGGCCTTTGCTCCATGGCTGGTAATAATAGATAAATACAGGACTATGCCCCAACCTTTGCAAAGCTAGCATAGTTGCATAGGCTTGCAGAGCTGCTCCATAATTCTGTCCTATAAAATAGGTTAATATACCAATTTTCATCGCCTATTTTTCGATTGAATACACCTATAAATAATTTGTTTAATATGTATAACTTTGAATTTGACTCGATGAAAAATATTTGGACCACATAGTTCGTATTTATTTATCAATTTTTTAAATGAAACCTTCTTTAAATCGCTGTAAAATGCATTTCGTTCCAATGGACGACGCGTGGCTTTTTCAAGCATGCCATTATTAATTCTGGCCGTATTTAAATCAGCTTGTCCTATAAACATTTTTTCCCGTATCTCTTCCAACCATGTTTTACCTTTTAAAGTGTTTACTAAAACCAGCGATGTTCCCTTGTCATCCTTGTCATATTCTGGATATTTTTGGCCTACCCCCCAAAAATCAGCAATGGTCAGATCTCCTTCTCGAGAAACTGAGGCGAATGCGCATCTATAGCAGCTTTCCCTTAAACAATAGTCACGCAGAAATCCGGCCATATAAGGATCCAAAAACATTTTTTTGCACTCGTTTTGGATTTCTGTTCCATTTTGAAACACCTGTTTTACTCTAAAGTCTTTCCATCCGACTAGTTTTTCACGAAATTTTATATTTAGAATACGTCTGCCATTTCTTTGGCTATATGTAATATACTCATTAAAGAACAATGGAGAGGGAACCCCATGGCAAATTATATCACAACAAAACAGATTATTATATTCTTTGTGCAGATAACCATGTAATCCAGCAATTTGACATGGCGTTCCAGAAAAGAGGACTGTTCTGCCTTTTTGCAAGTATGATCGAATGCTTTTATAGAGTCGGGACGATATTTCACTCTGAACATATTTGGAGCCACGCAACCGATTCAGTTGAGATGGGTCCTCGATGATTATATGGTGAACCACCAACTGTTCATCAAACGCGGCACCAACAACAACTCCGTCCTTTGAAAGAATATATTCCGCCAGAGCCGAAAAGACTCCGCCTGACGAGCTTTCTTGCCTTATTTCAGAATCAAGATTCCATGCGGCATAGACATCCAATGGTTTTTTACCATTATCAGTTGCATTCTCCTTTTGCCCGTTTTTTGTCCATATAGGGCAAGTTTTTTGACAGAAATTACAATGATTGCATTGCGTAATATCTGTCACAGGGAATACGAATCCCTCCTCGTCAGGCTGCATGGTGATACATTCCTTAGGACAAGCGGCGGCACATGCCCCACACCCTGTGCAATCACTCTTATTCCCACAAGGTATTACTTGTATCTCGGATGTGTATTCCATGTTTATTGAAAAAGTCTCATCATTTTGAATTTTTCAAAAACGCGTTTAATGGCGTTTTTCAAAAAGATGCGCTCATTCTTATCTATAGCAAATACCCAGGAAGCCATCAATGTTGTCCCAAACGTTAGAATACAGATACAAATTAGATGAAATAATGAAGGCGATAAAATCGTGGAGAAACCAAGTCCAATGGATGAAGTAATCAAAGTAACTGTTATGCAAGGAACCAGTGTTTTTTTAATCCACTGTTTCATCGGAACACCCATTAGTTTTTTCATCCAGACTACACGTTCCAAACTACACAAAATCATTGTTGAAATAAAAGCAATGCCAACACTTGTAGGAGAACAGCCCAACTTTATAAAAATCCATGCAATGGGAAGCGTAAGAACCAATAATCCGCCCACTGTTAGTTGATAGGCTGCAATCTTTCCATGTGCTGCCACAGCTAACATGTATCCCGATGTGAGACGATCTATTATGAATGTGGTCAGGATTAATTTGCAAAATTCTGCAGTATATTGCGGAGGCGTTTTAAGCCAGAGGGTTAAAACATAGTCCATTTCAAGAAAAAGCGGGATGGTAAAGAGCAAGACAAGAATAGTTCCAAATTTATTGGCCCGTTCCGCAAGCATCAACATTCGTTGTCTATCCCCCCGCCCTTCGCTGGAGGTAATTTCAGGTGAAAAAGCTCCCATCATTGCAGATGACAGTTGATTGGTTTGATTCGATACATTACCTGCAATGCCATATGCAGCATTAACTGTAGTTCCAAAATTGTGATTCAATAATAACGCAGTACCTTGATCTCTCAATAATGCCCCCGAACTCCCAATTAGATTCCAACATGCAAATGAGGCCATTTTCGTCATGCGTCCCCGATTAAGCCATTCAGTAATCCGTATTTGACATTCACGAAAAGTAAACAATGCCCTAATTATTATGATCATTTGAAAAGTAGTCATAATAACTGCTACTCCGATTGAATATACAATCAATTTGTCATGATTTATATAAAATAGAGAATATGAGAATGAGAACCAAATCAAAGATTGGAACAATCCATATAATGCCAATTCAGCAATACGTTGTTTGGCTGTGAACATCCCACCAAACGGGATCGAAATCATGTTAAAAAAGGCAGAAACCAGTGAGATACGAAAAACCCACAGGGCTGCATTCATACGTCCCAGGGGAATGTTAATGTAGTGAGAGATAACGTATTCGCCAATGGGCCAACCAATTAGAATTAAAATAACGGCTAAACAAACATGAACACTTAGGGCTGAATTAAACCACTTGCGAACTTCATCAGTCTTACCCTCTCCTATTGAATAGGCAAAGTATCTGGCCGCACTACCAGCCAACAAATTATTTAAAAATGTAATAAAAATTAATATCGAACCTACGATGCTAAAGAGACCAAAATCCGATTGTCCCAAGGCATTTAATACCCAACGACTACTAAAAAGGCCCAGTGCTAAACCGAAAACAGAGCGAGCATACGTCACGAGGGTGTTTAGGACAAGGCGGTGGGCAGGAGACATTAGAGGGAAATGCTAAAATTGTCAGTTTGGCTTATAAATCTGGAATTGGAAAAGTAAGGAGTTGAAATAATTTCGAATTGTAAAACTGATGAATTCCTACTGCGAAATATTCCAAAATGAGAGGAAAAGTTTGGTTCTCTTTCAAACCTGTATTTCCGTTACTGGAAACTAAATGTCACGGCCAAAATCCAGATAGCCTTATTCCATATGAAATGAAAAATATTGCTTGTCGTCTGGATCTCAAAACACATTCACATCAAAATGTTCAAGTCTCTGTTGTCTTTCCATTAACAAAATCAACCTAAAACAATCTTGTTTTGTATATTATCCTCCTCATTATTCTCCCATTCCAAAATTAACGGCACCTCTTATTCATCGGAAAAACGCAAATTAGCCGCGGCCCCCAAGTTTGACGGATAAAGACCGGCTGTATCCACTAATTGTAATGAATTTCGAGTGGCAATATAAACAGAGCCACAAGTACGGGCATTAACACTTACAGAACCTAGGTCTGGAATTGTGACGGACACCCCCCTGTCTATTCCATCTGCGGCCCATGCAGTTATAAGCCATTTATCACTTGCAGACATCTTTCGCACAAGAACACGGACATTCAAATTCCCAGTAGGGAATTCGTAGGCCGACTGATCTGTTGCCCAAACGTGTTTATTCGGGCCAGGTAGTAAATCTCCTTCAAACAAAAAAGCATCAAGTCGTGAAAACAATGCCTGCACCTGTGAAATTGCTTGTATTTGAAGCAACCAATGAGGTGGAGAGTTACTATCAAATGCGACGTCAAATCCACCCACAGGATAATCAAAATATCCAGCTATCCCCCCAATCATTCCAGATGTATATAAGCATTTAAGAAACCCTGTGTAGCATGTAATATCGGAAAGATTACTTCCCCATCCTCCACAGACCCATGAATAATTTGTTTTATAGCCAAGCTTTAGGTTATAACCAACTCCATTTAATTGTTTAGTTAGCAAGTCAGCAACCTTATTCCATTGTGCTCCAGGAGCATTTGTCCAGCAGTATGGGCCTTGATAATAGTTTTCAAAACTAGGCATATCAAAATTCTTAGTAAAAACATCAGAAGACCATCCCCAACTCCCTGACCAATTTGTAATCCAATTGAAGTAATAACGATTTTGTTCGTTTCCTGTGCTGTAATAAACATAACATTTACGTTCTGGAACAGCACTTGCAATTGCCTTACTTAAAAAAGACATTTGCCTTGATTTTTGTATTGAAGAGTATAGATTCCACCCCATCCCACTTGTTGACTTTGATTGAATAACTCTTGGATCATATTTCCAGACATCTGCCTCATTTCCAGTAACTCCAAGACCATATTCACCACCATCCAAGATAACAGAAATTGGGGCATTTGAGTTAATTACTCTTAGTGGTCCAGCTACATATTCAGCAAAATTAATCCAAAAACTATCCGGGCTTTCTGGGCTAACGGTCGCAGTATATTTTTTATTTGTAATGCTAGACCATGTATTTGACGATTTATCAATGAAGTAGCCCGCTTCATTAGTGACCCAAACTCCATCAGGAATTGTCAATCCTGGAGGGACATTAAATGACCAAAAGCGTGGAAGTTTTATCGAAAGCTTATATTTTTGAGGATTTTCCTTTGCCAAGGAAACATACTTATACATTGTTGTATTTTTATTAGTCAGTTGTTGAAGCAGCCAAGGAAAATCTCCACACAGATCAAGTGCATACCCCCAATTTTTAGCGAGCTCAATGTTAACATTTGAAGAAAGCGGCCACGCCCACCATGTTAATGGAATTAGCCGCGAATCAGGTGCAAATACAGGTTTGATTTGAGCTGCAAGCCACTGGTCAGGTTTGACTAATTTGGTTTGAGCAACAGCCGTCTGCCAACAAGACAAAACTGAAAAAATCACACATGTAACAATTGCAATCCAAATACTACGCTCTTTTTTAGGCAATGTTCTCATTTCTGTATGGAGTTAACCGTTTTTGGTTAAGCTTATTTAATGCCATCATACTTTATCTATGAGTATGACCATGTTAATGTCTAAAATCACGACAAGGGTGTATCGATATTGTATCACACGTTTCCACTTATCATACCCCCTTCCATGGAAATCTGATCAAAATACATCAGAAACCACTCCTTTCCGATTTAAATCAGGGTGAAGTTGATTTTCCTACGGTTTTTTTGGTAAAATGGGCAAGTGCAAGTTTTTCAATTTTATTTTAAACCTGTCACTTTTTTGCCCCCCCTATTTTCTTCCTTAACCTCCCCCTACTTGACCTTGATAATCAGCCCTATTTCCAAGGTTTTTAAGCCGGACTGTAGTGAGAAAAAATATCAATTTAAACGAGTCACACGCTGCCGAGTAATCGGAACCCCATTTCTTGTGAGTTACGTGTGCGAACACTCTGTTTTCTGTTTTTTCTCACTCTTGAGAAGAGTATAACACCTTTTTTGTGTTGTGGTTATTTTTTTAATTGTATGACCTTTGTGGTGCCTCAAAATGGCTCTTTTCCAGCCGAACTGCCTCTTTTCCCCCCTTAGTCCAAGTTATCCCATTAAGTGACAGAAATAGAGGAGATATTAACCGGACTTTGTTTTGTCCCTTTGCATTCTTTTCGTTTTTACACAAGTCCTAAGGGCGAAGGCGTTTTGCCTTGTTAATGATTTTTCTTTATATCAGTCAGGCAAGATCGCTCTTCTGCAGGCTATTTTATGAATTATAGTATTGCGGATATTGGTAATAATGTGTGTTTCTCGAGGAAGCATCTGCTCCATTGAAGACGACGCCAAGTATTTTCACCTGACGTTGTTGGAGAAGGTCTAATGCTTCACGTGCCATCCCTGCTTGAGTCTGTTTTCCACGCACTACAAACAGAGTTCCATCAGCCAATGGGGCAAGCGTTGTGGCATCATCTGCCGCAAAAACAGGACACGTATCAATAATGATATGGTCAAACTTCTTGCGAAGAAGGTCCATAAGTTCAGGGGTCGCATCGCTTAAGAAAAGGTCACTGGGGTTAACTCCCTGTAAACCTCTTCCTATGAATGAGAGATTGGGCAGGTTGGTTGCTTGAATCACATGATCAACAACCACTTTCTTTGAAAGGAGCTCCGCAAATCCCGGTTCTGCCTGTGTCTGCAACAAAGTATGCAGCTTCCCTTTTCGGAGATCCGCATCGATCAGAAGAACTTTCGAACCGCCTAATGCCATTGTAGTGGCCAAATTGGCAGCAACTGTTGATTTGCCTTCATTTGGAATGGAGCTAGTTATGAGAATTACTTGAGGTCGCTTTCCGTCCATCACTTGGAATAGCAGTGCTGATCGCAAGTTTCTGTAGGATTCAGCATAAACATGACGCTGATCGTTTGGCGCAATCAGAGCGAGCGTCTTTTCTTCTTTAGATTTTGAGATTTCAGGTAATTGCCCAACGATTGCTGTATTGAGCTGCTGCAAGACTTCTGTCGAAGTCGAAATCTTGTCATCGCGCAAGGTGATTAGGAGAATTATTCCTCCACCCAATGCTAAACCCAAAAGTAATGTCCCAATCGCCAGATTTTTTTCCTTCTTGAAAATACGTTCCGAAGAAGATGCATTTTCTAAGACAGAAAGTGTCTCTTGGTCTATGTTCCGACTGGCATCTACATTTTGAAGAAGCCCGGCAAAACGATTATAAAGGGTTTGGGCCTGAGATACCCCTGTTTTTAAACGTTCAGCTTCGGCCACGCGCGCCGTCGCTTCAGTAACTTTTACGTCCCACTCCTTGATTGCAGTTTGAACGCTGGAGATTTTCTTTTGCAACGATTGTTTGGCTATGGTGAGTTGATCAAGGTTTTGATTTCGAAGAACGTCTATTGTCTTCTGGGCTCTTTCAATATCATTGGCCAACTTAATCATCTTAGGATGTTGTGGGCGTAGTTTTTTCTTCAATCTGTCCTGCTCTAACTTCAAAACTTGTATGTCTCGAATGGCTGTAAGCTGACCTGAACTCACTTCGTTTCCCGAGCTAGCTGAAACGGTGGTTATACTATTGGATCGTTTTGCCGCTTCCAAATCAGCGATAGAAGCATCAATAAGATCTGATTCGAGTTTAAGGTCAGAAATCTGGAGTTTGAGCTTGGTCAAATAGCTTCCCATCGTAGAACTTTCCTCTTGAAGGACGGCCAGGTTATTTGTTTTTTGGAAATCGTTAAACGCTTCCTGATTGACTCTCAAATCACGTTCCAACTTGGTCACCAAGTCTGAAATCGATGAAAGGGTCTCTCCTGAAACGGATTTACGAACGTTTTTCCGATAGGTCAGGAACTCTTCTACCAATGCATTCAGATAGTTTCTGGAATAGTCAGGATCAGAACTTTCGACCCCCACAACAATGACAGAAGCTTTTTCAACAACATCGGCTGTTACTTTGACCTGAAGCGGCCTCCCTTCCTTATCATGGGGGATACTGTTTGTCCCCTGGCTTTTCAACCTAGCGAACGCCAGTTGAGACATTCGGCTGCTTTTAATTAATTGTACATGCGTGCCTAAAGCTGTTTGGACATCCTCCGTAAAGCCAGTTCCTTCTGGAAGTCTGAATTTTTCTGTCTCCCATAAGGCTGCCTTGGAAACGTAGGTCGGGGGGATCATGAAGAAAACACCGATTCCTGCACCTATACATAAGATTAATGTAATTACAGGTATCCACCAATATTTCTGTAGCGTGCTTAGAAACTTAGAAACTCTAAAACTAGGAGTTGGAGTGTTGAGAGATTCTACCGGAATTGCGGGGTCATATCCCATAATGGGCCCTGAAGATTGCTCGGGAGAATAGATTTGTAGATTGTCTTTCATTATATGCAAGAGCCGAGTTTTCTAAATCAAAAGCGGATTTTTCGATCTGGAACTAGAATCATATCCCCAGGTTCTAGCGGCAGATCAGTTTCAACTTTTCCGTTATCGTATATTTGCCCAACATTCACTATGAATGTTTGTTTATCGGCCTCGTTGGGCCCAGTTTTGCGTGTAATTTTTACATTTTTTTTGTCTGCAAAATCTGCAAAACCACCACACCGTAGTATGGCTTTGCTAAGCGTAAGGGTTTCATCACTTGGAATCTCCTGAGGCCCGGGCATTCGCAAGGCACCCACCAAGTAGACGCGACCTCGTGTTTTTGCCATCTGGTCCACGGCAATACTCACAGTCGCCTCATAGTAATAATCCTTCTCGAGAGCAGCCTTAATCTCAGTAGCCAGCTGCTTGCATGTCTTATTCTCGGCACGAACACGTCCAATGTAAGGGACTTCCACTTCCCCGTTGTCAGCAACAATCATCGGTCTCGGATCGTCCTCATCCTCTTGTATCTTAAAACTTAGTTTGTCTCCAATAGCCAGTTTGTGCTTGTCATCCAGCGTGACCGGCATCCCCAGTGAATTTGTCTTCTCCGTTGGTGACGGTGACGTTATGTTGGTCAGCATCGCCTTTAAATGAGCTTCAGTGGCTATTATATCATTTGTTTTTTGCACGGATTGCGTTGAATTAGTACTTTCAGCGCCCCGCCCAGCCATCGCTGAAAACGCGAGAACAAAAGCAAACAGGCAAAAGCCGTGGAGGAATATTTTCTTTGTTTTCATTATTTGTCTTGTCGTTTAAACGCTAAAAAACCGAATAGCCCAATTTTTCCATTTAGAGAGGAAGAGAAAATAAAATGGATCTGAAAACTCCTTTGAAAACACTATCGTAACACTAGATTGTATGTTTTAGAAAGGCTTCTAGAACATTACAATTCTATTGACTCAAATCTTACGCAGACCAATTAACTCTCCGCAGAAAATTTCAATCCAGCGGGTAAGAGAATCTGACTCCAACTAAATTTTGGGAGTAATTACGATCATTACTATCGGAATCACGCATAGTCAATTGATAGTAAAGATTCCCAACTAGTTTCTTGGTTAGCCGATAATCGACTCCCAAGTTTGGACCATAGTGGTTGTATCGCTCCTTGATTCCACCATTTTGATCACCAAACCCTTGTTTGCCATTCTCATAGGAGAACCCCAAATTCACATTGCCTCTTTCGGTAAATCCCCATCTCGCGTGTGGACGAACATACCATATCTCAATAGCATCAGATTCAACTCCCAAATTAACTTCATGCCCGGCACTAATGCCAGCAGTAATGGCTTTTGATACGATGTATTCTCCAGTCAAATCACCATACCAAGAACCGGAGGAGCTGCTTTGGATGTAACTGCTTGTCTTATCAAACTGGAAATACGAATACCCAACGCGTGGTTCCAACGAAAAAGCCTCTTTCTTCCAGATTGCATAAGTTCCAACAGTGTAGGTTGTGCTATCATTCAACCGTTGCTTGTCGTAAGACGTCATTGATTCAGACGTCTCAAGCCCTGTCACTACTTCGGGATAAACTTTTACCGCCACGCGTTCAACAAACATATCGGACGAGTGATCCTGCCCCTTGTACTGATCCGAAGTTTTTGATGTAGACATCAAATTTAAATGATCGTAACCAATACTTGGTATGACATCCCCTAAGTCCCAAGATCCAAGTATGCCCACCAAATTTTGGGCTGTTCCATATTTTCCATTCCCAGCAATCGCTGACTGTCCTGCCGCGTCTTGGCTATAAGAAAATCGGTCATGAAGATTAAATTGGAAGTCTCCCACGCCAAAATCAAAACCAATGCCTGATCCAGAAGTCAGCAACAAACCACTATAATCATCGTGATCAATGTATTGTTCATAACCAACCCCCACATTAAATGTCACCACATTTCGATCCGTCCAAGGGTATATGCCCATCACATCAACCATGGGCTTCAATATGTAGTCCTGTCCGCGCCCTCTGTTTGAAATATTAATATTGTCGTTGTACTCCGCTCCCATTGATGGAGTAATGTGAACTCGGAGATCCTGTGCTTTAAATGTATAGGGCTGGTTCTCAAAAGCCGATGTTCCTGAGATTGCTCGGCTGCTAAGGACTTGTTGAATAGCTTCCTGGGCCAAAAGATGGCCCGCAGGCAAAAATCCCAAGAGAGCAACGAGGCCTGTTATCTTTTTTTGCATAATCTCGCGAACAGTAGAATTAGTAAACTTTTGTTTGTTAACCTATCACACTGGATAATGGAAGCTTGTATATACACTCCGTGCCGGTCAGTTCGCAACAGCAAATTGCCATGGCGCCTACAAAATTAATCAGTCAAATTAATCAGATTGTCCCATGTTGAGAGTTGTTCACCCCTCAATCGCGTTTTTTTTAGAGGAAAGAAAAATGACACTAATTGTCTAATCTGAGAAATTCCTTATTTCAGAACTCTCAGCTCTCTTATGGGCTACTGCGTTCATAATCAGATCGTTACCATCTGGTTTTAACGCTAAAGGACATAGCCCATTCATAAGTTGCTGGCAGCCGTTGACTGAAGGTTCTGCCTGTGCCACTCGTTTTTCCACGTCGACGGTCGTTTTTCGCCATTGCCCTGGACTCACACCAAAACGTCTCTTAAAACAGGTATTAAAAAGCCCTTGATGGTTGAAACCACACTCCAAAGCCACATTAATGACCTTTGCAGCCGGATTTCGCAGCAATGACACAGCTTTAAGCAACCTGATTTCCATTTTCAAGGCTCCCACTGAAAACCGGAAATGTTGGTGAAAAAGACGGCTTAAGTGTCGTCTGCTGCAATTGCAGCGGTCTGCAAGTTCTTCCACTGAAAGATTGAGCAACTCATCGACAGACAACCTCTCAAAAACTTGCATTAAATTATCATCAGGAGCTGCATTTCCCAAACGCTTATTTGATGCTGTTCTAAACTCTGAAGATAACAAGGCTGCGGCAATGCGCAGAAGCTGCCCCCGGTGACTCAACGTGGGCTCTGGAGTCGCTTCTGCAATCATTTTTTGGCACTCAATGGCAATGGGATGCGTCGCACCAAACCACTTCGGACGCTTCATCTCCCCAACCACATATTCAAGAACTGAAATCTCCTGGCTTGAAAGCAATGGGTAAAAACGATCAATGCTCGTCGTAAAGAAGCTAAAACGGATTTGTTTTCCGTCCAAAGCTGTAAAAGTCCCTCCAGTTCCAGGCCCAACAATAAATACGTCTCCAGGCCGGATTCGTTGCGTTAAAGCTCCTGAAGTAAATTGGCACCCTCCGCTGATAAGAAATAAGAACAAAAGCCCATTCTTCTCAACATTGTTCCAAGTTTCATTGGGATTGAGTTGGATTGTCTTTAAAATCAAATATTCATACCCACCCATAACAATAGTCTTTCCCCAACTCACTGGAGCCAGTTGCTGGCACTTTCGTGTAGCACTCTGTTAAAAAACGGATCCAACGAATTGGCATGTTTCTTTGCCTGGAATATTGCATTCGAATTACCATGCAGAGCGTTTTACATGCTCGTCTGTAACCATAATCATTGAGCTTTTTCAAAAGACTGCTCAAAACGATCAAATGCATGCCAACTGATTCAATCTCATATCGTCGAGTAGTAATTCTCTTTTCAAACTTTACCGTTTCACTTTTCCTCTGATTACTACGCAGATCACCTAGACGCTGTCTGTTTACCATAGCTAGAATTACATGTCCATTCACATTTGAGCCTTTGCCAGACATTTTTAGGACTAGTAGAATTTCCTCAAAAAAGAGTCAAATAAGAGGCTATAGAATCATAACAATATTATTATTAACTACTTATGGCTGTATTCTGTTTCAGTGGTTGATCTAGTGTCTTTATGATTACAACAAATCATAAACTACAGGATTTAACATTCATCTAGTTTCCAGTATCGTTCACCCATTCAGCCTTTCAACCTTACGCACATTTGCTAATATTTCTAGTCACTAGAAGTTCTTTTTTGTTTCCCCCACAGATCCCCCCCGTTTCACTTCACTTTTGCTCCAACCACTATAGCTGAAATTACAGTTTTTTTATCAAGCCTCTTTTCAGTCATCGGCAAAAATGAGGGATATTAAAGGAAAAGTTTCTTTTGACTCGCCCCTTGAGAGAAGTAAAAGGGGGGAGGAAACTCAGGAAGACCTATTCAATACATTGAAGATGTGAAGGCGTATCAGTAGGACCGAGGAAGTGATCCACCGCTTCTTTGACAGTCAGCAAATGATGGGGTTTTTTGATAACCACGTCCACACAAAGTAGGTCATGGGGAGGATTACCACTAAACATGATAATGGGCGTCTTGGGAGACTTCTTTTTAATCTCTAGGGACATTTCCGCCCCTGTCATTCCCGGCATGGTATTGTCTGTCAACACCAAATCATGCAATGTTGGATCGAAACGAGCCAGAGCCTCCTTTGCACTAGATACCCCTTCGACTGAATAGTCGAACATACTAAGAAACCACTTGGCGAGAATCCTTGACTCATCCACATCGTCCACCAAGAGTATCGTTTTTTTCAAATGGGGCTGACTTATGCTCACAATTGTTCCAACTCAGTGAAAATATTACGAAAATCTTCATAAAAATATATGCGTAGAAAGGACATGTGGAGACATGGAAAGGCCATTTTTAAAGGTTTTTAATAAGTTTAATTTATATAAAAATAGGATTTTTCCCATCTTCCAAATCTTTATACGAGGTGAATAATAAGAAAATCTAATCTGTAGATTCCCTAATTCCTAAAATCTTCCAAACTTTTCTTATATGAATAGGTATGTAATTCCCTTATTATAAGATATTTAAGAGAAAAATACCCCTTCCTAGGGGCCTCTTCGAGAAAATTTTCTCCTTTTAAGGCTATGAAACCATCTCGGGATCAGATCAATTCAAGAATTTCTACATCCAGTTCCACCGCTGCCGCCTGACCTATGAAATCTAATCGCAGCATGACAAGGTTCATTCCAAATCGATCCTCAACCCAACCTTCCATTCCCTGCAAAGGACCACTCTTAATTCTTACCCGACTCCCCTTTTCTATTGAGGGAACCACTTTAAATTCCATCCCTGTATCTAGAGCCCGAAGGATTTGATCCAATTGATAGATAAATAATTTCTGGTCCGGTACATCCAATAAATTAGCCACATAATCAGATTTGTAGGCCTTGTCTCGTAGTTCTGATTCAATTTTCAAAAACACATAGCCGGGGAATAACGGTTTTCGAAATCTCACAACTTTCCCACGATACTTGTGTACCGCCGTATAACACGGCAATGTGGAAAAAAGTCCCTCTCTTTCACAATGCTCAACCAATTTTTTCTCGCAGCGTGGCCGCGTATGTGCAACAAACCAAATCAAATCGCTCACGGTGCGGCCATCATCCCCAACTTAAATTAATTGTCAACAGCAGTCATAAAATCACAAGGCTGTCTCAATTTGCCCCATTCACAGCCCTCCCGCCATTTGGAAAATGAGACATTCCTACCTGGCAGTTGACAATCATCTTGTTTCCTCCATTATGCGTCCAACATGACAAAAGGAATCAAATCTTCAATGCCCACACACAACAACCACGGGTGACAAATCTGTTTTCACCAATTACACTTCCATTCCAACAACGCTTATTACCTCGGCTCTATTTAACTGGCCAATAATGGACAGACATTTCCACAAAACTTGATTCACAAATCACCACAGATACCTGAAATGAAAAAAACTCTTTTACTTGCTGTTTCAATAAAATCACTCCTGTTATTGACACCACTGATTTTCACACTCCACAGCATGGCTGCCGCCCCCGTTGAGAAAGGCACTTCAGGCAATCCCGTTTTTCCCGGCTGGTATGCCGATCCTGAAGGAACTGTTTTTGGAACAAACTACTGGATTTTCCCAACCTACTCAGCTCCGTATGAGGAACAGATATTTTTTGACGCGTTCTCATCACCTGACTTGGTTCATTGGACCAAACATCCCCAAGTCTTGAGCACCAACGCCATCACCTGGGCCAAGCGAGCCATGTGGGCACCAGCCATCATTCAAAAGGACGGACGCTACTTCCTCCTGTTTGGAGCAAACGACATTCAGAACGATCAACAAGTCGGAGGCATTGGAGTTTCAGTTGCCAACAAACCCGAGGGCCCCTATCGCGATTACCTAGGCAAACCACTCGTCGATCATTTCCATAACGGAGCCCAACCAATCGATCAATTCGTTTTTCAAGATACAAATGGCCGCTATTACCTGATCTACGGAGGCTGGCGTCACTGCAACATTGCATGGCTCAAAGACGATTTCACCGGGTTCCAACCCTTGTCTGACGGCACCACCTTCAAAGAAATCACTCCAGACAAATACGTCGAAGGTCCATGCATGTTTATCCGCAATGGTAAATACTACTTTATGTGGTCTGAAGGTGGCTGGACCGGCCCCAATTACTCCGTAGCCTACGCTATAGCCGATTCACCAATGGGCCCCTTCAAACGCATCGGCAAAATCCTTCAGCAAGATCCCAAAGTCGGAACCGGAGCCGGTCACCATTCCGTCATCAAAGTCCCCGGCAAAGACATTTATTACATAGTTTACCACCGTCGCCCACTCAGTGAAACCGATGGAAACCACCGTGTCACTTGCATAGACAAAATGGATTTCGACTCCCAGGGATTCATTAAACCCGTTAAAATCACATTCGAAGGAGTTCCACCACAGACCATCACACCAGACACGGCAAAATGACCGTCCTTACACCATGCTTTCCATAAAACACGAACGGGTGACGCACGAAATTCCCCTTCTCGTTTCATCTTAATTAAAACAGAAACGATCAAACTCGATTCACCCTCCAAAACAGACGAATTCCCATGAAAGTCCTCGCATTCAACGGAAGCCCACGAAAGAACTGGAATACAGCTACCCTGCTAAACAAAGCACTTGAAGGAGCTGCTTCCCATGGAGCGGAGACAGAATTGTTTCACCACAATTACACCTACAAAGGATGCGCCAGCTGCTTTCAATGCAAAAGAAAGAATGGCAGTAAATATGGGCAATGTGCATCAAAAGATGAGCTCACCCCATTACTGGAAAAAGTAAAACACGCAGACGCAATCCTCATTGGAGCCCCCGTCTATTTTGGCACAGTAAATGGCGAGACTCATTCCTTCCTCGAGCGCCTCATGTTCCCATACCTCGTCTATGATTCCCAATTCTCATCCCTGTTTCCAAGGAAAATTCCAACCGCCTTCATCTACACCATGGGAGCCAATGATGAAAGAACAAGACTGCTGGGATACGAACAATTTTACAGTCTGAATCAAATGTTTCTTGAGAGAATCTTTGGAAAATCAACCTATCTTGTTGTAACCGATACTTACCAATTTGATGACTACTCCAAGTATGTCTCAAGCGCATTTGATTCCATAGCTAAAGCAAAACGGCATGCCACCGAGTTTCCAAAAGATTGCCAAAAGGCATATAACCTTGGAGTTGAGCTAGTGAGCAATCACCCCATATGTTGACATTACTTTTAACTCCACAGCTGGCATTCTCCGTTCACCCGATTTCTTAATATTCGGAGTGCTAAAGCAAGACTCCATCCTCAAGAATACATCTTCAGATACTCCTTGGAACAATTCGCAACGCAGATTCTGCATCGCTGGTTCTCACATTTCTTTGAAACATTTTTGCACCTCGTTGTGTTAACTATTTCACGATGAAAACGCTCGTCATTTTAGTTTTGTTCTGCAGTTCACTTTGCGTATCACATGCTCTGCCACTAAAAAAATCCTGTATCCAATGGAATCACTTTGAGTGGGTAGAATATAAAGTCGAAAACGTCCATTTCGACAAAGCAGCACTGCTCATCCCAATTACTTTAAAAGGCACTGCTACATCAAATTATCTCCAGCTCGACCTGGGCATCAATTCAAGCACCCTGGACGAGACTCCGTTCCGTAAGATTCAGGCCGAAGCAGGAAAACCTCATTCATCCGCTCAAATCGCAACAATCGACTGTAAAATTGGAGGAATTGAACTCTCACAACAACCAATGGTGATTCAACAAGACCGTGAAACCTCGCGTTCCACAAATGCGCCGCAGAATATCATTGGATCATTGGGCATTGATTTCTTCACCAATCGCATCCTTGTGCTTGACTATCCAGCCCAACGTTTTGCAATCCTGTCAAGCACTGCCATATTACCTGCTGTCATCACTCAAAACGTCCGCTATATCAGAGCCAACCAGCGCAATGACAAAATCTTCATCCCTCTTTCCATAGATGAGACCGAATATCCAGATGACTTCATCTTCAACATGGGAACCAGTCCCCTCCCCTTGGTCACGACAAAAGCTCTTTGGCAAAAGGCTACCGGAAGAACCGGGAACGAACCCGACAATCAAGTGCTAACACTTGAAAACACGAAATTCATTGGAGCCCCGATCCAGAAGAAAACTTGTATTGGAATCCTCCAGATCACCCACTCAATGGCTTATTTTGTTCCTGAACAAGCCAGTCTTGATTTTGAGAACTGCCCCTTCCGAATCAAGGGATTCATTGGCAATGAACCATTTTATAAAGACTATACCGTTATCATCGACCTGCCCCACAAGCGATTTGGAATACTTCAAACTTCAACAGTGAATTAGGCCACCACTTTTGTTATATAGTTATTATATAACATCATTAAAAACTCTTAGAGCGTGTCTGAAAATACATATTGGGAACAAAATCAAGCGAGACGGCGGAGTTGAATGCGGATCATGGCCAGATAAATCCACGATTGAGCGCTGGCTTCGGTTTGTTCGTAATCACGCACCAGACGGCGATGGCGCATGAACCAGCCAAAGGTGCGCTCCACAACCCAGCGTTTCGGCAAAACAGTAAAGCCACTAATCTTATCCGAACGCTTGACCACTTCAACCTTCAGTTTGGACCAGTGGTCACGCACCCATTGAGCAAAATTGTCACCGCTGTAACCCCCGTCCACCCAGAGCTTGCGCAACCTTGTAAAACAATCGCCCACACGCTCCAACACCTGTTGCGCCCCATCGCGTTCGGGGCAGCTTGCCGGGGTGACCACCACGCCAAGCAAGAGCCCCAGCGTATCCACCAGAATGTGGCGTTTGCGTCCTTTGATCTTTTTGCCCGCATCGTAGCCAACCTCGCCGCCATGGCCGTCAGACTTGACGCTTTGACTGTCCAGAACTGCGGCGCTGGGTTGATCGCGGCGGCCTTCATTCCGGCGCAGGCACACGCGTAACGCCTCATTGAGGGCAGCCCATGTGCCGTTCAAGCTCCATGCACGAAAGATGTGGTAAACAGTCTGCCATGGCGGAAAGTTCTTGGGCAACAAACGCCAGCAAGCCCCTCCCTTGAGCAGGTAGAGGATGGCGTTGATCACCATGCGGCGGTCCGTAGGTTTGCGTCCGAGTTTTTTGGGTTTAGGGAGCAAGGGTTGGAGATAGTCCCATTGGGCGTCGGTCAAATCGGTCTCGAAAGAAGCGTTTTTCATCGCTCCAACAGCGGCTGCGCCGAATAAAGGACCGACTTCTCATATACCGAATGTCAAATAAATTCTTCACATTTTTCCATTTCTATATCACTCCCAATCTTGAATGAATGTGCAAAATCTTTGACGTGTTTTACTTTTCAGACAGACTCTTAGAAAAAGATGACTGTATAAAAACAGGCAAAGTCTGCGCTGAATCGCATTCAATTCACGCAGACCAAATTCCAACCACTAGGCAGTTCACCGTTGCTCCGTTCCTCACAATACGATACAAACGCAACTGATGAACACTTTTCCACTCAACAAAACACTCCTGCTATTACTCGCCCTCACCATTCCAGCCCACGCCAATCTCGACATTCCCTCCAACACCACCATTCCAACCGGAGGAACCGCACAACGCAACTACTGCGTTCAAACCCTTATCCGCATAGCCGATCCCGTCCTCCAAAACCTGAGCCAGGGAAAACTCAAACAAACCATGCCCGTAATCCCCCAAAACCGGGCAGATTACACCCATCTCGAAGCCCTGGGACGCCTTCTTTCTGGTATGGCCCCGTGGCTTGAACTAGGTCCAGACATAACCGTAGAGGGACAACTCCGTGCCAAATACATACAACTCGCCGTTCAATCTATAGCTAATAGCGTGGACCCAAAATCCGCCGACTGCATGAACTTCACACACGGCGGCCAACCCCTCGTCGATGCCGCCTTCCTGGCACACGCCCTGCTCCGCGCCCCCAAACAACTCTGGGGCAACCTCTCCCCCACCCAACAAACCAATCTCGTAAACGCCCTAAAAGCTACCAGAACCATCAAACCCGGACAAAACAACTGGCTACTCTTCAGCGCCACCGTCGAAGCCGCTCTGTGGCAATACACCGGAGACTTCCAACAAAAACCAATTGAAGAAGCCATAAATAAACATATGCAATGGTACAAAGGCGACGGCGTCTACGGAGACGGAACACAATTCCATTGGGACTACTACAACAGCTACGTCATCCAACCAATGCTCCTTGATGTTCTCCTCGTCTGTCAAAAACACAATTCACCACTGGCTCACCCCTATTCCGTCATCCTCCAACGCGCACGGCGCTACGCCACCGTGCAAGAACGCCTCATCTCCCCAGAAGGCACCTTCCCCATACTTGGCCGCTCCAGTGCCTATCGATTTGGAGCATTTCAACTTCTCGCCCAAATTGCCCTCATGCACCAACTCCCACCAGAAACAGAACCAGCCGCAGTTCGTTGTGCCCTTACAACCGTTATACACAATATGATAGAAGCACCCGGCACATTTGATCAAAACGGATGGCTCCAAATCGGTGCCGTCGGGCACCAACCCGACATTGGAGAAGGCTATATCTCCACCGGCAGCCTCTACCTCTGCACAATGGGACTCGTTCAACTCGGACTCCCCCCCACAGACCCATTTTGGACCGCCCCCGACCGCCTATGGACCCAGAAAAAAATCTGGTCTGGCATAAACACCCCCACCGATCACGCGCTTTCCAACTGATTTGAAGAAACAGTCGTCACACCTAATAGACATTCCAAACACAGAACCACCAAGCCATTCGAAGAAAAAATGAGATTAGAAAGTGAAAAAGTGGTGGGCCCGCACGGATTTGAACCGTGGACCAAGCGATTATGAGTCGCCTGCTCTAACCGCTGAGCTACGGGCCCATGTGCTTTATTTCAAAGCACTTAAAGAAGATCCTAAAACGGCAAATTGACAATCTGATACTACGATCTGATACTGCCCCCATGAAACACAGTCCTTCAGAGTCCGTCGAAGACTCTTCAGTGTGGGTGAAAACACCCGTTGCCAATCTTGTCCGCTACAAATCATCTGGCGTGTATTTTGCCCGACTTCGCGTTCGTGGCAAGCTGTTTCGTCAAAGTCTTAAAACAAATGTGCTCAGCGTGGCCAAACTCCGACTTGCCGACCTCGCCAAAGATAAACAGGCTGAAATGGGGGATCCTTCCGCCCTTTTGTCTGGCAAAATGCTGGTCAGTGACTGCGTCGATCTCTTTCTTCAACGGCTCGAAGCGAAACAGGATATTAAACCGGGGGCAAAACTCTACCGTCGCAAATGCCTTGAGGCTCTGCTCAAGTCTTGGCCAGCCTTGGAAAAGCTTCCCGTTGGCAAGATTACCAAAGACGATTGCATCGCTTGGTCTCAAGATTATGCCTCAAAATACAGCCCCAGCGTTTATAACAATACCGTTGGAACTCTGCGGATGATCCTGGAAATTGCAGTTGAGAAAGGGGCTCGTGCCAATAATCCAGCCAATGCGGTTACCAAACGCCGCATTCAAATTCGAGAATTACACCTCCCCGAGACGGAACAATTCCAACAATTGGTCAAAACCATTGAAACAGCGGGGGGCGGTTTCAGCAAACATTGCGCAGATTTGGTTCGGTTTTTAGCGTTCGGAGGATTCCGGAAAACGGAGGCCGCCAACATCACTTGGGGCGATTGTGATTTTGTTAAGAATCAGATTCGTGTACGAGTTACAAAGAACGGCTCTCCCCGAACCGTTCCAATGATTGCAGATATGAAGGAGCTTCTGGCCAAATTAAAAATTGATCGCCCTGAAATCACTCCGGACGAACCTGTCATGCAAGTGAGGGAATGTCAAAAAGCCATAGATACCGCCTCTCAAAAGCTTGGTCTTCAGCGCATCACCCACCACGATCTCCGACACCTGTTTGCCACGCGGTGCATCGAATCGGGGGTGGATATTCCCACCGTTTCCCACTGGCTGGGACACAAAGATGGCGGTGCTTTGGCAATGAAGGTTTATGGGCATCTCAGAGATGAACATTCCACGGAAATGGCAGGACAGGTAACTTTCAAAACTCCGACTTCTCCTGAAATCCCGGCTGACAGCAAGAAACCGGGCTTGGCTGGCTAGAAAGTGGTAGGCGAGGGAAGTTTGTTTGATTTTCAGTCAAATAAAAGGCTTGTACTTTTAAGGGCAATCCTATAGAAATGTAGGGTTTATGGGTGGTTTTTATCCGGGAAACAAAACCAAGGGGAAATTATCTAAATTATTCTCCCGTTGGGGATTCCCGTGTAAGGCGCTTGCGTCGTTTCCTTTAGTAGCTGCATTGATGACAGGTTCCCCTGCTCGTGCTCAATCGACCAACTCCGAGACTTCGGCTTCTTCCATCAACCTCGTTCCGCCTATTACCGACACGAACATTTTGAACAACATTCCTTACGCCGACGGTAAAGTGAAACTGTTTGGGCAGGGAACGAATTCATTTTTGAATTCCTATCGGAACGGGGCTTTTGTTATTCCAGCAGGCAGCCCGCTTCAGGCAACCTTTGAGTTCAACATCACAAACACTTCGGCTTGGAATGGTGCAACCTGTTGGTTTTACGATCCCAACGGTGTTTCTACCTTTACGGCTTATGATACCAACAACACCCCCACGAACATCGTCAGTAAAACGGGGGTTCTCATGTATGGCGGAGATGGTGGAATTTCCATTGGGAACATAGACCAAAATACAGCAAAAAGCATTGGTGCAGCATCCAATATTGCATCTACAAAAATATCTTATAATCCAATTGCATATATGCAAGCATGGGCAGCCATGCCTGAAGCTTCAAATAATGGTGAGGTTGTTGGCCCTAACGGTGATGATGGTGCTAGTATTGACTCTACTAGGTATCCATCAGCCACGTTTACTTTTACCGCTCCATCCATCGGATTGCCACTGCCTACGCAATTGATTTCTGCCAATGCCGACGGCGTTTATGTTTGGATGCCAACAAACACCCCCGGTTATAAAATCCAGATTTCCCCAAATCCCGCCGACACAAATTCGTGGACAACTCTCACCAACGCGCCAACTCTGACAACGGTTTACAAGACCAGTAATGGGAGTTACCTCCCTTATTCCAAAATTTCTTCCGAGACAAATGTCTGGCGACTAAATTCTTCCCTTCCGGTTCCTCAAAATATTTCAAAAATCTCTGCAAAACTTGGGGACAAAGGACAAGATATCTTTTATGTCTTTGGGCTGCCCAAAAACACAATAAGTGTCTTTCGCACAGTCTTTTATCCAACCATTGATTACAAACACTAAAGCCTGCCAAACACCTCAAAATGCCTGCTATAATAGGGCTATGTCGAAGGCGTTTTCACTCATCGAGCTTTTGGTTAGTTGTAGCGTCTTGGCCATCGTCATTGCCATCAGCATTCCGGTTTACAAAAACCTTGTCAAAAACACACAGGATGCCATGCAAGACCGGGATCAGGTCGTTTTGCAAAAGGCGGTCGAAGCGTTCCATACCACAGGTGGTAATTTAAATTATCTGGTAAGCCGCAAAAATTATCCATCCGAGCAGGCGGCCGCCCTGACCAAATTTCTGCGCAACGACATTGATGATGAAACCAAAACTCTTGAGAGCAACTATCGCACGATCAAGGGGACTGTTTACAACAAGGTTTTGCCTGACGACATGATGCTGGTGCCTTACTCCTCCAACGAAGCCCGCGCACGTGTTCAGATTAACGGAGATCAATTGATTTTCGTCCCTGCCGATCAGGCGGTGGTCAATGGTCAGGGGGTCGCTGGGTTCATAGCAGTCTCAACAAATTCCGAGCTTGGAAAGCAGGAGCTGGTAAATTACTCGCCAACAACAAACACTAGCAGACTTAATTTTGATGTACAAAAAATTATTCAAACCCAAAACACCGCTGGCTCCAAATACGCCGACAAGAACGCGTATATATGGAACGAGGACACCACCAACTACACGCTAAACATGGGCACCCCAACCACGGTAAGCACTGCTGGAGCCTATACGCTGACGATTACCGTGACGCCAAAGGATGCCTATCCGACATATTGGAACTATGCCGGAGACTCCGCCAACATGATGCTTTCATGCAAAACCGCTGGTGGAATTACCCGCAAACTCTCGCAGCAAGACCTTACCAGTGTAAAGGCGATCTTTGTCAATGGTTCAGACACCTGCGGCACCGCGCGTGACATCAGTCTGACCGCCACCACCGACGGGAACCTCACAGGAACAGTGAATTTTGCCGACATCGTGGCAGCCAACGGCTGGCATTCCGACAACTACACGTTACTTGTCACTGCCAAAAGCAATACATCAGACTTTAGCGATGCCAGCGGCGGCGCAGCCATCAACGCTTCCAAGACCACGCTCAACGTCAATGCAACACTCACGGACGCCAACCAAATCTTTGAAGATGCAAGCGACAAACTGGTTTACAGCGTCGATGACGGCACCACAAACACCCTGACAACCGACATGGTCTTGCTGACCATTGCCACTGGCG
>Ga0183096_1000600_pt1 | contig 43689 bp, 36 predicted proteins | sample Biomet5_FD_127791 | JGI IMG/M metagenome (GOLD analysis project Ga0183096, IMG submission 127791) | Microbial communities from bioreactor (seeded with sewage sludge) at LBNL, California, USA - Biofuel metagenome 5 (version 2) (version 3) | ecosystem: Engineered > Bioreactor > Anaerobic >... | reverse complement strand
GAAAGTTGAGCTATATATAGAAGGTCAATATAAGACTAATATAACATTATAAGCAAAAGCTTATAAAAATAATTAAATTTGATAATTAATAGCTTTTGTTTTTTTAAGTGCGCAGTCCAAGTGGACAATGCACATTTGATAGGGGGAGCACTATGTCAGTTAAAATCGAATGGCAAATTTTTAAAGCCGAGACCCGGAGCGATGGCACGTGGAGTTCGAACAGCCCTGCCCTTGCGGAGCTGCTCAACGCCATAGCAAGCCCGGACAAAATAAAGGAATCTTCTCTGGATATTGAAGACGCTATGGCCAATCTGGCCATCAAAGGGTTACCGTATTTCAAAATAACCGAAGTCACTTCCGGGAATACCAGAGAGAATCACAGCATTAAAAAACCTTCAGTGGCCATATGCTAGCATGAACTCGCAGGTAAAAACCAGTAAAAATAGACAATTTGTGTTCGGTTGAAACGCTATCTGAAGAAAATGTGTTATTTTCATTGCATTTCTGTAAATCTGTAGTATGGAAAAAATAGAACATTATAATCTTTATATTAAATTATATTATATTATTTTATATTATTTTATATTATTTTATATTATTTTCACTTTATTTAACTGTATGAGACATCTTTTACACATACTCTGGTTTTTCGTAACTCTGTATCTACGCTGTTTTAAGTGAGAGACAAGTGAAAGACAAGTGAAAGACAACGAAAAACTAAACAGGTAGTAGATTCCTGATTCAATCGTTGAAATTTACCTGAAGACCTTGTTGACACAGATCCCAGGAAGAGCATAATGATTCAGCCAGGTTTTATACAAATTCCTTTTAAAATAATCTCCCATACTTAAATAGGGGGCAAGTGCCGTATAAGATGAATTCTGAACTGCCAAAAATGGTTCAGAGAAAAACTACCGTAGCATGGACAAGATATTTACAGGAAAGCTTTCAACAGCGTCTGGAAAGAATATAAAGAACCTTCCAAATAACGGGGAGATGCTACAAGAGAAGAGACTGTTCACAAGGTTGCCTGAAGCGCGGTGGAGAAAGTATATGAAAAAAATTCTCAAAAATCTGGGTAAAGAAATAAATTTTTGATTTTTGAGACTCTGCCTGTTTATCTTTTGAATCCTTTTTTATGAATGTTCTATGCTTATCAGCAAGACAACCAGCTTGAAGATATCTGTGGTGCTCTTTCTATGAAAAGGATAGCAATCGGCCTCCTATCCAAAAGATAACCATCCTGATAATAATCGTAGCGCTACCTGATTATTAAAGGCCTGAAAATTGGGGTTACATATTTGGGATATCAGGAAAATAAGAAAAAAGCACATTTTAAATATTTGAACAAAGTATCTAATATAGATGGGGAGGTGTAAAAATGCATATACTATCCTCAATAATAAATACTAAATGCAAATACCGTAATTCATGTCCATATTTCCAGAAAGGGGGCAAATACTGTGAAGGATTGGATTACTGTAAGTGCGGGCTATTTTTGAAAAGGAAAAGAGGAGTCTAAACTTTTTTGGCTCTTGCTCTTGAAGTCCTTGCTCTCAGTCGTTATTCTTAGTCTCTTTTGCTTCCTGTAATTTCTTCCTAACAGCTCTTGCTTTTGCTTCTAACTACCTTTTCTTAGAGATTCAGAGAAATAAAAGTACTTATTACTACTTGATTTAACGATTTTTATTCCATGTATTCATCCAAAAACCAATTTTATTCTCAAAAATAGTAAAGTTTCAGAGTATCTTCCATAATCTGAAGCTCGATTAACTATTCAGAATATGGATTCGGCGAAGCAATTTTGAGTTTTGGGATTAACTCCATATATACCTTTTTTTGAATCGAGCGAAACTTTCAGGTTCAGTTTTGCACCTCGTTGTCCTCTGAGCTTTGCACAAATCCATTATCAGAAATGTACATTAGAGTAGGGACGTTCTGAATGAATAGAATGGCGGGTTGTTCCGCAATACATGATATAACTCTCGTTGCACCATGTTACAGTAGGATTACCTCAAATAGAAAAGGCAGCTCAGTGATGAAATTCATAGTATAGCTTCTTGTCGCACATGCGGAAGTGGAAAACCAAAAATAACGAATTTCCATGTATATGGGCTAATGTAATGAGGTATACAGAAAGCAAGGTATACAGAAAGCAGAAAAAATAAATAACTCAGCATGAAACACAATTTATTTTGTTTTTTTACTATAAGTAAGCGAAAATTTTTCATAATCAGTAAATAAAAGAAATATTTTTATACAAGTAAAGTTAATTTGAGGTAACACAAGTTAACTTGTGTTATATAGCGACATCCTACATATGAACTGATCCCAAAACTTACTGTTGTCTCTTTAAATCTCATATTCCAAATAACCAATCGAGTTACGGATAGTGAAAAATGGTTCTGTAACTTTACTGATTTTGAGAACGTAATTGTTTTGGGATGAGCTCTATCATAAGAAAATTTCTCTCCAAATGACTGTTTTTGGATATTAATAGAGAAAAAGCATAGACAGGGATAAAAGACACAGCGAAATGTCAGATGTAAAAAGAAATGATCAAAAATGATTGCTAGAATCTTTGCTTATGATGGACTGAGACAGTGCTCTACTATTACCAATCTTCAGTATGCTTTCCTGACAGTGATTCGGTATAGTCCAGGAAAGTTCTGTACAGTTTCAGCGGTTATTTAAGAATACTACAGGAGATGGGTAATATAAGAGCATTGCATACGACAATATCTGTTGTGTCATATCGATGGATATTAATAATTATCCTTAGTACAATATCAGTCATTAGTGCCATAGTCTGTACTTTTATTGGGCCTTCTAATATTTGTGGAATACAAATAATGGAAACTTCAAAGATGTCCCTTATCCTTACTCAAATCAGGCTACCACGTGTTATCACATCATTTATTGTTGGTGGAGGGTTAGCAGCAGCAGGAGCAGCAATGCAGGGATTATTCCGTAATCCGCTAGCTGACCCTTATGTTATTGGCACGTCATCAGGTGGAGCGTTGGGTGCAGCAATTTCTCTAGTAATTTTTCACAGTTTTCTGCTTCCCCTTGCAGCATTTTGTGGAGCATGCAGCTCTACCATAATTGTTTATATTATATGCCGGCAGAATGGAAAGGTAGCGGTAGAGACTCTTCTTTTATCAGGGATTGCCGTCTCATTATTCTGCTCGGCTATGCTTTCGTTCCTTATGTACAAATCTGGGAACGATTTACACCAAATCATGTTCTGGCTCATGGGGGGTCTGTGGAATACTACATGGGATAAGGTACGTATTGGACTTTTAATAATTCCAGCTATTGGTGTACTCTTTTTTACTGTCCGTGAGCTCGATATTCTCTCATTGGGTGATGACGAAGCATCATCACTTGGTGTAAACACAGAACGAATCAAGATTGTATTGCTTGCAATTACGTCATTTATTACCGGGATTGCCGTCTCACTTTCAGGTTCGATCGGATTTATTGGACTTATCGTTCCTCATATGGTCAGATCTATTTCCGGATCTTCGTTTCGTTTCTTGCTCCCTATATCAGCCCTTGCAGGTGGAATCATCCTGATGTGGGCAGATACTCTAACTCGGACATTAATGAATGACATGCCAGTTGGTATCATTACGGCATTTTTTGGAGCACCATTTTTTATCTACCTTATAAGGAGGAGAATGTGGACATAACAGAATCAGTGATTAGCGTTACCGATGTTGATGTTAAGATAGGCACTGCGGAGATCCTGCATAAGATAAGTGCTAGCGCTGGTCAGGGCATGTTTGTTGGTATTATTGGCCCGAATGGTTCAGGAAAGAGTACACTCATCCATTGCATGAGTCGCACCTTGAATCCGACAACAGGCAATATCCTTATTATAGGAGAGGAAATTGAAAAATATTCGCGTAAAGAACTGGCCAAGATGCTTGGCGTGGTACCTCAGGAGTCCATGCGGACGTTTGATTTTTCCGTAGACGATATTGTTATGATGGGGCGCTACCCGTACCAGAAGCTTCTCCGTCCTCCTGAGCCTCACGACAGGGAAGCATGCCAGAAAGCAATGGCATTGACTGGCATTTCACATCTTTCTGGGAGGAGTATCTCAACGCTTAGTGGCGGTGAATGGCAACGTGTCTTGATTGCTCGGGCACTGGCACAGGAAACACCTTTACTCCTGCTGGATGAACCTATCAGTCAGCTTGACATAAATCACCAGATTGAGATCCTATCTGTTCTACAAAGCCTGACACGCCAGGGTTCAACAGTAATCTGCGTGATCCATGATCTGAATCTTGCTTCTCAATACTGTGATGAGATTATTATGTTAGACCAGGGAACTGTATATGCAGTTGGAACCCCACACAAGGTAATGACTCAAGAAAATATCCGTGCTGTCTTTGGTCTTGATGTACTGATAAAAACCCATCCAACAACTGGCAAATTGTACCTGCTTCCTATCTATCACAAAAAACCCATCAAAAATGGTGGTCGAAAGGTACATCTTATTTGTGGCGGTGGATCGGGCACCGAGATTATGTTTGCTCTTCATGCAGCCGAATGTGATGTCAGAACAGGTATTCTCTCTATGAATGACGCTGATTATTCTACTTCAATCCAATTAGGTATTCCCTGTATTGCTGAACCTCCTTTTTCTCCAATCACTGATGTTTCACGCTCATTACTTGAAGAAAGTATAGGCACAGCAGATCTTGTTGTATTCACATCAATGCCATTTGAGCAGGAAAATGTGGACAATCTACGCATCGTGTCTGAATGTTGTAATAAACCTATCCTGCTTGTAACAGATTGTTTTTCCAAAAGTATTGAAAATTGCATGGCAGGCGAAGCGGCAGAAATCGTTAATCGTATGATAGCAGATGGCCAAGCAGCCATGGTCACCAGTATAGAGGCCCTGGATCAGTGTTTGGGGAAAGAATACTCATCATGATAAATAAATGCACAGGATGGGGCTATTTGACATTCTAATCTGTATTTTCATAAAAGTACTAGAAAAAAATCTGGTAGAAAAAATCTGGTAGAATAAATCTGGTATGATGTTGTGGTCGCTGGTGATTATAGGATTTAGGTGTCAATATCCTCAAGCCACAGGGATTACTTCGTTAGTTCCATCCACGAGACTACTACTGATAGAGGAAAATTCAATGATATCCCTAAAAAATGAAACAATAGAATGCTATGAACATTCAATCGAGCATTACGAACATTCAATCGAGCGTTATGAACGTTCTTTTGTAGTCCGACTTCCGGGTAAAAGAAATGTGTTCAGTAATTCATGGCTTAATGGTGGCTACCGAGAAGATCTAACTGCGGTATTTAACCATCAGGTTTCACTAGACGTATGTGAAGCGTGCCAAACTACCGAGGATGTGAAGACATACCTTAAAGGCGTTGCAGAATCTCTCGATCTAGATCCAAACACAGCTTGCGGTCTGATGACATGTGCATATATGCAGAATACAGCCATAGCCCCTATATCTTACCGGGACCTTTATGTCTGCGCGATAGTAACTGCGGGGATTGACGAAAATGGTGGAAGAGCCGGCGACCCTGCATCATATTATGAGAATAACGAAAATTATGAACCTATTGGTGGCACGATCAATACTATCTTAATCATCAACGCCGATCTTCCGGAGTATGCTATGGGAAAAGTGCTCATGACTGCAACAGAAGCAAAAGCAGTGGCTCTACAACAGCTCATGGCAAGAAGTATCTACTCACATGGTGTTGCAACCGGGTCCGGTACAGACATGATTGCCATTATTACAGATCCCAATTCAAAACTACATATTTCTGATGCAGGGAAACATTCCACGCTGGGTGAGCTGATAGGAAAGTCTGTCATTAGCGCAACAACTGAAGCACTGCGTCTCCAAACAGGACTCTCACCAGAATCACAGATGGATGTGCTTGCTCGTCTGTCCCGTTTTTCAGTAACTGAGGAAGACCTTTGGCAAATTGCTAAAGAGCTTATGAAAAAATCTGCAATTAATGCAGTGTCACAAGAAATCTTTTTAAATAATTTACGCAACTGTGTAAAAAATCCTTTTCTGGTAGCAGTAACATCGGCAACCCTTCATATTATTGATGAAGTGGAATGGGGATTGCTGCCTCAGAATGAAGCTGAAAAAGTTGCAAGTTTTATAATCATGGAAGGATTTGGTCTTGATAAGGCATCCTTAGGATTTGGTCCTGATAAAGCATCCTTAATAGAGAACGACTTTGGATCAGTTGAAGCTTCAATTCTCCAGCATCTTACTAAGGCGATATCTGAGTTTGTTCTACGTGATATCAATTGTTAGTCTATTTATATTCACCTGGTATTATCTAATTGTAACTAGTAAATATAAATTAACCTTTGACTCTGTATCCTGTTTTTGTGATGAAGATCAATGATACAGAGTCAACCGTATTTTACTTCTGATTTGATAGAGTCAACCATCTTTTACTTCTGATTTGACAGATTCTGCTAATTAATACAGTATTCTCTTACAAAAAACACATCTTATTGACACATTATTTTAGAATAAAATAAAAAATGTCAAAAAAAATGAACATAAGAGCTAAATTTGAATTGTATGAAAAAACAGAATCTTGAAACCCATTTAATATATTATTGAATATATAATTCTGTCAAATTAAGGTTTTACAGAAATTTCAGTACACTGCCTTTGTTTGTAATTAACTGATAATTTTACGCTATTAAGTTCTTAACTCTGAAAACATCAACCACGTAATGAAGGAATATCTTTACTTCTCCCTTACTGTTTTTTGGTTTCTTAATCCACAAATATTAACTCAACTTAACTTGTTTTGTTATTTTATCATTTTTATAAATATGACTACAGATAACGAAATATTCATATATAATACGTGCTTCTCATAAATTAATCAATAAAATTTGCTTTATTTCCCCTCAAAAGACGGTATTTTTCCCATCAATTTACACTCTTCTTAGAGGGGCATTAAACAGTAAATAATTACACGTAACACTGGAAGTTGTGCATAAAATTCGTTAACCGAATACAGGTATACAGCAAAGCAAAAAGGTCTTACTAAATTTGTGGAGTAGATTGGATGTTAAAAATGAAAAATATACTAAATTTTACTGGCAGTTTGTTTTGTACTGTTAGTGACCGTTTTAGCATCAAGCATACAGGAACTAGCAAAACCAACAAAATCACTGATGGATACAGCCACGGCAGATACACATGCTAAAAGAAAGGCAATCCACCGTTTTTTCTGTAAAATCACAGGCCAAGAAATAATTAGGCAAAAAATTCCAGGTTGGAATATCAATTTTTTCTTATAATATATAAAAACTTGACTTTGAATTTACAGAAAATTCGAACACTATCTCTTAGTTTAATATGAGAAAAACACGACAGAGATGATAAACAATGTTTAAGAGTAAATTCTGGTATATATTTTTAGTACTGCTTACAACTTCTCAACTATTATTTGGGTGTGTTGGGCATGCTGCTGCTTCTGATGGTAATGTTACGGTTACCGATGATTATGGAGTTCAGGTGTCAGCACCTTCACAGCCCCAGAGGATTGTTTCGCTATCCCCCTCCAACACCGAGATTCTGGGAGCCCTGGGTCTGATGGACAAAGTAGTTGGAGTAACTGAGTATAGCAATTATCCTGATGAAGCAGCTACGAAAACTAATGTTGGTGGTTATACTGAAATTAATTCGGAGACAGTACTTGCGCTCGAGCCAGACCTTATAATTGCCGATTCTGGAAATGGTAATGAAACAATAGATTATTTGCGCGGGCTTGGCCTGAATGTAGTGGTTTTGAACCCAACAGATATTGAAGGAATCCTTAAAGATATTGTTCTGGTTGGGAAAGCAACAGGTACAGAGGATAAAGCTAACTCACTTGTTGATTCAATGAGTGATAGAATAAATTCAATTAAGGAAAAGGTGGCAACCTCAAGTACTAAACCAACGGTTGCTCATGTAGTCAGTTATGATCCTATTTATGTTGCCGGAAAAAACACCTACCAGGATCAGGTAATAAGTGTTGCAGGTGGCAAAAATGCATTTTCCAATATTGATGGATGGGGAACTATCAATATAGAGAATCTCATCAACAAAGACCCAGATTATGTTATGATCAACTCCGGAACAGGCATGTTAGATGAGAACGGTTCAAATCCAGTGTACGATTATTTCAAACAAAATACACAGGTTCAGAGTCTCACAGCCGTGAAGAATAACCATTTCATTCTTGTTGAAGCTGATATAATTAGCAGGGGAGGACCACGGATTGTAGATGCAATCGAAATGGTTGCAGAGCTGATTCATCCAGAGTGTTTCTCTCTTCCGGTTAGCAATTTCAGTACAGACGTTACCAGCGGTGATACTCCTCTTACCATACAGTTTACAGACCTTTCGCAAAACGCAACCGGGTGGGACTGGGATTTCGGAGACGGAGATACTTCAACCGATGAGAGTCCAGAACATACTTATTCCACAGCAGGAACTTATACAGCAAATCTAACAGTAAGTAATGAAAACGGAACATCCTTCCAAACTGCGGTCATAAATGTGGAAGAAAGCAGTTCCAGTGGCGGCAGCAGTGGTGGTAGCAGTCACAAAAGTAGTGGAAGCAATACCGGTAGTGCCAGCATTAGTAGCACTAGTAGCAGTAGCGAAAGTGCCGATAACGTCAGTACTTCTTCGGAAAATCAAAGCAATGTAACAAATGATGTAACAGAAACCGTGACTGAAACGCCGTCCGAATCTGGCACTCAGGATCTTGAACAGAATGAAAGTGCAGCAACAAATGCTGGGACGCCTGAGCAGACATCTGAACAAACACCAAGCCAAAACACTTCTGGGGATGAGAACACAAAGTCGCCTGGTTTTGAAATAGCTTCTGGTATTATTTGTCTGATTTGCGTATTCTTGTATAAAAGAAGGTAAAAAACAGTAAAGTATATGAAAGGGGGTAAAAAACAGTAAAGTATATGAAAGGAGGTAAAAAAGAATAAAGTATACAGCATGTTGATTTTCAAATCGGGCAAGTCAAAGGGTTTCCATAGGCAGTTTTGTGAAGTTTTAGTAACAAGGTTGAGTACCACAATCATATGAAATTGTAAAAACAACTAGCAAAAACTTCACAAAATCAAAATTTATAAAATATAAATTTTAAAAATGTATAATTTGCCAGAAAATATGAAAATTTTAGATACATACTTCATTTAGATATACACTTCAAAAAAATTGAAATTTTGAAAAAAATCAATATCTCTACATACAGTAAATAGAAACTTTGATTTGTTTAAAAATAAATCAGTAGCCAGCTACTGATTTTCGAGGTGACTGTTATCGCCGACAAGAGAAATTTTGTTTTACGAGACGAAAATGGCAATGAGCACGGAGTTTTCACAGGAAAACAGCCTCGTCAAGCTGCACTAAAAGCTGCGAACCGTGGGGACGGAACAAAATCCAAACCACAGATTATCAGACTTCGGGAATGTGGAACAAAGAAGATACACGTTTACAAAGCGTGGAAACAAACTATCAAAGCTCCCAAAAATAGGCCTAGATGGATGCCAGAAAAAATAAGTAAGCCTTTTGTCACGAAAGAGAAAACAGAAACAATCGAATAGTTGTAAATGAAACAAAAAGAAAAATAGAGAGATATCAAGACGATGAAAATGGAGGAAAAGAACATGTATCAATGCTTTATAACAGGTCATTATCTAAACAAGGCTGTAGACGTTTATTGCGGTGGGACTGATGTTTTCACAGGAACTATAGAAGCCTGTGCTGATAATGTCCTTACTCTCAATAACAAAGGAAAGTATACCCATGTGGCCGTAGATAAAATAATCGCCCTATGGCCTATTGGGGATGGTGAATCTATAACGGCTTCGGGTGCGAGTGCCCATCATCACGTCCATAAATAATAGAATAGCCCTGTGGCCTCAGTAAGCATATAAATAATTTAGAGGCTTTTCATTGGTCATCGGTTAAGGAATTTTCTTGCTTGAAAGCTATCGATTTTGCATTAGAAGCCGACCTTAAATTTTGGCCTATTTACATGAAATCGATACCCAGCTCCAGCTCATAATTTCTAAAAATATTTGAGAAATGTTGAGGAAATTGACGCAATTTGTCACGATTCCTCACTTAACCGAAGACGCATGAGAGGCTTTTTATTTTTTCTGATTTTTTATTATTGTGGGGGTGCAGATGATCACGAATATGACATTTAAAGCCGTCAAAGAATTCAATTTCAGGACAAAAATTTAACGAAAAAGAGGATTTAAGAACTCTTAATTGAAAAAGAAGGACTTCTATTATTACTAATAATAGTTGTCAGACGACTTGTTTAGGGTTGGGTGATCTTCTGCAATTTGATTTTAAGTCGAGTTAAAAACCAAAAATGGAATTGAAAATTATATTCCTATCAACAGTTACTGGGTAAGTTTTCCATCCTTGCGGTAAGATAGCTATGTTTCAGTTTCAGGCAATTATGTCTATGCAGTGATGATGTTAATCGTCTTGTTATTCTGAAAGCAAATCCAGGAAAACCAGCATCTCTTTTCGCAGATTTCAGTAGCAATATCACATTCGGTTGCGTGCCTCTCTTGGTTTAGTTTAAGGACAGTTCTCAGAACGCATTGCATGGAACTGGGACTTTGGAGATAGATTTAATTCAACAAATTAAAATCGGGTCCATACTTCCTCTTCAGCAGGAACCTATAATGTTAACCTGGATAGTAAGCAACTCAAACAAAAAACAGCCTCTAAAACGGCTACAATAAATGTGCTGGAAACTACTTGTCTTTAATGAAGGAAAAAGCGGCGTAGATGAAGAAAAAGCGCAGGAGTTATTTCACGTAAAGAGACAGGCACTCCTACAAAGGAAAGCAAAAAACCTCTGAATTTGAAATCGTTCATGTAGTTATAAGCCTGCTAGCTGCATTCTACCATAATGAAGCTAAATAAAAGATAGTTAAGTAATAAAAATAGTAAATAATAAAGACAGTTAAGTCGTCAAATAGTAGAAATATTTTTAAATAGTAATGATTATACTCTCTGGTGTATCTTACAAAAGTTGGATCTACTCCACAAAAATTCGATTAAGTTTCAGAGGGTTGGCCGGGTGGAAGGTATTTCATTAATTTTACTTTTTTTGTCAGTTTTAGGAGGTTACCTGCTTGGCATAATTTCAGGGCTTCTGCCCGGAGTGCATAACAATAATTTTGCGCTTGCCCTTATAGCTCTTGCCCCTTTCCTAGCTGAAAAAGGGCTTGCCCCTTTTTACATAGCCGTGATTATTCTCTCAAATCCATGTCGGTTGACGGTATTATACTAAATTATATATACTTTGAGACGCATTTTATAATTGGTGGTTATTTTTGACATATAATGACACCTTATTAAACTTTTTTAAAATGAACGACACTTCTCAAAAAAATCAAGAAGTCGCATTGGATTATATCGCTGATCTAGCCGATGTTGGGAAAGGTTTGTCTGAATACACAATCAATAACAATGTACGAATTATTATATTTATCTTAAAATGTATCGAAACAGATCTTGACAAACTGACCAAGGAGGATATCAAACGATATAAAAGATTTGTCGAAACATATACGTACACAAAACAATGTCCTGGTCAATGTCCTGGTAAAAGCGTATCAAAAGCCACGAAGAAGTACTATCTAGTAGGGTTCAAGCAGTTTCTGAAATGGGCTCTCAAAGAATTTGACAACCCAAACTACAGAGAGCTAATCGATAGTATATCTACAACAATGAGAGTTGACGAGAAAAACGCCAGTGATATGCTCACCGATGAAGAAATTAATGCCCTCTTTCGTGCGGCCAAAGAGCCACGGGATCTTGCATTGTTATCAGTTCTTGCTGAAGCTGGATGTCGTGTCGGGGAGCTTGTGAGCATGCAAATCAGGCATGTAAAGTTCACAGACGAGTTTGTGTGGGTTACACTCCCCAAAAGTAAGACACGACCCAGAGCGCTTCCGCTGAAGGAATCGATGACATATCTTGCCAACTGGCTGTCACATCATCCACTCAAAGATGATGAAACCGCCCCGTTGTGGATATCGCTTAATAAGCTACCGTCGAAAAAAGGTGACTCCGATCGAGCATACCAAAAAATGAAAACTAATTCAGTTCTTGAATTGATACATCGACTTGCAACGAGAGCTGGCATAAAAAAGCGGTGTTATCCTCACCTACTTCGGCATACTGCTGCTACAAAACTGAGTAAAGAGTGGACAGAACCGCGAATGCGAAACTACTTTGGCTGGTCGAGTCATTCTGCTATGCCGTCTGTATACTCACACCTCGGCGCAGGTGACCTAGAGGATGCCGTCCGCGAACGATATGGTACAGCCGAAGAACGCAGGCCCGAACCTAAGTTCCAAAAATGTCCGCGCTGCAAAAGGGAATTGCCGAGGAGGGCTGAATACTGTGATGTATGTGGAACTAAACTTGGAGAGCAGCAATTGCAAAAAGTTGATGAAGCTGTAGTAGCAGCCATGCGAAAAGTAATTCTTGAGGAAAATCCTGAGCTCCTTCAAAAAGTTGCTGAAGTAATGTTAAAAGCACAAAAATAATTTTTTTTGTTTCTCCGTCCACTATTCAAATCGTAGAAGCCTCGTAGAGCCCTGTAGTCAAGTTGTTGCATATCCTCCGGAGTACTAAGATGGACCTGTTTTTGAATCTAAGATATAAGATGTGCGTAAATTGAAATATAACGCTTTTTCTAACGGTAATAAAACCTATAAGGAAAGAAAAATAATTTATTTATTACAAAATGAAGCTTGAAAAGTTCTCCGGCGGGCAAGCCCGATGACATACTTTTCTAAACGAAAGGAGAACAAAGCGATGACTCAAACTTTTCAAGAACAAGCCAAGGAGCTTGTGCGCCGTAATCCTGATAGCATTCGAAGAATAGCACAATATGATGCTAACGAATTCAACCGTGCCATGGCAACCGTATTTTTGGAAGCCGCAGGTGAGCACGTATGACATCTGGCAGAAAAATCAAACAGGACAAAAACATTGGCACGAGCATAGCCCTGAGCCCGAAAGCACTCGGGATAGTTGATGAAAATCGTGGCCAACAGTCCCGGAGTCGATGGATCAACGACCTAATTCTCACCGTCTACGGAGAGCCAAGCCATGACTGAATCGAGGATAGTTAAAGTTTGTCCGTTCTGTGACAGTCAAAACCTGGACAAGCGCCTGACGCATTGGCGATGTAATAAATGCCGGCAAAACTTTGAGACCCCGATCGAACAACCATCGAGAAAATCGATGTTTGCAATCGAGCGGGCATCGATATCTGCACATCCTCTATGCCCAGAGTGTGGGAAGGCTGCATACCGCAGCCCCCGTCGTCCAAGAGAAAAATATCGGTGTCGCTTGTGCGGGGCCGAGTTCGACGAACCGCTGAAGCCGGGCAGGAAACGAGCAGCTAAAAAGCAGGCCAAGAAACGCCTGTCACGGGCAGATAGAGAAGCGGCGCGCCGTGCCAAACAGCACGCAATTCGGGAAGCCCAATTCGAGCGAAAAATTGCCGAGTCGAAGGCTTGGTGGCACCAGAAATATGATGGGGATATTATAAAAATGGACGTCACCATCAACGGTGAACAGCTTGAACTCTATGGCACGAGGGCCGGATTAGCTGAAGATGTGAAGGAGATAATGTCGCAAATTATCGATGAGTGCTACGAAAAAAACCAGAAGAAAATCGAGGAATGTTGATTTACTTTCTTCCGCTGTGTAAAACAGTCCAATAAAATTAATATAAAACTTACCGTGGCTATTTATACTAGGAGTTGTAATCTAATAGATTGTTAATAGAAAAGTTCGGTTCCCGGCAGGAGGATGTCCTCCTTGATGAAGAAGAAAAAATACTTTTCTAAATTAGTATGCGAGGAATCGAAACATGAATCAAGAAACATTCTCAGTAGGAATCAGTCCTGACTTTCGACGCGTAGTCGATAGGATTGATGAAATTGCTATTGAACAGCAATCTTCTCGGTCAGCAGTTGTACGGAAAATTCTATACGACTATTTCGGGCTAGCACCAGAAAATGATAGAGTAAATAACTGGTCAACTGTAATACAGGAAAGAAAAGTGGAGTATGTGTGAAAATTGGCATCAAGAGAAGTTATTTTCAGGTTTCCAGCACCTGAGAAGATCCTGACGCCAGATTACTACTACAAAACCTAAGTAATAATATGGTGTCATCCTATTTATAGGTTTAGGGGGTCGTGGCTTCTCTTGTTGTCGATTTCATCATTGAAGGAGATGAAATCATGGACAAGTACACCTATCCGACATTTGATCAAATTGCGAATGATATCATATTTTGGAACCGCATACTCACAATGGATGATACGAAAGAGCTCCTTTTGTATCGCGATGGTGTCTACGTCGGGCATACCGACACGGTATCTACCGAGACGGAACTTGAACGACAAATTGTAGCACGGTATGGTCAGCTGTTTAACGAAATGAATCACATCGATATGGTGCCAGCGAAAGTACCAAACAAAAAATTTGTGTCTGAAGTACTAGCTGTAATTAACCGAAACACAGCACTTCGTAGGGAGCATATCGATCAGCTCAATCCTCATCTCATCAATCTGAATAATGGGATGTTTGATGTGCGAGAGTGGAAATTCATTCCACACGATCCAGAATATCTATCGATTAGACGGATTCCAGTAGCATATGATCCAAGTGCAACATGCCCAAACATCCGCCAATTCCTATCTCAGGTGGTTTCTGAGGATGATCAGAAATTTCTGATCGAGTTTGTTGGATATTGCTTTCTTCCAGACACTAGAATGCAGAAAGCTGTCATGCTCTACGGTGTAGGCTCAAACGGTAAAAGCGTTTTTCTCAAACTTGTGGAGAAGTTGCTCGGGAGTGAGAACACATCACATGTGAATCTACAACAGCTTCAAGAGGATCGAGACAAATACTCATCAGCAGATCTATATGGAAAGCTGATCAACATTGGCGCTGATCTCAGCAGTGAAGCGATTCGAGATGGTTCAGTGTTCAAAATGCTCACTGGTGAAGATAAAATAAGAGCCCAAAGGAAATATCAAAATGGTTTCAGTTTTCTACCAACGACCAGAATGATATTCTCAGCAAATCATATCCCAGAGATCAAGCATGCCGATATGGCAATCATGCGAAGGTGGGAACTCGTCAACTTTCCACATGTGTTTGAAGAAGCTGATCAGGATAAGGATTTGCTCAAAAAAATAACATCACCAGAAGAACTATCAGGTTTTCTGAATCTTGCGCTTGAAGGGCTGAGAAAGGTTCTTACTGCTAGATCGTTCTCGAGAGCCAGCACAACCAATGAAACGATGGATCAATATGTAATGTTGAGCAACCCTGTGGTGGCGTTTGTGGATAAATATATAATTAGACATGCGGCATCAACAGTCGATAAAACAACCTTCAATCGAGTATATCGTAAGTGGGAAGCCTCGATGGGGCTGAAACCGATTTCAGAGAATATGATCGGTAGAAAAATGAAATCACTGGATATGAGGGATACGAGAGAGAATTGTGGCGCTGGAAAAATTAGTTTGTGGATTGATATATCAATTGATATGACAAAGCTAAATCGGGATCTCGGGCTTTTACAGCCCAACTAATTTTTTTTCAATTTTTAACAGTCTAAAAGTCTAAAAAAATAATAGAACTTTGCTTATTCTAGACACCTTTTTTGGCTGGAACCCGCAAAACCATCAAAATATGGTGTCAGGTCTCCCAACATTGAAAAAACAAATTTTAGACACCTTTTTCCCCAATTGTTTCGTTATTCTAATATCTCATGATATTATAGGATATATAATATAATATAGAGTAATATGGAGTATATAAGGAGTATATAAGGAGTAATAGAAAAAAGTAACAATAAGGAAAAAAGGTGTCTGAAAACGTGATTTTTCAATATTGGGTACCATAGACACCATTTTTACCAATTCTAGCCAGAAATGGTGTCAGGCTTTCTTTTTTGAAAAAACATAACTAGCTTTATCAACAATCTGAGGAAGCCACGAGTATTTCTTTGAAATTCTTTCTACCCAGCGACCGTTAAGTTTCGCGGCGGCGGCCAAGTTAAATTTAATCTTCTTAACTTTTTTAATCAGTATAAACTTGCTTATTTTTGACCTCAAAATATACTCTGAGTTTACCTTATACCATATAAGGTAAAGACTTCGCAGGCTTCTGAGACCTGCGATTGAAAATATCCCGAAAATTCGCTTCAATCTTAATAATTTTTAAGAAGTTGGGGATATTTTGATGCCCGTCGATATGCCTCAGAGGCGCAGTCGATATGCCTCAGCCGGCACAGGGATATTTGTAGCATTTTCGACCATGAAGGTATAAAATATGCGTCGATACCAGAAGACTCATCCTAATTCGAATCTTTTCGAGAGATTTATAAAGTACCATATCCATTCTCATTTTCAGATCAGAAATACTATTAACTGTGTTGAGATAAATGAAAAGGGATAAGTTACTTCTTCTCGTTATCGCTGGTTTATTGATATGGGTATTTGGCCCACACTCGCTCTATCTACTTGACACAAGCGTGAATAGTAATACAAGCGTAAATAACACAGTGGAATCACAGATAGCTAATTTAGAAAACCAATATCGTGTGACCATTACTCAAGCATTTGTCGGCATTGCTGTTCTATTTGGAGTATATCAGACTTGGCAGCGAATAAGTATTGCCGAGGACAATCTCAGAGTTTCTCAGGAAGGCCAAATTACTGAACGTTTCACTAGGGCTATTGATCAGTTAGGAAGTAAAAAACTAGAGATTAGGCTAGGTGGAATATATGCACTTGAAAGAATTGCAAATGAATCCGATAAAGACTATTGGCAAATTATGGAGATTTTAAGTTATTATATCAGGAGCAACTCACATGCTAATATAGATATCATCGATAATGAAGAAATAACAAATAAGTTTGAAGAATATCTAGATCGTAAACTTATGATATCCTATGATATTCGAGCAATCCTTATTGTCATTAAAAGGCGCAAATATTTCTTTAAGGCTGGGGAACCCGAGCGCCTAGAGTTACGTGAAGCATATTTGCGACTAGCTAATCTTTCAAAAGCTCATCTTGAAGGATCTTATCTTTATGACAGTGACCTTATAGGAGCTCATCTTGGAGGAGCTTATTTAAACGGAGTTTATCTTGGGGGCGCCCGTCTTAATTGGGCTTACTGCAATGAAGCTCATTTTGAGGAAGCTCATCTAGAGGAAGCTCATCTTGAAGAAACTTGTCTTAAAGGAGCTAATTTTAAAGGAGCTGATTTTAAAGGAGCTTATCTTGGAGGAGCTTACCTTATGGAGGCTTGTCTTATAGGAGCTAAGAACTTATCAGCTGACCAGCTTTCCAAAGTGAAAACACTTTATAACGCAAAATTAGACGAAAAACTTCGTAGGTCACTAGAAGATAAATACCCAGAGAGCTACCAGATTCTTACTAAAAAACCTGATTATTATACGCGTCAATCCTGCCGTGAAATGAATTAGCGACTTTTCGAGTAATATGTGGTATGTCAAAGAGCCCCTTATAGTGCTTACTTTTGCTTTACGACATCGCGCGCATATCGCACAGCATAGTAAGCGAACCCTAAGAACATAACAAGTTCATAGGGACTACCGTTAACGATTATTTCCATGTGTCGCACTCCTATGGTATTTGTTAAACGGGAGTCTAACAAACCTCACTTTTCCCAGCCGCAAAGGGCCCAATTAAATCGGTACACAGGACACTCTCTGACATATCACAAAAAATATAGACTCAATTCTATAAATAAATGCCGAAGTTTCAGGCCCGGCCTCGATGTGACAACATTGTCCCTTCGGTAATTGTCCGGCTCAGGGATATTAGCTTGGGTGGCACATTTATTCAAGCATATCCTTAAAACCCAGTAGCGTCGATCTACGTAGCGTATAGTAAGGTTTCAAAAGGTTACTGCCCATTTAGTGATACTTTATCATATCCTAGAGAACGCTCGAAAGACGTTATTCTTCAATCCATAAGTCTGCTATTTTATTTAATAAGGTTTGAAAGTCTAATTTGTACTCTTCTTTTATTCTATTCTTATTGTCATAAATTCCTCTCTTTGGATGACAACTCTTACATTCATATCCATCTGTTATATTTTTGCATGTACTATAATAACGGCAATCTTTATCTCGAATATCATCAGCGATCAGTATCTCAAATTTATATCCTGGAAATTTATCTTCTACTCTCTCTTTTTCTGGTTCTTTATCACCATCATATAGGCAACAAACCTTTTCAAAGCCTAAGCTTTTTAAAATTGTCACAATTCTTACGATTTTTTCAGCTCCACCTGCACCAAAACCAAAGAAGCGAATCTTTTTGTTAATACCCAAATCCTTTAATGCCTTGTTCAAAAGTATTACATCTTCTTGTCCTTCTACCACTACTAATTTATCATTTTCAAAAAAACAGGCTTTTGCATCATACCCCATAACGTGTGGATTGAATAAGTCATTTTCAAATGCCTCCAAACACTCTATACTTTTCTCATTTAACTGATATATTTTTGAACCATTGCCTTGGTTTACTACTCTAGCAAGTGTTCCGCCATTCAGGATGGCTTCTATAGAAACCATTTCAGGAGAGTGAGTAGCATACACTATTTGACGATCTTTTGATTTCTCAAGAATTACATCTAGAAGATTTCTCTGTAACTGTGGATGCAAGGATAACTCAGGCTCATCAATGACAAGAAGTTCATTTGATGATTGATTTAACAAAGCTTCTACTATGAAAAGAAGACTGACAAGTCCTTCGCCTAATCCATCTGAATCGTGATATCCATTTTTTTGAATGATCTTAACATAAACCTCTCCTGTATTGCAGACATCAACTGTCCAATTTAATTCATAATCAAGTATCTGTTTCAAAAGTTTGTTGAATTCTGCATTTCCTACAACTTCAAACAATCTATTATCATCAGCATCAATTGGCTGTCCTCTGGGGCCAAGTATATCAGATTCATGTGTTATAGAAGAATTGATATTCGATCCATATGATACTTCATTTGAGTAAGGATCAAAAAATCTTCTGGATGGTAAGACAGTAATTGATGGATACCCACGCTTTTCGGTTACAGAACCACCAGCAGAGACGGTTTTTAGGCTAGATGTCGAATCACTATCATCGGATGACAATACTATCTCAACTCTATCCCCTGCTTCTTTATTTCGCTGCCCTTCCGTGAAGTTGATATTATGTCCTAAAGACACTGCCTTAAAAGATTCAATAATTGTCGATTTTCCACCATTATTGGGACCAACAATTATTGTAAGTCCTGAGCCTTCCTGCCTATTATTAGGTTTAGAGAGCTTTAGCTCTTGTTCTTCTGCAAAACCACGAAAACCTTTGATTTTTATGCTGGAAATCATTTTTTTCTCCATATATAATTAGCAAATGTTATACATGGTCTTATTATATTATTTTTTCTATTTATAATAACAAAATATAATTCATTTTCATATTAGACCATTAATATTTAATTTAGTATTATATTTTAATAATGTATTATAATTAAAACTTGAATCGCCAGTAAGGAATTTACTTAGCCAGTTATTTTAGACTCTGCTCCGCAGTGGACCAAATAATTCACCTAATATCACTGAGTCAAATGTACGCGGAATACGAGGCTCACATGAGGCTTCTAATAGGCCTGTAGGGAGAGTTCAGGGATATGCTTGGAAGTCAACGCTCATTCTTCTTTCTCTACCAACTGATATCCCTGCTCAATCATATTTTTGAGCCAGTCGTTCAAAAATTGATTGAGTTCTCGCTTCAACTTCGGGATATACTTGCCAGGCTCAGGATACACTTCTTGGAAAATACCCATGTAATCGTTCTGGAATGTAAGGGCTTCCGCCGATTTCGAAGCTGGGTATATTTGCACTTGCATATCCGGGTCGGCCATCACGTCACCGCACTGGATACCGTTGTGGGCTAGTGAAATTATGTCATTGAAAAGCTTGTCTGCATGTAGATCCATAAGCCCTGGACTTGCAAATTTCATATAATCCGATCTCATAATCCCGGTTTCGTCCAATATCCCAAGGTCTTGTAGCTTTTTATATATCGATTCATATATTGTCTGTCTAATTTTATCACACTTCTATATATTTTTGTTAAATATATATATTACATCTCCTTCCTAATGTAAATTTTGGTTATTTTCGATATCGTGCGCCATTCCCTGAGGATATTTTGAAGTTGTCATCGTGCCGCTTGCTATCGATTCTCAAACAATAGGTATTTATACTAACCGTTGTATAATTATGTTTGTAAAAAAATTAACAAAGTAGGAGATTAAACATGACAAACAATGGTGAACAGAAATTAAGCGGTATGGAATTATATTTTGAGCAGAACAGCAAGTTTTTTGGCACAGGCGACAGTAATGGGAAAAAAGCGTATTTTGCCCTTGGGCAGTATACTCGCAAAGTGATGGAATGCATGGAAAAGCAGGTTGCAGAAAGCGGGAAAGAGAACAGGAACCAGAAGCAAATCACCCGCTTGGTTACCTCGAACATGACCTATCGAATTTTTAGCGCGCTGGTCAAAGTGCTTGACACAGTTGCATTGACATGCAACCCAAAGCTTTTCCAGAGTTGCAGCGGACTTTGTAAGCAGTATATGATCAACGCGGATTTTCCGAGTGATAAAAAGGCACTTCCAATCGAAGATGCAAACACGGCTTTTAGCCTCGGGATGTATCAAAAATTCTAAACCGGGATATTATCCCGAAATTCTTCTTTTTTTCTATGAGCCTCCACATTGAGCGAAGATATTAGTTGGACTAATTGTGCCAGGGCATATCCCCGAAGCCAAGGCGGAAGTTCTACGTATCGTATGGTGGGCTCTATTCATATTTCTTCATCCAACCACTCATATCTTCTTTCTTCCAGCCACTTTTGGGAGCAGTTTCATCCTGCCCCGTGTCAAATCCAAGATCTTCTAACCAACGCTCTGCTACTGACGGGGTAAAGTCATGTGATGGATAATTGTGATTATTTAAAATCAGAAACCCAATTTTTTTAACTCCATACCATATGTTCTTATTTTTAGGATCAAAAACATATACTCCTCTGTACCAGTATGTGCTTTTGCCTTTCTTTTCTGGCTCAAGCCGTTTCATAATACATTCAATTTCGCATGAACAAACTGTAATTTTTTTATTTTTTATTATTTCCTCTTCTATATTATTTTCTATCCTCTTACATTTAAATTCCTTTAGTCCTTTTGGTTCTGCTGGTTCCATCTTTTCTATATTAATGCCTATCTTCTTACATTTAAGTTCCTTTAGTTCTTTTGGTTCTACTGGTTTCATATCTATATATTATGCCTCAATACTTAATAATTTTTTTTAATATGTTATTCAGGTTAGAGACCCCAAATTCTCCAAATATATATTTGCTCAAAAAATAAGTATGTTGGTTCAGATATCTACGAATTTTCTTTAATTGGCTACAACTTTGAAATATTTGGCTTGGAGTAATTATTCCTGGACATATCCTTAAAGCTGGCTACGAGGTTCTATGAGCTGATTACCCGATTGTTAGAACTCCATAATAACAAACAACTAGCTGGCTTCGGGATATTTGGTGTAAATTAATGGAACCGATACCGACTGTGTAAAAACAAGCTTCGGTCGCCCGCGATATGTGTTCAAGATGGTGATATAAATGACAAGCTCTGGTTACACAGATGATATGATAGCGGGCGATCGTATTTGGCAGAAGTTACTGCCATCACATTCATTTCTTTCCTAATGTATTTTTTTACCGTTTCACGGTATAAATTTTTTGATGTCAATCTTACCGAGTATTTATATACTTACTATTGAATTTTTTTCCATAGGTTTTCCTATGGAGATGAAGTATGAAAGTTCGAAGAAATAAGGATGAGCAACTGATCAACATCACGCCAGCCGTGAAAAGACTCGGCTGGGAGACAGGCGACCGTCTGTCATGGAAGGTATCAGGAAATCAACTTCTGATCCTGAACATGGAGCGTGAGCGGTGATGGAACAAGAAGCTCCAAGCTTTGCTAAGTTCATTATATCGATTTCTATTACATTCGCCATTGGCGCGATCCTCCTCGGCGGCATGGCAAGCGGCGTAGCAGCCCAGTTCCGGGCGACAGATACAACGATCACGATGACGGCACTACCGGCTGATGGGGATATTATATCGATTTCTGGGATCGTGTATGAATTCGACTCAGATGATAGCGTCGAATCCGGGCATATCCTCGTTACAATAGCTGAAACAATCGTAGAAACGCTTGCGAATTTGGAGGCAGCATTAGTATGAAGTTGAAAATAAAGTTTCTTATGGTGTTAATATTGCTTGCAGCATCCATTGGACCCGCTAGCGCTGAAAGCAACACGACTACGGCAAGTTTTACTACAAATGTGTCGTCGGGTTATGTTCCACTAACTGTTCAATTCACTGACACATCGACTAACGCGACAGCCTGGGAATGGAATTTCGGAGATGGAACTAATTCAACCGAGCAGAACCCGGAACACACCTATTCAACAGCAGGAAACTATACGGTGGTGCTATTGGTACATGATAGCTATGAGAATGTGTTAAAAGGTGTTTCTATGTCAATGGTTTCCACGCTAGAAAACTCGGAAACCACACCGCAGTGGAACTATGCCGAAAATCTCGGTGATGACCATGGTATCACGTTTGGTGCTGTTGGTTTTTGTACTGGTACATATGATGGAAATATTCTAATACACTACTACACAACACTGAATCCGAACAATAATTTGGCGAAATATATCCCAGTTCTAGACGCGATTGATGCTGAAAACGATATACTTCCAGGTGAGTATAACGATAACGTTTCTGGTCTAGAAAATTTTATTTCGGATGTGCAGAGTTGTGATGATCCACTGTTTAAGCAGGCACAACTGTACGAAATTGATGAATTGTACTGGAATCCAGCTGTGGAAAAGTTTGGCGCAATTGGAGCAAGTCGAAATTTAACACAGGCGTATATTTATGAGTGTTCTATAAATCATGGTCTGAATGGCGCACAAACTATAATTGACGGTGCAACCACAAACTGTAGTGGTACACCTGGTAGTGGTGTAGATGAGTCGACGTATTTGGCGTCTATGATCGATGTTCGAAATGCCACATATGGTACTACAACTCGAAACATTGGCTGGTCAAACCTGGTCATTGATGGAAATCTCGATATAGTTCCAAATTTTACATTCTATGCCTGGGGTGATGAATTCACGATCACTGGAGATATCGGTGTTGATCTAAATGGAAGTGATGTTGGTTCTAATTATATAGTTGTGTCTGATACGCCTGCTAGCATAGTCGTTGATACAACAGATGTGTCTACAGACTCCAGCGCGATCAGCTTAGTCGAGGGTGGCCAATCAGGCTTATACGACCTGTATAGTGGCGTGACATCTATCGTTTCTAATGGATATGCGCTTGCAACACTTTCGATCATTACGCTAGCCGCCGCGGCAATCCTTAGGTTGTTGGGTTACATTTAAGGGTTTCCAAACCCTATTAATTTTTTTATATAAAAGTTACCAAATATTTATATACTTACATTTGAAACTTTTTTTCATATGAGAACGATTGGTGGGCTGATATTGCTTTTGGCGTTGGGATTATTCGTCGTGATTGGTACAACCGCGATGAGCGATCTAACCCAGGAAGCCAATGCCACAGGTGATGCATCAATTCAAACAGCCGTATCAGGCGGTGAACATGTTTTCGCTCCTTTGCTATCGGTTTTTGGATGGATTGTAGTGCTTTGTGGTGGGATGTTAGCCGTTAAAGCGTTCAGCTAATTGTAATCAACAAACGAAGGTGTAACAAACATGGTTTTTGGAAATGAATATCAGATGGAGAAGGCAGAGGGCGAAGTTCCAGAAATGTGGGCAACCGGTATCATCAAGGTCGCCTGTATCTTAGTGATTGGTGTCGTCATCCTCAACTCCGTTGTCGGAACCGCTACCATTGATGCAAACAGCACATTCTACGACCTGTTCAACAATGTCACCCAGAACATTGAATCTGGTTATACTCTCGCAGCCCTCATGATCCTGGCCCTTGGTGCCGCTGCAATCATGAGGTTTTTGGGATTTATGTAAATATCCCAAAATAGGTCAGAAATTCAAAATTGAGGGGCTTTGTGCCCCTCTTTCTATATTGGAGGCTATAACATGGTTAGAAAATGCAGAAAAGTCCGGGTTCATGTACCTGCGAACCACGGTAGAAAAGCTTACAACTACACTAGAAAATCTAGGAAGTGAGAAAAGTGGGAATAGTCAGCAGGTTGAAGGGTATGGTTGCTGGCTATGAGAGTGACCGTGAAGCCGAAGCAAACAACAAAGAAGCGATAGAACAAGCTGAGCAAGCGGCCTATGAAGCCGCCAAGAAAAAACGAAAACTCGAGGCTGAAGCGGAAGCACAGCGACGAAAAGAAGCTGCGGCCAAAAAAGCCATCGAGGATGCCCGGAAACGTGGACAAGAGCGGGCAAAACCACTTACTCAACGGCTGGATGAAGACATCGCTAGGGCTGGTGCAGTGGCTCGTGGAGTTGGCAAAACAGCCGCGGCGATGAATTCTGTGGTTGGAAAGGTTGCCAAAACCACACAACCAGCAGTCACCCACCGAGTTAGGCAGCCGAGCAATGCGGAAATGAGAAAACTCCAAAAACAAGTTAAGGCTCTTCAACGGCAAGCAACCGCTCAGCGGGTCGTGGTGCAACAGCCGGTTCAGCCCGTTCGGGTCGTTCAACAATCCCGGGGTGGTCTTGGAATGCCATATCGCGAGCGGCCAATGCTCGGGATGCCATATAGGGAAAGCCCGTTCTCCAGAAGTCAGCCACGATCCGGCGGCCTCGGGATGCCTCAGCGGGAGCAACCTCGGCTTGGCGTACCATATCGTGAGAGTCCATTTTCAAAAAAATCATCATCGGGAAAGCGCTTCGGCACCCGATAATTAATTTTTTTTAGAATGCCCATATAAATTCCTTATATACTCCATATAAAACGGCATTCGAGGCTTTTTATACTTTGAACTGTATAATATTTGTTGAGATGATATAATATGGTAATTGAAGTGATAATTAGCGCAATTGATAGCTTCTTTCAATGGGTGTGTTCAGGGACGCATTTTTGGAGTCCTGATATGTGCTGGTTCATTTTGATTTTTATAACTGCGTTTGGCTTGCTAAAATTATTTTCGATGATACTGTGTTGGATATTCCCATGCCTGAAAATGTCTGAGGAAGATTGTGACGTTTATCACGGCATACAGAGTGATGATCGTATGACCCCTGAGCAATATATGGAAATGATGGCTCGTGACCACCCACGAGAATTTGAATCGCTTTGTGCCAGGGCGGCAGAACAAGAGCAATAATTTTTTTTGTTTATTCACTTATTTAACGTCTTCCGATACTGTTTTCATCCGACTATTTTTATATTATGACACCCTTATTTCATATACAGAAAAAATATATTTTTATTTCGATAAAAATATAAAAGTGGAAGGTGAAGAAAGATGGAACAAAAACCCGAATTCATCATCGGGCTATCCCCCGACGCCAAAGCAACTTTTGAAAATCTAATCGCCTCCGGGATGGATTGCCATGCCGTACTACTTCAGTTGACATATTGGATCGAGCCAACATTCGTGGATCTCGAACAGCCGGAACAACCGGAACCTGAACAAGCTGATACAACCGAGCAACCTGAACCTGAAATATCCCAGAACTAAACATGGATATGGAGATGAAGTAATGATCAAATCGATAGAGGGAACCTAACATGGCTTCTAAACGAACATTTGCTGGTAGAGCGCCGACGATACAACAGCTTGCAGCTGCTACCGAGGCAAAACGCCAGAAAGAGGCTGAAGCACATCAGACGGTCGTCAACGCGATATCCGCCGCCGTGGCAGAAAAAGCGGTAGCTGTCCCGGAAACAAAACAGGTTGCTGCAGTAAATGTTGGACGATTCGAAAGAGGTGCGACTGCAACGGCACCTGCAAGAGCCGCAGTTGTAGCAAAAACCGTTCAAAATCCAGCAAAGGCCGCAGCTACAAGAGTTGCTGATCTAGCGGCAACCGTAGCAGCCAAAACAACTGGTACGACTGGCACAACCGGGACTGCAGCGAGTACGACAGGTGTTGCGAGTGTAACCAGTCGTGCAGCGCAGATTAAAAGCAGTGTAGCATCCAACCCGGCTATCACTGTCGGCCGATTCAGTCGGTCACAAGCAACTATCCCGGTTGGAACAAAACAGGGTGACATTATCACCGTGAGTGGTAAGCAGTACAATTATCAGGGATCAAAGAAAACATACGACATTTCCAGTGCAATTGCATCGATACGGGAGCAGGCAGAACAATATGATGCAACAGTAAAACCCACCGCACAGACTACAGATACAACTTATGTCAAATCTGGCGGAATAGTGACTAGGGTTGACAAAACATCATCTACAACTGATCCATATGCCTACACAGGACAAACCACATTCTCATCGGCAGCAGAGGCTCAAGCCGCGATAGATGCTTACGCATCGAGGTTCAATTTTACAACTTATGATATTAGCTCAAACATTTCCGAGATTCAGGATCAGTTGAAGACGTACGAACTCACAGTCAAAGCCCCGAGTACCACTACATACACATCAGAAGCAGCCGCGCAAGCCGCAATGGATGATTATGTAAACCGTGTGAATGAAGCCATCAAGGCAATGCCAATAACCGTATACGACGATCTTGGAAGGGAGCAGAGTGTCACATCCAGTCAGTATGAGCAGTTGGTAGAGTGGGATGAGAAAAATACCGATAAGAATAGTATCTACTACGTAATCCCAGAACAGGTCGCTAATAGCGGTGCCGACTGGAAGATCAATAGCAAAGGGCTCTACGAGTATGTCCCGGTGACGGCATCGGACAAAGCCGAATTGGCGAAAGAAAACAAGCAGAGAGCACAGCTCGGACAGGCTGCGAAGACAACCTTAACGGTCGGTGCGACGCCTTCGGAAGAGTATTCTGAACGGTGGTATACTACCGGAGGGGGCGGCATCCGTGGAACTGGTGAGAGCAACGTAAAGCTCATCAGTTCGAGTGGTGAAATCAAGCAGACCTATGGTACTAAAGTCACGATTAAGGGCTCAGGAAGTGAGACACTCGCAGCGTTGAGAGCCAGTAGTAGTATCAACGCAAGCTCATCTGCGATTACTGGTACAGCGCAGACGCAAAAAGCAACGATCTGGTCAGCTACCGAAACTAAAGCGAAACAAGAAGCTGCGCAAGCAAAGAAATCACAAGCTGCTAACGATGCCAAAGCCGCTGCCGATAAAGCCGCATTACTTGCTGAGCAGGCTGCACAAGAAACAGCGGCAGTTGTCAAGTCAGTCAACGCACAAATTGCCGAAAAGCAAAGCGAATTACGACTTACAGCGGATTCGAGTAAACAGAGCGTACTCAAAGCTGAAATAAAAGCGCTACAAAGTGAGAAATCAACATCAACTGCAAAATCAGACGCAGCAAAAGCAAATGCGAGTGCAACAGCGGATCTTGCAACCGCAACTGCGGCACTTGCTACCGCATCACTAAACAAATCTCCATGGAAAACAGTTGATACAACATCACTTACTAAAGAAGTTAAAGCGGCGCAGAGTGCAGTTTCGAAAACAAGTGTAGCAGCCACAAAAGCCGGAGTTGTTGATCACAGCAATCAAGAATTACTTGCAGATGGGACCTGGATAAACAAAGTCGAAAAAGTTGGTGGTATCTCCGGGAAAGGTGAGAGTGGCGTAAAAGTATGGGACACTACGGCATATAAAGAAAACTTAGTGGCAACAAAAGCTGCGCAAAAATCATCGCAGGAAATTTGGGATACTCAAAGAGCAAAATACGATAAAAATATGCTATATGGCGCAAGTGGTGAAGTGATTGATGCAATCGAGACAGGTGGTAAGAAGGCGGGTGTTGGAGAAAGTGGTGTAAGTATCATCACATACAAGCAAAACCCGTGGGGTGGGCAGACAAGCGAGGTAATATCCCGAAGTGCAACCGCTGGAGAGTATAATAAAGCGCAAGCCGAGCGAACCAAACTGGCAAATCGGGATTATAAGCAGTACACCACCGGAATGAGTGATAGACAAAAAGCAAAAGTCGATGAGTACAACGCCAAAATATATCAAGCCAAAGTGGAAACAGATCAGCGAAATGCAACACTTGGAGGCTCGTTTGTAGGTAGCGAGTCATACCAAGTCGATTCGAAGACTGGACAGTTGTATCGTGTTCAAAACGGCGTAAAGATCACCACAACGGCATCATCCCCGTGGGCTAAGACAACAACAGCGACTGAAAATAAAGATTACCAAGCCGAGTTGGAAAGGTACAATCGAAAGTTGGCTGAAGCGGACTATGCGAAGACACACACATCCTGGTATGAGAAAGCCGCACTTGCAGTGTATAGCGCTACCGCAGATACAAAATCACTCAGAGAAGCCGAGGCATCACTCAACCAAAAAGGCCAGGCTGCAACACAAGCAATTCTACCAAGCGTCGAGGATATCGATAAATCGGCTTCTAAATCTCCTATAGGGAGCGTATATACCAGCGTTAAAGAAAATCCATGGGGATCTGCCATTGGCTCTGTTGCCAGTGATACATACACATTCGTTCGGAATAAACCTGTATCAACAGCAAAAGAACTAGCAATCATCGCGGCTGAATCATATGCTATGGGTGGGATTTTTGGTGGCCTGAAGACGATAGCCCGGGGGACGCTCATGCGAGGCTCAGAGTTGGTCATGACAAACACAAATAGACTGATTAGTGGTAGTAAAGTACTTGAAGCAGCTAATGTTGGCGGTAAAAAAGCACTCACAACTGCAACTAAAACATCACCATGGGGTTCGGCTAAGGCTATAGCAGCTAAGGCTATAGCAAAAAATGAAGGTTTAATGCGAGATTCAACGGGTATCGCAGCAGGTCTCCTGAACACAAGTGCAAAAGCCGTTAATCCCATTGCCGATACGGGTTTACTTGTAAAAATTGGAAATGATCTCTACGGCCAAGCTACGGGCACAAAGCTTGGAATCGTTGACGGTTCAATTAGGAGTGTGACTACTACACAGGATATTACTGGCTTCCTCAAAAATACTGGCTCACTTGCAATTGGTGGGAAGACGTTTACCAGGGGCACTAATCGTGTTGATTCCGTATTACAAAAAATTACACCAAATTTTTATAAAAGAGCCGCAGCTGGTAGCTATGACTGGACACCACTCAGCACAATATCGGGCGCAGTTTCAAAGGCAAAAGAGGCAACCGGTATAACACGTGGACAGGTACTCGAAACAAACCCAAACGCTGGGCATGATTGGGTGACAACACAATCCAGAGGCACAAATGCCGAGGAAATACTATTTGGTGAATCATCAACAGTAAGCGTTCAGCGGGCTGGCACTAGACCACCAAAGGCAGGGAAAGTATTCAGCGGTGAAGAAGGCGCTTTAAACCGTGCAAAAATATACGATGCCGCTGGAAATGAAATCACAGGTCGTACAGCAAAAGCAAAGGCGATAGCGGCAATCAAAAAAGGGAGCACCGACTATACATACGATGCTCCGGATCCAATGGTTGGAACGATTGCAGAGCCTGCACATGGAATATACGCCTCAATGGCTTCCAAAACTGGCTTGGAACCTATCAGCCAGATATTTATCAGCGAGAGTGGCGTAACAAATCCACGACCAACAGGATGGCTCCAGAGGCAGTTGACCAAAGGTCTTACGCCAGTTGCCGATAAATTTGGTATAAATTCAAAAATTGGGAAGGTTGCAGCGAGTGTTGGAAAGACGGAGTATCCTGGTACGCACTTCGATAGAAGTCAGGCAAGAGTCACGCTGATGGAAGCTGATAAGGTTAAGCTACCAACTGAGCTGAGGGATTCAATCGCGAATGACATCAACACTACTGGTAAGATATCCGAAGAGCATTATAATGCACAATATAAACTCGCAAAGCAGCAGGTAGCAGAGACTGGACGACCGGTAGCAATTATTCCACCAAAAACAAGGTCTGGATGGTTACAGCAAGAAAATGAACTCTTCATCGTGACAAGTCCAAAAGCATCGACTGTCAAACAAGTGCAACTCTCAGGCTGGACAAAGTCTGGTGTAAGGGTTGAAAAAATCACATTAGGCAGCCAGCCAAAATTGAAATCGAATATTATCACAAATTGGGTAGAAAACTTACAACATAATTGGGATGTTGGTATTGACAAATATTCGTTAATGCAAGGAAAAGGCCTGTATAACAAGGCGGTGCAAGCCTCAGAAGAAGCGTCAGTTGTACAACGCAAGGCAGGTGAACTATACACAAAAGATAAACTATCACAACCTGGATCTTGGGAATATGGAAAGCATGGAAAAGAGCATACCGATGCCGTTGGGGAGAACGCCGCGGAGATTGCACGTGAAAATCCATGGACTGGTGTCTCTGAAGAATATGCCAAATTAATGGGTACAGCACATGATCTTGGTAAGTTGGAGGCTATGGATAGACCAAATACCGAGCATGGAATTGTTGGTGCTAGAGCTATTCGTGATGGAAAAACAGGCATTCCAGAGATTGATAGCCTGCCAAAAGCCAAACGTCAACAGTTGGCTGATGATATTGCTTGGCATGATGTACAACAGCCATGGAGCTCTGGAAATCTAAAAGAAGCACTGTTAACCACATTCGTTCGTAGAACATCATCGGCAGCTAAGATTGTATCAGATGCCGATAGGATGGATCTAAAGCGTTTTCATGATGATAGCTGGACACCAGATCCAAACAAAATGTTTAGAATCGAAGGGAAGCAAAAACTTGGTAAAACTGAGAGCGTTGAACGTACTGGTGAAAGAGGGCTGATTGAAACAAAAACTGGCAAGAAAGAACGCACCGAAAAAGAATATACTGAAGCACGTAAGGCCACGGTAGATCAGATATATTCTGGTAAAAAGATGCGTACGCAGACGACTGATAAGTTGTATGACGCCTTGGCTAACTCACGTTCGAAGATGGAATCAAGCTACGGTAAGACAACAAAAACAAAGGCTGAATCAAGCTACGGTAAGACAACAAAAACAAAGGCTGAATCAAGCTACGGTAAGACAACACAAAAAAGTGATGTATATAACTATGGTGTAACACACAAGTCTGGCTATGGTACCAACTATAATTCCGCAAAACAGCTAGCTTCCAGTGCGATCTATAACGCCAAACCATATACAAAAAACGATAGTAAATATGTTAATTCATACAAACGTGGTTCAGGATACAAAGGTAGCTTAGCTTACACGTCTTCTCCAAGTGGAGGATCATATCCAAGTGGAGGATCATATCCAAGTGGAGGATCATATCCAAGTGGAGGATCATATCCAAGTGGAGGATCATATCCAAGTGGAGGATCATATCCAAGTGGAGGATCATATCCAAGTCCTTATAGTCCAAATCCAGGTGCAGAGCAGTCGAGAAAGAAAACCAAGCTAGATGATAAGGAGGCCACGCGCCGTGGGATTGCAAAGCAGATTCGTGCGCGGGATAAAACATTGACTGCCAAAACGAAAGTTGCAACGTACAGCGAAACGTTTGGTACAGCACAACGGAAAACGACAAAACAAATCTTTGGGAAGCCGAAAAAGTCACAGAGGGCAAGCCCGTTTAAAAGTAAGTAAGGATACTTTCCTCATATTTTTATATTTTAATGTTAACTAGCTTTATGCAGTCATCTGCTACTGTTTTCACCATATATTTTTATACTTCGCGTTGTATATTATAAACAGGAAAAATATATTTTTATTTTAATAAAATTATAAAAATATATCGTGGAGTATGAAATGACGCAGCTTTCAAAAGTGTTCCTAGTTACAATATTTTTGCTATATTTAGCAGCGCCTGCCAGTGCGGAATCTGCAATGGAAATCAGCATATCCGGGAGTTCTCCCGATGGATATCAATTATTGATGAATATCCCATACGAAACGTATATGGAGAGTGATTTTTCCGATATCCGGTTTTATGCAGATAATACAAGATATGATGGCGGGACTGAGCTTGATTACTGGGTAGAAAACTATAGCGCTTCAACCTCAGCAAATGTGTGGATACCAGTCCCATCAGGCACATCTGTAATTTATTGTCAGTGGGATATCCCTGGAGAAACTGCAAGTCAGAGTGATCCATATGCAGTAATGACGTTTTATGATAATTTCACTAATTCGTCACAATGGTCAACATTTAATGCACAAATTGTATCAAACCAAGTGTACATGGCTAATACAGTTGGTGGAGACATTAAAACATCTAGCAGATCGTGGCCAAGTGACTATCAATTTGACTATGACTTTATGCTCTCGCAGATAGGATCATATGGCCCAAGAATGGGTGTATCATACGGTACAACCAGCTTTGGAATAGAAACCACTGCCGCAGGAAATGCAGGAGCGTATAATGGTGTAACAATAGATGTTAATGGTACTCGTGCAGCGACTGCGACTGCCGTCGGTACTTGGAATACATCGATGTGGTATCACAGTCACACAGTAGCAGGAAGCAATGCACAAAAGTTCCAAATTTCAATAATTTCTAACCCTGAATATGGCAATAAAGTTGACCTGACCGGAAGTATCGCTAGGGACACTCCGGATACCGGTACAATTCAAGCCTATATATGGGATCTCGCATATGGAAATAAGGCATATTTTAGAAATTTTATCGTCAGACTTTATGATGCAACTCCAGTCACATATAGTGTTGGTAGTGTAACGACATTGCCAGTGCCTTCGTTTACTACAAATGTGTCATCGGGTTATGTTCCACTAACTGTTCAGTTTACTGATACATCGACTGGTGGATTAGGCGCATGGTATTGGCAGTTTAACGATAGTGGAGTAAGTTACATACAAAATCCTACGCACACTTTTAGCAACATTGGTACATACAATGTATCACTTACAATTTCGAATATGGTCGGTCTTAATACTTCATATTCTACAATAACTGTATCAGTTCTGCCAGCGCCGGTTGCAAATTTCACAGCAGATCCCGTAAATGGTTCAGCACCATTGACTGTTCAATTCACCGACACTTCCACGGGCTCTCCAACATCCTGGTATTGGAATTTTGGAAGCGGCCAGACTTCGGTGCTTCAAAACCCATTACATACATTCTATGCAAACGGAACGTACACCGTAAATTTAACAGTATCGAATATACATGGTAATAATTCTACTACAGATATAATTAGTGTAAATGGAACAGCGACACCAAATAATTATAGTCAATACAAGGATGTTTTGTTCACATCGAATATGACAAGTTGGGATTTCCCGAAGAATGGCGCGACATTTTACACACTATTAATACCGTCATGGTTCTTCTGGTCGGTACTTCTGCTTATACCATACATTGGGATGTATAACCGGCAGGGCGGCATTGAAATAGTCGCAATAATTTACTTGTTCACAGGTGGTATCGTAGCTACTGTAATGCCAGAACAATTGGCAGTGTATGCCAAATGGTTCATAATATTTGGCGCAGTGGGTGTGATTTATAGAATATTTATCCGGGAGTGAGGTGACAAGCATGGCAATATTAGCTTCAGTTTGGTTAACAATCGTGGTTTTGGCAATGATTACAACCGGGATAGCTTGGTATAAAACCGACCGTAGAAACTACACCAATGCGATCTGTGGACTATTCAGCGTGTTATTATGGTTCGTTGCTGGATTGAACTGCCTTACAGGCATTCAAACGGATTACGCGACATTTACAGCCGGTTACTTGTTCTGGATATTTGCCGCGGCGGGAATCCTCCAGGGCATAATTGCGATCCTGTCACTTCTAGATATCGTGGCATCCAGAGAGCGGCATGTTGAGTTTGGCGATCTACGACTCTAACGTTATTTCGTTCGATATATATGGAGGCTTACAGATGGCTACAGGAGTATACCACAAAATCAACGCCCTCAAAATGCGAATTCTTTGGGCTCATACGATGCTAAACATTCAAAAAAATAATGGGAAGCCGCAACCATACACAAACCAAAAGATTGCTGTCGTGTTGGGTGAGCCACGGCAGAAAATTTCTGATGCGATGTGTTGCTATCAAAAACAGAAAAAGAATAAATATTTTAGAAGGCTCAAGATGACCGGAGGATACAACGGATATCGATATCAAATCACAAAATCTGGAGATCGATATCTATGGAAGTATCTCATGCGAATGCAACTGGGCCTCGATCTCTCCCTCGGGCGTCAGGTGCCGCGCACAACCCCACAATACGCAATCGCTAGAGCCGAACAACAGGCTGATTGGGAACAGCGGCATCGGATATTAGAGGAAACTGGCGTTTTTCCTGAGAAGAAGAAATATACAAAACAAGAGTTATTAGCCAACATGCCAAAATTTCTACAGTATTATATTGGTATCACAAAACACGGTGCACTCGATATGGGCATCGAAAAAATTGAAATTACATAGACTATCGGTTAATTACACTTTGAAGCCGGCTGGCGCGGAAATTTCCTTATTTTATAATTTCGAGCCGCCCGACTCTTGCCGTTCCTGGAAAAGCAGACCGGTCGGCTCACAAGCGATGTTTTTGCTAATTTTCATTCATCTTGTTGTGATCGGTCTTAGAAATTCCATGACCAAAAGTGCCACCGGTCAAGCATATCCATGTCACAGAGGCTGCTGGAAGATGCCGAATCTATATATACTATCAATTTATATTTAGATTAACTGAATCATATATAAACATATTGATTTTGAACCATAATTCTATATATACGGCATCATATATATAGAATTATGGCGATCTGGAAAGTTGAGCGGTCTGCGCTCGGGGATGGTTTAGTACGGCTGGAACGCAGAGCCGAATATAATAATAAAGAAATTCAGGATGTTATTTTTGAAATCCTCTGTGAAGCGTTTCAATATACTCCATCCATCAAGCAGTCGCCGCATCCGAAACCAGATAAAAAATATATCTATATTGGATTGGACACCAATCTCGATTCAATGTTGATTCAGTATCACATCCTCAGGCGGGAGCCACTCAAGCTATTGATTCCAAATATAATCCTCGAGCACTACGGTCTGCTGCCTGTAGATAGTGTATGGATCCCACAGCAAATCAGGATGCTATGCCGTATATTGTTCCGTGGATCGCCAGAAAATCTTCGAGGGAAAATATATGCAAATCGCGATAGTGAGAACAGTAAATTTCAACACTAGAGTGCTACCTGTGCTTCAAGCACATGCAAAAATCAACCACCAGCCGCTCTGCGACTATATTCGTGCCACACTATACTTTGGTTTTGGATATCAGCCAAAAGCTGGCACAAACGCGGGTTTTCACGCGATGGAAAACTTTACAAACCATGGAAATCAGCGAACACTTTTCGTTGGAATCGATCAGACATTTTACTATAAATATAATATTCCGGGAAATATGAGGAAAGTTAATAAAATTCTTTATGAAGCTGCTGGTTGTGGACAGCTATGTAGATGAAAGCTGGGAAGGAAAGAGATTAAGAGGTAGGTGGGCGGGAGATCGAGCCCGCCCAGGCTTGAGATAGAACAGAAAGCCTGTTCTATAAGACCCAGCTGATTAGGTCTGCATATGAATATCAGTATTAAAAATATTTAAATGTTTTCACAATGCTTATTTTAGATTCTGGATCTTACTACCCTAATTTCCATTAATTTTTTAAACCCGCCTGATAATAACTACTGCATAAATTTATTTTAGGTGATGTCCCGGTGGGGAAATATAAGGAGAGATACAAATTCCCAAAACTATCCTCTATATTAGCTCTGTACTTCACGATGGTAGGACTAATGATTTTAATATTACAAATATATTTCACAATTAGTTTTAGTCTTCCGATACACGTTTTAAATATTGCAGGCGCAGATGGATCTCGAATAGTCCTCCACAATAATATGAGCGCTAAAGATCCATCATATGAGGAGCTTAAAGCATTCTTAAAGGCAGATCTAACAGACTCGATTCCTTATAATGATTCATTTGTTTGTTCAGACTGCGCTGAAGTGGTTCATAACAATGCTGAAGCGGCTGGGATCCGAGCAGCATTTGTTTCCGTCGATTTTTATGAGAGAGACAAGGGACATGCATGTAATGCTTTTAATACGACCGACAGAGGATTAATTTTTGTTGATTGCACTGCCCCTAGTTTATATGATTTAGAAAATAATGATGCAATAGTGATTATGAAGACAGGAGAGATATACAAGCTGGAAGGGCTCTTCGGGTCTCATAAGTTTTTTGACTCGACAGTAAAAAGGTACAAGATTTATTGGTGATGCGAGCAGGCTTTTAACCCGCTCGCCACTATGAAGAAATTTAGACGCTCAGCCAAAAGCGCCATTCTATTATTAGTGACAAAGTATTTAAATTTTTTAGTAAGTTTATTTAAGGGAGTTATATATGGTATATTTTTATAAAGCTGTGAGCAGTTGTGCCGATAGGCCCACTTCCAAACAGTCACAACTAGTTAAGACATATAATACCGTCATCCACACCAATTTTTACAAGCACTTTAACTCCTTAATAATTTTTAGCTATATAATACCGTCAACTGACAGGGATTATTCTCTCAAATGCTGTCTCCCAGACTTTCCATGACGTGATCCCCTCAGTATTTTTAGGGGCGCCGGATGGGGATACCGCGCTAATGGTCCTTCCAGGTCACAGACTTCTGCTTGACGGAGCAGGAGCTGAGGCAGTCCGGCTTTCAGCACTCGGAAGCGCAGGCTCGGTAGTTGCTTCCCTGATTTTCGTGTTGCCGTTTTCGCTTTTCTTTAAGGCCATTTATCCTTATGTTGAAGCACATATGGCATTGATTCTTATTTCAATTGTCTTTTTAATGCTTGCAAGTGAAAAAGGTGAAAGCGTTGAAGATTCAAAGGAAAAAAGCCCGTTTGCAAAATATAAGTACAAAGTTTTTGCCCTTATTTTGTTTTTAATCACAGGCATGCTTGGGCTCTTCGCATTTTCCAGGGAATCACTTATGGTTCCGGTTGTTAATTTTGGAGAGCCTTCCATACTCTTGCCCCTTCTGAGCGGGCTTTTCGGGGCTTCCCAGCTAATAATAAGCCTTCTCACAAGCTCGAATATTCCCGAAGAGTCAGTGTCGGCACTCAAGCTTTCTCGAAAAAGAATTTTTAGAGGAATCCTTACAGGCAGTGCAGCAGGTTCGCTTGTGGCATGGTTGCCAGGTCTCTCTTCAGCGATTGCAGCACTACTTACAGGCCTTGTCGCAAAAGTCGATTTTGACAGGATTCCGCTTAAGAAAAAAACCTCTGAACCCGATATCGGAAAGTTTAAAACCTCTCTTTATTCCGATCCTTATGCCAGTAATCCTTCAACGCTTGAGAGCTCGAAGGAATTCATAATTTCAAATTCCGGAGTAAACACTTCGAATGCAATTTTCGGGCTTGTCGCTTTTGTGGTGATCGGAAGGACACGAAGTGGGGCAATGGTTGCCGTAGAAGATGTTCTGGAGACAAATATACTTGATTTTCCTGTACTGCTACTCTTTTTTGCTGCTATGGTCTTAACTGCACTGTTTTCATACTTTTCGACGATCTGGATAGGAAACAATGCTCATTTCTTCCTAAAGAAAGTTAATTACAGCAGACTCTGTACAGGTGTTCTTATCGGACTTGGAGTAATGGTTTATCTTTTCACAGGGCTTTTCGGGTTTTTCATTTTTGTGATCTCGACCCCAATAGGAATGCTCTCTTCCTTTATGAATGTCAGGAAATCCCATGCAATGGGAGTCATCTTACTGCCTGTGATCCTGTACTTTTTGTAAATATATCTTTTCATAAATGAATTTTTAATTAGAGATCGGACAATAAGCCGATTATAATTCCAAAGCAATCGTTCTATTTCCATTTTGAATTCAGATAGATTTTTTTCCTTTGCTCCAGAAATTTTACATTTTCAATCCGATGGTGTGTAAAAATATAAAACTTAAAATGTATTGGGTTGGAAATGTACAGAGAGCTAAAAAGTATCTGTTATAAAAGAAAATAATAAGAAAACAATCAATAAAGCTAAAAAAGTAAAACCAGGCAATAAAGCTAAAAAGGTAAAACCAGGCAATAAAGCTAAAAAGGTAAAATTAGGCAGTAAAGCTAAAAAGGTAAAATTAGGCAATAAATGCAAAAGTATAATGTAAAATAGTCGACTGCGGCTTGTTTGAATTAAAAAAAGTCGAGTTCGAATAGAACAGAAAATTCCTGATAATATAAAAAAATTCCTGATAAAGTGAAATATTTCGAATAAAGCGAAAAAGATTGAATAAAATTGAAATAAATAACCAGAAGGGGTATCCAGGAATATGGAAGTAAAACTTGAACAGCGTTTAACTGAACTCAGGGCAGAATATGAATCAGGGCAGAAAATCCTTAAAGACATCGAATTAAAGCTTGCAGAACTTGAAGACCGAAAAAAAACTATGAAAGAGACTCTCCTTCGCATTAGTGGGGCAATTGACTTGCTCGAAGAGGTCCTGGAAGTAAAAGAAAGCGCGGAAGGGCCAGAAACCATGGCAGAGCCCGGAACTGTTACAGGAAACGTGGAAGTTCCGAATGTTATAAAACAGCCCCTTAAAAAAGCCATTAAAATTCTGGAAGAAGTCGGGCTTACAGCAGGAGAGGTTGTCGAACAAAAGGTGGTTTTACCCATAGGGGTTATGGCTGGAGATATTATCAGGCAGGAACCAAAACCAGGTACGAAGTCCCCTGCCGGATCATCCGTAAAACTTGTAGTTGCGGTAAAAAGCAAGTTTTTGCCGTCTGAGAGAAACTCACTGTGCGACGCTTTTTCCGACCACATCTGAAAGAGGCAAAGGAGGGCTTAAAACGGAGGCTTACTCTTCCAAATCAAAGATTTCCCTGAACGAACTTCGGGAACACTGCAGGGCAGCAATTTCAGCCTTTTCTGCGCTTGAGCATTCAGGAAGTCAGGCATCACAGAGGCTTTGCCTGGAAAAATTCCTCAATGAATGCCAGGGCGCTTCAATGGTCTTATGGCACAAAAAGGATAAAAAACTCGGAAAACACCTCAGATCTGTGCTTTCAGTCTCCAATAATTCTCCTCTTTCCCCAGCAGCCTTTTCCGGGTTCAAAACAGTGATTAAAGGAATAGAGAAAGAGAAAACAGCAGGAATAGGTAAAACAGCAGGAATAGGTAAAACTGAAGGAATAGAGAAAGAGAAAACAGCAGGAGTAGGAAAAACTGAAGGAATAGAGAATACTGACGGAACAGAAAAAGCTGGGGAAATAAAAAATAATGAAGAAATAACGAAAGCTGGAAAAACAGAAAATACTCTAGAAATTGAAAAGACTTTCAGGAACAAAAAAAAGCAAGGTGTATCGGAAGAAGATGTCGATCAAGGGAAATCGGCCGCTTTTCTATATAACACGGAAGCAAAAAAACTTACTTTTCATGGAAATATCTATGAAGTCCTGCCTCTTTTCCTGAATGTAAGAGACCTTTACGCCTCCTTGCCCTTTTTCGAAGAACTTCAGGCCTGTGCTGAACGGCTTGAGAATGATCCACAGGACGCAACAGCTCTTTTTCAGAAGGCTGTGCTTATGTATAAAGCCAGGCGGTTTGAAACTGCTCTGCAGCTTACTGCAAAGGTTCTGAAAATTATTCCTGACGATCACAAGGTCTGGTATAATAGAGGCGTTATTCTCTCGGAACTGGGCCGGCTTGAAGACGCGATTGCGGCTTATGACAGGACAATTGAGCTTGAACCGACTTTTGAAATTGCCTGGGACAATAAAGGAGTTGTGCTTGCAAGGCTTGGCAGGCTTGAAGAGGCCCTCGAAACCTACGATATAATTCTTCGGAGATCTCCAGAATATGCTGAAGCCTGGGCAGGAAAAGGCTCCATACTTTCGGCCCTCGGTAGAGAAGAAGAAGCCCTTGAAGCTTACTGTTCAGCCCTTCGAATCAGGCCTGAATACCTTGAGGCCCTTACTTCGACCGGAAGCCTGCTTTCCAGGCTAGGCAGGTACGAGGAAGCACTGAAGATTTACGATAAGGCGCTTCAGCTCGTCCCTAAAGAGCCCCGTTTCTGGGCAGCCAGGGGTTTTGTCCTTTCGGAAATGGGTAAACAGGAGGAAGCATTGAAAAGCTGTAATCGGGCCCTAGAATTGCAATCTGGTTTCGTTCCTGCACTTGAAATTAAGGTAAGAATCCTTTCAGAAATCCAAAGACAGAAGGCTAAACCCTCTAAGTAATTTCTTTTTTCATATTTTCTTCCAGTCCTTATTTTTTATACTTTTCTCATCAGTTATTTTTTGGGCTTTGCCTATTATTTTGTTTGTTTTTTGGAGTTATTTTGTTTGTTTTTGGAGTTATTTTGTTTGTTTTTTAGAGTTATTTTGTTTGCTTTTTGTAGTTTTGCCCTTTTTTTAAGTTTTTTACCGTTTTTTAAGTTCTTTTTATCATTCCTTTATTTTCCTGTTCGTTTTTGAGTTTAAAAATAGAATATATTCCTCTTATCCTGAGCTTAAGAATCGATTTTACTCCTTCAGTTACAGAACAGTTTTTTTATATTAGGGAAAATTCGAATCAGAAAAAGTATATCTTATTGAAAACAAAAAATGCAAAATACCAGTTTTAGCTCTGGTTCCATGCGTGAAATGTAAAAACGGCCAGGTGTGGCAAAAACCCGGAAGGGATCCGGAATGAGCTGTCACTGGAAAAGCGAGGATTCCGATATGACAGAAGAAAATGTGAGTGAAAATATGGATAAAGCAAAGCAAAAGGAGTCGCAAGCGGCAGAAAAAACCGAAGAACCAGAGGATCTCAAGCAGCTCCTTGTCAAAGCTGGCGAGGCTGGCAGTTACGAAGACAAACTCAGGCTGTATGATAAAGCCTTAACTCTGGACCCTTTATTTCTCGATGCCTGGATCCAGAAAGGTTTCGCCCTGGACAGGATGGGTAAATCAAGGGAAGCTCTTGACTGCTATGACAGGGCTCTTGAAATCGACCCTGAAAATCTGGGGATCAGGTGCCTCAAGGGTTTTGCCTTCAACAACCTTAGTGAATATGAAAAGTCGATCGAGTCTTATGATGAGGTTCTGAGAGTAAATCCTGACGATGTATTCTCGTTATATCAGAAAGGTTTAGCTCTGGAAAGCCTTGGAAGATATGGGGAAGCTATGAAGTGTTATGACAACGCGCTTGACATCGATCCGACTGATGTTCTTATCAGAGAAAAGAAATTGAGGCTTCTGGAAGTTATTTATAAAAAAGGAACTTTAACTGACTCTCTAGACAGCGGTTTCAATTGAATTAAGAATTTTAGAAATCTGAGATGAAAAATGCAGGGCCGGAAATCGGCCTTTACTTTTTGCTCTTGCTATCTTCCTCTTCTATCTCGATCTCTTCAACGACTTCCATCAGTTTTTCCTTAATTTTTACTATAGCGTCAACAGCTTCGCCGCCTACCTCAATAGGAGCCCGTTTCTCCAGGTCGGCCTGCATTAACATGGTGTCAAAGGGAATTTCTCCAAGTACCTGGATGCCCATCTCTTCAAGTTTATCGTTAACTTTTCCTGAGCCTCCTTTATTTATTACGGCAGCAAGGTGTTTTATCCCTATTTCGGAAGACAGCTTTTTTATTCTCTCAGCCGTTTCAAGCGATCTTGCTCCAGGCTCAACTACAATGATCATAAGGTCCATTCCTCTTGTAGTGCCCCTTCCGAGATGTTCGATCCCTGCTTCCATATCAAGGATCACTGCACTCTTTTCCTTGAGCATAAGATGCCTGAGAAGTGCCCTCAGGAAAGCCGAGGCCGGACACATGCATCCACTTCCACCGCGGTCTACGGTACCCATAACAAGCATTCTGACTCCATCGGGCCCTATAACGCCATATTTACTCGCAATATCATCGACTTTAGGGTTGTAGACGAAAGCTCCGCCTGGGGCACCTGCCCTTTCCTGAATCAGGTCTTTGAATTCTGTCAGGGGCTTAGGGGGATTTTCGACCCCAAGCGAAGATGCCAGGTTCATATCCGGGTCTGCATCTATTGCCAGTACCTCGTATCCATCTCTTGCAAGCAGTCTGGCCAGAGTGCCTGAGAGAGTTGTTTTTCCAACGCCGCCTTTTCCGGTAATTGCTATTTTTATGAGGATTCCCCCTGAACATTAATTTATATTTAAATGTTTTAGATCAACTATTAATTTAGCAGGATTATATGCACTTGAGAAACAAAATCAATTACGTCAAAGACTGTGGACTAATGTCACGTTTTACACAGTTAATGGTCTACTACATTTAGTGGTCTGATGCTGTTGATTTTTCAGTTCAACTGCGTAAGTCCTAGTTAGATTAATAGTTAATTCAGATTAACGATAGTGGTTTTCTAAGCAGGGATATAGTCATCAAGCTGTTTATACTTGTTCATTTATCCTTGGCTTCATCCCGTTATTCCTTAGAGAGTATTATTTAAAGTCTTTTCGTTTTATAAGAGTTAAAAAGATATTTATTAAAGACTAAAGGATATTTTAAGGGATATAAAGAACAAATTTTACAGGGAAGGAGTTAATTATCATATTCAGTGGCCTATTCAGTGGCCATTCAGTAGCTATTCAGTGGCCATTCAGTAGGGAATTCTTTTACCTGAATATGAAATCAAACCCTTCGTCTGCAGCAACCTGTTTTATGTACTTCTCGATATGGTTTCCTTCCCTTTTTGAAAATCCTGCCTCGCGGGCAAGCCTGTCAAGTACCTTTTGAACTCCTGTCCCATACTGGATTGCTTTCTTTTCTTTCCAGAGAAGTTCCGATGGAAGCAGGCCGTCTGCGGCTTTTCTCAGGATATATTTTCTTCTATACAGGCTATCTCTTTTAAGGACTTTGAGTTCAGGGCTGATTGCAAGCCCTGTTTTTATTACCTCCTTATCCAGAAAAGGCACCCTGAGCTCCACGGAGTTAGCCATGGTAACCATGTCGTCCCTCTCAAGGTTTATAGTTGAAATGTTTTTAAGGTCTGAGTAGATAGCTCTGTCAAGCACCTCGGGACCCTGCTCAAGTAGGCCCTCGTGCCTGCTGTAACCTCCAAAAAGTTCGTCTGCACCCTGACCTGTGAGAAGGACTCGTTTTCCGTCTTCTTTTGCAGTTTTCGCTACAAAAAAGAGTGGAAGCCCAATTGCAATTTTCATAGGGTCCGTCGATTCCGTCGAATAGATCACATCCGGGATTGCAGCTTCTATTTCTTCGGGAGAAAGGAGATGGGTCTTGAGGGAATCACTCATGCCAGCAACTTCAGCCGCACGCTGAGCCTGGGCAAGATCGTGGGAATCAGGAAGCCCAACGGCATAAAGGGAAATTGAGGGATCAATGTTTTTGGCAAGGGCAGCTAAAAAGGTACTGTCAATACCTCCTGAAAACGCAATTCCTGAAGTTTTTGTAAGCCTTATCT
>Ga0183096_1000599_pt1 | contig 43758 bp, 34 predicted proteins | sample Biomet5_FD_127791 | JGI IMG/M metagenome (GOLD analysis project Ga0183096, IMG submission 127791) | Microbial communities from bioreactor (seeded with sewage sludge) at LBNL, California, USA - Biofuel metagenome 5 (version 2) (version 3) | ecosystem: Engineered > Bioreactor > Anaerobic >... | reverse complement strand
GGAATCGCGCTCTGCGGTGGCATCGTAAAGTGCTGCGGCTCAAATAAACTCTCTACAGCTGAGTAAATATCCGTATTTGTGGGGGTAGGCTTTGTGGGGGTGCATACCCGATACTTCGGGAGAGCGCCACACTGGCAGTGTGGAGGTCAGCGGTTCGATCCCGCTATGCTCCACCAAAAACAGTAAACCACAAGGCTAAAGGTCTTGTGGTTTATATTTTATCTGAAAGCGATCGGACACTTGATAAAAAGACAGCGTTGGGATGCCGTTTGCAGTAAGAGCATAGATTGTCTTTGCTTTTTGTGTGTTGCTACGATATCCTCCTCGCTGAGCTCTTTGGGAATCCTTATCCACCCCCATAGCTTTTTTGCCATATCCAGGAATCAAGGCTCTTTTAACAGCACGTTTGGCTCTGCCAGTTGTTCGAGCAGAAATTGATTTTTTGATTGATAGTTCCGCATCCCTAATTTCATAATAACTCCTCCTATCCCAGCTTGTGCCCACAATATGGGCAGAATTGCTTTTTATTTCCTTCTGCCTTTTTATGATCATTAATTTGTTCCATAAATCCTGCACTGATAATACCGGTTGGCACTGCAACCAGCCCGATACCAAGAATGGCAATGATCCCGCTTAATACCTTTCCCATTGGTGTAACAGGATAGATATCACCGTAACCTACGGTAGTGAACGTCGCCACAGCCCACCAAAGCCCAGAAATAGCATTTGAAAATTTATCTGGTTGCGCCTCTTTTTCAGCGTCACACATTAGGACGGAAGCAATAATCATCAAAATAAAAATAACGCCAAAGGAAGAAACCAATTGGCTGGCCCGGGATCGTAAAACATTGCCGATAGTACGCATGGAACTAAAATATCGGTTGGCCTTAAATATTCGAAGAAGTCGGATCATACGGAGCGCGCGCAGTACTCTTAGATCAACTGGAATTAGGAACGGAATATAAAAGGGAAGAATAGCAATCAGGTCGATAAATGCCATGAAGGACACCATGTACCTTAGTCTTGCTAACACAGGGGACTTGTCTGGATAAATGTAGACGGAGGTCCAGACGCGCATCAAATATTCGATCGAGAATATGATGACCGACACGACCTCTGCAACGTATGCAAAAGATTCGTACCAAGGGGGCAAGCCATTAAAGGTGTCTATTATGACCATGATGACATTGATTACTATCAGGCTGATGATTATTCCGTCGAAGATGTTGCCGGCGGTGTCATTTTCGTCATCGTCTCGGATAAGGTTATAGATTCTCCAGCGTAATTTTTCCATTCTCCATACTCCCTTTTTTCGGCACAACGTGCTACAATGTTGTGATGGGAGTTTCCATAGGGAAATTCTAAACATACCTCTCATCCTGGGGCTCAGCCGGAATGAGAGGGCTTTTTATTTATAATAGTTGGATTGTCCTATAAGAATGTTATAAACATAATGGGAAGTTAGGCTTTCTCCTGGGCTTCACAGTTTGCTTATACTGTGATATTAATATTTACCTCCAAGAATCAATCCATTCGGTGCATTCATATATATGCTGAGGTATGTAATTCGGCATTCGCCACATATTCTTGATTTCGATAATTGCCATAATAATATCCAATAACAAAACCAAAATCATCAACGTGTTTTTTTATCTCAGGTTGACTTCAATTTGGTATGATTCTTTATTTGTAAAATTTAAAAAGCTGTTTAACACTTACCCCTTCAGTCGTAAAAATAATTGGATTGTTATTATTAAATCCGTTCAAAGATTGGATTGTTTTTTCTTTTATTGACACTTTCCATTTTTTATCGAAATCAATTTTAAAACAAATATATGCTTGCAGTTTTAAGGGCTCAAATACGATCGAACAAGTAGTTGTATCCTGACTTGTTTTTCTTAAGACGTCAAAAGCATCATTGATTCCAAAGCTATTCATTTTATCGTTTATATTCTTATAGGCTTTTATATATCTATCAGCACCACATCCGTAAACTTCGTCAAATTTTTGATTTTCAAAATTGCCATGTGGGAAATTTGTCATAACAATAAACATGCCATCTATTTTACTTATCACATTCGTATTTATTCCCTCTTCGAGAATGACAGCATCACCGTATTTATCTGCAATTATAGTATGTAAACCCATATTGGGGAATTGAGGGTTTGTAGAATAGAAAGCATGTCTATCATTTAGAATATCTAAAAAGTCTGATACTTTCTCCCCTACTCTTAATGATTCTTCAATAACATCAAAAACTAATGCATGATTTTCATGACTACATGGTTGAAAATTTGGGCTATATTCTTGCGCTTGAGTACATAAAAATAAGCCTTTACTATTCATACCAGCAATATCTCTATAAATATAATCCATTAATGCTGAAAAGTAAAAAACATTACTGTCAGCATAATCGTAAATATTTAGCTTTAAATCAATGTCCTCTGATGGATCAAAATTCATGCCGTAAATTGGATTGTTTTGATTATATACTGCAAAGCTTGTGCACATTTTAGAAAACTCCTTCCAAACTAACTAATCAAATAATTTTACATAATCCCATTACAAATGTTCCTATTCTATAAATGATCGGACTATGCTCTAACTGAATGTCATAAACATAATGCGCAGCTCAAGGTTGCTTTCAAGCAGCCAAGTTTGCCCAAAATTAGAAACTGTCGCATATCACTGATCAATCTCATGATTTTCTCTTTTTCATTTGAGTTGTCATTTTCAAGTCGTACAGCCTCAACAACTGGAAGCCATTCCATGACATCCTTTTCACGGTTTCCAAACTCAAGAGAGTGAACATCCTTCCTGTTTCCTGTATTTATTTTATAAACCGTATTACGGATTCCTCAATAAATTGCTTATATTCTTCAAGTTGCACGGCCTGAAACGCAATCCAATCTTTGATATTAAAATCAGAATACTCCAGTTTTTTGTACACTAATTTAGTTTTATCGTTAACTACATAGCCCTGGTCACCATTGACAATATATTGTTTTGCAAATTGAATCGTATAGAAATATGTCATACCGTAGATGAAAAGATTCATGATGTGATAAGTCGGCAATCCGTTCTTCTGCGGTATTAATTTGTAACAAAAACACGTGGGCAGAGAACTTTGCGTAGAATAGAATTCTGTAGGAGAGGTTTTCCACGTTGGGATACCCAATATAGAATCTTCTTTATATTTCTCTGTCTCAAGATCGATATATAGGTGCTCATCTTTATAACGCTGATTTAAAAATTTCAAAATAGCAGTATCTTTAATATAATCATTAAAGCCGCCCCTTTCATCTGGATCAATGACATAGTATTTTAGAAGCCAAGATTCTGGGAAGGATAGATTCTTCATTTCGTCTATCGCCGGCTGAATGAGGGATGCTATTTCATCTATTTTTCTATAATGTGACAAATACCTGTCTATGTCCTGCTCAATTGAACTTCCCTCATTTTGAATTTTATCTTGAGAATGAGAAAGATTTTTTATTTTTTCTGTAAACTTTTTTAGATCGGGAGTGCTTTCAGAGAAAATTTCCAAGCCATTTGATTGAGTAGTAAAGAATGGCGTCTGCTCAATGCCTTTTGCTCGGAAAGAATCTGAAATTACATTTAAGATGTCAGTATATCTAATTTTAATGTTATCCAACAGATTGACAACAGCTAGTACAAATTCGTGGGTAAACAGACTATATTCACTTGTTGCAATTGAGGATTGATCACACTTGGAAGAACACATAAAAAAACAGTTTTCAAGTGTTTTCTCCGAACCAGAATACTTGCTAAATAAATTGTTAAAACTAGAACCCTTTGTTTGCGATTTTATATAGGTTAATCCAGACTCACATGCATCAATGATTTTGACAAAAAGTCTGGGATTGCGTTTTCTAATAATAGCATCAAGTTCGCTATTGTTGAGTGAGGTCCCGCTGATTTTCTCAATTGATGTACCTTTAAGCACAAAATGAGTGTCATCATCATCTTGACAACCATGGCCACTAAAATAGAAAACTACTTCATCAAGCCTTTGATCTTGAGGCAACGGCAAGAAGGATTCAATAGAATTCAAAAGGTCTTCTTTATTACTCTTGGATGGAATAGTTAATATATTATATTTATTTGTTGCCTCAAACATTTCTTTCATGATATTTGCATCATTCGCACATGCAGGCAAATCTGGGGCATTGTCATATTCAGTAACACCCATGATAATCGCATAACTATTCATAACAGTCTTTATCCTTTTCTTTAGTCTTCTATAAAGCTTTTGGGAAATTAAGTGGCACGCCTATGTACATTTATGATTGCCTACCCTCGGTTTATAAACATTATGCGAAGTTCTAACAAAAGGGGAAACGGTACATAGTGCTCATTAAGTACGCTTAACGGAGAACAAATAATGCGGCATATCAATTCCACGATAATGTTTAATGAATTTATCTGCTATTGTCATCCCATTTCGTAATGCCACATTTTGAGAAGCAATATTCGTGTTGCGAATGATAGAAAAAACTTCATCAGCATTCAATGTTTCAAACGCATACTGTTTACAGGCAATAGCAGCTTCAGAGGCATATCCTCTATGCCAATATGCTTTTTGAAACAAATAACCAATTTCAAGAATTTTGCTGCCATTGACATCCTGCATCGTAAGCCCGCATTGCCCAATCATTTCATCCGTTTCTTTCAGAATTACCGCCCATAGGCCAAAACCATTTTCATTGTATCGGCTCAATTGGCGATCTAACCATTGTTGCGCTTCTTTGTTCGTGAAAGCGCCCTCATAGGCGTACATTACTTCGTCATCTTGTAACATTCTGCATAAAGCCGAGTAATCGGATTTGTTGCATTTCGCGCAAATATAGCCTTTCTGTTTCTAAAATCATATCACACCACCTCTAATATAAATAATCTGAATTAATTGATATCTGCACTGAGATATTGATTCTTCGCAATTCATATTATCCCCTCGCCGGTTGGATTTCTCTTGCACGGAGCACCCGGTTCATGTCCGCCAGGACACGTTTCTTGTCGCCGCTCCATTTTGGCGCGATCAGATCCCGCTTTGCGCCATCGCCGGTGAGACGATGGATAACCACATTTTCCGGCAGCAGCTCCAATGCGTCGGCCACCAACTGGTAATATTCGTCCGGTTCCAACGTCCGGAACTCACCCCGGCGGTAGCTCTCCGCCAGCGCCGTCCCCTCAAGGACATGGAGCAACTGGAGCTTGATTCCATCCGTAAACTGCCCGGCATATTTGACGGTCTCCAGCATATTCGCCCGACTTTCCCTCGGCAGGCCGAGAATGACATGGGTAATCCGATGGACGCTCAGCGCCGCCAAGTCCGCCATTGCCTTTTCATAGACCGAGAGCGGATAGCCGCGGTTGATGCGTTTTGCCGTTTCCTCGTTTGAGGTCTGCAAACCCAGCTCCACCCAGAGGGGCTTTTTCGCCGCCAGCCGCTCCAGCATCGCCAACGCGTCTCTCCCAAGACAGTCCGGTCTCGTGGCGATAGACAGCCCTACAATGTCCAGATGCTCCGCTGCTTCGGTGTAGATACGCTCAAGACGTATAAGGTCGCCGTAAGTGCCGGTGTAGCTTTGAAAGTACGCAATGTACTTGATTCCCTTGCCCTTAGTGCCGAGTAACCGCTTCGCTTCCTCGATCTGCCGCGAAACCGGAAGCACAGCCGATGCGGAAAAATCCCCGGAGCCGCCCGCCGAGCAGAACACGCAACCGCCCACGCCCACCGTGCCGTCCCGGTTGGGGCAGCCAGTCGCGGCGGACAGCGCTAACTTATAGACTTTGCCGCCAAACAGCCGCCGGCAATAGACGTTTGCAGTGAGGTATGTGTGCGACATAGATGGCCTCCAGGGATTTTAATGGTAATTGGTAAACATTAGGAGAAGCTGGGAATAGGGGAGAAAGGCCAGCGTGCGTTCAAAACATGAATTTACAAAACTTTTAGCAACTTAACGTATTTACCTTGTTCATCTTCACCCTCAAATATTATATTAGTAAATCCTTTCTTTTCATACAAATGACGTGCATTGACATTATCAATATCAACCCCAAGGGACATTTCTTTATATCCAAGTTTTTGCGCGCAACTAATAAGATAATCAACTATAATGCCGCCTATTCCTTGGTTGCGATATTCTGACTTTACAATCAATCTCGATAGATATATACGCTGTTGATTTATCGTGTAATCTGGGTCACCATTTTGAAAAACCAATGCTCCTTCTCCAATAAACTCATCGTGAACTTTATAAATATAAACTATCCGGTTCCCTGATACAATCTCATCATACCATTTTTGAGCATCTGGTTGACTGTTCATATCCCATATGTTTGAACACTTTGTATAATACTTTGGGTCAAGTTTTTCAATTATATAATTCATATTCTTTCACCAGATTTATAGGTTTCACTTTGTTGAATCAGAATTAATAAACATTATGCGAAGTTCAGGCTATGAACTAAGTACACTTAATGCAAGTTATTCATCAGTTCCTTAAGAGAGAGAAAAGCCGATGCCGCGATTGATGAAAAGGGTCTCTTATTGCATTATCGTAACAGACTTAATCTTAGATGTAGCAGGAATTCCAGATCTGTCTAATTTCCCTGCCAGCTCTTTTGATCTTGAGTGCCATAGGTTTAGATTGAATTCCATGGGCAAATTAGGAATTGGAGTAGGGTTCCATAAAACCCTTTCATATACGATATTTTTATCAACGAGCCAACGTATAGTATTTTTGTTCCATTGAATTTCATAAAAATGAAACTCTTTAGATGCGTCGAACCCGAGATCTATTAAAACAGGCGTGCCTCTATAGCCGTATTCAAGTTTAGCTCCTTCAATTCCTGGATTGTAAAATACGTTAACCAGCATCTTAGTAGTGTCTTTGCCGAGAAATTCGATATCTATTTCTTGATGAGGGCTGTTTCTGTGTAAAAACATACCAGTAATTAATCCCGATACATTTGTGGGCTTTATTTCAGCAACAAATCTACCATATAAAAATTTCTGATGAGTTACAATTGCAGCGGATGTGAAGTTTCTCACAGAAGTAATCTGCTCACGTAAAGTCATAGAAGTTATATTTGATGCACTTGTTTTTACATTATCAGGTTTAAAAATAGATAAATTACTTGGAAAGGTGTCGTTTCTAAGCTTCCAACTTTTGTCACACACGCTATTTTCACCATTCCATGACACGACAGATTTTTCAATAGTAAGTGTGTTTTCCTCATCTTCTTGTATTGCTATACCGGCCCAGTTATTCCCTGATATAATCCAAGGGGATGAATCAATGCGAAGCTTTTTGATTGAGGCAAGGTTCTTGATATGTTGAATTTTATTTATGGCAATTTTACGCTGACCAATATCTATACAATTGGGATATTGCGGCGAAGGATACTCACATTTAAGAAACGAGCACAGGGCTTCCCATTTGTCGCTAAGATTTTGCGGCAGATTTAAAATCTTATCAGAAATGGTTGGATGGTTTGGTGTTGTATATATAATTTTCGCTTTGGGATAAAGCTTGAATATCTCGCTCACAGGCCAATCACTGAGTTGGCCAATATTTACATATGCATTAAAACGACATGTCCGTTTTCTTATAAATAAATTATGGCTTTCATCGGTTGGAAGTTCCAATAAATCACTGCAGCAAGTGTACCCAAGAACAGAAAGAGCCATAGCCAATGATGTTAAGCCTGAACCTGGATCCCCGAAAGCAAATATTGGTGCAGGAAGCCTTTGCGGTTGTGTCACAAGGGGCGTATCATGATTATATGCACCGATTTGTGATAAAACCGGCATAATTGAATAAGAATTTGTAGAAGGAACGTCCACTCGTTGCTCTATAATCGGCTGATTTGTCAGAAGAACTTCTAACTTGCTGAATTGAAGGTTTAACCATAGATCAATAGGTCCGTAGGCAGGCAACATGTTAAGCAATTTCTGCGCTCCGCCTTTTGAAAGAACATACCCAGAGGCTTGCCAAATCCCGCAATCTGGCTTATGTACTAATCCATTTCTGTGTATCTTAATATTAGATTTTATACCCACTTCTTGAAATGATAGAAACAATATATCAAAGGCGAAAGAGTGTGGCGACTTGCTTATAATATCGGACCATGCAGCATCAAGGCTATTTGCAAATCCATGCTTAAAATATACATCGTCCTCTAATATGAGGGTATACGAAATATCAGCAGAAGCAACTTTCTTCCAGAGATGTATGTGAGAAAGTGCTATAGCAATTTCTTGCTGCGTCATATTTATCTGATGTGCTTTAGAACTTGCATCGATTTGTATAAATGGGTTAGGTTCAACTTGCAATTGATCAGCCAAGGTAAAATATGGAGACAATATTCTACTGTCGATTTCTTCGTCAAGGTATCGCGCGTCAATCGCTGAAGATCTTCTGCTAAGTTCAAACAATGATAGGCCTGAACGGCTCTTTATTCTTTTTAGCTCATTACTAACTTGGCTCCATCTCTTAGGCTTTCTATCTAGATTAATGACGTAAACTCTTTGGATGGAGCCTTCTGAATCTTTGGAAAATGAATTGGATTGCTTATTAATATCTAACAATCTTAATTGAAATAATAATCTATAACGTAATCTAGCGAGCAATCCGGCATAATTTTGCATATTCATGATTAGTGTTCTTTCTTAATATTTTTATTACAGTGGTTAGATATTGCTACCATCCCAAATTCTCCAATTCCTTTTATCTTTTCGATACTCTAACGGCCATTGGGATATAGATATATTGTCCCAGTTATCAAGGAATCTACAATCAAGGCCTTTATTTATAGATTCTAATTCGATAGTATATCTTACTAAGCTTGCAGTTAGGTTCCCAGGGCCGGTTGTCGATTGGACATCTTTTATGTTCCCATCAGATGATAATAATATTTGCGTAGAGCGTTCGAGAGCAAGCTGAATTAGTGGGTGATCAGGGGGCGAAATAATAGGGTCGTTATTAACGTAATAGATTCTATCAGGATGGTATTCGTTATTTAATATAAAATCGACTGCCCTTACCATTGAGCCTGTTGATATATCGTAGCATAATGGGTGAATCTTCATTTTGTCATCAGAGAATAGCCCTTCAATAGAAATATTTTTATAAACATCATCAGCATCAACATAAAAACCACCATTTTTTAATAAGTAGCAAAGTCTAAAATAGTCCGATCTCATCGCGGGATGTAGGCAACGATGAAATGCGTTTAAATATCGACTATCAAAGTAATTTTTGATGAAGTCATTTGCGGTTATGTCATTAAATAGGAAATGCTTAAAGCCGTATCCTTCTAGCGGACGCCAACTTTCAATACACTCTTGTACGTCCAAAGGTATTGATTCTCCGTCGTTCCAAAACTGTATTAATACACGTGGAATATTTTGACCAGCACATTCTGAAGCGAAATTATTCTGATCGTTAATTAAGTGCCACACAAATTGAGACCTCAAACCATTATCTTCTGAAATATTTGTAGCTGATGACGTTATCATGCGAACACCTCAAGGTTCTTACGTCTATTCATAAATTGCAATAAAATAGTTATATCTTGTTTATAATCCATTTAATGGACGCATGGGTTTTATTATTATAACAATTCAATCTCCTCTGCAGAAAACCAACCATTTGAAATAGCTGTGTTTTTAACAGCTTCTTTGTTCTCTGTATATGCTACAACTGCTAAGCTTTTTTCTGCTCGCGTACATGCTACATAAAAAAGTCGAGTTGTTCGCATAATTCCCGTATCCTTGCCGTCTCGTTCATTTTTAATATCCGTTTCTGTTTTAGACGTTGCACCAAAAAGCTTCTCATAACTAAATAAAAATCCTTTGGCCTCAGTATCATCCATAATGACCATGACTCGGGGAAACTCTAGCCCTTTCACTCCCTGATGCGTAGCAAATTGAGTATTGTCAGTTACATATGCCGAATATTTTTCTAACTCATTAAAAGGCACAATGAGTGCCTTTCTTAACGCTGTTACTTTTTTGTCCTCGTCTTCTACTGGTTTAGATAAGATATCATCCACACGATCATTTAGACTAAAAAGGTTAGTTCTTTTAATAACCTTTAGTATGTCAACACAAGCAGGGATGGCTCCATCTTTCCAAAGAAAGAGTAATTCATCTACTGCGTTTTCGGCAGTTTCTAGTAAATCAGCTTGATCTGCAGTACGCAGGGCACGCTGATACCCCTGAATACGCTGATCGCCGATACGGTGACCATACGGATGGGAGATGTGTACAATGTTCCGGCGGTGTACCTGCCTGATCAAATAGGTAACCGCGTCAAAGGCGGCCTTTTCGTTGTTGATGCTCACCGCATCGATGTGGTTGCTCTGCAAAGGAAATTCGAGCGTTACCACAGGGATGGGAAACTCTTTTTTGTGCAGGCTCCCCAGCCTGGAAATATAACTTGAGGCGCGCTCATCGTCATTGATGCTGGACGCGAGTATGATGCCGTCCACCCACTGTCTGGCAAAGTAGTCCACAAGCTGCACTTCCTGCTCTATGTTGTCGTGTGTTTCGGCGATAAGCACCGAATAATCGTGTTTAGCGGCCTCCTCGTCGATACCCTCGATGATCGGACTGAAAAACGTACGTGACAGCGAAGTGATAATGGTGGCAATGCGGTTTGTTTTGGAGACCTTGAGGCCACGGGCGATTTCGTTCGCGTGGTAGTTTAAATCACGAATGGCTTTTTCCACCTTTACACGCGCGGCAGGACTCACTGTTTTGGTGTTGTTGATTACGCGTGAAACGGTGGCAATACTGACACCCGCTTGTTTGGCTACGTCCTTGATGTTGGGCAAATTGTAACACTCCTTTGCTATCTTACAGCCGGTGATGTGTGAGGTGAGCCTTGCTGTTTTTTTGACATAGCTGTAATCGTTTTCATTATACAACACTTTTTTGCAAAAAGGAATCCTGATTTTGTTTTTTGTTGTCGGTCCTAATATAAATCGCAGGCTGCTCCATTTATGATTGTCTTTCTAGTGTGTAGACCATCTTTACCGATATGGTTAGGTTGCGGCGGTAGAATTGTACCGCGACGGTCGTTATCCTGGTACTGAAGCTCGTTTTTTCGATTTTGGGTAAGTTATTTTGCCATAGTATTGCATACAATTCGTTTCTTATAGGTAATCGTTTTCCTTTAATACGCAGCCATGGAACGACTGGAATTCTTATGTGGCAAGGGTATCCGTGGGCTTTGAACGGTAATCTCTCATGGCTTCGTGCCGTCTTCGTTGGTTATCTCAGCGGTCAGTGGCACAGGAGAAACTGCCTTATCGCCAATTAACGTATATTACTTTATGAAGGAGAAGGAAAGCAAATGAGAAATGAAGCAAAAAGCGCAGCGAAAATAAGTATTTGGAATCAAGTGTATTCCTGCGTGTTCTGCGCAAATTTGTTGCTGTTTTTAGGCATGCAGATGGTGAACACGTTAGTGGCGAAATACGCGGATGCCCTTGGTGCCGCGCCGACGATCGTGGGTGTCGTTTCCAGCCTGTTTGCACTGACTGCACTGATATTTAAAATTGTGTCTGGCCCCGCCATTGATGCCTTTAACCGAAAATACATCCTTATGGCGGCTATCGCAGTGATTGCGTTTTCCTTCCTAGGCTTTAGCCTCTCGAACAATGTGGAGATGCTGTTTGCCTTCCGTTTGATTCAAGGCTGTGGTCAGGCGTTTACAGCCACATGCTGTCTGGCATTAGCGGCTGATTCGCTTCCGGCAGATAAATTCGGCATCGGGATCGGAACCTTTACGCTTGCACAGGCAGCCTGTCAGGCGATCGGCCCCTCGCTGGGGCTTGCACTGGCCGACCATGTAGGTTATCGGGTAGCTTTCGCGGTGGCCGCGGGTTGTACGCTGTGCGCCGTGTTGGCAGCTGCCTGCATTAAGACACCCGTCCGCCAACGGAAGAAGTTCCGGATTTCTGCCGACAGTATTTTGGCACGTGAAGCATTATTCCCGGCCGTTTTACTTTTTCTGCTGCAAATGACCTTTTGCAACATTAACTCGTTTTTGGTTATTTTTGCGGAGCAACGTGGTGTTTCCAACATCGGTTTTTTCTTTACGGTGTATGCGGTCTCCATGCAGAACATTATAGCGATTGTTGAGACAAGCTGGCAGAGCGGAGACTGGAGCCCTGTCAGTAGGAAAATTATCAGCATCGTCAGCCTGCTGGCGGTATTCTACATTCTGGCGTTGCTCTCCGGTTTTGCTTTTAATCAGATGATGGCGATTATTACGCAGGGCTCGCTCAAAAAACTGCGTGAGAAAATGTTCAACGGGATGCAGGATCTGCCGATCAAGTATTTTGATATGAATAACCACGGAGATATTATGAGCCATTACACCAATGACATCGATACGCTCCGCCAGATGGTCTCACAAAGTTTTCCCCAACTGCTGGTTTCAGCTGTCACCGTGCTTACGCTTTTTTGGATTATGGTTTATTATTGCGTGTGGCTCACGCTCGTTGTTTTGTTGGGGGTCACGGGCATGCTCATCGTTACGAAGAAGGTTGGCGGAAATTCCGCAAAGCACTTTTTTCAACAGCAAAATGTCATGGGAAAAGAGGAAGGCTTTATAGAAGAGATCATGAACGGTCAGAAAGTGGTCAAGGTTTTCTGCCATGAAGAGGAGAGCAAAGCGGATTTCGACAGAATCAACGACACGCTCTTTTCTGAATCGGAACGGGCCAATAGGTACGCGAACATATTGGGCCCAATCCTCAACAATATAGGAAATGTCCTGTATGTGGTTGTTGCGCTCACGGGTGGGGTTTTGTTGGCCCTGGATGTGCCGAACATCAGCATTTCTGGACTTGCCTTCAGCATCAGCGTTGTCGTTCCGTTTCTGAATATGACAAAGCAGTTCGCTGGCAATGTCAATCAGGTGTCCCATCAGGTCAATGCGGTGGTCATGGGGCTTGCGGAAACGCAGCGAATATTCGCCTTGCTGGATGAACAGCCGGAATCGGACGGCGGATATGTTACGCTAGTCAATGTATCCGAGCGTGCCTAATGTAAGCGATGAAGCCGACAAAAATAAAAGCGGCCATTCATCCCAGCTGTTGAAGGAAATAAGACTGATACTGCTGGAAGCCGTTCCGGAATGGAATGGCTTCCTATTCATATTCATATAAGTCCTATGACGCGAGGTACAATTTTGCAACACAGCTCGATATTTTGGCCTGTTCTAATCTCTTGCTTTAGATTAGCGCAAGACCATCATTGGAAGATACTTATGACTTTCATAGGCGATACGAACAGTTGAAGAGAAAGATGGGAAAATCGCAGAGTGTGAGGAACGTACCGGTGTGTGGGCATGGAAACATCCACATGGGGCGGATGGAACCATTACATACAAGAAACTGGCCGGAGACGTAAGGATGACTGATGTGAATTTCGGCTACGAGGGAAATAAAACGGTTCTGCATCATATTACTCTCTATGCGGAGCCAGGCCAGAAGGTCGCCTTTGTCGGTGCGACGGGGGCGGGTAAGACGACCATTACCAACTTACTGAACCGCTTCTATGACATTGCGGACGGCAAAATCCACTACGACGGGATCAATATCAACAAAATCAGGAAAGGCGATCTGCGCCGTTCCCTCGGGATCGTTTTGCAGGATACAGACCTGTTTACGGGAACCGTTATGGACAACATCCGCTATGGCAAGCTGGACGCCAGCGATGAAGAGTGTATTCAGGCGGCAAAACTTGCGGGGGCTCACGATTTTATCATGCGCCTTCCCGAAGGGTATCGTACACGAATAAGCGGAAATGGAAGCAATCTTTCCCAAGGTCAGCGTCAATTGCTTGCAATCAGCCGGGCCGCCGTTGCCGACCCGCCCGTGATGATTCTTGACGAAGCAACCTCCTCCATCGATACGCGCACGGAGGCGATTGTACAGCGAGGCATGGATGCCTTGATGAAAGGCAGAACTGTGTTTGTCATTGCTCACCGACTGTCCACCATCAAAAACTCCGACGTCATTATGGTTATGGATCACGGCTGCATCATTGAACGCGGTAGTCACGAAAAGCTGATTGAGGAAAAAGGCAAGTATTATCAGCTCTATACTGGCGCGTTCGAGCTCGAATGAACAAAGGGGGGCCGCTATCCGGACGCCTCTTTCGCTATACTATAAAATAAAATCTTAAATGCCGTTAAGTCAGTAGCCTTAAATAAACCTCTGTCAGAAGATGAAAACAGAGAGTATGAATTACAAACTAAGTTAATCATCTTTATCGAGATGGAGGTTATTTTTCCCCTTTATTTTATTAATGCCCAAACAAAACTTATCTTTTTTATGTCAGCAAGTCATTAGACTGTCGCCTTACTATTATTTCTACCAAAAATAACTCAATCGATAATAAACTACATTTCAGAAAACAAAGCCTATAAGTTGTAAACAGAATATTGATGTGCGGATAGCATTGACGACAGCAGTTGTCAATGCTATCCGCTTTTTTATTTATACAACAAAATCTCTTGATATAAGACAAAGTTCGACATAGGGCGCAAGAGGTGAGAGAAATGCAGTCAACCACAGAAGCTTCCATAACCGCAGACTGTAAATTAAAATATTCGTCCAGAATTCGGTATGACGACATCTGCATCCATTTGAGCTAATTTTAATAGCGCAGATGCTGTCCTGTAAGTTGGAGAATACAATATGAGGCTCACTTTGTCTATAAAGCAGTCCTTCTTATCCAACGTACATAAGGCGATATCTATTGTGAAGTGCAGGTTCCAGCAAAAAATCAAGAGAAAATCTAAGCCTAAAGGTGATGATGATCCTGCTGGCATAATAGAAATCATTCTAATAGTTATTGCGGCCGAGTTTATCTTTTTTGATAAACCCGGCCTTTTTAATTGCTATGGCCATTATGTAGGTTGTCGTTCGCCTCCACTTTTTCTTCATTTCTCAGATCTAAAAATCTTGAAATGGAGGACAAGCTCATGGAGAAACATGAGAAAGAATATACCTTATTAGTTGGAAGGAAAAGAATCCCTGTTTCCGAGGAAGTTTATAAAGCCTATTATCAATGCCGTGACCAAGAGAAATACCTGGACAAGCTCGCAGATAGAAATAACATATCCCTTGATAACTGCGTGGAAGAGGGCGTTTCAGTGGAATATCGTATTTCTTCTGCTGAAAGATCTATTGAAGATGACATCGTTGACCGAGAACTCATCGAAAAAATGAGGAGGTGCCTGTCAATGCTTGATCTTTCTGAAAAGCAATTGATTGAATCTCTTTTTTTCGAGGATCTGAGCGAACGCCAGTTTTCAAAAAGGTCAGGTATAGCCCAAAAAACTATCAATGACCAAAAACGCCGTATTTTGTCCAAACTGAAGAAGCTCATGGAAAAGTAAAGAAATATCCGCTCAACCCCCTCACTTTTTCCCTATAGAAGTGAGGGGCTTTTTATATCCTCCCATCGCTCTTTGAAAAAAGAACATTCCGGCAACTGAAATACAGCAACTGTCCAGCCGCGCAAACAGATGAAACACGGCAGCGACGAAGATGGGTGTGCCAAGACGATGGCATCGAAGGGCACGAGCGACAACACCCGATCTGAAAACAGCCTGTGGTGGGCTATATCGCCAAGAAATGGACAGGGTCAATGACAACTTCCGCCTAGCCACAGACATTGCAATGGGGGCGGCTCGCAGAGATCCTGGGAGAGGCAAGTAAGCCTATGGAGTCTGTATACCGACAGGCCGTTTCAGTTGACCGCCATGCTCCGGGAAGGTGTGCCGAACAGGAGCAAAGGCAAATTCTAAATAAAACTGGGATTTTGATTCCAGATACTGCGCGCCGGGGCTTTTTATGCCCCGGCGCGTCCATGTGGGATCAAAACAAAATTCAATTAGAAGGTGACACACACGTCCATGTACATCCCTAAAAAGGGGGCAAATTTACTGCGCCGACCTGAATCCTGTGATCGGCTCCGAACAGGGAGGTATAAGGCCGGTACTGGTCGTTCAAAATGACATTGGGAACCGCTACAGCCCAACCACTATTGTGGCGGCTATCAACCAGTCGACTTAATAAAAGCATGCAACGGGAGACCTCAAAGAAACGACACATCTCAAGCACGGGGCAACGCCCAACAAATTCCGGGATTATACGGTATTTTAGCCTTGGCTTAACATCCTTCCAACGGCTGAGAGAAAATCCCGCAAAAGTTCGTTTCCCATTTGCAGACGCTTAATAACCCTTTCCTGAGTTTCTGGATTCGTTCTTGGTCGGCCTTTAAATGGGGCATCATGGAGAAATTCCACTTCTTTACGCAGCCCACACCAGTTTTGGATCGCGTATCGGCTGATTCCATATCGCTGGCTCAATCTACGTACGCTTGTCCCTCCTCGATATTCTTCGATTATCATTTCTTTCGTTTCTTCTATATCTTGACATTCCTTTTCTTCCTGACATGACAAAACCTCCAATCGTAGTTTTATTCCATGACTGGAGGCTTTTTCTTTCAATGCCTGTTGTTTATGGGTGTGGAGCAGTTTCGGCTGCTTGATGCGGCTTTTCCTTAGTTCGCTCCAGCTGCCTTCGATTGTGCGGCGAGTCCGGAACCGGGCTGCAGAGCAGCCTGCCAGTTCGTTTTTCCCGGAAGATTTCCGTCGTGCCAGCAGGACTGCGTCACAACTTTATTCTTCATGAAAAATACAGGCGCATTCCCGTCTCATGGCTCATACGGGAGGGATGTCCTTTCACGTGTTCGGGCATATGAAACAGGTCCGCGTAATGGTTGGAACAAAGAAGCTCTTCGCCGCGCATGAGGAGCAACGCCGCGTCAACACGCGCTTCGGCGGAAAAATCCTCCTCCAAAGCGCAGACCTTGACAATGGCGTCTGCGTCAAGGGAAATCGCCCGCTCACCGCGCGACAGGATATTTCCTTTCCCGTCGGTAAATACCCACTTCGCGATGCAGTCCCCGACGGCGGTCGGCAAATCGTTGACGGCATAAATACTGTCCAACATCTCTTTGTATTTGAGGAAGATACCGATGGGCATGTTGCTTTCAAGCATGGCGTCCAGCCCCTCTTTCGGAAGCCCCCACCAGTCAAACAACCCGTAAAAGCTGTTTGGACCGATATCGTTGAACAGGAACTGTACATATCCGGCATTGGGGCGGTATTTCTGCATCCGGTAATGCTCTGTATAATATTTCAGCAGCGCGTATTGGTAATGGCCGATTTCGGGAAAGCGATCCTCTATACCAGACAGTCTCTGGTACAGCGTAGGACACTTCCTCAGGCTGTCCGTGCACGGCGGCGCGTCAAACCCGTACTCGGTATTGAATTTTTCGGAGGAGTCGAATATCTCACTGTAGTGTACGATATCTCCACTGAGGGAACCGGTATAGTTGTGGCTGTCACCGCTGTCCGGGTCGTCCTCACAGGAGGAACCCTTGATGACCGGGCGCGACGGGTCGTGCTCCCGTACGGCGCGGTACAGCTTCGGGCCCGGGTTGACCGTCATGGAACGGCTCTGACTGCGCGAGGCCGGTACTTCCGCGTTTTCGTCGAGAAGGCCCGGCTCGTTCATGCAGATCCAGCCGATCAGGCTGGGGTGCTGCTTGAGCATATCCACCGTCTGCAGATAGACGCTGATGAACCGTTCCGCAAAGGCGTCGTCCGCCGGGTGCGCCCAATTGTACTCCGAATCCTGAATGACGGCAATGCCCAGCTCCGAGCACAGCTCATAGAAGATTTCCTGCTCTACGTGAACGTGGACGCGCACGAGGTTGAATCCGCAGGATCGGATCGACAGCAGATCCCGCTTATAGCGTTCGCGGTTCATGGCGGAAACATATACGTCGGGGAAATAGGAGGTGCCGCGGACATACAACCGCTTGCCATTCAGCAGGAACATGGTCTGGCTTTCGTTGCGTATCATCTCAATGGTGCGGAATCCGGTGCGTTCCTCCCACGTGTCCAGCGGTTCCCCGTCCGGGCCGCACAGCGTCACGATCATCCGGTACAGCCACGGCTGGCCGTGATCCCAGGTGTTCCACAGACGGATGCCGGCAGCTTCACCGGAAACGTCGAACGCGCCATCCGCGCTCGCGGGCGTTTCAGCGGCGAAGTACTGTTCCCCGGTCAGCTTGTCGATGCAGGAAAGACGCAGCGTATGGGGCGCGTTTCCCGTGTGAACCAACGCCGCCCTCGCATGGACGGCCGCGCTCGTCCGATCCTGATTGAGCTCATACGTCAATTCGGGCCGCGCGGCGAAAGACGCGCCGTCCGTGATTTCAACGGTTACGCTGCCGTAGATTCCGACGGGGTTGACGTCGCGTTGGATGAACGTATCTGAATGTTCGTAGGTTCCTTTGACCATACGGCGCAGAATCAGGCTGGTCCGGTTTTCCTGACGGCCGCCGTCTACATCGTTATCCCATGGTGCCCAAACCTTGACGGTCAGAACATTGATCTGCCCGGGATGAAACTGCTTGTCGCCACAGAAGGAGAACGGTGCGGAATAGCCTTCGTGTTCCCCAAGAAATTCTCCGTTGAGCCATACCTTGCAATAGTAGTCCACGTTGGTAAAACGGACATAGCAATGCTTTCCAGCGGGAGCTTCAAAGCGGTCCTCATACCACCAGGGCGCTTCATTGAAGTAGCGCAGTTCGCGTCCGAAATAGGGATTATCCGCGTAAAGCAGCTGGAGTTGCTTTAGCTGGGGTAAGTCTTCCCACTCCGAAAGCTGTGCGCCGATAGAGATCTGATTGGCCTCGCCGCGGGGAAGCCCAAGCTGTTCCGCCGTGTCGTGCACATCCTGTAAAATTTTCCAGTTATGGAGCAGTTCAATCTGATGTTTCATGCAGGGATACGTCCTTTCTTTAATCTTTAACGGCTCCGGCGGCCATGCCTTCCATTACGTTTTTATTCAGAAAAAAATAGATGATCAGGGTAGGCAGAATCGCCAGCACGATTGCGGCAAAGGTTGCACCCCAATCGCGGCGCCCCATCTCCCCGACGAAATCGTTGAGACCCACGGGCAGCGTTTTCATATTGCTCTTGGTCATAAACGTGTTGGCGTAGGTAAACTCGTTCCAAATGTTGACGAAGTTGTAAATTATGATGGTAATGGTAGAGTTTTTCGCCATGGGGAAAATGATCTTCAGAAAAACCTGAAAGTTCGTAGCGCCGTCCATGGTGGCCGCTTCCATCAGGGAATTGGGGACAAATTTCATGAATCCCGTATACAGATAAATGCACATGGGCAGACCGAACCCCGCCTGAGGCAAGATCAGGGACAGATACGTGTTACGCAGGCCCATGGTATTGTAAATCTGGAACATCGGGATCAGGCATGCGAAAATCGGGATCATCATGCCCATCAGAAAAAACGACAGCAGGTGCTCGCTCTGGCGGAATCGGATCTTGCTGATGGCGTAGGCGGCTGGCGCGCCGAGCACGATCAGCCCTGCCAGCACGCCGACGGCGACAAGAACGCTGTTAAGAAAGTAGCGCATGAGGCTGGAATGGAACAACGCTTTCTCAAAATTGCCCCAGAACAGCCCGGTCGGCATGGCGTAGGGCGGAAGAAAAGCCATGTCGTCGGCAGTTTTAAAACTGCTGGTCAAAACCCAGAATATGGGATAAATCTGAATGACAAGGATCACCGCTAAAATGATATAAAACACAATTCTTAGCACGCGGCTGGTTGTCAGTCGTTGCATGGATCATTCCTCCTTCATTCTTTTTTGCCGGCGCGGGACTGGAACGTCCGGACAATCCCCACCGCCAGACATGATTCCACAAGCAGGAATACCGACAGGGCGCTGCCGTACCCGAACTGCGTGGAATTAAACGCCGTTTTGTACATGTATGTGGCGACCAGCTCGCTGGCGTTGCCGGGGCCTCCGTTGGTGAGAATGTAGGAGACGTCGAAGCCCTTGAGCGTGCCGTTGATGACAATGACAAGAACCACAAAAAAGATGTTCTTGATCATCGGAAGCTTGATATACTGGTATTGCTGGGCCCAGGTGCAGCCGTCGATATAGGCGGCTTCGACGACGTCGTTGGAAATGGACATGAACGCCGAATAGAAAATGACCATATACAGGCCGCAGAATTTGTACCCGTCGATCAGCGTGACGACGAGCAGCGCCCAGCGGGGCTCCGACAGCAACGCGACGGGCTGCATGCCGAACAGCTTCATCACGGCGACGACGACGCCTTCCGGCTGCACGGAAAGCAGCTTCTCGAATATTTTGCAGATCGCCATGGAAGAGACAATGCAAGGGATAAAGTAGATGACTCGCATAATATTTGAACCGCGCGTGATGTTTGACAGGATGATGGCCATAATGAGCCCAGAAAAGACCTGAAACACCGTACCGATGGCCATGAAGAGCAGATTGTTAAGAATGGTGGTTCCCAGTGTCTGGTCGTGGAACATGCGCGCGTAGTTGTTCAGGCCGACAAATTTCATGCTGGTGATTCCGTTCCAGTCAAACAGGCTGTATCCCAAAGACCACACCACCGGAATCACCACAATAAAAACATATACAATCAGAGCGGGCGCGGAAAACAGCCAGGGCTCCCATTTGTATCTCGGTTTCATCTGTGTTCCCTCCTATTTCTTCGCGGGAACCCGAAACGGCTCCCCGCCTCCCGTAAAAAGGCCGAAGAGAGCGCCGCTTTTGCCAAAAGCGCCGTCTCTCCGGCAGCCGGGCGGGAGACTATTTCTTATTTTCGGCGACGGCCGTATCAAGCTGCTTTGCCCAATTCTCAGGGGTGATCTCACCCAGGCACAATTCCGTGCTGACCTTGTTGAGCGTTTCGAGCGACGCCGCGTCAATCACGACGTCCCAGCATTTGGCATAGGTTTTGACGGAGGTGACGTCTTTCAGAATGTCCTGATAAACGGCGGGCAGATTTTCCGTGGAGGAAGGCTTGATCGACGGCAGGGCGTGATACTTGTTCATGCAGATATCCGCATAGTTGTCGAACACAAACTTCAGATAATCCTTCATGTCCTGTGTCATGTACTTTTTGGGAACGGCCGTTCCGATGCCGGAATTCGCAAAGTAGTCCGACGCGGTCGTCACATCCTTGCCCGAATACGTGGGCATTTTGAAATAGCCGATGTTCGCGGGCAGATCGCCGGTGTTCTTGTCTACGAGATCGCCGAGCACCCATGTGCCGTTGTAAAGGATCGCCGCCTGATTTCCGCGGAACAGGTCCACCATGGTATCATAGTCGGCGGATGAGTAGCCGGTCTGGAAATACTGCGCCAGCTTCTGCATATACCGAGCTCCGGCGAGGCCAGTTTCCGTTCCGAAAGAACTCTTGCCCGCGCAGGCATCCGTGATGTAGTCGTTGCCGGAAAGCCGGAAGGGAACCATGGCAAAGTAACGTAGCACCGGCCAGTCGCCGCTGACGGTGGAGATCGGCGTGAATCCGGCGCTTTTCAGCTTCTGACATACCGTAAGCAGGTCGTCCATGGTCTTGGGCGGTTCCGAGACTCCCGCCTTTTTGAACATATCCTTGTTATAGAAGAAGTATTCCGCGTTGCACTGCCACGTCATTAGGTATAGCTCCCCGGTGTCGGGTAGCCGGGCATATTCTTTTGAAATGTTGAAAAACTTGTCCGACACGCCGAGCTCCTTATAAAGATCCTCAATGTTATACGGAACTCCCTCTTTTACCAGTCCTTTGAAGAAAGAATCCGGGTCGGACTCAAACCATTGAGGGAGCTCATCGCTTGACGCAAGGATCTTGAGCTTCTGCAAATACGATCCTCGATCCGTGATGCTCTCGACCTCGTAGCTGAAATCGGGATGCGTCTCCTTGTATTTGTCGGCGACATCCTGAAGGGACTTGATGACTGCTTCGTCGGTGGAGCGGGAGGTCAGGTAATGGATGCTCAGCGGCTCGGAGCTTTTTTCGGGCGCAGTGGAAGCCGGGGCGCTCCCGCCGGTGGAAGACGCCGCGGAAACGCTGGATGATTGCGGAGAACAGCCCGCAAAGGCGGACGCGCACAGAGCGGCACACAGGACGGATGCAACGGCTCTTTTAATAGAGAAAGTCTGCATAATACACGAATCCTCTCTGATGAAAATTCCGATTTCGTTTCGGTAAGCTTATTATAAATAACTTTCCAAAAGGGAGCCATGGAAAATCCTCGCATGAGTTGGAAAATCTTCGTCCTCTGTGCAAATAATTCTAAAATGCTTTTTATTTTCACTTATTTTTAGGTATAATCAAAGCAATTCTGGACGATTTGGTCGAAAAAAGGCTTGTATGCCTATGAAAACAGCCCATACGGAATTCTGGGGAACGGGACGAATCCCCGCAGGGAAAGGAAAAACCATGACGAATTTACCCGGATTCAGGAAGCGGGCCAGAAAAGGAATCAGCATTCAGAACAAAATATTTTGGAGCTGCTCCATCCTTCTGGTTTGCACGCTGGCTTTGACAGCCCTGCTCTTCAACACCGCGTCCTCCAACATCAGCGTGCGCACCGCGACGCAGGCCAACCAGCGTGAACTCGCACTCGTCACCAACACGCTCAATTCCCAGCTGACGCACATCTTCGACTACGCCGTCTCCATCGCGGCCGACCCGCATATCATCACGGAGCTTCGGGAAAACCCCGAACTGCCGAAAGGCAACATTCAGCGGTACGCCCTGCAAAAGTCGCTCAATAAGACGGTCAATAGCATTATGGGGCTCAACCGCGACGTATCCATGTGGGACCTTGTGTCGGCGGACGGGCAGTTTTATCATGCCGGCGGGTATTACACGCTCCAGACGATGGAACAGTCGCTGGACCGCGAATATTTCCGTCAGGCGTCCAAACGGCTTTCCGCCTCCATTTTCGGGCCGTATCTGATGGATATCCGGGCGGATAAGAGCGTGCCGGTCTTTCTGGTAATCAAGCCTGTCGTTGATCTCGACACCCACGATCGGCTCGGATTTGTCCTGTTTATCGTCCGGGAATCAACCTTTGAGTCTGTTTTCGAAAACAATATGCCAAACGGCAGCGAGTCCTCCTTTTACATTCTCGATCAGGGGGAAACGGTGGTTTCTTCCTCCGAAAAAGCGTCCATCACGCAGCCTTTTTCCAGCTTGGGACTGCTTTCCGGCGGGGAACTGTCCTCCCTCAAAACGGCCGGGACGCTGCGGAAACGCATTGGGGGGGTGGAAATGCTGTTCAGCATACTGCCCGACGTTTCAAACAGAACGCATTGGACGGTCGTCGACTGTCAGCCGCTGAACATCCTGATGTCCGGGCAGCGGGCGCTCAATCGGTCTTTTCTGCTCATCGGGAGCATCGCGTGTCTGGCGGCGCTGATCGCGTCGTTTCTGATTTCACGCTCGATTTCTAGGCCGATCCTCCGTCTTGCGCGCTCCATCCAGTCCGCCGCGCAGGGCGACATCAGCCAGACCGCCGCATGGCGCGGAGGACGCGAAGTCCGGGTGCTTTACTCGGGGTTCAATCAGCTTATGAATACCGTCAACAGCCTGCTGCGGCGGGTTTATCGGGAGGAGAAGGAAAAAAGCGACTATCAGATGCGCCTGATACAGGAACAGATTAAGCCGCATTTCCTTTATAATACTCTGGAAATGATCAAGTCATTTATCGCGCTGGGCATGAGCGACACTGCCGACCAGTGCATTTCATCCCTCGCGTCTTTCTACCGCTTCTCCTTGAGCCGCGGGAGCGATATCATTTCCATTCAGGACGAAATCCGCCTGTCGGAACAGTACATGTATCTGCAAAAACTCCGGTACATCGAGTATCTTGATTATCGGTTCGATGTACCGGAGGACCTCGGCTCCTGCCCGATCCCTAAAATGACGCTTCAGCCACTGCTGGAGAACGCGATCTATCACGGCGTAAAGGAAAAACAGACGATGGGAATGATTTGCGTTAAGATCCGCAACAACGGGTCTTCCCTGACCATCGTAGTGGAAGACAATGGCAAGGGGATGGATGCGGACACACTGAGAAGCCTGAGGCAGTCCATCACCGACTTGGATTCCCCGCCGTCAGGCAAGTCCTTCGGCCTGTCCAGCATAAACCGCCGTTTGAGCCTGCTGTTCAAGGATCACTATTCGCTTACTGTCGACAGTGTGGAGGAACGCGGGACGACCGTCGCTCTGATAGTTCCCCGGACACAGACGGAAAGCCGGAAGGAGGCAAGCTATGAAGCTGAAGGTTCTGATCGTCGAGGATGAGTATTATTTTCGTCAGGCGCTGAAAAAGTACATGGCCGAATATGAGCGGGAGTTTGAGGTCTGCGGCGAGGCGCGCAATGGCCGCGACGGACTGGATCTCCTGATGGAGCTGCGGCCCGACGTTGCTCTCGTGGATATCACCATGCCTCTCATGGACGGAATTACGCTGATCCGGGAAGCTGGCGTTCGGGGTTGCACGGCCAAATTCATCATTTTAACCGGGTACAGCGAATTCGATTACGCGCGTCAGGCGATTCAGCTCGGCGTGCAGGATTATCTGCTCAAGCCTTTGGAAAGTGAAGACCTGTACAGAAGTTTGCGCAAGGTGCGGGTCTCCGTCGAACAGGAGCACGAAGCGCAGGACACCTTGCGGACTTTGTCCGACGGGACGGAAAAAATGCGCTCGCTGGTGTTGGAAGGCACCATCCGGAAGCTGCTTGCGGGGGAGCATCTGGAGCCGGAGGAGCAGGCGGCCGTCCCAGCGGAAAACACGTTTTTTTGCGCCGGAGTGTTTGACATTTCCCTAAAGAACGATGCGGACTGGAAAACGGGCGATTATGCGCTGTGGAACTATGCCGTAAACAATATTCTTCGGGAACTCATTCCGCCTTCCGTCACATATGATACGTGCTGCAATGAGGAGAGAATGCTGTGCGTGCTGTTCGGCTGCCCAAACGCCGAGGAATTGGACACGGCTCTCTCCGCCGCGGGCCGACTTTGCGAAGAAGCGGACAGGCTGCTGAATCTTTCCGTGTCAGTGTTTTTGGGAACCATCCGCAGTGCGCGGGAAGAAATCCGGGAGTCCTATGCCGAGGCGCTGTCGATCCAAAAATATCAGCTGTTCGGCAGAAAGCCGGGCGCCTATTTTTACGCGGGCAACTGCGGCCACCGCAACATGACCAAAAGCTTTTTTTCCAGCAACGACCGCAGGACGATGATAGCTCTGCTATACAGCGGCGACATCCAGAAAACGCAGGAATTTATCGACGGCATTTTCCGCGGTATGGACGAGAGTGGTCTAGATTCCGACACCGTTTATATTCATGTCATGGATATGATATCTGCAATACTGGACTTTTCTACGGAGCAAAAGCTGGACCTGCCCGATCCAAACGAAAATTTCAGCCTCTTTTCTCGCCTGTTTTCGTTCCAGTCGCTCAGCCAACTCCAGGGGTTTGTCCGTGATGCCGCGGCGCACGCGATGGTGCAGTCCGGCGGCTGCCACGAGAGCGTGCAAAAAGATCTGGTGGAACGTGTAACAAAATATATTGACCAGAATTACGCCAATCCAAATTTAAAGCTGGAGGTGATCGCGGGAGCGTTCTATATCAACGTCCAATATCTGTGCACGATTTTTAGGCAGCACCGGGGAATGACCATTGGGAATTATCTGCTGGACGTCCGTATGGAGCGCGCAAAACAGGCGTTTGAGAAGGGCGCGGAGAGCGTTACTAGCGTGGCGCGAAACTGCGGGTACGAGGATGTTAGCTATTTCAGCAAGTGCTTTAAACGGTATTTCGGCGTTTCACCGCGGCGTTACAGGACATAAGGGCGGTCGCGGTGGAGCAATCCGTTCGGCGAGTGGAAGCTTTCCAAAAAGTCAGGCCTTGCCCAGCAAACCATCAATGACCAAAAAAGCCGTATTTTATCCAAACTAAAAAAGCTCATGGAAAAGTAAAAAATGTCCGCTCAATCCCCTCACTTTTTCCCTATAGAAGTGAGGGGATTTTTATATCCCTCATCGCTCTTTGAAAGCTGAATATTCCGGCAGCTGAAATACAGCAACTGTCCAACCGCGTAAACAGATGAAACACGGTAGCGACGAAGATGGGTACGCCAAGACTCCCCGCAGATATATTCTGTTAATCCGATGGCATCGAAGGGTACGAGCGACAACACCCGATCTGAAAACGGCCTGTGGTGGGCCGTATCGCCAAGAAACGGACAGAGATAATGACACTTCCGCCCAGCCACAGACATCACAATGGGGGCGGCTCGCAGAGATCCTGGGAGAGGTAAGTAAACCTATGGAGCCTGTAAAAACCAACAGGCCGTTTCAGTTGACCGCCAAGCTCCGGGAAGGTGTGCCGAACAGGAGCATCGACCAATTTATAATTACAACTGAAATTTTGATTTCAGATACTGCGTGCCGGAGTGATTTGTGCCCCGGCACGTCCATGTGGGATCAATCACATTCATTTCATGAAAACAGGAGTTGATTCGCTGATGTTATATCCCTATACACCTTTGAAAAAAGGTCAGATTTACTATGCGAACCTGAATCCAGTCGTTGGTTTTGAACAGGGAGGGATGAGGCCAGTACTGGTCGTTCAAAATGACATTGGAAACCGCTACAGCCCAACCACCATCGTGGCGGCTATCACCAGCCATCTTAATAAAAACATGCTTCCAACCCATGTACTGTTAAAAAGTCTGAGCTATGGCTTGGACAAGGACTCCGTTGTTCTCTTGGAACAGGTTAGGACTATTGACCGAGCTCGCCTGCACGAATACATGGGACATTTGGACGATCGGGCTTTGGCAGTAGTGGATCAGGCTCTGGCAGTGAGTTTCGATTTAAATCCGATTTTTACTCAGCAAGAGCTTCCGATGTGTTTCCGTATGCTGAGGAGCGAAAAGCATAGCTAAAAGCTTTACTCTTTATCGAATCTATGTTTTGGTAGGAGGTTTAAACATGATGACTGACAATCAAAAGCAGGATACCATAAAGACAATAATCAATGGTAAACCTGTTACACTGTTCTTTACACAACAACTTAATAATAAGGCTGCTGATTTTATTAAAAAGGCACTGCTGGATACCTATTTCGCTAAAGCTATATAAGGCTTGTTTTGAAGGATATTACTCAATGTAGAATTATATTGTAGCAGTTTTTAATTTGAAAAGGATGCCGGAAAACTTAGCTTTTCATATAGCTTTTCGGAGTGTTGTGTGAGATAATGCTGTTGGCGAAAGTCGATTGTACCTTGATAGTTGAATATATCAAGTGTCCGGTCTCTCACACAATAACCTTATATGAGAGGACGGATACAAAATGGCTGAAAGAGTTTATTGTTTATATCGAGTATCAACTGCGAAGCAGGTTGACCATGATGAAAATAATCAGGCCGACATTCCCATGCAGCGGAAAGCCTGCCATGAATTTGCAGATCGCATGGGCTGGACCATTGTTCATGAAGAACAGGAAGACGGCGTTTCCGGTTTTAAGGTTCGTGCAGCTGACCGCGACAAATTACAGATCATCAAACAAGATGCCCGCGAAGGAAATTTCGATATTCTTCTAGTTTTCATGTTTGACCGAATTGGGCGTATCGCAGAGGAAACACCATTCGTGGTCGAAGAACTCGTTCAGGAGGGCATCCGAGTCTGGAGTGTCAATGAGGGTGAACAGCGTTTTGATTCTCATACCGATTTCCTTACAAACTATATACGTTATTGGCAGGCAGCCGGCGAAAGCAAAAAGACCTCAATCAGAACCAAAACTGCTCTTGGACAAATGGTTCAGGATGGTCGCTTCCGAGGAGGCAGCACTCCATATGGATATCGGCTTGAAAAAAGCGGTATCATTAACAAGCGTAAGCATGAAGTCTACAAATTGGTCATTGACGAGGAAGAAGCCAAAATTGTACGCATGATGTTTAACCTATGCGTATCGGCCGGATATGGCCGTTGGCGCCTTGCAACGTTTCTTAATGAAAAGGGAATCAAAACCCGAAAAGGGACTAACTGGCATGACGCGACTGTGGGCAGCATTCTGCACCATGTGCTATATAAGGGCGTCTTGAAAAGTGGGGATACTTATTCCGAACCGTTTTCAGAGCTGCAGATTATTGATCCTTATACCTTTGATTTGGCACAAAAGATAATGGAAGCACGAGCTAAAGAAAAAAAGGAAAAAAGAGAAATTCCGCTGAACACGGCAGGTCAATCCCTATTATCAGGAAACATATTTTGTGGGCACTGCGGCGGGCGCCTCGTATTGACTACCAACGGAAGTCGGTATAAACTTGCAAGTGGAGAAATAAAAACTTATAAGCGTATCCGGTATATTTGCTATAACAAAACAAGACACCGCAAAGAATGCACTGGCCAAACCGGGTATATGATGCATATCGTCGATGAAGCTGTCACCAATGTTCTGCACCAGATTTTTGATCGCATGTCTTCAGCTTCTGACGTAATGATTATAGGCGCTACTCGGGATCACCATACGGTAGAACTTCAAGCAACCATAAAAAGGGTAAAAGCGGAAAACACCAAGGCTAACGCCGAATATGAGTCCTTGAAAACGGAAGTCGTAAAGGCAGTTCAAGGAAAAAGCAAAATGCCGGAGGATGTGCTATCAGAGCTTGTCAAAGAGAAACGTGACAAGGTCATTTCTACCAGTGAACGCCTTACTGAGTTGATGACAGAGATGGAGAAGGGAACCCAAAAAGAAAAGGAAATGAAAAATGACCTTAAACGGATCCGCTCATGGTCTGAAATTTTTGATAGCAGCGATATGGCGGTTAAAAAGATGATTGCCAGTTACATCATCAAACGAGTCAACGTCTTTTCAGGTTATAAATTGGACATCGAACTGAACATGAGCGTCCAGCAATTTCTGAATGGGCTTGACAATATCGAAGGAAAGACGGCGGCAGCCACCGAGATCGCATCATAATCGGTGCTGCCTCAAAAGACTCTTTTCAGCTGAGCAAGATTCCTCTATAAATATTTTGTGGGGTCGTACAGCCGATATTGTGTCGTACAGGCGGTATGTTGGGAGAGCGCCACACTGGCAGTGTGGAGGTCAGCGGTTCGATCCCGCTATGCTCCACCAACACGGGATTATCCGAACTTTATATTTACAGCAGATTGGTTCGCGTTAATCGTCACAATGCCGCAGTGTAAGCGGTAAAAAACCTGCACTACAAAAAATAGCCTCTGCAAGCTTAAAAATTGGCTTGTAGAGGCTATTTTTTGTTATTTGCTGTGTTGGTAATCGCAGCCATGGCAGTCTGGAGTACATATTAATGGTACGAATGTTTATAACGACAAACTCGAGAATCTGCATAAAATAAAGGCTTTCGGCATTAGGCAAACGAATATTACAGATATAAACATTTATCAATACAATAATAGTCTGATATAATAGCAGTACAGGAAATGTTTTCACAATTAGCACAGCATATACTGAAACCACCGTACGGAAGGAGGCATACCATGCAATATCCAGAAGTAATCAAAACCGCACTCGATTATATTGAGCAAAATCTGAAAACAGACATTACAGCAGAAGAACTCGCACAGAAAGCAAATTATTCAACATATCATTATTACCATTTATTTTCGTCTGTTATAGGTTCATCGGTCGCAAGCTATATCTTAAAGCGGCGTCTTGATCACGCGCTTGGCGAAATCGCCTGCGGCAGAAAAGCGATTGATGTGGTTCTTGAATACGGTTTTGAAACCTATTCGGGATTTTACAAGGCATTTGTAAAAATGTATGGCTGCTCTCCGAAAAAGTATTTGAGCATTTACCAAAAACAAAAACCTAATAAGCCGGAGGTGGCAAATATGTATACCGAAAAAGAATTACGAAAAGTTTTGGAGAACTGGGATATTGAGAAAGGCATGCCGATAGGTGACATCTATATCATGGATGGGACGAAAGTAGCGGGAAGTGTATGGACTGTCGGTAGCGATTATATTCTAAAAACAGGTGACCGTGAAAAGCTGTTAAAAAATCTGAAAGTTTCCAAGGCACTCAAAAAGCAGGGTTTTATTTCATCAATCCCGGTACTAACGAAAACGGGAAATGAGTATTTGCACGGCGAAGAACTTTTTATCCTCTCTCATGGGTTGAAGGGCAAGCCTCTCCCCAAGTCTGATAGATTCGGCGAAAACAGGGTCGGTTTTGGTGAGAAGTATGGCAGAAGCATTGCCCGACTTCACAAAGCATTGAAAACTATTCAGAAAAATGTTTTGCCCGATGAAGTGAATTTATATCAAAGCGTCATCGATTGGGCGTTACCGAATGTAAGACAGCAGAATGTGCAGTGGAATATGGAGCTTGACAATATATTTTTTGAGGACTATATCGAAGGCTTTGGAAAGCTGTATGACAAACTTCCAAAACAACTCATTCACCGTGACCCAAATCCAAGCAATATTCTCTTTGAGAACGGCGAAGTGAGCGGATTTATTGATTTTGATCTGAGTGAAGTAAATGTACGACTTTGGGACGTTTGCTATTGCGCTACTGGAATTTTATCTGAAAGCAGCAAAGAAGTATATGAAAAATGGCTCGATATTCTCAGAGGAACTTTGCATGGCTATGACGCCGAGAACAAGTTGTCCACGGAAGAAAAGCAGGCGGTTTTTTATGTGATCTGCTCTATTCAAATGATCTGCACCGCGTTCTTTGAAAGCCGTGACGAGTTTAAATATCTTGCAAAAACGAATCGCCGGATGATGCAGTTTATCATTAAAAATAAAGATGAAATCAATAGCATTTTTTAGGGACGCGTTCTAAACACACCGAAAAATCTCTATAACCTAAAGCGGAGACAATTTTATCATGCTTTTCCCGAATACGACAAAGGCAGGTTGGCAATTGCCAGCCTGTCTTTGTCGTTATGACCACTCGAGGGTCATTCGCAACATCAGTACAATATAGATGCAGGGAAAAGCGCGGACGCAAAGTTAAACACACTCCACAATGTGAAGTGTGTTTCCTGCTCACCGCTGGTGTGGTACCGGTGGTCAGAAGCCATTAGTATGTGCAATATTTGTCTACCCGGCAGCTTAATTTGCGTTTGTGCTATTATAATAGCATTATTCTTTTGACATAAAAGGTTTTATGTCAATTGCTGATAAACCCTCTTGAGTAGAAACAGTACTGGTGTCCGCTGCAAATGCCTCCGTTGGAATATTAATAGAAACAATACAAGCCAAAAGCAGTAATCCTATTCTTTTTTCATAACCGCCCAGCTTATATGTATTGCACTTTTTATGTGCCTTACTATCAATTATAGCGCTTTGTTGCTTTTCACAATAGCTAATTTGGAATTTATTCTGAATACCGATAAACCTCTGCATGACTCTGTCTAAATGACATGGTTTTAATGCAAAGGTTTATTTTTACTCTAATTTGATATCACTGGTTGGTCTATGATCAACCACAATACATGGCTATAAGCTAAATTCCTCGAAATCAGGATGTTATTTGTCGAATAAGGTTTATTATATTAGATGTTCAGAATTTGTGCAGAGCCTTATATTATAATATTTAGCAGAATAGATTCCTTTTTTTGGGAGAGTTCTATTCACGGAAAGGAAAGTTATTATGAGTACGGATGTATTTGTTGCCCGTCAGCCCATTTTTGATCAAAGCATGGGCTTATATGGCTATGAGTTATTACACCGAAGCAGTCAAAATAATTTTTACGAAGGCAGCGACGACGAGCAAACAACTGCCGAATTAATCACAAACTCCTTTTTAGTGATAGGCTTTAATGAACTGATCGATGGAACGAGAGGTTTTATAAACTTCTCACATGATTTTCTACTAAAAGGAATTCCAAGAATCCTTCCAAAAGAAAAAACAGTGATTGAAATCCTTGAACGTGCAAATGTTACCGATGATTTAGTCGATGTATGCAGAGAATTAAAATCAAAGGGCTATATTCTGGCATTGGATGATTTTGTTTTAGAGGGAGAAAATGACAGCCGTGAGCGTCTCATTGAATATGCCGATATCATCAAAATAGAATTTCCAAATGTCCCAATTTACAAACAAGCAGCACTGATAAGTAAATATAGAAATAAGATAATGTTTTTAGCCGAAAGGGTTGAAACACGGGAAGAATTTCATAAGGCTGTTGAGATGGGATACCGTTTATTTCAAGGGTATTTTTTTAGTAAACCCATCATGGTAAATGCAAAGGATATCGGGACAATCGATATAAATGCCCATCGCATATTAGAAGAACTTCAAAAAGAAGATCCCGATTACCGGATAATTTCTTCGATTATTGAGAAAGATTTAAACCTTTCTTATAAACTATTAAAAATTTCAAATTCAGTTTATTATAACGCCAAACGGCAAATAAATTCTATTTTTGAGGCTTTAGTCCTTCTCGGAACACAGGAGATTTTTGGATGGATTAGTTTAATGCTGTTTCGAAAGGTACAAACCCCGGAAAACGCAGAGATTATCAAATCGTCCATGATAAAAGGTAAGCTGATTTCTCTTTTAGCAAATGAAACAAACCAAGGGAGCAGTTTTGCTTCTGATTGTTTTATGGTGGGAATCTTGTCTTCAATGGATGTTATTTTGAATCAGAATATGGCACAAATTGTTGCAGATTTGCCCTTAACCCCACAGGTAAGTGCGACCCTTTTGGGCAGCGATACCAAAATAAGACATTATCTGGATGCTGTTTTGGCATTCGAGAAAGGACAATGGGATATTACATATGAGGAAATGGCCGATAATCAAATTACACAGGAACGGTTTATGGAACTTTATCTGGAAGCTCTTAAATGGAAACAATCATTATACTCTTAATTCTTAGTATCAAGCAATTCCAAACTTAGTTGTTTTTACTGATAGCCTTAAGCTGTTTATGTATTAACGGAATTTATCATATAAAATGCGAATGGATTCTTTTGGCAAGACACCCAACTCATCAAACAATAATTGTTGAAACTTATTGTAATGTGTTAAAAACGCAGAACGATCATTTTGGTATATATATACCTGCAAAAGCAATTCTTGTGCCACTTCATCAAGATTATTTAAATCCAGCATTTTCAGTAAGATGTGCGTTGCATCCATAAAATTTCTAAGCGAAATATAATAACGTGCTAATGCAATTGCTATTAAGTGAATTTTTTCCCCGTAAATTTCACTGTAGCATGAACTCCAAATGTAGCCGTCCTCAGCAAAATAACCCTTTTCATATTGAATAATTGCTTTCTTATAATCCAAAGCAAGCGGCTCATCAATGCGGTCAAATGGTAAGTATGAATTTTGTATAATGTCATTAAATTCCGAGACATCATAGTACATTGTTGGCATTATACAGCGATATATGTTATTACTAAATTTAATTTCTACATTAATGCCGCTCGAAAGCAAATCTTTTTTCATCTTATAAATGGTTGTATGTAAATAACTTCCGATTTTTTCTGTATGCATTTCCGGCCATAATGCTTCACATATTTCCCACTTAGGTATAAGTTCACATCTCTTATGACAAATAAAAGCAAAAAGCTCTTTTGCCTTTAAAGTACGCCATTTGATGGGATCTGTACGGCCTGCACCATATACTCTAAAATCTCCAAAAAGGTATACTCTCGGAATAGGAATTTCCTCTGAACTGTTTGCATTCGAAACTTTGATTATGTTTTCCTGTTCTCTTAGCTTTTTTAGGAGGCCTTCTTCCTGTTGTTTTCTTTTGGTAATATCTCGAGAAACTCCCACAACATCGATATTTCCCGTTTCTTTATCAACAACGAGTTTTGTTGATATTTCCACATCGATTATAGAACCGTTCTTGCAGTATTGCTGATATTCACTGACATCACATATAACATTGTCACTTCTGTCACCGGCTATAAATTTGGGGTATCTATCAAGACCAGCATTTTTTATTTTTTGTAAAGATTCCGGTGTAAGACTGTCTTCCAGACTTTCATTCATGGCTTCGTCAACTGTTAAACCTCTTAATTTGTAAATCGATGGACTAATATATCTGAACCATTTATGGTTTAGATTATATATCCATATACATTCAACCGTGTTTTCAATCAGCTGTCTATAGTTTTCCGATAAATCAGGAAATTTTGCACTCAACGTTATATTCTCTTTATGTTCCCTTTTCACTAAATCCATATAATCTACCATTTTCCCTTTCAAATCAGATTGTTTGTCAGTTCAGTCTTTTATTTCAGATAAAATTTTGAATGTTTTTATACTTATTAATATGTATTTCGGGCATTCCCCAACTTTTCTTTATTGTTCAGAATATGTCCAGAGATATATTATATAATTATATGGAAAAAAATAATTTCCGATAAAAATATAAGTCTAAAAATACAGGCAATAGAAGTTCATAAAAGGGACTTTGTGGTAAATAAATGAATCGTAAAGAAAAAGGAGCGTTATCATGCTAAAACACATGAACATTGGGAAAAAATTAATCATTACCTTTATTTTGGTGGCAATCCTCTCCAGTATTGGAGGAGTGGTGGGTTATGTAGTTATGAGCAGCATGAATTCCGGGTATAGCAACGCCTTGACCAACTACGGCTTTTCTCAGGGTGATGTTGGACTTTTCAGCACAGAATTCAATCAAGGCCGTGTAACTATACTAAATATTATCATTGAAACCGACTCACAGAAAATGCAGACAGACGTCGATTCACTGCAAAAATCAGACACTAAAATGGACACCTATTTAGCAAATATGGAAAAAACAATGGTGAATGACAAAGAGACCGGCTATTTCAATGACATAAAAAATAACCTTGCTAAGTATAGAACGGTAACCGATCAAGTAGTCGCGCTTGCACAAAAAAATAAAAACATAGAGGCACAAACTCTTGCAACCTCTCAGGCTGTGCCAATTGCAACCGCGATCAGAACTTCTGCGGAAGCTTTGCTGACTGAAAAAACAGAAGCAGGTAACCAAATCGGAACTGAACTTGCCAAACAAGATACTGTAGGAAGTATTATCATTATATTGGTGATTCTTTTCTCCTTTATCATTTCACTCATCATCGCTGTAACAATTTCTCGCAGTATCAGCAAACCTGTAAAAGAAATGGCTGAGGCAGCTAAAAGAATGGCTGAGGGCGATCTGAATGTGCAGATCGATGTAACCTCAAAAGATGAAATAGGACAGTTAGGTACGGCATTCGCAAAATCCACCGCATCAATACGTGCATACATATCAGAAATAACAAAGAACCTTGGCAAGGTAGCAAACGGCGACTTAACTGTGGTTAGTACTGATTTAGATTATATTGGTGATTATGAAGATTTAAAGAATTCATATTTTATTATCGTTGAATCTTTAAATGATATCTTTGTCCAAATGCTTCAAGCCTCGGAGCAGGTTTCAAGCGGTTCGGAGCAAGTATCTAACGGCGCACAGGCATTGGCGCAAGGCGCAACTGAGCAGGCAAGTTCTGTAGAAGAACTTTCTGCTACGATTACTGAAATATCTACACAAGTAAAAGAAAATGCGGAACACGCTACTGATGCAAGCCTAAATGTAAACAATGTCCGTTCAGAAATAGAAATAAGCAATCAGCATATGAGCGAAATGGTAAATGCCATGGCACAAATCAATGATTCATCCAGCCAAATCGGAAAAATTATTAAAACAATTGAGGATATTGCCTTCCAAACCAATATACTCGCACTGAATGCGGCTGTGGAAGCTGCAAGAGCGGGTGCGGCGGGAAAAGGTTTCGCTGTGGTAGCAGATGAAGTAAGAAACTTAGCCAGTAAAAGCGCCGAAGCAGCAAAAGATACCACGTCTTTGATTGAAAATTCTATGAAGCAGGTGGAGGCCGGAACAAAAATTGCGGATGAGACTGCAAAATCACTGTTTCGTGTTGTGGAAAGTACAAAAGCTGTTGCGGAAACAGTAGAGCGAATTTCACAAGCTTCAAACCGGCAATCGGATGCAATTGGCCAGGTGACATTGGGAGTTGATCAAATTTCAAGCGTAGTGCAGACAAACTCTGCAACAGCTGAGGAAAGTGCTGCGGCAAGCGAGGAACTTTCCGGACAAGCGCAGATTTTGCACGAACTTGTTAGCAAAGTTAAGCTAAGAAGCCAGTCCAGTCAAACTCTATCCGTGAGTCAACAAAAATCAGGGCCTGAGGAGCTATATTCCGATAGCAAATATTAATCAGATTGTTTTCCAATAAATCAGAAAAGTTTGGAACTGTTGCAAAACACTCCATAATAAAAAAGCAAGGCGGTTAGCACTAAATAGTGCTGGCTGCCTTACTCTTTTGATGCCATTGAATATTTGGTAATTTGAGCATTACTATATGACTTTTTAGCGGAGCTTATCAGCGTGGCTTGGGGGAGCATCAAGTGTTAGACACACGGCGGAAATCAATCGCGCGGGACAGCATCGAGGGCAAAGCAAGGCGTATCTTGTGGCGGTATCCTCCCCAGGGGCTACGATATTAAAAACGGCAAATACGTAATCAATGAGTATGAAGCCGAAAACGGGAGACGATAAACGTCTGAAACAGATTCTTCAATCTCTTGTAACAAAAATATACGCCAACCCTGACGGCTCATTTACCGTCAACGTTGGCATACATACTGATGGTACCGGTGGTCGGAAGCCATTAGTATGTGCAACATTCATTTGCCCGGCAGCTTAATGATTTTGCATATTTTTATCAACAAAGTCACTAATACAGGCGTTTAGACTCATGCCCAATAACTCCTGATGGGGTCAGTAAATTTCGGTACTGCTTTAAACAGTGAATGCATTTGCGTCGTCTACTTTCGCAGCAGTCAGAACATCATCGAATCCAAGCAACTTACCGTCTTTGATCGGTAGCAGATTAGCTTTGAGCGAAGCCAGAAATGCATTTTTTGCGGCCTTAGATGTAAACTTCACCTCAGCAATAGCAGCGCGGGCAGCATCCTCATAGTTGCGGTCGGCGAGTTTCTGCCGATATTCAGTGTTTGCAGATTCATACTTTTTTTCCAGTCGTCTGCAGCCTTTTTGATGCCTTCCACATCAAGCTCTTTGAACTGCTCAATCTGCTGATTGGCTGATTTAAGTTGTGTTTTGAAATTCTCTGATGTTCATATGTATACCCTCCATACTTATTTATACTGGTTTGTGCCAGTTAGATCGGCAGTATATACCGACTGCGGCGGTTCTTTACTAATTAATGCTACCATGAATATACTGTCGTTTGTCCGCAACTTAAATGAAAAGAAGCCGCCTTTGCTGGGCGACTTTAATATTGTATTTGTCGAAACATGTGGTAAGATATGGAGGTCAGCGGTTCGATCTCGCTACAGCATCCTCAACATAACGAGCCACAAGGTCAACATTGTGAGCGTTCTGCTGCACAGATTCAGATATTTCAGAAATTGCAGCAGACAGCTCCTGGGTAGAACTTGCCTGTTCTGTTGCGCCTTGTGCAAGTGCCTGCGCCCCGCCTGCCACTTGTCTGCTCCACTGTTAATATGCTCTACGCGCTTTTGGGTTCCGGCTTCATCAATTTCTACTGATATTATTCCACCCTCTCTTACTTTAAGTGGCAAAACGCGCCTTGAAATATTTTCCATTGTTTCTCATCGAGTTCAACAACGGCAAAATTGCTTTTGAATCGATCAATTGTAAATTTAATAGCTATTCGCCCTTTGCTTAGCCTTTCCTTCTGCATCCTGCTCGGTTTTACCTGATGGAATTAGTTCAGGGTGTTTATGTAAAAACGCTATAACCGGTTTACCTGATTCAATAGCATAACAATATTCCATTTCTGTAAATTCCATGCCCTGCTCATTTGGTAGAGCCATACCTCCCACCTAAAATATAATAACTGCAGTCATCAATCACACTTTGAATAAGTGACCATTGATCTTCATTTGAAGCAAAGGACAATTCCATTCCACATGGGATGGAATCCAATTATAAAAGTGCTTGCATTATTTCCTTACGTTCATCCTGTAAATGTTCAAAAGTTGAGCTTACAAACACCTGATATTTTTATCGATTTCAATACCCCCATAATTCCCCAGTTTCCACAATTATATTTCCAATATAGCAGAAATCGCAATACCTTTTCAAGTGCTGCACTCCGCTTAAAACTTATTATTCACTGCCAATTCACATTCAACATAATATACAAGTAGTGCAATTTTCAAAAATTTCTATCGAAAAGGTGAACTTATGTTAGATTCAAGAGAAGGTTACAATTGTCAATCCAACTATAATAAAAATGTAAATATTCCAATAGAACTATATGAGTCTATTAGAGGAGAATACTTTATTGGTTATGCCGATAACTTAAGTTTTGGAAATGGGACCAGCGCATGGGCAAGATTATATAATCCACGTGGGTCTGGTGTAAATTTACATGTTAATGTATGGACCGTAACAGATATATCAGAATCGCCCTTTCGTGCTCAATTTTGGTTTAATTCAACCACTCTGGGCAAGTCTTCCGAATCTACTCTTGTAACTCCTTCAAATACAGCAATCCGGCCTATACCAAGACCTAGGGTAAAGTTAGAGCTATCATCAAATGTTACTGGTGAACCGACTGGAGGAGTAAAAGCATTTGTCAGAAGAGGTGAACCGGGAACAACCTTAGTCGAAACGGAGAACGGAAAGCTAATTTTCCCACCCGGTGGTTCATTCCTGGTGTTTTTATCTATAACGGAAAATCCCCAAATTGCAGCATCAGGACGAATAGCTTTTGGGTGGTGGGAAGAAAAGATTTCTTATCAATGCAACAATTAATGCTATTAGGGTAAATCACTCAAAAATGGGTGCTGTACCCTAATTTTTCACGCCGATTTCAAATTATACCACGCTTTAAATGAAATACATAAAACGTGGGTAATAAAATTTTCATTATATGATTGCAAGTATGCTTTACACATTAATTTTGCCCCCATTGTAGTTTCCTACGATTGGGGGCTCCTTTACATTATATCAGAAGAAATATTACCTGCATATTGAAATCACTGTGCAAGCGGCAGCGCAACCTTTTTCTTTAATACAGTTACTCTCATAAAAAGCCCCAGGAAAACAATTGCGATGAACGCACCGACAGGATAAGCAACCGTCGCTGTTATGCCGAATGCACCAAGGCATTCCGGTGCCATCAGAAAGTAGGTAGCACTGACAGCAGACATAAACACAGCTGGTATTACAGTAATTATGTAGGCTTTCTTTTCCTGCCACAGGTAAACAGATGCTGCCCACAATGCCATCATAGCAAGTGTTTGATTACTCCATGAGAAATATCTCCACACAACTGCATAATCGACGAATCCGCCGACAACAGCACCAAACCCCAGTACCGGGAGGGTAAGCAACAGACGAGGCTTTATGGCTTTTTGATCAATTTTAAACCAGTCTGCAATGGTAAGCCTTGCACTGCGGAATGCAGTGTCACCGGACGTAATCGGGCAGGCAATTACTCCGATCATTGCCAGAACTCCGCCAACCGGGCCGAGAACTTTCATGCAAATTTGGTAAACCGCTCCGTTTGGACCGACATTGACATTGTTTAGCACAGCAGCCAATCCCCCTGTGGTCTGATAAAAGCTAACTCCTGCGGCGGCCCATACCAGAGCAATGACACCTTCTGCAATCATTGCGCCGTAGAAAGTCTGACGCCCTTTTTTCTCGGTGGTCAAGCAACGAGCCATCAATGGCGACTGGGTTGCGTGGAAACCGGAAATTGCCCCACACGCAACGGTGATGAACATAAACGGCCAAATTGGCTTTCCAGCCGGGTGAAGGTTTGCCAGCGTCATCTCCGGCATATGATAGCCTTCAAAGACTAAGCCTGCACCAACGCCTACTGCCATAATAATCAGACACACACCAAAGAACGGATAAATTCTTCCAATTAGTTTATCAATGGGAAGCAGAGTAGCAAGGAAGTAGTAAATCAGTACAACAATTAACCAAAAATTTTTATCCAAAGCCTTTGGAGTCAGCATTGCAAGTAACGCCGATGGACCCACTGCAAACACGGTGCCCACCATTAAAAGAAGAATAACAGAAAAAACGCGCATTACCTGTTTCATGGTTGAGCCTAAATATTTGCCCACTATTTCCGAAATACTGCCGCCAGAATTTCGCAATGAGAGCATACCGGTCATGTAATCATGAACTCCGCCTGCAAAAATAGAACCTAATACAATCCATAAATAGACGACAGGGCCCCACAAGGCACCCATCAGAGCGCCGGTAATCGGGCCTAACCCGGCAATGTTCAGCAATTGGATCAGAAATATTTTTTTGTCGTTCATCGGAACATAATCGACACCATCCTGCATAGCGATTGCAGGGGTTGGGCGGTCATCCGGGGCGAATATCTTTTCTACGACTTTGCCGTAGGTCAGATACCCGACAATTAGTAGAATGATGCAGAGTATAAAAGTAACCATACAACCAAACCTCCTCTTTTATGTTATGATAAGACTAACACAAAATGGAGATAATTATATTAAAATATGTGTAAAACGTCTGTTTTTAAGTATGAACTGTTAAAACTAATGTATAAAGTGCATGTTTGCTAAACTTGCCATGTTCCTTTATCTTACCGTCTTAACGATTTGATTTTTTTCCAAGTCCACCTTAGATATTAAAAATTTCTTTCAGTAATTTTATTTGTTTTCGACTGACAGGCAAATTTTCATTTTCAAATTTTTTGAGTTTAACGTTGAACATTCCGTTGAACCAGGGTGAAATTTCTGTCACATACTGCAAATTAACTAAATAGCTTTTATGAATGCGAAAAAACTGAGATTGCAGCAATCGTTTTTCAAAATAGCTCAAAGATTGTGCAGAGGTATAATTTCCTGCTATTGTATGTAGTACGCAGCTTCGGCTGTCTGTTTCAATATAGGCGATATCTGCAATATCCAATAACACCACTTGTTTATCGAAAGAGATGGAAAGTTTGTTGTTCACTTCAGGCACTGTTTCCCCTGGCCTGCCTGTATCCGCAGCATGGTGGGAAACCGTCAGCTTACTGAGCGCATGAGACACCCGTTTGGGGTCAAAAGGTTTCATAATATAATCAACCGCATCCATATCAAATGCCTTGACAGCATATTCATCATATGCTGTAGCAAATATGATTTGCACATTCGGCTGTAATTTTTTGAGCATAAGAGAAAGCGAAACGCCATGCATATCACCTAAATGAACATCTACGAACATGGCATCATAGGAGCTTTCCGCTGCAAGTTCCAGCGCCTTCTGACCGCTGTCTGCTTCATCAATCTGCGCGTCGGGAAGAATCTTTAATATGATGTGTTTGAGCTCGCTGCGGCTCGGCCGTTCATCGTCAATTACTGCCAGTTTCAAAGCAATCACCCCCTATTGATGCTGCGTTGTTAGGAATTCTTACACAAACCTCCGTACCGTTTGCAGAGGATTTAATTTGAAGGCCATATTCTTCACCATAGATGCTTTTTAACCGCTTATGCACATTCGTAAGTCCAACAGAAGTGGAATCCATGCAATCGCTGTACAATTTTTGAATGATATTTTCAGGGATACCCGGTCCATTGTCACACACAGTTATCTGCGTTTCATTCACTTGGTTACAGGCAATAATTCTAACAATTCCCACGCCAGCATGGTGCATGGCACCGTGATTCACAGCATTTTCAACCAAAGGCTGTAAAATAAAGCTGGGCACCATACAATCTAACCCTCCCGGAATATCCTCCTCTATTTTGAGTTTTTCATCAAATCTGGCCTTTTCCAGTTCCAAATAAGCATTGATATGCTCAAATTCGTCTGAAATTCTTATCATATAGTTTCCTGTTTGAAGTGTATTTCGAAAATAATTACTTAGAACAATGAGCAGTTCCCTTGCTCTTTCCGGTTTTTCGCGGCAAAAAAAGGTTATGGTTGAAAGAGAGTTAAATAGAAAATGCGGATTAATTTGACTTTGAAGCGCTGAGAACTTTGCTTTCTCCAACATCTTTTTTTGATTATCAAACTGGGAAAGCTCTAACTGGGTCGAAAAGAGTTTGGCTAAACCACTTACGAATTCACATTCCACCTCCCGTGTTAACTTGAATTTACGTATTAATATTACCAATGTACCGATTACCTCACCGTCCTTCTGCGTCAGCGGAGCACAAACAGCCGTCAGGTGTTGTAAACTTTTGAAAAAAGTATCATTAGGTGATGCGTCTTCGGCAATGCAAACTTGGCCGGATTCAATCGTTTTAACCGCCGCCAACGGAAGAGCACCACCTTCCTCCACCGTATGATACGGTGCCTCTGCACATGCGAGTACGCAATTTTGGTCGGTAATAATTACACCCGCCGCATCGGACTGTTCCAAGATAATTGTGGCCGCCTGCCCCAAATTACGGCGGTCATAGATTCCTTTTCGCAAATACGGCAGACATTTGTCAGCGATATCTATTACCAAACGTACCCGATCTCCCGAAGCCTTATCCTGCTCAATAAACACAGAATCCATTATACCTACGAAAATCATCACACCCAACGAATTGAATAGAATCATTGGCAGTGAAATCGTTTGTACGAGTGGCCATGCTTTGTCAAACGGACGTGCAATCAGTAGGATAATTCCCATCTGCGCGATTTCAGCTAAAAGGGTTACGGTACCAACCATAACGCAATCATTTCGTGCTCGTTTAATGTATTTGGAAAATAGTCCTCCAATAATTCCCTCCGCCAAGGTGGAAACACCGCAGGCAATGGATGTAAATCCATTAACATCCATTAAATAGCGATGAAGACCTGCGATCACTCCTGCACCCAGTCCCACAATGGGTCCCCCAAGAATGCCACCGGCTACCACCCCAATTACACGGGTGTTGACGATAGCTCCCTGAACAGGAGTTCCTGTATAGGTTGACAGAATCCCAATCAGGCCAAACATCACGGACATAATCAGCTTAACGTACAAAGGCCTTTGATCATCAATAATGAAATCTTTTACAAGTTTAGCACGGGTCAGCAAATATGCGATCAAAGCCAACAAGCTGATATTCATAATCATATTTTTAATAATTTCTGTCATTCCGAATTCGATCCTTTCCAGTATTGGACTTACGGAAGGCTGCATAATTCATTTACTAATCTCACAAAATCACTGTTGAACAAATTTTTTTACCTGAAATGATTATATTCTCAAACATCTTCGATTTCAACATAGAAATCTATTCCAATTAACAATCGCAAATATATAAATATAGTCTGCGCAGGCTAATTTCTTAAACTTCCATTGATTGGAATATAAACATGAACAAGTTCTTTCTAAGTGAAATAGACAGAATAAGATAAAAGCATACGCCTCTTGTGTCAGCAATAACCTCGTCTGCGGTTATTTTACTTCGATTTGTCCGTCTTCAATAAGTTCATTTGCAAACCATTCGCAGTGGTTCTTTCTTGCCGGGCTTTAAAGGCGTCTCCGGTCCATTCTTTTGTTATTACTCTGCAGCAGGTTGATTTGTATTCATCCTTAATGCAGTCATTCATCCATATATACAATAATAATTCACAAATACAATGGTCATTTTTCTAAATATAATCTAAAATTATTGTAAATTCATCCAATTTATGATATACTAATTGTATATGTTATAATTAATAAATTATTCGAGGAGCTAATATGAAAATACTTCTGGCAGACGATTCTGCATTTATTCGTAAAGTTCTTCTCAAAACATTACAAACA
>Ga0183096_1000594_pt1 | contig 44275 bp, 47 predicted proteins | sample Biomet5_FD_127791 | JGI IMG/M metagenome (GOLD analysis project Ga0183096, IMG submission 127791) | Microbial communities from bioreactor (seeded with sewage sludge) at LBNL, California, USA - Biofuel metagenome 5 (version 2) (version 3) | ecosystem: Engineered > Bioreactor > Anaerobic >... | reverse complement strand
GAGGATGCCGTCCCAGAATGCCTTGTCTTGGGAAAACAACATCTCGGATGTCTTGTTGTTGACCTTGGAGAACGCATCGGAGAGGTTGGCCACCGTGTTCTGCAACTTCTTCGCTTGTACATCGGTGAGGATGGCGATGGAAATGGGGAAAAAACCCGTCAATCTGGGGATTCCTGTTCCTTTTTGATTGCGATAAGCAATACTAATCCAAAATGAAGTTCTTAATTCGGAATAATAATCATGAATTTCATAAAATGCTCATTGTAACAAACAGTACGCAAGGGAGCATGAGTTTCTTGTTGACATCTGGACGCTCATCTGGAGGTTCGGCCTTCCCATGGTCAATCAGGATTGTTGAGGGACCGGGGAGTGCTGGCGTTCCGAGCGAAAGCAGGCTACCATGGGAGGGAAAGGGGAAAGGAAATGCCGTTTGCCATCATCCATGGGGACATCACGCAGATGGACGTTGATGCCATCGTCAACGCCGCGAACACCGATCTGGCCATGGGAGGAGGCGTCTGTGGCGCCATCTTCAATGCGGCGGGGGTACAAGATATGCAGGAAGCCTGCGCCAAGGTAGCTCCCATCAAGACGGGAGAGGCGGCCATCACTCCGGGATTCTGCCTGAAGGCGAGGCATGTGATTCATGCGGCAGGCCCCGTCTACAGCCGCTGGGATGCAGGGCAGAACGAGAAGCTCCTCACATCCTCCTACACCGAATCCCTCCGCCTCGCAACGGAAAACGGACTGGAGAGCATTGCTTTCCCGCTCATCTCCAGCGGCATCTACGGTTACCCGAAGGAAGAAGCGCTGCGTGTGGCCCTGCAGGCGATCAAGGGATATCTTCAGGATCATGACATGGACGTGTACCTGGTCGTGTTCGACGCCTCCTCCTTTATCGTCAGCGAGAAACTGCTGGAGAAGGTGAATGCCTACATTGGCGGGCATTATGCCGCATTCCCTGCGGGCATCCCACGCAACATAGTGATGGAGTCGGATGCCCTGAATAAGAGGTATCAGTCTTCTCTTCGGGAGGAAAAAAGCATCGAGGAGATGGTCGACAACCTCGACGAACCCTTCTCCTGCGCATTGTTGCGCCTGATCGCTGAGAAGGGAATGACGGACGTGGAAGTCTACAAGAAAGCCAACATTGACCGGAAGCTGTTCTCCAAGATCCGGACGGGAAAAGGGTACATGCCCGGGAAACGCACCATCCTCGCACTGGCTGTGGCGCTCCAGCTGACGCTGGACGAGACGGACGACCTTCTGGAACGTGCAGGCTATGCCCTCTCCCACAGCCAGAAATCCGACGTCATCATCGAGTACTTCATCGTCAACAGGCGCTATGACGTGTTCGAGATCAACGAAGTGCTCTTTGCCTACGACCAACCGTTGCTTGGTCTCTGATGTCGCTTTGGAAGCGACCTGCATGCCTTCCTCATTTGCTATCGTGTTGCCATCACGACAAAGGAAGGTACATGCATGAGAAACAATATGACGGAGCTTGTGTTCATTCTAGACAAGAGCGGTTCCATGGCAGGACTGGAGAAGGACACCATCGGTGGCTTCAACTCCCTGCTTGAGAAGCAGAAGGCGATTGAGGGCGAATGCCGCATCACCACCGTCCTGTTCTCGACAAGGAGCCAGATACTCCACGACCACCTGGATATCCGTGCCGTCAGGCCGATTACGGACAAGGAATATGAGGTCGGAGGCAATACGGCGTTGCTGGATGCCATCGGAGAGACCGTACAGAAGATCACAGCCATCCAGAAGAACACGGCCGAGGAATACCGTGCGGATAAAGTGATGTTCGTCATCATCACCGATGGAGAGGAAAACGCAAGCAGTCATTTCACCTCGGACATGGTGAAGACGATGATCACGCGGGAACGGACATGCCAGGGATGGGAATTCATTTTTCTTGGAGCCAACATCGATGCGGTGGAGACCGCATCCCGCTATGGCATCGTACCCGACCGTGCAGTGGATTACGTCCCTGACAGAAAGGGCACGACGCTCAACTTCCGCACGATGAGTGAAGCGGTCCGGGAGTACCGCTCCTCGCCTGATGGCGTGATCTCCGACAAGCCATTCGAGGCGATACGGCGGGACAAGAAGGAACGTGGCACCTCCGACTGATCAACCTAGGGCCGATGGGATTCCCTGTCGGTCCGCCTTTATGAGGTGGATGTGCCGGCATCTTGCCATATACTGATGCATCATCCTCTTTGCCGGGAGAAGCCGCTTTCTCTGTCGGCTTGGTGTTTGGAATTCCTTGTTCATCGTCTTTCAATCCAGATCCCTGCTTTTAAGCTTTCTGCCCTCCTCATGTCCTTGGTATTGCCTTTCCGGGGCATTTCCAATCTACCCCGGGTGGTTTTCTTGTCGTTGTGGTTGGCAAGAAGGTGGATTCGATGGTGAAACGGTTGTAAGTATCCCTTTTCCTCATCGCTCCCATAATAGGGAAAAAACAACTACCTTTTTAGGTGTTTACACGCTGTCATGCAGATGTAGCGCTTCAGCTCATGCACCCATGTCTAGAATAGCATCTTTTTCAGCAGAGGTACCGTGGTGAATTCAGCAGAATTATCAGAAAGAAAAGGGTCAGGGATGTCCAGAACTGGATGGACGATCTTTCAAGAAAGCTTCCATCATACCCCTCTCTGCTGAAAGCGTGATGGATGATGAAGAAGAAACCCGAGAGTCAATTAGGATGCATTTCTCTTTACGTTTTGTCCTGTATACTTGTATGACAGAAATTTGTTGACGTATGACTATTCCCATGCTTAAATACTATTAAACAGGAGGTAATAATGACACAAACAAGTCATGTTGGTTATATGGAACATCTCGTTACAAAAGTGAAAACCATATCAGAGAAAGCTATTGATTACATGGCAGTTTTCATGTTCTGTGTTTTATTTTTATTTGGATTAATGCAAGTAATATGGAGGTTCGTTCTCAATAATCCATTAACATGGTCTGAAGAAGCAATCAACATTTTATATGTATGGATTTGCTATCTTGGATGGGCAATTGCAGAAAGAAAGGATTCTCATATTAGAATTACCGCTCTCATCAATAAATTCCCATTGAGCGTTCAAAAATATATCCAGATTTTCAATCATATTCTTTGCATTCTATTTTGTTTTTTAATGATCTATTACGGATTAAAAATGACAGCAATTGGTTCTAAGAGAACAGCTGTATCATTTCCTCTTAACTACGCAATTGTATATGTTATAGGACCTATCAGTAACTTGATAATAAGTTTTTATGAAGGCACGCAATTAGTGGAAGTAATTAAAAAAGGTCCCAAATATTATGGTGATGACAGTATAGGGTTAGAAAAATGACAATAGTATTTATATTATTCATAGTTTTACTTTTTACAGGATTACCTCTCTTTGTAAATTTGGGGTTAACATCATTCTTGTTTATCTTTATGACTGGACTTAAACCCATAGTCGCTATCCAGAAAATGACTGGAGCCGCAAATTCATTTACCATGATTGCAGCACCTTTTTTTATCTTAATGGGTAACATTATGAATACAAGTGGTATCACTCGCAAAATGTTTAATTTTGCTAATACTATAGTTGGTACAGTACCAGGCGGAATGGCTCATGCGAATATCATTGGTTCAGCTTTATTCGCAGGTATGAGTGGTACGGCAGTTGCTGATGCTGGTGGGCTTGGAAATATTGAAATTGAAGCAATGAGAGGCGTTGGATATGAGCCTGAATTTGCTTGTGCCTGTTCAGCTGCATCTTCAGTTCTTGGCCCAATTATTCCACCATCTCTGCCAATGGTAATTCTTGCAGTAACTGTAGGTGCTTCAATTGGAAGGCTCTTTGTTGGAGGTGTCGTTCCTGGAGTACTTATGACTATTGCTGAATGTATTATGGTTGCCGTTTATGCAATAAAGAGACATTATCCAAGAAATCCAAGACCTACTTTGAAAAATGTCTGGAAAGCCTTTAAAGAAGCTTTCTTAGCTTTAATGGCTCCAATAATTCTCTTTCTCTCAATTTATACCGGCGTTGTAACTTCTACAGAGGCTGCTATTATTGCAGCTGCTTATGCTTTGATAATTGGGTTACTTGCTTATAAAGATTTAAAATTAAAGGATATCCCAAACGTAATTCTTCAAACAATAGAAACAACAGGTGTTGTTTTGTCAATCGTTATGACCGCAAACATTTTTGGATATTGCTTATCAATAGCTCAAATACCCCAGCATATTTCTTTGTTGTTGGCAGGAATAAACAACAAGGTTGTGTTATTGATTGTGATCAACCTGTTCTTATTGTTTGTTGGTTGTTTTATGGAGGGAACCGCAGCCATACTGATTTTGGCTCCTATTCTGATACCTGCAATGGTTCTTGCAGGAGTAGACCAAACACAAGCTTGTTTGATAATGATTCTGAACTTAATGATTGGTGTAGTTACACCACCAGTGGGAGTCGTGCTTTTTGTAATTTCCAATGTATCCAAAGTTCCATTTCCCAAAGTTATGAAAGCAACAATGCCTTTCCTGATTCCGCTAGGAATAACGCTCATTTTAGTTACTTTTATTCCACAAATAACCTTGTGGTTACCCAGACTCGTGTATGGAGCCTAAGTTAATTAATTGAAAATATGCTTTAAGCATATGTATAAAAATGGAGGAAGTTTGATGAGAAAACTAATGGTAGTTTTGCTAGTTGTTCTCGGATCTGTGAGCATGATTTATTCTCAAGCTCAACAGGAAAACGCGAAAAAAGAGCTTAGATGGGGTTCTGTCCATACTCCTGAGCAACCTGTAACTTCAATCATAATGAAGGGTGCAATTGAAGAAATCAATGCAAAGGCAACGGGAATCCATATCTCTGCTTTTCCCAACAGTACACTTGGCAATTCTAGCGAACTTGTTGAAGGTGTCAAAGAAGGGATAGTTGATATTATCACTGAAGGTCCTGCGCAATTCCAGGCTTGGGTTCCGAAGGCTGCACAAGTAGAAGCTCCTTACTTATGGAAGGATGTTGATCATATGCAGAGAGCATTAAACGGTAAATACAAAGAGGTTTTAAATAAACTCTTTGAAGCTTCTGATGTTAAAATTATTGGAACCTTTTATTATGGGACAAGACAATTAACCACAAATAAGCCCGTTTATACACTTAAGGACTTGTCTGGTATGAAGATTCGCGTTCCTGCGGCTGCATTATATGTAAAAATGGTTGAATCATGGGGCGCAGCTGCAACACCAATGGCCTTAGGAGAATTATATCTCGCACTTCAACAAGGTGTAGTTGATGGACAGGAAAACCCTCTTCCAACATTCAACGCACAAAAATTTTATGAAGTCATCAAGTACGTAATTAAGACGAATCATATTATCTGTCCTAACATGGTTTTTATGAACCTTAAGGCATGGAATGCTATGAGTAAACATGATCAGGAAGTGGTACAAGAAGCTGTAGATAAGGCAATTGCAAAATTCAATACACAAAACCTGCAAGAGGAAAAAACACTTTCTGAAACCTTGAAACAATATAACGTGAAGATTATTGAACCGGATAACACAATTAAAGAAGCAACAGTTCCTTACATTAAGCCTTATATTGAGGATTGGGATTACATTCAAACATTATAATTGGTTCGAAGTATGGCGGAAATTTTTTTCCGCCAATCCTTTTTCTACGGGAAAAATAATATGCAAAAAACAAAGGAAAAGATGAGAAAATGTTGTCCTGTAACAGGGACTCATATTCAGATGTCTGACCCATGTATTACCGAGTTAGTTGCTTCAATGGGTTTTGATTTTATTTGGATTGATATGGAGCATACCCCAACTGATCATCAAGTTTTAATGAATCATCTTATCGCTGCAAAAGCTGGTGGTACTGATAGTATTGTTAGAATACCATGGAATGATCCTATTATGGTGAAAAGAGTTCTTGATATGGGACCCAATGGAATACTCTTCCCGACAATTAATACGGTTGAGGAGCTTGATTTAGCGATGCGCTCAACGTTATATCCACCAGAGGGAAATAGAGGTTTTGGGCCGATTAGAGCGGTCAACTATGCTCTGATGGATCAAGAGTACTATATTAACCATGTTGTAAAAGAGGAATTAATTAGATGCGTACAAATTGAATCGAAAACAGCGGTTGATAATCTACCAGAAATGGTAAAAAATCCTTGGGTCGATTGTTTTATGATTGGTCCTTGTGATATGTCTGGTTCTATTGGACAGTTGTTTAAGATATATGAGAAACCTACAGGTGATTTAATTCGGAAAGCATCAAAAATCTGTAATGATGCAGGTAAATCTATAGGCATTTCTCTTATTACGGAAGACAAAGAGCTGATTACATACTGGCATGATATGGGTATTAATGTTATTTCTTGTGGTTCAGAAACTTGTTATATCATTAATGGTTCCAAGCGAGTTTTAAAAATTTTAAAAGACTTACATGGATAAGAATGAGTTTTTTGGTTGCTGGACTACCATGATTACTCCTTTTTCTGGTAGTGGAAGAATTGATTGTAAAGCTGTAAAAAGACTGGTTGAAGCAAGAGCCTACCCTGTTAGTGCTACATATTTTCATAACAAATACGGCGTTCGGATGAACACAATCATAAGATCAAAAAACACATCAATGCTTCATGAAAATGCAATTCATGATATTGATGCTTTATTTAATTCAGAACAAATATGGAGGATAAGACTTGGTTTATGAGTATATTAAGCGATAAATTGAAATCAGGAGTTACAGCTCTTGGTTCTCATATTTCTTTAAATGACCCAGCCATTACAGAAATGATGGGTGATGTCGGATTCGACTATTTATGGATTGATACGGAACATACTTCAATTAATCTTGAATGTCTGCAAAATCATCTTATTGCATGCAGGGCAACTGGCGTTTCTGCGATAGTTCGGGTGCCAGAGGTTTCTCAAGTGCTGGCGAAGCCAATTCTTGAAATGGGACCTGATGGGATAGTTTTCCCTCAAGTAAATTCTTATGAGCAAGCGGTTGAGGCTGTTCGTTCTTGTATGTATCCGCCAAAAGGTAATAGAGGTTACGGCCCACGGCGTGCTATGAGATTTGGGACAACGATGACTTTGGATTCTTATTTAAAAAATGCCGATAGTGTTTTAAAACTACTTCAGTTCGAAAACATTGAGGCTTATAAAGATTTGGACAAAATACTGACTATAAAGGACTTGGATGTAATGATTCTAGGACCTTGTGATCTCGCTGCTTCAATGGGGCATATGGGTGATTGGCACCATCCTGAAGTGGAAAAAGTAGTTGATGACTTCTTCGAAAGAACCCATAAAGCTGGGAAAAAAACAGGCGTTTCCTTTGGTGCTTGTGGAGCTGAAGAAATGATGCGTTACAAGCGGCGCAATGTTGATATGATATCAATTGCAGCGGATACTGATTATATAGTGAATGGGGCAAAATCAACATTAAATACTTTAGAGCGCGTATTTTGCTATAATAAGTCCTAAAAAAATGGTAGAATGGTTCAGAGAAGAGGAATTGATATGAATTTAGGTCCTAAAGTAACCAGATTGACCATGACTGAACAGATCGCGACTTCAATAGAAGAAGCTATCATAAAAGAAGACTTATACCGAGAGAAGCTTCCGTCAGAACAGGAATTGTGTGAGCAATTTGGTGTTTCTAGGACCATTATCAGGGAAGCTCTTAAACTATTATCGGCTAGGGGTTTGGTTCAAAGCAAAATTGGAGGGGGCTCATTTGTTACTAAGCCAACAGCTAGTAATATTGCAAGCCTTCTCTTACGCATTATTAAGATGGATAAGATAAGTGATGAAGAAGTCTATCAAATGCGTTTGATCCTTGAAATCTCAGCAATCAAAGCAGCTGCTGAAAGAATAACAGAAGAAGAGCTTCTTGTTTTATCAAAGGAAGTCGACAGCATGGAAGAAAATATGTATAACCTCCCTGTGAGAATGGAAAAAGATATTGAATTCCATGTGTTGTTAGGACAATTTAGTGGCAACAGATTATTATCATTGATGATTGAATCAATGGTTGATGTTTTAAGAGACTTTATTAAAAAGGGTATTCAGAAATCTGGTGGAAATGAAGACGGAATACATCGACATAGATTGATTCTTGAGGCTTTGCGTACTCATAATCCAGATATTGCTGGTTGTGCTATGAGAGATCATCTCGAGCATTCCTTTGCAAATGTTATGTCTCAAAACGAAAGCAATTGACGTTACAAACCACACCAGATGAAGAAGTACGGTTTCTGCAAGGAAGAGATATGACCGGGAGTCTCGCTCTTGCTTGAAAGGGTTTCCTGCCATCCCCCCAAAAAAAGTAGCTAAGCGGTATTATCGAATTTGACATCCCTGTTGGCAAGGTGAATCTGTCGCCAATCTTTGACTGTTTTGATGGCGGAGCATAAGTGTAAGTACTCGTGAACAAAATGTTTGATAAGGCGCTCAGCTTCCTCTCGTCAAGAGGGACTCCTGTAGTGCATACTGATCGTGGATGTCACTATCGTTGGCCTAGCTGGATTGAAAGAATGGATAATGCAAGATTGGTACGGTCGATGTCGAAGAAAGGCTGCTTGCCGGACAATTCGGCTTGCGAAGGCTTCTTTGGCAGATTGAAGAATGAGATGTTCTCTATCCGTTCATGGTTTGGAGTTTCGATTGAGGAGTTCTGTGCACTGCTGGATGATTACATCTATCGGTATCATGAAAAGCGTATCAAACTGTCCTTGGGAGGGAAGAGCCCTCTTATGTACCGCAGGAGTCTTGGTCTAGCATCATAGAGAAGTCCAACTTTTTGTCCGCGCCCCCTTGTGACTGTTTTCACCTGACCCTAACCTCGCCAAAGGATGCACCACTTTTCAGGATGCAATCGCCCGGATTATGATCAAAACACTCGCAAACCATACCTCGCTGATTTTACACCGTTTGCGCGAGGATATGCGTTTCGGTTGCCGTTAAGATGATGAAGGAAAGGGGATACGGATGAAATGGGTTGAAGGAATGAACGAGGCGATCGCCTACATGGAGGATCATCTGGATGGTGAAGTGGACCAGAGTAAGGCGGCGAGGATCGCAGCCTGCTCGGAGTTTCATTTCCAACGTATGTTTGTGTTCATCACCGGAGTGACGGTCAGCGAATATATCCGGCGGAGGAGAATGACGGCTGCGGCATTCGATTTGATGAATCCGGACGTTCGGGTGCTGGATGTCGCGCTCAAGTATGGCTACGAATCCCCGACAGCGTTCAATCGGGCGTTTCAAGCGGTACATGGCGTCTCACCCTCCAGAGTACGGGAGCAGGGCATTTCTTTGACTTCATATCCACGTATTTCTTTTACGTTATCAGTCAAGGGAGAAAAAGCTATGGATTACAGGATTGTGAACAAGGAACCTTTCCGCATCATCGGATATGCGACGCATGAGCTGATGTCGATGGAGGATTGTTTTGAAAAGATACCTCTGTTCTGGCGGAAAATCACTGCGCTCGGAGGTTTGAAGAAACTTTGTGGTTTGCCAGGGGGAAAGGAACCTCAGGGAATTCTCGGAGTCTGTACCAGCGAGGGAGGGGAATACACCGATTACTTTATTGGCGTAGCCACGGATGCTCCTGTCTTGGAAGGAATGGAGGAATATGTGATCCCCCAAACGACCTATGCGGTCTTCACCTCTGTAGGATCGATGCCCAAGGCAATCCAAGAAGTGCAGCAACGAATCATTTCCGAATGGTTGCCATCTTCCGGATATGAGTACGCGCCGGCTCCGGATATCGAAGTCTATCCTGAAGGAGACCAAAGTTCAGCGGATTACCGCTGTGAGGTATGGTTCCCGATCATCAAGAAAGATTGATGGTTCTCAGGCGTGGGTGAAGCGATATCCCACGCCTGCTTTGTCTGTGTGGATACAGGGGAGCAAAGAGGTTCCTGGTGATTTTTGGGGAAACAGGACGTGATGCTTTGGTGAGTTGTTCAGGAGCACTCATATCTCTGAATGAGAGAACGTTTTTTTTAGAAAGCGTCAGGATTGGAAATAAACACTCCAGGATGCTATCTGCGTGAAAATGATGGGACGGTATCAATCCTTTGTGTTTGACGTGAGCCCCTGAAGATGGACTTACCATACGATTATGAGGCTTGTTTTCACACATCAATAGGGGACAGGCCATGTAATTGCATCTGGATCCGTCTTTCGTTATAGCATTTTCATGTATGCTTCTATTGCATCACAGAGCTCCCGCCGACCGTAATACAGCACCCTTTTCATCCCTTCACCCGGCAGTTTTCCTCTCCTTGCCTTTCATAGTACAGGCAGAACCAATTGTCGTAAAGCGACTTTTCTTGGGAAGATATCGAAATAAATGTTCATGGCAGGCAATTCCATATGGACTGCATCAGTTGAGAGGGAAAAGGCCATTGTGTCGCTTGATGGAACGTTCAGGCTAGGAGCCAGTCGATGATGTTCCGGGAGATGATGCCGTCATGGCTTCGGGATATCGCATCCATGGACAGCACGGTCTTCGGCCAGTTGTCATGGAGTCCATCGAAGGCTCCGAATTCCCGTTGCATGGTCTTTTCGTCGGCAAGCAAATAACACACTTGGAAATAGGCTTTTTCCCCAGCCTTTTCCGCGACAAAGTCTATTTCCTTTCCATTGTTGTTCCCTGTGGTGACACCATACCCCCTGCGTAGCAATTCGATGTAGGTGATGTTTTCCAATACTTGGTCTATGTCGTGCAAGTTGTCGCCGGATATCCCTTCTCCCAGTCCATGGTCGGTGATATACATTTTCCCCTGCGTCTTGAGGATCTCTTTTCCCCGAAGGTCCTGGCGAGGAACCAGATGCAAGAGGCCGCTTTCCTGGGCGTAGTCCAAGTAATTGTAGATGGTCTCGGTTGATATCTTGCGTTTGAGGTTCTTCATGTATTTCTCCAATGAGGAAGGGGAAAATGCATGTCCAGCTTCGCAGATGAAGAAAGAAAGGAAGACTTTCAGAAGTGAGATGTCGCGGATGTTATGCCGTGCACTGATGTCCTTCAGGATGATGGAATCAGAGAGGGCGGAAAGATATTGCCGGACATCATCCGTACCAAGATCGTAATTGTGCAGGAAAGGGAATCCGCCCCATGCAATGTAGCTGGAAAAAAGCTGTGTGGTCGTAAAGTGTTTTTCCCTGTCTCCTTTGGTCTCCTTCAGGGCAAGGACTTCCTTGAACGAAAAAGGGTAGACAGGTATTTCGATATAACGTCCGCCGAGGTATGTCGCCAGTTCCCCGGAAAGGATTTTTGCATTCGAGCCAGTGATGTAGATGTCGCAATCCTTGTCTATAAGGAAAGAATTGACGGCTTTTTCCCAGCCTTGCAACTCTTGGATCTCATCCAGGAAAAGATAGCATTTCCCCGGAGGCATCTGCATGACGGCGGAAACAAGACTCTCCAGTGTCCTGACCCTTTCATCAACGAGTGACTCGAAATTGAGGCTCAATGTGTGGTCCGATGCGATGCCCGAGCCAAGGATGCATTCTTTCACCTGTCCCATCAATACGGATTTCCCGCAACGTCATATCCCGGTGAACACTTTCACCACTGGAGCGCCAATGAACGGTTTTACTTTTTCCAGATACGAAGAACGTAACAGCATGATGTCCATCATCATTTCGTTATATCGAAAAAACATGTCATATTTACGATATAATTTCGTTATATCGAAAATTTATTGCCTTGTTTGATCTGGGCCGATTGGATGAAACAGGACAACGAGTGTGCACCGAATCCGGATGTCGGAGCCTATCCTGAGGAAACCGATTCCGGATTTCAGGAGTTGGTGCAAATGCCGGAGGTCTTCCTCTTTCCCATAAACACGATGGTCATACGCTGTCATCAGCCCGATGGAAAGCAAACCGCATGCGCCCGTATCGGCTCAGTCGTCCATCCAATTGCTGATGGACGCCCAACGCTTCTTTTCCTGATGAGCCGCCATCTTTGGCGATCGGTCTCTGGTGAAAAGCCCCTTATGGTTCCCGCCTGGTCTCATCGGACCTTGCTGGGTATCGAAATCAGCGAAGTTCCAAGGGTGTTCCCCGATGACGAAATCCTGCTTGTCCAAGACGCCGTTCATCGCTTCCAGATATGCGCATTGGAATTCTTCGGTGAACATCTCCGGTTCCACGGAATGGTAGCCCGGGATCGCATCCGCTCCATATTCCGTCAGGATGAGCGGTTTGCCTGTCTTTTCCCAGAAGGCCATCTCCTGCTCAAACGCTTTTACCGCCAGATCCAGGAAGCCGGACAGGTTGTACCAACCGTAGTACCGGTTGATGCAAGCCACATCCATCGTCCTTGTGGTGAGATCCTTGGTGTAATCGTTCTGGCAGCAGACCATGGTCACCGGCCGGTTTTGGGAATCTTGGGTATGGGCGTACAGGTACAGTTCGTGCCAATAGGCATATGCGTCTTGGGGGAAATGCTCGGTGTCCGGCTCGTTGCCGAGGCTCCACATGACGACACAGGGATGGTTCTTGTCCCTCTGGATCATCTCCTTGAGCAACTGTTTGTGGTATGGCATCGTCCCCAGTTGTGTGTACGGATTCAACCTGTCTTGGAAATTCAAACCCACTGCCGGCACTTCGTCGATGATGACGATACCTTCCTTGTCGCACAGGCTGTACATCTCTTCCGCATAGGGATAATGGCTGGTGCGGAAGGAATTGGCGTTGAGCCAGTGGAGAAGACCGACGTCTTTGACATTGAGACAGCCGTCAGAACCTCTTCCCCTGAACGCCGAATCCTCATGTTTGCCCACTCCCTTGAAGTAGAACGGTCTTCCGTTGATCAAAAAGCGGGTGCCTTCCACGTTGACGGTCCTGATGCCGAACTTGAGCTCATACGCGTCATTGCTGAGCGAAACATGAGCCGTGTACAGGTAAGGTTCGTCAGGCTTTGGAAACCAAAGATGCGCCTTTTCTATGATCAGACAGAGCTTCTTCCCTGTTCCCTTTGCGACGCTTTTCCCTGCAGCATCGAGGATTTCCACAACAGGCTCTTCTTTGCCGTTGCTTTGCACCGAGATATCAACAATGCCCTCTGCACCTTTGATGTCTGTCTTGATGGTCACATCCTCGATATGTTCCCTGCCCATCGAACAGAGACGCACTTCCCGGGTGATACCCGCATAGTTGAAGAAGTCGAAGTTCGGCAAGTTCCTTTTGAACATGGCTTTCTTTCCTTCTTCCACGCTGGGGACGCCCGGGTTGTCGGATCCGAAGAACGCAAGACCCGCTTCGTTCCCGATCGGCATACTGGAAAAATCCACTCGGTTGTTCACTTTCACCAGAAGATCATGGGTCGTCCCGCAGCCGACGATGGAGGTCAAATCGATTTCAAACGGAAGGAAACCTCCCTTGTGTTTCCCCACCAGACTCCCATCGAGGAATACCTCGGCGTCGTGAGTCACCGCATCGAACCGGAGACTGATCCGTTGGTCTTCCCAAGAGCGGGGAATCGTGAACCGTGTTTTGTATTCGACGATACCTGTATAGTATCTTGCCCTGGGATCGTTCACCTGGTTGTTGTAGGAAGCGGGGACATAGACAGAAACCCAAGAAGGATCACCTTGGAACCGGAAATCCCAAATTCCGGACAATGAGATGGTGTTCCTGAATTGATTGCTTACCGGATACATGAAAGCCTCCTGTCGTGGGACGCCGCTGTTCGGCAAGGACGTCCAATTGAGAGGATAGAGGTTCTTTTTTGCGATGTAAAGGTCGCGTGAGCCGTTTAACCAAAAACCGGATCCGGGAATAACGGATGATGAAACCAATGGCTTTCTGGGGGATTCCGAGCACACCCCCCCATCGTTCAAAATTGCAAGGATTCTTTCCTTTCTGGCTCATTTGCTTTCAAGATGATGGAGCAAACCCTACAGCCATGGTATTTTGCATCTATGCATCTTGTCTCCGCACATGTAGGAAGAAACAATGTCCTTGTAAAAGGATACATTCATGAACCGATACAGGGAAACCAAGCAGATGAAAAGCCTGCCATATTGATATGTCCTGGTGGGGCATATCGTTTCCGTTCATGGACGGAAGAAGATCCCGTGGCATTGCATTTCCTTGCTATTGGGTACAATGTGTTTTTGTTGTCTTATTCGGTGAAAGAGGATGCGTCGGACTTACATCCCCTCGAAGAAGCTAGCGAAGCCATCGTGCAGATTCGATTGCATCAGCATGATTGGTATTGTGACCCTCATAAAATAGTTGTCATGGGCTTTTCCGCAGGAGCGCACGTCGCTGGCTCTTTGGCGAATTTGTATGCGCTCCCGTTCTTGGGACACAAAGAAAAAGAAAACCGTCCGGATGCATGTATCCTTTGTTATCCGGTCATAACCATGGGAAAGTATGCGCATGCCGAGAGCCGGAAATGGGTCACTGGTGGCAAAAAAGAGTTGATCGATTTATTGAGTCTGGAAAATCAGGTACACGATGCTACGCCACCGACATTCATTTGGCATACCTTCTCTGATAATTCCGTACCGGTTGAAAACAGTTTGGTGTATGCGAATGCGCTCCGGATGCACGGAGTACCCTTTGACTTGCATGTTTTCTCGGAGGGCAAGCATGGGCAATCAATGTGCAATCAGGAAGTTGGTTCTTCGCATAAAGTGGATGCGGTATGGGTGAGTCTTTGTGATAATTGGTTGGCGCAACTGCTGCACCTCGCTTGATGAGCATCATTTGTCAGTTTCTTTCCTTTTGATGAGGAATGGGCTGAAATTGCTTTGTGTATTCCTGACAAATTGACGGTAATCCTTCGGGGCGATATGGATGTATGTCTTGAATGCCCTGCTGAAGGAAAAGATGGAATCATATCTGCATTCGTCGGCGATATTGGATATGGATTCATCGGTTTCGAGAAGCAACCGTGTGGCCATGTTCATTCTGACTTCAATAATATATGTGCCCAGCGTTATTTGCATCATTTTCTTAAAAAACAATCGCAGATAACCTTCAGATAATCTGAGTTTTGAAGATAATTCTTTTACCGTGAAAATCTTGTTTGTGATGATCTCGTGGGTGATTTCTTCCAAGAGCTTGTTTCTGCTCCCCTTTGTATTGATCATCGTGTTGACGTTTTTCTGAGTGGAACAACAATTGTACAAGAACAAGCCTATGTAAAACGGCAACGAATCGTCTTCTTGGTGCAGAAGATATGTTGAGCAGATGAGGTGCAGCAACAATCTTGTTTTCTCTTTGATGGGGAAAGGCAGCCCATGCATTTCATCAAAGAATGAGGTTTCGTCCATAATAAAGGTTATGAACAAAGCCAGGACTTTCGACCCTCCTGCACTTATGTACCGATGATACTGGAATGGGAAAATCAACATGCCCTCGTCTGAAGGCAAGACTCTGATGATCCCATCAAGGTTTACGGTCATGGGGTCTCCCAGATTGATGATGCATTCATAACGGGAATGTGAATACGTGTACGGTCCGATTCCTTTGTCGGAAAATTCCGAACGATGATAGAGAAGGATGTCTTTAGGTAATGGCATGTGAACTTTTCCGAATCCATTGAAGTAATTCATTGGATTTGGAATCTGTCTGACGATTTCTTCCATTTCCGAATGGTTCATATGCAAATTGTAATACGGATTTGTTAAAATTACTATGGTTTTAGATATTTTCTCCTAAGGAAAACCATTTATACTGAACATGTAATTACCAAGAGGACATGTCAATGATGAAAGTAAGATATAACTTCTTACAATGGAAAGATATGTGTTTTGCTCATTAAAGGAGAGACAAATGAAACGATTGATTATCGGCCTCGTTTTGTGCATGGCATGTGTGCTTACGCTCCATGCCGCGGGTCAGCAAGAAGCTGAGAAGCCTGTAACCTTGGAATTAATGTATTGGGATAACGAACAAACAAAAGTCCTGAAGGAAGCTTTGGAAGAATTTCATGCGATTAATCCGAATATCACCGTAACAATGAATGTCGCGCCTTCAAAACAGTATTGGCAGAAACTACAGACAACTACTGTTGCGGGAACCGCACCTGACGTGTTCTGGATCAATTACCCCAATTTCCCCAAGTATTTCAATTCAAATACCTTGTTGAATTTGAGTCCATACATTGAGAAGAGCACCATCACGAATATATCGAATTATCCTGCCAGTTTGATGAAAAAATATACGCAGAATGGCGCCGTGTATGCAATTCCGGAACAGTTTGACACGATTATTCTTGCCTATAACAAGGATTTGTTTGATGAAGCGGGAATCGCATATCCTGATGATACGTGGACATGGGATACATTGCGTGATGTTGCCATCAAATTGACAAAAAATACTCCCAACGGCAAACAATACGGATTCTTATCCTCAACTGACAACCATGCTTGCTATTATGATTTCATGGTGACGAATGGCGGTTTTATCGTCAGCGATGATGATAAGAAGTCTGGGTTTGATGATCCCGCAAGCATCGAAGCAGTTCAATACCTCTATGATTTGATGTATAAGTACCATTGTTCTCCGACGGGAAAGGAGATAGCTGAACTCAACCATACTTTGGACATGTTCTATTCAAAACGGGTTGCCATGGCGACAGTTGGAGCTTACCATGTCCCTACTATCTACGCTTCACTTGGAAAATCAGCGGATTTCGCTGCATTCCCCATCAGTCCCAGGACCGGTTATCGCAGGACTTTGATTCATGGAACGGCTTGGGCCGGGTATGCAAAGACGAAAAACCCGAAAGAAACATGGAAGCTGATCGAGTTCCTTACGGATAAGGAATTCAACCAGAAGCTCGCTCGCGATGCCATAACTACTCCTAGTTACAAAGGCATGGCAACAGACTGGGTGAAATCCATTCCAGAGTATCATTTGCAGAAGTTCATCGATGCTGTTGATTATTCTCTGCCGTATCCTCAATCGAAAAAATCTGAAGAATGGCAAAGCCTCGAACGGAAGATCATCAAGGATGTATGGATCCAATCAATTGGTGTTGATGAAGCAATGCATTCCATTGCCGATCAGACGAATGCGATTTTGAACAAGTAATCGCCCATGAGGGAGAGATGTGTTTCTCTCCCTCAAAGGATTCAAGGTATGCGTAAATCCACACAACATTTCTTGGAAAGGGAAGGAGTACAGGGGTGGCTGATGATAGCCCCGAATACTCTTGGCCTTTTGGTTTTCTATTTGATTCCCATTGGTTGGTCAATTGTTCTTTCCTTCTTTTCATGGGATGGATTGTCCCCTATGCAATTTGCGGGATTGTCAAATCTTTGTGGATTGTTCTCTGATGCTTCATTTCTGTTATCAGTAAGAAATACCCTTATCTATTGTTTCTTTGTCGTGCCTGCCATTGTCGTTTTGATATTGGTGTTTGGAATGTTGCTTACGCGAAACAGAAAGGGGGTTTCCTTCCTTCGGACGTTGTATTTCCTGCCGACAATGACCATGCCGGTCGCCGCTGCCCTGATTTGGAAATGGTTGTTGAATTCCCAATATGGGTTGGTTAACCAAGTACTGGCGTTTTTGGGGATAACACCCATCATTTGGTTGACGGATGTGCATCATATACTGTTTTGTGTGATGCTTGTGGGCATTTGGCTGGGAGTGGCATATGATTTGATTATCATCATCGCAGGAATCAAGGGAATCCCTCAAATGTATTACGAAGCTGCTGAAATCGATGGCGCTTCTTCTGCCTATCAGTTTTTTTTCATCACATTGCCTTTGGTGACACCATCATTGTTCTTCATCGTCATCACCCAAATGATCAATAGTTTCAAAGTATTCGACAGCGCGTCCGTCATCTTGGGAGTAGATCCTCCACTTTCCTTATGGAATGCGGGCAGCACCATTGTCATGCATATTTACCAGGATGGATTCGTATCTTTCAACATGGGGTATTCCGCAGCGGAATCTTTCTTCCTTTTCCTCATGGTTTTGATCATTACCATCCTTCAATTCAAAGTTCAAAAGAAGTGGGTGCATTATGCGTGAAAAGCAACATGCGATATCTTTTCTGTATTATTCATTGGTCGTCGTGTGCGGTCTTGTCGTCGCGATGCCATTTGTATGGATGATTATTTCTTCCTTGAAAACCGAATCTGAATTGTTGCAGGCGCCTCCTTCTTTTTTCCCGGAAGAACCGACTTTTTCCAGCTATGCATCCGTGATACGGGATGTTCCTTTTATCAGCTATTATGCTCATACAATCATCATAACCATCCTCCGCACAATCGCTCAGGTGCTGTTCTGTTCTTTGTCTGCCTTTGCGTTTGCGAAGATGCATTTCAAAGGAAAGAATTTTGTATTCGTGCTGCTGCTTTCCGTTCTGATGGTTCCCCATCAAATGATTTTGGTGCCCGATTACATCATCATGAGGCACTTGGGTCTTCTTGATACGTTATTGGGAGTCGCTTTGCCTGGAATGTTCAGCGCGTTCGGGATGTTCCTTCTTCGCCAATTCTATCTGTCATTACCGAATGAATACATGGAAGCGGGACGGATTGATGGATGTACATTCTACGGGGTGTTCCATCGTCTCTATCTCCCTTTGACGACATCTGCCATTATGTCATTGATCATTTTCACCGTCATGTATTCATGGAATGATTATCTTTGGCCTTTGATTTGCAGCGCTTCGGACAGATCAAAGGTTTTGTCAGTCGGAATTTCTTTGTTACAAGGCGCGAATCGTGTTTATTACAATGAGATAATGGCAGGGGCTGCGATGTCTACATTACCGATCATTTTCATTTTTGTCTGTTTCCAAAAATACTTCATCCAAGGCATTGCGTTGTCAGGTGTGAAAGGATGACGGATACGGGATTGCCCGGAATGGGAAAAGCGTATGAGGTTTTTATCCTTGCATGTGGGAAATCCAAATGCAAGGAAGGAAGCATCAACATCAGGGGAGACCGGGGCGAACATTATATTCATGTCATTACGGACGGCAAAGGGACATTCCAATGCAACGGGGACAGTATTGCTTTGGAAAAGGGTGATGTAATCTACACAAATAAAGGAAGTCGGGTTCGTCTGTATGCCGATCGTGTCACGCCATGGAATTATTATTGGATCAGTTTTACCGGCAGTGAAGCTCTTTCCATCCTCATTGAAATTGGATTGAACGCTCAAAAACCGTTGAGAAAGGTTTCCGACTTGACGCTCTTGAAACAGGATTTGGATAATCTTGAGAAAGCCTATAAACCCTGTTTTAGCGAACGTTTGCGCCAAAATGGTTTGTTTTATATCTTTCTTTCAGACCTTGCCCGGGATTTCCTCCATGAACAGGGGAACGAAATTGATTATGCCAAAAAAGCATATGAACTCATCTGGCAGAATCAATTGAAAACCGTATCAGTTGAAACACTGGCTTTCCAACTTGGTGTGAGCAGAAGCCTGCTTACCAAATACATCAAGAAACACTATGGGATGACTTCAAAGGAATTCATCCAAAGCATCCAATTTGAGAAAGCTTCGAGGATGCTTGCCACAAAGAAATGGTACATTTCGGAAATCGCACGGCAGTCAGGGTTTCCGAGTGCGATTGCTTTTTCAAAAGAGTTCAAAGCATGGTTTCACATTACGCCATCCGATTATCGGAAGAACATGATGGAAACCGAAAGAGAGCGGTGATATGGTGACAAGATTCATGATGAGTGTCGGCAAAAAGTTTCATGCTGATGGTTCGGTCCGTTTTTTCCCAGGAAACACGATTGTCTGCATGCTTCGGGAGGATAGCGAAGTGTTTCATCGCGCAAAAAGCATGCGACTGTCGCTCCAAGAAAGGAGTATCGCTTCGTGTTTGGCGTTTTTGCCGGATGGAAGCTTGCATATGACTGCATTGGAAGGAGTGTGTGACCAGAAGAGAGAAGTTTCCTTTTGGACTAATAAGCTTCCGCTTGACTGCAGTCTGGCAGATGTTGATGCCTTTTTCCAAGCTGCATATGCAAAGATACCGCCTTTTCACGGAGTTTCTCTGTCGTTTGATCATTTGTGGATTGATACTGCGGTTTGCATTGCTCTTCATCCAACGACATCGAAGGACGAAATGGCCATTCGCACTTGGCGTGATGAGGCAGGGGATGCCTTAGGATTGCATTTTCCTGGACACGAATCATATATGTTCCACATTAGTCTGGCGTATGGCATCAAAATGCCGACAGAGGAACAACTGTTGTGTTTGGAAACAATTGCAGACACGTTCCAAAAGAAATGCCAGTCAGATCCTTTTTCCTTCATCGTCCCTCCTCCCCAACTGACATTCTTTGACAATATGCTTTGTTTTCATCCATCACCGATTGAACGCCGAAGTTAGGAAATCCCGGCATCTGTTTTCATTCCTCAAGAGAAGGTAATGGCGGAGAGAAGAACAAACAAGTGTTGGATGCGTTATTGGGGAATACCCGAATCTTTGGTCTTATGCTCCGCCATTGCTTGCCCCGAACCATTCAGGAGCCGTCATGTCCGGATAGCCGGTGGCCCTCATGAAACGTCAACAATGGCCCAGTTCCGGACAAACGGGTTTTCCCTGGATTGTCATCCACGAGCGGATCGGTATCGAATGGTACGGTATCTTTCTCATCACAAGAGACATATAGGTTCAAGGGAAAACGGAAAAACACCATTTCCTTCGCGGAATGTCAGATTCGTTGGATTTGGTTGATGGAAGTGTTTTTCATGATGGATTATCGGCAAAAACAGTACGAATTTGAACAGGAAAGACTGTCAAGATCGTCCGGTTCGATGACTTTAATCCCTTTCTTGCACAAAGCTTCGGCAAACACTCCCATGCCTGGGATCAAACGGCCGCTGAAGGAACCGTCATAGATCTCTTTCGTTCCGCAGGAAGGGCTGCGTGGCTGCAGGATGGCGAGATCGACATGCATGCCTTCGATGAGGCGTAAGGCCTTGTCTGCACCTTCACGAAAAGATGCATCCACATCGGTTCCGACGTTGGTTTTCACCTTGTCGCAAACGATTTCCGCAGGCGAACGGGGAGTGGGCAAACCGCCGAGCTGTTCCGGACAGACGGCGATGACCTTCTTGTCCTTCACAAACCTGAGTACCTTCTCATTACGATTGTTGCCGCCATTGTATTTGCAATTTCTGCCCAGCAGGCAGGCACTGACGAGTATGGTCATACACTGATTGTACAACAGAGTCTCTTGTCTGAAAACCTGGAGAGAAAACAGGGTTTGTGCGCCGGCCAAACGTACCTGATGGTTTCCCGCTTGTTGACATGACGACGGCAGGCGGATACAATTAGTCAAATAATTGACTATTTATTGGATGGTGACGTGACTAAAGAAGCGAGAAGGAATGCCTTTCTTTACTGCACATTCAGGGACGAGCAATTCGCGCTCTATGATGCGTATGCAAAGGGCAAAGGCATGTTGATGAAAACCTTTTTGGTGCTGAACGTGTTGTATTACGCGCAAGACGGTTTGACGCAAAAAGAAATCTGCGGCAAGACTTTCCAATCCAAGCAGACGGTGAGTCTTATCATCAAAAGCCTGCACGAGGAGGGGTATCTAACCCTTATGGAGAAAACCGGTGACAAACGGAACAAAACCGTCAAGTTGACCGCATCTGGCCGAGCCTATGCCGAGAGACCGGTCAGGCACATCACCTGGGCGGAAGATACGGCGATGTCACGTTTGTCGGTTGAGGAACAGGAGCAGTTGATCGCACTTTCCCGGCGTTTCACGCTGAACTTGGCGGAATTAGTCAATGGAAGTGAGGAAGAATCATGATCATCAACACAGGCGGACGGACAGATACCGTCCAATACTATACGAAATGGCTATTGAAGCGGTTCGAGGAAGGATATGTCTGTTCTCGGAATCCGATGTTCCCCAATTTCGTGACACGATATGCATTGACGCCGCAGACTGTCGATTGTGTCGTATTCTGTTCCAAGAATTACCAGCCGATCTTGCCCGACATCACGAAGATCACCAGCAAGTTCAACACCTATTTCCATTATACCATCACGGCGTATGGCAAAGACGTCGAACCCGGGGTGCCTTCCATCGAAACGAGCATGGAAACGTTGAAGCGACTTTCGAGAATCGTAGGGAAGCAGCGTGTCGCATGGCGATATGACCCGATTCTGTTGACCGATGCGTATACGGTGGATACGCATATGCGGACGTTTGGGATGATGGCGGAAGAACTGGCACCGTATGTGGACCGTTGCATTTTCAGTTTTGTGGAAATGTACAAAAAGGTGGAAACCAATATGCCTGAGTTGATTCTTCTGACCGAAGAATCCAAGAATGTTATTGCCCAAGGAATCGGCGCGATCGCACAAAAGAATGGACTGTATCTGCAAACCTGCGGCACCAATGGGGATTATGCACGATATGGCATCCATCCTTCGGGATGCATGACTCTTGACATCTTGGGTAAAGCGAACGGTGTTTCCTTCAGGAATTTGAAGCATAAGGGAATGAGGGAAGGTTGCCACTGTATCGAAAGCCATGATATCGGCGCCTACGATACGTGTTTGAACGGATGCAAGTATTGTTACGCGAACAAAAACCCACGGAAGGCGTTTGAGAATTACCGGTTGCATGATCCAAACTCCCCATTGCTCTTGGGGCATTTGCAAGAGACGGATGTCGTACAGCAAGGTTCGCAGAAGAGTTTTCTGAGCGTTTTGGACGGAAGGAGGCCAACCAATGCCTGAGATGCCGGAAGTCGAAACCATTCGGAGAATCCTCGAACCCCAGATTCGAGGAGAGCGTATCCTTGGGGTGAACATCATCCAGCCAAAGGTCATCGCATATCCCGATGCCCAAACGTTTGGAGAAATGCTTGTCGGACAGAAGATGCAAAGCATGAGCCGCAGGGGAAAATTCCTTACGATCCATTGCGAGAGCGGCGATCGGATTGCCGTCCATTTGAGGATGACGGGGCAACTATTGGTGATGCCTGCGGATTATCCTCTCGAACCGCACACCCATCTCATTGCTTTGTTATCCGGTGGAAAACAGCTGCGGTATGTGGATGTCCGTCGATTTGGCCGTCTGTGGTATGGAAAGGCTGGTGAGAAAGACACCGTTACCGGACAAGAAACCTTGGGGTTGGAACCGTTGGACAATGCGCTCACGGGCGCATATTTGCATGCGAAGATGGGCACAGGGAAGAAGACCATCAAAGAAATGCTTCTTGACCAGAGAATCGTCGCAGGCATCGGAAATATCTATTCGGATGAAATCCTCTTTGCCTCACGGATGTATCCTGCAACGAAGTGTTTTGACGTGCATGCGGACTCTTGGGATATCCTCGCCGAACAGATCAAGGAAGTCATCTCTTGGGGTATCAAAACGGATGAGATGACACCCGAAACATATCTGGAGGGGAGGGGCAAAGCATATCGGAACATCCCTCAACTGAGCGTATATGGCAGGGAGGGGTTGCCTTGCGTCCATTGCCATTCGACGCTTGAAAGGATGGTCATTGCGGGACGAAGCAGTTGCTATTGTCCCTTCTGCCAGAGGAAAACCAATTGATCAAGGCTGACGAGATATACAAGAGACTGTATGATGCCTACGGACAGCCACGCTGGTGGTCGGATGATGCGTATGTTGTCTTGTTCCAATCCATTCTCGTCCAAAACACGTCATGGTCTTCCGTGGAAAACGTTACGGTTTCATTGGGCGGCACATTGTCGCCGCAAGCGGTCTTGAGGCTCAAGCCAGAACAATTGGAAGCATTGATCCGTCCGTGCGGGTTCTGTCTCCGGAAGGCTGATACCATACGCAGAGTGACACAATGGTACGGTACCTATGATTTTGATGCGTGGAAGGTCATTGCAAGAGGACAAACCGAACTCAGGAAAGAACTGCTTGCCATCAAAGGCATCGGTCCGGAAACGGCTGATGTGATGCTGGTATATGCGTTTCACAAACCGTCTTTGGTGATTGACGCGTACACACGCAGGTTTTTGGAAAGATTGGGATTCCCGTTTGGCGATGATGAGGAAATCCGTGTTTTTTTTGAGAAGGACTTGGAGAGGGATTATCAATTGTACGGTTGGTTCCATTGGTTGATTCTGACCCATGGGATCAGGCATTGCGGGAAAACGCCTTCCTGCGGTGGCTGTGTTTTCGCAGATATCTGTTCTTCGTTTCACAATCGGCAAAAGCGTGAACAGTGAGGATGGTTGTTCCTAGTTGGTGAAAAAATCCCCGAAGATAAAGAAGGCGTTCGTCGCTTTTTTCCTTGATGAAAGCAATAGGATGAATTTGATTGTTTCATAACAATTTTTAGTATACCTTTGATTGATGATTATCTGTAACAGTATATGAAATAAAAAATTAACAACCGAAAGAATGATGAAAAAAAACATTTCATGGACAGTTTGATGCATGCATGGTATGATTGTTTGGTATGTTTGTATGGATGAAACCATATGAACATATTGTTTTGTTTTCATCATTGTTTTTTTTCTAAAGGAGGAAGAAAAGATGAAAAAAATGGTTGCTGTGTTCTTGGTATTTGCCTTGTTGTTGCCAGCGGTATTCGCACAGGGTGGGGCTGAAACTGCCGCTCCCGCCACCACTGCTGCTCCTGCTGCGGTGAAAGAGCAGAAACAGGTCATTAAGGTTACGACCAAGTTTGTTGACAACGAACAGACAGCCAAGTCGTTGGTGAAGTTCGTTAATGGCGTCAATTCCCGTTCCAACGGTTCCTTGGAACTGCAGCTTTTCACCGGCGGGACATTCCCCATCGGAAAAGATGCTATGGAATTGGTCGTCAATGGTGGTGATGTCATGACGATTGATGGCATCAATTTCCTGGCGGACTATGTTCCTGATTACGATCCAATGGCCAACGGACCGTTCATGTACACTTCCTTTGACGAATATCTTGCCATGACGAAGACGCAGCTTGTCCAAGACCTGAACGCTCAGGCCATCAAGAAAGGCATTCATGTACTGTCTTTGGACTGGGTGTTCGGATTCAGGAGCATGATGCTGAAGAAACCGGTTCTGAAACCGGAAGATATGAAAGGTCTGAAGATTCGTGTTCCGGAAAGCCCCGTTTACACGTATACGTTGCAGGCAATGGGCGCCAGCCCGATCGCCATGTCGTATCCTGACACCTATTCTGCGATTGACCAGGGAGTCATCGACGGAGTTGAAGGTTCCATCCTGACCTATTACGGCACCAAGCAATACGAACGTGTCAAGGAATACTCACTGACCCGTCACATTCTGGGTGTCTCCAGTGTGGCCATCTCCGAAAAATGCTGGCAGAAGCTGAGCGAGAATCAGAGAAACATCATCACTGAAGAGCTTGCAAAAGCCACCAAAGACAACTTGGACGAGACGAATAAGCTCGAAGCCGGTTATGCCAAGGAGCTTCAGGAAAAGTATGGATGCCACTTCCACGAAGTCGACGCTCCTGCGTTCCAGAAAGCCGCCGCTGTCGTCTACACCAAGTTCCCGAAATGGACACCGGGCATCTATGACAAACTGCAGGCCGAGCTTGTGAAGATCAGGGCGAATCTGAAGAAGTAAACCTTAGCGCCAAAAGCGGGGAATTGTTTTCTTACTAGATTCGCAGTGGTTGCAGTTGCATGCCAACTGCAACCACTTGTTTCGAGTCCCTCCGTCTTGAAAAGATGGTTATTCAACAAAGGAGTTTACGGTGCAAATCAACAAAGAGGATTTCAAAGAGAACTTTGAATTCTATATAGCCGGGGTTTTCCTGATGATAACCGTTTGTGTCGTCATCATGAACGTGTTCACCAGGTATGCCCTCAGCTTTACATTCCCTTGGGCGGAAGAAATCCCCGTGGATTGCTTCGTCTGGACAATCTTTCTTGGTGCGGCCGGAGCGTTCAAACACAAGATGCTGATGGGCGTTGATTTCCTGTTCCATTTCGTCAAAGGAAAGACGAAAAAAGTCTTGGAGATCATCAGCAGCGCCCTTGTGCTTTTGATCGCGACCACCATGTGCGTCATGTCGTTCCTGTATGTCTCCCAATCGAACAAAATTACGGCGATTCTGTGTATTTCCTACAAATACATCAACATCTCCATCGTCATAGGTTTCGCACTCATCACGGTTTATGCGTTTCTCGATCTGGTCACCACCATCAGAAAACCGGTGGAAACTGAAGCAGGGGAGGCAAAATGATGTTTTTCCTCCATCCGATGTTTCCGATCGTCCTGTTGTTCATCCTGTTCTTCATGAACATACCCATCGCGTTGTCCCTCATCGGCACGACGCTGTATTACTTCATATTCATCAATACAAGCATACCCATCACTATGGTCATCCAGCAATTCACCACGGCTGTGGAATCTTTCCCGTATCTCGCCGTCCCGTTCTTCATCCTGCTTGGCTCAGTGATGAATTATTCGGGATTGAGCACAAGCCTGATGGATTTTGCCGACGTCCTTGCCGGTCACCTGAAAGGTGGTCTGGCTCAGGTGAACTGCCTTCTCAGTGCCTTGATGGGTGGCATCTCCGGTTCCGCGAACGCCGATGCGGCGATGGAAGCGAAGATACTTGTCCCGGCGATGCTTGAAAAAGGCATGTCTTTGGAATTCTCCGCAGCGGTCACCGCCGCTTCCTCGGCAGTCGCTCCGGTCATTCCGCCGGGCAACAACATGATCATCTACGCCTTGATCGCCAACGTCGCCGTCGGAGACATGTTTCTCGCCGGCTATACTCCCGGCATCCTGATGACGGTTGCTTTGATGATCACCGTGCATTTCATTGCGGTGAAACGCAATTACGCGCCGTCCCGAGAACGCAGAGCCAGCGTCAAGGAGATTTCGAAACAGTTCATCAAGTCCATCTGGGCTTTGGTCATTCCGTTTGTGATCATCTTGGGTATGCGTATGGGCGTCTGCACTCCGACGGAAGCAGGCGGCATAGCCGTTCTTTTCGCCACAATCATCGGCGTGTTTGTCTATAAGAGCCTTAAGCTGAAACATATCCCCAAGATCATCAAGGAAACGGTGATGAGCACCGGTTCGGTCATGATCATCATTGCCAGCGCGAAGGTGTTCGGCTATTACATGACCAACGAACGCATCCCCCAGATGATTACCCAAGCCTTGCTTGGAGTTACGGCGAACAAGTATGTCCTCTTGCTGATCATCAACTTGGTGTTGCTGTTTGTCTGCATGTTCATCGAAGGAGGTGCGGCCTTGGTGATTCTGGCACCGCTGTTCGTCCCTGCTGTCGTTTCCCGTGGCGTCGATCCCTTGCATTTCGGCGTCATCATCATCGTCAACATCATGATCGGAGGCCTGACACCGCCTTTTGGATCGATGATGTTCACCGTCTGTTCGATTGTGAACTGCAGCTTCCAGAAATTCATCAAGGAAGTGTGGCCGTTCATCTTGGCGCTTCTCGTCGTTCTTGTCGTCGTGACGAATTCGGAAGACATCGCGTTGTTCATTCCGAAACTGTTCGGCTATGTCCCGATTCACAACGGCATCGTATAACGTGTTGTTTGAAAAGAAATACGCCATCTTTCCTTGGGGAGGGATGGCGTTTTCATTACTTTTGTGATATCAGTTTTTCGTTCAGAAGTTTGATCTCTTCTTCCTGTTTCATAAGAAGATCATAGAGGTCTCCGAAACCTGTGCCATAGATGCCTATGGCGGAAAAGCCGAATGCGAGAAGAATGGCGACAAGCCCGATGCCCCTGCCGAGTTCGATGCCGCCGACGATTTTCTTATTCTGGATGATGAGTGCGATTCCCACTACGACGAGAATGACGGCTAGTGCGAGAAAAATCAAACCTGCAGTCTGCATTTTGATCTTTTTGAATTCCTTCATATATCCCTCCTTTATCGTAAAAAGTATATTCCCACCGGCATTCGCATGCAAGAAGAAGGATGTATCCTTTCACCGTTGCTTTGTTTTTGCCGGTGTCATAGAATCATGGCATGAAACAGATGTATGTGCATGCGACCAAGGAACTTCTTTCCTTCATCAGACGGAGTCCGAGTTGTTTCCATGTTGTCGGAAACGCCAGGCAGGTTTTGCTGGATGCCGGTTTTGAGGAACTGCGTGAAGACCAGCGTTTTTGTCTCCGGAAAGGCCATTCCTATATGCTTTCACGGGGAAGTTCGGCGCTTATCGCTTTCCGGCTTCCGCCGGAAGAGATGGTGACAGGTTTTTCCATCATCGCCGCCCATACTGATTCCCCTTCCTTCAAACTGAAAGGCAAACCCGAGGTCGACGCGGGCGGTTACACGACATTGAACGTCGAAGGCTACGGAGGCATGTTGATGGCGCCTTGGTTTGACCGTCCTCTTTCCATAGCCGGCAGGGTGTTCCTGGACGATGGCTGCGGAGGACTCGTGGAGAAACTGGTTGATCTCGATCGTGACCTCGTTTCCATCGTCGACCTCGCCATCCACATGAACCGGAAGGCGAATGAAGGCATCGCATACAAGATACAGAATGATTTGTTCCCCATTCTCGCGTTGGGAGCCAATCCTGGTATGGTTTCTACGCTTGTCGCGCAGAAACTCGGCGTCAAGCCCGAGAACATCATCGACAGCGACCTCTTTCTGTATAACCGCATGGAAGGTTCCCTCTGGGGTGCGGATGAGGAGTTCTTCTCTTCAACAAAGATCGATGACCTGCAGTGCGCCTTTTGTGGCTTGGAAGCCATGCGGAATACGGAAGTGAAAGCAACCATCCCGCTTTTGGCGCTGTTGGATAACGAAGAAGTGGGAAGCGGTTCCCGTAAGGGCGCCTTGGGTGATTTTCTTCCCCAGGTCATTGAACGCATCGGCGAAAGCTTGGGATGGGACAGGGAAGAGCAGTGTATCATGCAGGCGGGCAGTTTCCTGCTTTCCGCAGATGATGGGCATGCGTTCCATCCAAACTATCCTGATGTCTGCGACAAGACCAACAAACCGCTGCCAAACGGAGGTGTGTTGGTCAAATATGCGGCGAACCAGAAATACACGACCGATGGTTCCACCGGCGCATGGCTCAAACAGTTGTTGTCCAAACGGAATATTCCTTATCAGGACTTCTACAACAACTCCAACATTCCCGGAGGTTCCACGCTGGGAAATCTGGCGAACCAACACTATTCCATACCCTCTGCGGATATCGGATGCGCCATACTCGCCATGCATTCCCCCTATGAGACCGGGGGGACGGCTGATACCTGTCACCTGCAGGATGCGATGCGTGCGTTTTTCGAGCGGTCGTGAAGTTCAGTCCCGTTGGGCGAAATACAGGTTCAACGCATTGTCGTGGAATACAAGCCGTTGTTCCTCAGCGGTGAATAACGGCATCAGATAGGCAAGTTGCTGCTGGTAATCCACCTTACAGACCGTACTGGGGGCATCGGAACCCCACATCAGATGATCCGCACCGACCAGATCTTTTGCGAAAACGGCATACTGTCGGGCTGTGGGGAACGGATACGCCTCCGGCCTGACTTTCCAAAACAAAGCGGCCAAGTCGAAATGGATGTTGTCCGCCTGCATGATGCGCATGCCTTCCTCGAACAATGTTTTCTGCCCAAGTCTCGGGGAACCGAGATGGCAGACGACAATCTGGAGGGAAGGGAACGACTTGGCGATATGGGCGATGGCCTTTGGCTGGTTGCTTCCGTCTCCCGGGCTTCCCAAATCGAACGCCACGACACCGTTCCTGTCCGCTATACGTTGATAAAAGGGCATCATCATTTCTCCGTCCAACGGAAAATCGGGATGGTTTCCCATGATGCCGCAACCTACGGAAACCTCAAATTTGAAGATGCGGAAATGCATTGGTCCCAAGAGATTGTCCAGAATCTGGGTCGCATGCCTGCAGAACGGGTCGAAGGTTCCCGCCCCTTGAAGGCGGTCCGGATACGCATCGATGGCCTCTCTGACGTACGTGTTGGCAAACCCCAGGAATCCACCTTGCAGGAGAACCGCCTTCTCAACCTGATGGGCATCCATCAGGCGAAGGAGGGCTTTGATGGTGAAGGACCGTTGCCCATAACCGGGTGGGATGATTTGGGTGACCTGTCCGGTCGCCCATTGCGCTTGTCCGTTTCCGATGGCCCTGAGTTCGCCGTCTGCGCCAAAACCGCAAAGATCTTTGAAGGCATGTGCATGTGCGTCAATGATTTTCATGGTTTCAACCTACCGTGGGACCAGCATGCTGTCAATGAGGATTCCTTTTCCCCAAACAGCAAAAAATGATTCTTGTTGTCAAAGAAAACCCGCTGGGCAACCCATCGTTTCGAGAGAGAAACTAAAGCTATTGTGAAGGAATGGAGGTTCCTATGAAAAAAGTTGTTGTGTTGATGCTTGTCGCTCTGTTGTCATTCTCCGCCCTCTTCGCCCAAGGGGCTCAGGAAACTGCCGCGCCTGCGAAAAGTGCTGGTCCGGTAGCGCTTCGTGTTTCGTGGTGGGGCGGTGATTCACGCCATACGCCGACCTTGAAGGCGTTTGAGCTGTATCAGTCGAAGAACCCCAACGTGAAAGTAAGCGGTGAATATGGCGGATGGGACGGTTATTATCAGAAGATCGTCACCCAGATCGCCGGTGGAACCGCCGCAGACATCATCCAGATCGATCAGCCTTGGGTCAACGATTTGTGTTCCAAAGGCGATGTGTTCGCCGTCATCGATCCCGCCAAATTCGACCTTTCCCAGTTTGATGCGGATTTTCTGAAGAACTACTGCACCTACAACGGAAAGCTCGTCGGGCTTCCCACGGGAACCAACGTCAACACGATGATTGTTGATACCAAACTGCTGAAGGATTCCGGCATCGACCCGAATACCGTCTGGACTTGGGACAACATCATTTCCGAAGGCAAGAAAGTCCACCAGAAGGATTCGTCCAAGTACTTCAATGGCGCGACACCGGATCTTATCCGTTTCTGGTTTGAGATGTATATGGCCCAGTTGGCCGGTTGTGTGGTTGATGAGAACAAGAAAGTCGCGTTCACCAAGGAACAGGGGACTCAGGCGTTCACCTATTTCAAGCGTTGGCTTGACGAAGGGATCGTCGCTCCGTTCTCCCAGACTTCGCTGTTCTACCAGAAATTCAACGAATCTCCCAATTGGATCAACGGCAACATGGCTGTTTCTTGGACATGGGTGAGCTCAATGGATCGTGACATGGCCAATCGTGTCATGGAAACACGTCAGCTGCCAGTCATGGCGGGATCGAAGAATTCCGGCGTGTTGATGAGGCCGTCACAGATTTTTGTCCTGAACAACAAGTCAGCCAACAAGGCTGAAGCTGAGAAGCTTCTCAATTTCCTGTTCTACGACAAAGACGCCATCACGACACTCGGGACGAGCCGTGGCATTCCATCCACCACCGGCGGACGTGACGCATTGACGCAGGCGAAAGCCATCTCCCAACGCACGGCGAATGCGACCACACAGGGCATCGCCCAGGCTGGAAAACCGCAGAGCAAGTGGCAGATGAGCAGTGAGATCATGCAGACCATGCAGGACGTGATCGATGAGTTCGGCTATGGGAAATTGACGCCGGAAGAAGCTTCCGAAAAGATGATCAAACGTCTTAATGAGACCTTGTCCAATTTGAATTGACCGTTTTTAGTTTCCGCCTTCCGCCTTCAGGGGCGGGAGGTTTCATGGGAGGTGAAGGATGAAAACACACGGCAAATATGATTATCGGGGATTCTTGTACATCCTCCCATGGCTTGCAGGCTTTCTTGTCCTCCAATTGGTGCCGTTGGTAAACTCGTTCAGATATTCGTTTACCGATTTCCAGTTGCTGGGAGATCCGAAGTTCGTCGGATTGGCCAATTACCGCAGGGTGTTCACGACGGATTCCACCTTCCGCATGTCGCTGTTGGTGACGTTCAAGTATGTGTTCATCGCCGTTCCCTGCAAGATCCTGTTCGCTCTTGTCATCGCCATGATCCTCAACCAAAACCTTAAAGCGATCAACGTGTTCCGGACGCTGTATTATATTCCGTCCATTCTTGGAGGGAGCGTCGCCATTTCGGTGTTGTGGAAATACCTGTTCATGGATTCCGGCGTCTTCAATACCATGCTCCGGTTCTTCCGTTTGCCGACCCATAATTGGCTGGGGGATCCGCATTTGGCTTTGGGAACCATAGCGTTGGTGACCGTCTGGCAGTTCGGTTCTTCGATGTTGCTGTTTCTGGCCGGACTCAAGCAGATTCCGGAATGTTTGTATGAAGCCGCGGAATTGGATGGTTCCGGCAAGTTGAGGACTTTCTTCGCGATAACGTTACCCGAACTCAGCCCGATCGTGCTGTTCAATCTGATCATGCAGATGATCAACGCTTTCCAGGAGTTCACCGCAGCCTATGTGATCACCCAGGGAGGGCCGCTGAAGAGTACCTACCTGTACGGTATGATGTTGTACGAACAGGGCTTCAAGTACTTCAAGATGGGATACGCCTCCGCGTTGTCCTGGATTCTGTTCGCCATCATTCTCGGCTTCACCGCCCTTACCTTCAAGTCGTCCCAATCTTGGGTGCATTATGGGGATTCTGTATGAGAAAACAACATCCTGCCACTTTGGTGGTCTCCTACATCCTGTTGATCCTGCTTGCCTACGTGATGATTTACCCGTTGCTCTGGATGGTCGGCGCTTCCTTCAAGACCAATGATGAGATCTTTTCCACAATCGGGCTCATCCCGCATCATCCGGTCTCCGGAGCGTTTTCAGCCGGTTGGAAAGGTACGGGCGAATTCGGATTCAGCCGTTTTCTCGCCAATACGTTTCTGCTTGTCTTGCCGACAGTCTTGTTCACGGTGCTTTCCAGCACGTTGGTCGGATATGGGTTCGCACGTTTCAATTTTCCGTGCAAACGGTTTTTCTTCACGCTGATGCTTTCCACAATGATGTTGCCTGCGACAGTCATCATCATTCCGCGGTACATCTTCTTCAAGAAACTCGGATGGCTTGATTCGTATCTGCCGTTCATCATCCCGGCAGTGCTTGGCTGTTTCCCGTTCTTCAATTACATGATGGTCCAGTTCTTCCGCGGACTTCCGATGGAACTTGACGAATCGGCCAAGATGGATGGCTGCAACAGTTTCGTCATCCTGACCCAAATACTGCTCCCTTTATGCAAGAGCGCTATTTTCTCCGTCATCGTCTTCCAGTTTGTCTGGACTTGGAATGATTTCATGAATGCTCTGATCTACATCAGCAGTGTCGCCAAATACACCGTTGCGCTTGGACTGAGAATGACGATGGATATTGGGGTGGAGTTCGATTGGAACCGGATCCTTGCCATGTCATTGGTATCCATCCTTCCTCCGGTCATTCTGTTCTTCAGCGCGCAGAAATACTTTGTCGAAGGCATCGCCACAACCGGGATGAAGAATTAGCCCTTGATGGGCAGGAGAATGCGTACTTCCGAACCATTGATTCCGTCGCTGTCCACGGTCATCGCCGCATTCCCTTTGAAGAACAGCAACAGCCGTTTCCGGGTGTTGGCGAAACCAAGTGATTGCTTTTTTTTCAGCACATCGTCGTCATCGGCGTTCAGATGGACCAGTTCGTCATTCGGGATAGGGTTCCCGTCATTCTTGATGATGATGTGGAATTTCCCATCTTCCTCTGGAATGATTTCCAGAAAGATGGACAGCTTTTTGCCGGCTATGAAACCATGGTTGAACACATTCTCCAGCAATGGTTGGAGCAACATGCAGGGCACTTGCGCTTCCAGCAGTGTGGGATCGATGGTTTGGCTGAAGGCGAAATTGTCGTGGAAACGGTACTGCTGCAGGTCGATGTAGTTATGCATCTGTTCCAGTTCCTGCCCGAGTTTGACTCCTTCCAGACCTTCCACACGTAACGCGTACTGGAGCAGTTTCGATAAGAGGAGGATCATGTGGCTGGCGTCATTTTCCCCTCCGGTCAGCTTGATGGCTTGCCAGTTGATGGTGTCCAGCGTGTTGAACAGGAAATGCGGGTTGATCTGCATCTGCAACGCACGGTATTCCATAGCTTCCTTCTGCCAACGGAGGTAATCCTCTTCAATGAACACTTTAAGGATGTGATAGTCAAGGTAATCGAATACATTGGAATAGGAATCAAGAGTGTCGTCGGCTTCCTGCGTCTGGTTGAGTTCCTTCATCACCGTATTGAGGAACTTCCGTTCTTTTGCATTGGCTTTCCGGGCAAGGAACAACGAAAGGACCAGCGCGGACAGGGTCAGCGCCAGCGTGTACCACAGGAACGAGACGGACAGCCGGTAGAGCACCGGTTTGGGATAAGAGAGGGTGTAGGACCATCCATATTTGGGCGAGACTGCCGTAAAGTCCTCCATCTTTGACGGGGGATATGCTTCATAACCGTATCCCCCCGTGAAAAGCGGCTGACCTTTTTCGTTGCGTACCGTCAACAGTCCATCCGAAGGTGCCGCGGATGCGAGCGCTGAGGCTTTCAGGTCCAGGACGATGACGCCCGTTTGTGTGCCTTGTGAGTTGCTCACCGGGCGCGAGATCCGGATGATGTCGTCCGCTTCCCAAGGTTCCGCACTGTTGTTTTGGGGATGGATGGTATCGAAATAGGTGGTGAACCATGTGCTGTCGGGAAGCATATGCACGTCGGAAAAACCTTGTGAGGAACTGAGGATGATGCCTGTCGGATTGTCCGTATAGATGAAGATGTCCTTGATGTACCTGTGGGAATTCGACGAAGAATTGACGAAGGCTTCCAATATCCGGCTTTCCCGATATTCATTGTAGGGTACATTCTCACTTTCCGTGATGGCGCGCAAACGGGTGAGGACATCGGTGTTGGCGCTGAATTCCAGACTTAATGCGTCCATGCCGTCAAGGATGGTGTCATAGTACCTGATCGCCTGGGAAAGGCTGACGTTTGCGGACCGGATGCTGTTCTTGCGGAGAAAGGACCGAGTGATGAAGGATGCGCTGATGCCCACAAGAAGGATGCCGAAGACCAGCGGCAGACTCTGTCGGATGAACAACTTGAGAAAATGCGAGTTCCGTTTCATGTCTGTTTCCTGAAGCTTTGCGGCGAGACGCCATGGATGCGTTTGAAGGTCCTGCAGAAATTTTGGGTGTCCTGATACCCTAAGGCCTTGGCTATGTCGGTGTTGGTGTAGGGAACATCTCCCTTGAGCATCATTTCGGCTTGGCTCATTTTCAGTTCCAACAGAAACGCTTGGAAGTTTTTCCCTGTTTTTTCCTTGAACAAGCGGGACAGATAGGAGATGTTGAGTCCCAATTCGTCCGCCACATCCTGCAGGCTTGCCGTTGCCGTACGTTTTTCCATGATGGCGATGGCTTGGTTTACCAATGGGTTTTCCTGGTGCGGATGCTGCGTGGGGACGATGACCTGCCGTTCATCCAATACAGCGCGGATTTTGGCGAAAGCTGAGGTGATTTCATCGAAGGAAGCAGGTTTGACCAGATAGTCCTGCACTCCATAGCGCATTGCCTCTTGGGCATATCCGAACTCATCATAGGCGCTCATGATGCAGAAGAGAGGCGTATGGGCTTTCCCGCTGAGGGTTTTGATGACATCCAACCCTGAGATGAATGGCATGCGGATATCGGTGAACACCACATCGGTTTGGTGGTTCTCCAGATATGCGAGGGCTGTCCTTCCGTCAGTAAAGGTTCTGGTGACGGAAAAGCCGTTCTTTTCCCAGGGAAAGAAGGTGGCCAAGCCATTGAGCTGTTCCTGCTCGTCGTCGATGATTACCAAGGAATACATGCCATAAGTATACCATATATGTCAAAAAAAGATACTGTTTATCAAAAAACGCTCGCTGGGGCGGAGGCGCAGGGTGGTGTACTCTATACAAGGGGGGAAAGCATGAAAAAAACCAACATCTGCATTATTGGCGGCGGAAGCAGGCTTTGGGCCATTCAATTCATGAAAGACCTGGCGAGCAACAAAGGGACGAATGGCTCACTCGTCCTGTATGACATCGATCATGAGGCGTCACGGAACAATGTCGCGGTCGGAAAGCGCATCCTTTCTATCAATGGAAGTGAAGGCCGCTTCTCCATCAAGGCGGAAGATGATCTCCCCACGGCGCTTCGCGGCTGTGATTTGGTGATCATCGCCATTGAGCCGGGCAAGACCGAATGCCGGTACGCCGATCTTGTCTTGCCGGAGGAGTATGGCATTCATGAATCCGTGGGGGACACCACAGGTCCCGGCGGGTTGATCAGGGCACGACGCGCATTGCCGCTGTTCTTTGAATTCGCCAAGGCGGTCGAGCGGAACTGTCCGGACGCTTGGGTCATCAACTATACCAATCCGATGACCCTGTGTACGGCTGCCTTGTACAAGGCTTTTCCCGCCATCAAGGCTCTGGGATGTTGCCATGAGGTGTTCCACACGGAGAATTATCTGGCCGAACTGGTTTCCCGGTGGTATGAGGTCGAAAAACCCGACAGAAGGGACATTCGTATCGATCTGACCGGGGTGAACCATTTCACCTTTGTCACAAAAGCATTTTGGAAAGGCCATGACTTGATGCCCCGTCTCCGGCGACTTGCCGCTGATGAAGCCACGTATGCAGACCGGACGGAAGCGGCACGGGAGCGGATCAAGGAGGAAAAGTGGTTCGATTGCGATCATCTCGTCGCTTTGTCGCTTTTGCGTGATTTCGGAGCTCTTGGCGCTGCGGGGGACCGCCATCTCTCAGAATTCGTCCCTTGGTATCTGGCTGATGATGCGATGTTCTGGCGCTATGGGGTGGTCCGCACGCCGTATGACTGGCGTTTGCGGCAGGCTAAGGAGAAAAAGGAAAAACAGTTCACTGATGAGGAGCTGGTGGCCCGTCCTTCCGATGAGGAGGGTGTGGACATCATGCGTTCCCTGATGGGTGATCGTGTCCTCTTGACCAATATCAACCGTCCCAACGAAGGGCAGATAGGATACCTTCCTCAGGGCAGGATCGTCGAGAGTCTGGGGTATATCAGCGAAGATTGCATCAGACCCGTCATCTCCAGCGATCCGCCGCTTGCCGTGCAAACCTTGGTAAGAAGGATCAGCGATGAGCAGCAAATGGCTTTGGACGCCATCTGGAGCGGAGATGATGAAGCGCTCTTTTCGGCTTTTCTTGTTGATCCTTTGGTGACCATCCCGAGGGATAAGGCGAGAGCATTGTTTGAGAAGATGCTGGTGGCGGGGAAACTTGCCTATTGAGGACGGATTCCTTTCTTCCTTTTGGCATGCGTTCCGTGTGTGCGCTTGACGAAGCCTTTGTTCGGGGATAGGGTCAACAAAGGAGGAAAAGCTGATGCATCTGAAAGGCATGGCGTTCGATATGGACCAGACCCTGTATGACAGGCCCACATCCGATATGCTGGCCATGACCGGATACTATACGGCTCATCGGGAGCTTTTCCTTCCTGATTGCACGTTGGAACGGGCGATTGAAGTCATGCATGAAGCCAACTGGTATGGGGGGCATCCCGGATGGAACCGGATTCTGGAGATCATGAAGGAAGCGAACATCTTCCGTGTCGTTCCTGAGGTTGGCGCCATCAGTTCGGAGTTCCAAAGGTACTTTTCCACCGTCGGCGTCACCTATCCGTGCGTGCAGCCCACTTTGAAGGCACTTCATGACCGTGGGCTGAAGCTTGGGCTCATCACCAACGGAAGCGAAGAGAACCAGTGGATGAAGATCCGGCATTTCGGCTTTGACAAATGCTTTGACCGGATTCTCATCGGAAGTGATGCCGGGACAGCCAAACCGCATGCGGCGATTTTCCTGAAAATGGCAGGGGAATTGGCTTGCAAGCCTGAAGAGATGCTGTATGTCGGTGACAATCCTGCCATCGACATTGAGGGTTCCCGCCAAGCCGGGTACGTGCCGGTATGGATACGTTCCATGCCGTGGGATTATCCCGATGTCAAGCGTGCGCCCTATGAGATAGACAGGATCAGCGATCTGCTGCCTTTGGCGGACAGGCTTCTGGATTTTTGATTCCTTCATGTTTCTTCGGAATCCGAAACACCTGTTTTTTGCCATTGCGCTTGTGCCAGAAAACGGGAATGGAATGCTTCATCCGCTTCCAGACCCAGATTCCATAACGCTCCCACCATGGCCCCATAGATTGGCGCGGCGGTGGCGAGAATGAGGTCCGCTTCAGGCGATGAGGCTTCCTTGATCATCTGTACGTATTCGGGATGTGAGAAGACGATGCCACCGCTCATGACGACGGTGAAACGTCCGTTGAAGAAACGCTCTGCAGCTCGGGTGAGGTCGCCCAGAAGCGCCGCACCCTTTTGGGCGATTTGCAGGCTTGTCTTGTCTCCCATGGCGATACCTTCAAAGATTGTGTTGGAGAAGCGCGCGATGAACGGGCGGCCTCCGGTCTTGATGTCATAGATGGCTTTTAGCCATTGTTCGGGTGGGAGTTTCATCTCTTTTCCCACCAGTTCCTGAAGCGCGGTATGTCCGCAACGTCCTTCCAGAGAACGGAAAGCCATGCAGATGGCATCCCTGCCCAATTCAAAACCGCTTCCTCCCGTATCGATCAGATACCCCTTTCCCCCGATCTTTTCCAACGGTTTCCCCTCCCTGCGGATGAAGAGGGAACTTCCTGTGCCGCACACCATCCCGCAACCGTCTTTGTGGCCGATCGTCCCGGAAATGAGTTCGGGGCCATCGTCTTCCACGTTGATGACCGCCTCGGGCAAGATACTCCTGATTTCCTCACTCATGTAATCGCCAAGGGGAAGGATACCCGCTATACCACCATAGAACGAAGAAATAGGTGACGGAGACAGGGAAGCGATATTCCGTATCATCGTCACCATACGTTGCAAGGCCTCTTCCTTGCCGATATCCATCCCGTTGCATCCCGGGCCACGGTGCCGGGCGATGACACGTCCCGAAAGATCAAACAAAACGAGATCCGTTTTGGTGCCGCCGGAATCAACAGCAATACAATACCGCATGATTGTCCTCCTACACCAGGTCGATCGTGTATCCTTCGGGAATGCAAGCCGCTTCCTTGTCATGCAGGACCGTGTGGTCCATGCGCCCTGGATAATGGGGATGAGTTTTCGTGTATTTCTCGTATGTCTTGCTCTCTGTCGCATGGTTCACATCGCCAGCCATGTACCCGTCCAATCGTGAACGCATCATCTGCGCCTTCAGATTGTCCGGGGAATAAACATCTTCCTGCTCAGGGATGGTTTGGAAAAAATGGTATTTCCCTGAAGCGCGGCAGTACACGAGCTTGTCTTTTCCGTCGGTGGTCATGTAGATCCCCGCTTTCCCGCAATTGTGTTGCGAGAATACCAGATCATGCCGCTGCATGCCGAACAGGTCGAGACCATCGAAGTCTGCGGCATCATACGGGATGCCCGCATAGGAAAGCAGGGTGGGGGCCAAATCCACCAGAGAACAGGGATCCCACCGCTTTTGCGGTTTTTCCCCCGGGTAATGGATGAGAAGCGGGACATGGCTTGAGGAGTCGACCATGGTGCGCTTCCCCGTGCATGCATAGTCGCCCATCATGTCCCCATGGTCGCTGGCGAAAATGACCAACGTGTCATCGTACAAACCTTTTTCCTTGAGTGAACCGATGATGCGTCCTATCTGATAATCCACGAAAGATATGCATGCATAATAGAAATTCTTCATCCTTAACACATCTTGGGTGCTCATTTCCAGTCGCTTGCATGAACAGCGGTCTCCAAGGATGTCCCAGTACTTGTCAAGTTTTTCCTTCTCCGGAATGAATGGTGCCGGGGGATCATCCCTGTAGAGTTTCTGCCAAGGAGCAGGGGGGCAGAATGGGGGATGCGGATGAATGAAGGAAGACATCAGGAAAAACGGTTGGGCGGCATCTGCTTTTTTGAGAAATGCGATGCTGTTTTCACCGATCCAGCCAGTGGGGTGGTCTTCTGGGGGAAACGGGGAAATCTGGGGGACATAGTACATCTCGCTCCGCATGCCGTTGTAATCATAAATCCATGGGTATTTTCCCCTGATGAATGTTGCGTAGTCATCTTCAGGACTCGCCATCTCTTCCTGCGTGCGGCGTTCTTTGAATCCGATGTTGCCGTAAGAATCCCAGAGATGATGCATCTTGCCGACGCAGCAACTGTTGTACCCGCCCTCAGTGAGCATGGAGTAGAATCCTTTGCAGGAATACACTTTGTCAAGATTGTTGTTGTTGCAGCCTGTTTTTGCGGGATATTGGCCTGCGAGCATCGACAGACGGGCTGGAACACAAACAGGTGAAGGAGTCGTGCAGCGTTCAAAAACGACCGAATCGTTCGCCAAGGCGTCCAGGTTCGGTGTCTGCATTACCGGATTACCCAAAGCCTTGATGGTATCGAAGCGTTGTTGGTCTGTGAACAGCAAAAGGATGTTCTTCATATGGTGCTCTTACGTCCTTATTTCGTTTCGAAACTATAAATCATTCAGCGTGGAAAAGCAAGAAATATTTTGTCCGGCTTTTTTGCCACGTGCATCTGAAGAGAAAAATCGATTCAGAATACGGTTTAGCGGTATTCTTACGGATACGAGAGAAGCGTGATGTCTTCGACATGCAGTGAAACACCCATATACCACGGATACAAAGTTCTTCACATATGTTACGAAACAAAATATTTGAATTTCAGATTGCTCATGGTGATGCAATCCTGCGCTTTACAAAAGTTCGACGCCTGCGCTCCTGATTTTTTTGGTTACGTCCGGTTCGAGCTTGCCGTCCGAGATGATGGTATCGACTGCGTTGAGTGGCGTATTCCAGGGTGAGCACGCATAGTTGACTTTGGATGAGTCCATCAACATGATGATCCGTTCTGACTTCTGGATGATTTTTCCGGCTATGGCCGCATTGATGTCGGACAAATTGGAGAATCCATAATCGGGATGGAATGCAGGAGTTCCCAGGAAAGCGATGTTGAAATGCATGGAATCGAGTTGTTGCAACACGGATTGTCCGTAAATGCGGCGGGTGTTGAGGTCGAGTTCCCCGCCAAGGATCACCATATGGAAGTTTTGGGCGATGGGAATGGCTGCCGCCGTATTCAATCCATCGGTGACGATGTAGAGGGGGAAGGAGGGAAGAAGTTTCGCCAATTCTACGCATGTCGTTCCCGCAGCGAGAAATATGGAATTGCCGGGTTGTATCAGTTTCGCCGCTTTTGCCCCGATGATGCCCTTTTCCTCTTGGTGGAGGCTTGCGCGTTGTTTGAAGTTGATGACTTGGGGAAATGATTTCGCTCCCCCGTGGATGCGGACCAATTGATGGTTGTCGTCGAGGAACTTGAGGTCTTTGCGCAGCGTGACATCCGATACTCCGGGAAAATACTGCCGGAGTTTGGTGAAATTGATTTCTCCCAATTGGTTGACGATGTCCAGAATGCCTTGGCGGCGTTTTTCCAGACTGTTAGGGGTGTCTTCATACAATTCTGTCATAGTTTCAAATCGTAACCTCTTCCGTGAAAAAGTATATGCTGAGATGATGGTTTTTGCAATGCGTATTTCCTCATTAGCGGAAAACAAACCAAAAACTTGTTGACAACAGCAAAAAACGATAATACCATTTTGATTACGAAATATTACGAAACGAAATCTAAATAGGCATTTACGTTGCTAAAAGAAACTAGATTTTGTTTCGAATAATCGCAATCGGACGAAGGGTTTTCGTTGCTCATGCTTCGATTGGGCATATTGGCCATTCGAGGGTGAAGTGAAAAGGAGGAGTCAATGAAAAAAGTGCTGACGGTTGTTCTGTGTTCCTTGCTGCTTTGTTCCATGCTGTTTGCCAATGGCGCCAAGGAAGTCCCCGCGGTTGCAGCGTCGACATCGCTCACCAAGGTGAAAACGTCTGGGCAGAATGTGGTCCAGACCTCTGTCCCGCTTGTCGCGGGTGAGGCGATGAAGACGTGGGAGAAATATGGTCTTGATGTTTCCCGAGTCCACTATGTGAGCGGACCACCCCAACTCGAGGCGAACCCTTCGGGTGACTGGGAGATCGGATGGATTGGTGCTACGGCGGCGATCACCGGCATCCTGAAATATGACATGAAGCTGATTTCCCTTTCCGGGTATGATTATTCCAACGTTGCGTATGCCCGTGCTGACAGCGACATCGTGAAAGCGGGGAACAAGGGTGTTCCCGGGACAATGGGCACGGCAAAGGAATGGAAGGGGAAGAAGATTCTCGTTGGTGTCGGTACCGTATGCTATTGCGATCTGATGCTTACGTTGAAAGCTCTCGGTCTGACGGATAATGATGTGACGATCGTCAATATGGACATTTCCACCGGCATGCAGGCATTTCTCGCCGGCGAAGGGGATGTGTTCTACGCATCGTCCACGTATTCGACGGAAGTCGCGCGTCATGATGGTTACAAAGTCGTGCATACCATGCAGGGTATGGATGCCGGTATGGCAGGAACCATCATCGCCAGCAAAAAGTACCTCGCCGCGAATGAAGATACGGTGGTGAAGTATCTGGAAGGTTCCTTGGAGATTCTCTTCTGGCTTGGGGATCCGAAGAATCAGGACCAGGCAGCCGATTGGTTCATCAAGGTCATGAAGGAAGATTTCGGTGTCGAAATGAACAAAGCGGATGCATTGTCCAACATCAAACAGATCGGATTCAGGGACATGGCCTTCTATGAAGATCTCTGTAAGAAAGGTTCCGACGGGCTGACGGGGTTGCAAAGGGAATTCGGAAAGTTCTTCGATTATCACGTGCAGATCGGTGTGCGTGACGCGAAGGATCGGAATACGGTGCTTGCCGCGGTCGACTGCCAGTATCTGCAGAAAGCCATCGACAAATACAAAGCAGACCATACGTAATCGTTGTGTCTCCTGCATTCTGTCTCTTTGGGGCAGAATGCAGTTTGCATCATGTGCTGAGGGGGAGGATAATGGAAATACCATCAAGTGCGAAAGAGCGGGAACTGCGGATGATCGTAAAACGGAAACGGAAACTCGCCATGATCAGCATCATCAGCGTCTTCTGCTTTTTCCTCCTTTGGCAGATGGTCGTCACCTTTGAGCTTATCCCCACGCGATTCATTGTTTCCCCATGGGCCATCATCCAAACCATTATTGAGAAATGGAGCAACAAGAAACCGGAAGGCGGGTATCTTTACGAACACATCATTGAAAGCGCCAAGGTCGTCTGGCTTGGGTTTTTCACCGGAGCCGTCATCGGTATCCCGTTGGGGTTGTTGATGGGCTGGTATCCGAAATTCGAACATGCGTTCCGTCCTTTTTTTGAAGTTGTCCGTCCCATCCCGGCTCTTGCATGGATTCCGATTGTGTTGTTGTTCCTGGGCATCGGCGTGCGGGCGCGTACCGCGATCATTTTCTTCGGCTCCTTCGTGGGGTTGGTGTTGAATTCGTATACGGGCATCAAAGAGACAAAACCGGTGTTGGTCAATGTCGCGAAGACCTGTGGCGCCAGTAATTTCACCATCTTCTGGAAAGTCGGGATACCATCGGCGATGCCGATGATTTTCGCAGGCTTGAAGATAGCGATGGGCTCTTCCTGGGGTACGGTCGTGGCTGCGGAGATGCTTGCCGCAAGCAAAGGGTTGGGGTATCTGATCCAGATGGGACGCATGTTCGGTGAAGTACGGTTCATCATGGCCGGCATACTCGTCATCGGCATATGCGGTTTGTTCTCCAGTTGGCTCATCAGCCTGCTGGAGCGAGTGGTGCTCCGTTGGAGGCCGTCTATCAAATGAAGAAAGAAAACGAATTGATGAAGGATTGTTCCTGGTGGCGGAAAGTCCTGTTTTATATTTCCCCTTCGTTCTTCCTGATCTTGTTCATTGTCGTCTGGCAACTGGTGTCAAGTACGGGGAAAACCATGTTGCCCACTCCATACCAGACGCTTGTCCGCTTTGTGAAAGTATGGGGATCGACCATCGCCAAGCAACCGATGATCGTCCATGTGTGGGTCAGTATCCGGAGGATTCTGATTTCTCTGGCGATTGCGATATCCCTGGGAATCCCATTCGGCGTATTGCTCGGCTGGAATGACACGTTTCGCGCCATTTGCAAGCCGTTGTTTGAGATGATACGGCCGATACCCCCGATTTCTTTGGTTCCCCTCATCACCTTGTGGTTTGGTACCGGTGAGGGGTCACGGATCATCATCATTGCACTAGTCAACATATTTGGGACACGAGAATCAAGAATTTAAACATTTCAAGGAAAAATCCTGGACATGTTATGCAAGTATTTTGGACAAACTATACTTTGAGTTTGGACAAGTCAACAAAACGG
>Ga0183096_1000593_pt1 | contig 44312 bp, 60 predicted proteins | sample Biomet5_FD_127791 | JGI IMG/M metagenome (GOLD analysis project Ga0183096, IMG submission 127791) | Microbial communities from bioreactor (seeded with sewage sludge) at LBNL, California, USA - Biofuel metagenome 5 (version 2) (version 3) | ecosystem: Engineered > Bioreactor > Anaerobic >... | reverse complement strand
TGGCTTGGTCACCGCCTCGATGATGATTCCGCCTGCCGTAGTATACGCATGTTCAAAAAAGTTTCCGCTTATCGAGTCCGCGTAGTTAGGAAATGACTCCCCTGTATCATCCGCCGTGACCGCCTTGCCGCCTGTCAGTGATGACGGGATGGACAGAGTTGCCATGTAAGGATAGGCTGTCTTTTCTGCCGTTTCGGCTTGTGAGTTGGTGTTGGCCGCCCACGCAGATGTTGGTATGGTCAGCGTCGTGCTGTCGGTGATGGTGTAGGTCTGGGTGTTGCCCTTCAGGGCCAGATCTGCCGATAGTCCGGTGATCTCAGACTCGACGTGAGAGTGGCTTGACGCTGCTTTACTGCTGAGCTTAGTGTCCGTCTCAGTCTTGGTGTAGGCGTCTCCGATGTTGTAACCGGCCAACGTTGTGGCCTTGGCTGCGTATCCCTTAAGGATATTGTCGACTTTGTCTTTGAGGTACGTCCACAGCAGCAGCAGCGTAACAGCTGCGCTCTTGGACGCGGATTTGTCGTACAGCGGGAGGCTGTCATCGTCCGCCAGCGTATCTCCGGCTGACAGCAGCTCCGTCTTTACCTGTCCGGTCTCCGCAGTCATAAACAGCGTAGACGCGTCGATGGTAGCCGTGACTGTCGTCGCGGATCCGAAGATGAATGCGGCCGAGACGATCTTTTCAACGATCTCAGAAGAGGCGGCTGCGATGTACTCCGCCAGCTGGTACGCGTTCTGATATGCGAAAAGTATCTCGCCGACGTCAGGATCCTGCGCGAAGATGCCGACCTCGCGGAAGTAGAACCCGTCAAGGTTGTAGGTGACCACTATGACAGCGGCCGATGCAGGCGCTGCCGTGAATGTTATGGTGCCGCCCTGGTAGGTGTATGCAGTCGTCGATGCTCCTCCGACAGTGACCGATGACAGCGCGGACGGAGCAGCTGACAGGCGGAATGCCTTTGTTGAGCCGTCGCCGGTAAAGCTGTCCCTGGCTGCGGTGTTTTTGAAGGTGCTGGAGACTGTTGTGTACTGGTCGCCCTTTGTGAGCGATCCTATCTTCAGGCGGACCTTCTCGCTGATCACGTCATTCAGCGCAGCCGGCACCTGTGATGTGATCGTGCCGTCGCCCATCTTGATCTGTGTGAAGTTGATCACCGATCCCGCTAGTCCCTTGGCGAGCAGCGTCCTGCCTTTATTGGTTAAAACAAGTTTTTCAAAACTCATATTGGCTCCTTTCTTTACTGCATGCTGCAGATCATAGTCTCAGTTCCTGCAGATCTGGACACGATGCCTGACATAAGGTCCGCAGACACCGACAGCAGCAGCTCTACAGTGTCGAGATGTTGCGACTTCCTCGCAACCGACAGCGCAGCCGCCCTAAAGTCGTCAACGTTGTCCTCTGTTACCGCGGGATTGGTCGTGCTGATCTTGTACATGCCCGGCGCAGCTCCGTAGTCAAACCACTCCGTGACCTTCGCGTCGCCGAATATCGCTGAGCAGAGATCTTCGACAGCGGCCACCGTGCCGGCGTGGGTCCTGTAGTAAATAGTGCCCTTGATCAGTGTGCGCTTCTGTTCGACCGTCAGGCTGACAGAGTAGCGCGGCACGTTCATTTCCAGTGCGACCGCGTCCAGAAGGTCGCCTGACAGCGCATCGATCGCGCTGTACGTCCTGACCTTCTCGGCCATCGCAATCAGTTTCTCGGTCTGCTGGCCGATAGCGTAGCTCATTGCGCTGATCTCCGGCAGCTCCGCAAGACACCTTGGGATGCAGTCCGTGAGACGTGCATTTTTAAGATCAGTCATTTTCGATGCCTCCGTTCGTTATCGTCTGCGTTCCGACTTTGGAGATCTCAAGGTCCCCAATGGCCTGGTATACAGGCGACGTCAGCTCTACGCGCTTGACGCCCGCCGCTCTGACCTTTGAGATCAGTTCCGTCGGATTGACGTCCCTGCCGATCCTGCGCTGCCACGTCACATAGTCAGCTACTGCGGCACTGACCTGAGATGCGATCAGTCCGGCCTTGGCCTCGTCCGACTTGGCTATGTAGTATGTCATTGATATGTTGTAGGTCACTTCCGCCGGCGCCTGAACAGTCAGCCTGTCGCCCTGCGGGCGCTGGCTCTTGTCGTTAAGTGCCGCGGTCATGGCTGCGATGTCTTCCGTCCCCGGCAGTACGCCGCCGGTCTTGGTGTAGACCAGCGTGATGTAGCACGGGTTCGGGGATGTGACGCGCACGTCCTCAGTGTCAGGCATCAGTTCAAGCGCCTTAGCTATATACGCGTTTTCAGGTCCTGCAACTGAGTAGCCCTCAGGCGCCAGATAGATCCGGCGGGTCAGCGACTCGTCGCCCTCTTCATCCGTTCCGCCTGACGTCTCGTAGAGATTGGTCACAGCGTCGATGTACGGCACCGGATCGACCATTATGCTCAGAGCTCCGGCCGCCAGACCGTTGCTACCTGTGCCGGCAGCGTCAGCTGCAGCTGCAGCATCGATGCTGAGCGATCCGGCCGGGATCTCCGCGTATGCGGTCGTATAAAAGACGATGTCATCTTCGGTCGTAACTCTGGTGCCGGAAGGCACAGGAGTGATCTCGCTGCGGGCGCTCTCCATTGAGAACCTTAAGGTCGCAGACGCTGCGCCTGCAGGTGCGCGGGTGATCTGCTTCAGGGCTCCGAGCCCGTCAAGCGAACTGTCTTCCGCGTTCTTCAGCAGGTTCTGCTGGCCGGTGCGCTCGATGTAGAGTTTAAGCTGATAGAGCATCAGCGATGCGGCCGACAGGCACAGCCTGACCGGATCAGCGTCCGCAAGAGTCGGGACCTTCCCGGTCAGCGACTCATAGCTGGCTGCGTATGCCGCGAGCATTTCCTCCTGAGTCTCTGCCAGGCTGAGCGAGTCCGTGAAGACCACGTCAGGGATGTTGTTAAGTTCGGTTATGTTAGACATTCAATCGTCACCTCCGGGCAGAGCTGCCCGGGCTCAGCGTCCGTAAATTCCACGGAATCAACCAGGGCCCTTGGCTCATATCTTGTAGTTTTATCTATTATTTCCTGAATAAACAGAGCCTCAGCTGCCGGGCCGGGCAGTGAAAGGAAGTCCTGCGCGAGACCGAAATCACGGTCAAGCGCCTGCTCTCCTTCACGCGTGCCGTACAGCACTGTGAGGCATCTCAGGATATCTTTTTCAGTTTCAGTGTTGAAGTCTCCGAGAATTTTGATCGTCATCAGAGCACCTCCTCAAATGTGACTGTGACAGTAGCCTGCACGATCTTGCCCTTGGCCGCTATGATGTCCCACGCCTCAGACAGCTCAGTGATGGCCATCTTGTGCGATGCGACCGGGCGGCCTCCGACCACCAGCGGGTAAGTCCTGCCCTGCTGGCAGTATCTTGCAAGCTTGATCATCATATCCCGCGGCTTGACGCCAAGGCCTGCCGCGAGTATGATATCGGCCGAAAAAGTCGTAGGGTTGGCATGCATGAACTCCTTCAGAGGCTTTTTTCTGATGCGCTCATGCTCCGCCCATGTGGCCGATACAGATCTCGTTGCATTGGACATCGTCAGCAGTTTTTTGTCCGACGTCTCAAAGACGACGGCTCCGTAGCTTCCTATCTTGCTCATGATCAGCCTCCTATGTGCCCGATGATGGATGCCAGCGATATGCTGCCCGACTGATCAGACAGCATCAGGCTGCCGCCGCTGGATGATATAGTGATGCCGCCTGCAGTTTTGACGGCCAGTTTATCAGCCTCCAACGTGACGCTGCCGGCTGAGGTGTAGATCTGCGACTTTGAATCAAATATCTTCTGATATACATCCTTGCCGACCTTATCCGGCAGCTGTGACTCGGCGTAGATCTTTCCGATGATCACTCCGTTTTCGTGCCCGCCGGGCATGTGCAGCACAAGCACGATGTCGCCGATCTTGGGCATCTGGTACTCGTGTGCCAGCAGCGGAAGGTCCGCCGTGACTGCGTCGTCCCTGTCAGGGTAGGTCACTCTGGCCATTCCCTTTGAAATGTTGACAGATGATATCCTGCCTATTCTTATCTCGTCAGCCATAGTGCCTCCTTTCATATGGCCTCAAAGACCTTTGAGAGGTCTAAGGTCATGGTGTAGCCTCCGGATCCGTCTATCTGATGGGTCACGGAGTCGATGTAATATTTTCCGCTGATCTTGGATCCTGCGCCGGTGATCCTGACGCACTGGCCTGATGCGTAGGACGCGTCGCCCATCATCGTCAGACTGATTTTGACCTTTCCGTGGTTCTCGCGGTTGACTGCCGCCTGCAGCTTTCGCTTTGCGTCAGCGGCGCTGTCAGCGCTGTCCGTCATGCGGTAGATGTTGTTCCCGGATCCTATTTTCACAGTTATTTTCTTTTTTGATGTTCCAGAAAATGTGAAGAGCCCGCCGGTGTATCGCCTGGTCAGTGACGCTGTGTAGCTCCACTCGCTCACATCGTCCAGGCTGACAGTGTGCGCTGCCGGCTTCTTCTTGTATTTCTCACGGTCAAAGATGATCATCTTTTTCCTGTAGGCCTTCATCGACAGTCCGTACTTTTCACACATTGACGCCAGGAACGCGCTGTCGCTCTCGCCGGACTGCTCGCATTTTTTGACCAGCACCGCAGCTGCGTCATAATAGACCGTAAGTCCGTAGCGTTCGCCTATCTTTTTTGCTATCGCAAACAGATTGGTATGCTGCCATGTCTTGGTGCGCTCCGTCTCACGGAAGCCGTCCTGAACCGGACCGGAGATCGCTCCGATGCTCAGCGACCTGGGATTGCCGCTGACGCTGAGGTCATCGATCTGGAATGTCCCGAAGACCAGGCGGCTGCGGTCCCTGTCCCTGTGCCAGTTGGTTGTAGTGACCTGGGCGTAGATGCTGTCCTTTTCGTCCGGCATCCATCCGTCAGACCACTTGTGCGTCTTGTCGCCGATCTCGATGCTGATCGAGTCCGACTCTCCCGACGCAGCGTCGGTGTAGGAAAAAGACGTGACATGGTCCATCATGGCTCTGGTCACGTCCTTGTCATTGTATTTCAGCAGCAAGCTGCATTTTCTTTCCATGATCAGTCCCTCCACGGCGGCAGCCCTTCAGGCGTGCCGTCTTCCAGCTCCGGCACTGTCAGCACAGTGTCCTGATCAAATTGGAAGGTGCCGATATGCTTGAGATTGGCCCGCATCAGCTGGTCCGCGAGCAGCTCGTTGCCGTAGACCTTTAGAGCGATCTCGTCCCAGGTCTCATCCTGTCTTGTCGTGTATGTCGTAGCCATTAGCCATTAGACCTCCTTAAGCGAAGCTTACCCTCTTTTTGCCTTTTTCGTATTTATCCATCAGCCGCTTGAACTCCTCAAAACTGATGCTCATGGCTGACTCGATGTCCTTCCTGTCTGCATTGCCTGATATGGTGATATTAGGTGCGAAGGTGATCGTCGCGCCCAGGCCTCCGCCTTTTCCGAGAGGCGTGACTGCCTCAGGACCGGCCTCGCCGATCATGGCGAGCGTCGGGCTCGTTACGATGCCGCCCTTGGCCAGCAGAGGGATGGTGGGAATGTGAGTGCCGCCGAATTTATGCCCCGCGATGTTGAACTTGATTCCGTTGATGCCGCCGATCAGTCCGTTGACAGTCCCGATCACCGCGTTGATAGGTGCCTTGAGAACTGCGGCCAGACCGCCGAAGATGCCCTTCACTATATCAACGAGGCCCTGCCATGCCTTCCTCCAGTTGCCCGTGAATACGCCGGTCAGAAAATCGCATATGCCGCCGATGACTTTCATGGCTGACCTGATCAGCCCGGAGATGACGCCGAAGATATTGGTCATCGCGCTCTTGACTCTCTGATAGACCACGCCGCCCAGGATCCTGCCGAAGAACATGAATGCTGTCCCCAGCGCCTTGATGACCGGCATCATTTTTCTGATCATGGTCATTGCTGAGGAGCCTATAGGCTTCAGTTCTTTCCATACTGACTTTCCGATGCTGCCGATCGCCTTGAACACAGGTAGCGCTACCTTTCCGAGCGCTGAGAAGTAAGGCTTTGTCTTCTTGAGACCGCCGCCTATGCTGCTCAGACCTGACGCCATCAGCTTTGCGGCTTTGGCGATGTACGGCAGGAACGCCGATCCTATCGTGACTTTGATATAGTCGAGTGAATTGTTCAGGAGCTGCAGGTAGTGTGAGGTGGTCGATGACCGCGCTTCAAATTCCTTCTGCATCGATCCAGAATATTTTGCAGCAGATCCTGCTGACTCAAACTGCTTCTGCAGGTTGGCCAGTCCTTCCTTTCCGGCGAGTTTCGCAACGACCTGAAGAGACTGCTTGCCGAAGTAGTTCTTGATTGCAGCGGCCTGCTCAGCCTTAGGCAGCTGATTGATCCGCTTGAGCAGAGTGACGATGGTGCCTTCTGCATCTTTCTGCATGTTCTGGGCCACGCCCTTGGACGTCAGCCCGAGCTTTTTCAGCACGCCCTGCTGCTTTGCAGTAGCCGACGAGCCTGCAGTCATGGCAGTGATCATCGCCTTGATGCCAGTGCCTGATGTCGACGCGTCGATTCCTGTAGTAGCTGCGCCGAGCGCTGCTACCTGGCCGCCCGTAAGGCCTGCCATTTTGCCCAGCGATCCGATGTCGGACACTACCTGCGCGATCTTTGTCGCCTTTTCTGACGATGTGTTGCCCAGATAGTTGACCTGGTCTGCCAGATTCTCGACCTGCGTCTGGGACAGTCCCATGGATGTGCGCCACTGTGCCATCCAGTCACCTGCCTGCTCCGCTGTCGTATCAAATGCGATGCCCATTTTCGCTGCATCCTCGGCAAATTTCATCAGGTCTTTTCTTGCGATGCCCGCCTGCCCTGCCGATGCTACGATATTGGCGATATCATTTGACGTCATCGGGATCTTAAGCGACAGCTTCTGTATGGCGTCGCCCATTTTGTAAAATTCATCTGTATTTTTGCCGGTCGCGGTCTTAAGACCGTCTACGACCTTGGCAACGTCGCTCATGCTGTCCTCAAACTTCATCGCCGCCTTGACCGACTCAACACCGAACTCAACGACCTTTTTGGCCGCGAAGGCGGCTGCGGTGTAGCCGGCAAATTTCTTGACGATGCCCTGCAGCTTTCCGACTTTGCCGCCTGCGCCGCCGACCGCTGAATTGAATGACCCGTCGACTTTGCCGGCGATCTCCATCATCAGCTTATAATTCGTATTCTTGGCCAACTTCGTTTACCTCCTTCGCAAATTCCAAAAAATCACACACCGGCATCGCTGTGAAATAGTCGACGCCGGTGTGAAGCATCAGTGACAGCCTGATGCACGCTTTTCTAAGTTCGCCCGGGGCGATCGACACCCCGAGAGTTACAAAAAATAATCCATGACTACCGCCTTGACAGATGTTGCGTCTCTGAGAGGCAGCTGCTTGAAGAACTCTGCCGGCAGCTTTGTCGCCAGCGACGCCAGCATGAGGTTGTACATCAGATCCAGCTCCAGAACTGTGACAGCTGGGTCGTCAAGCATCGCCTTGGCCCTGGCTCCGTCATTGGCATTCAGCATCCTGAGACCTGACAGGTCGATTTCTGTGTATTCCTTATCCTCAAAGGTGTAGGGCTCGCTGAACACGACCGTCAATTTGTTTTTCTCTTCCATGTCTCCTTGTTTCCTTTCTTCTAGCAGTTCGCGAGGATGTCCTTCATGATGTCCTCGCCGTTGACCTTATAAACATCGTTGAGGACGTCTATCTCGATCACGTTGGTGCCGTCGATGTCTATCGAGTAGTAGTTGACCGCGATGGTCGCCTTTGCTCCTGTGCCCTCGCCGGCTTTGATCTTTCCGGGATCAAACTTTTTGCACGGACCTTTGACAACAGCCTTGATCGGCTGGTATCCGATTGATCCGTCTGCAGCTTCGCCCTGCTGAGATGCTCTCAGAGTCAGATTGACGCTGCGGTTAGCCGCGAACGCGCTGATTCCTTCGGCGCACAGCGTCACGAACGGGATCTCAATCTCCATTTTCTGCAGCATGCCCATAACCGGCATCTCGACCTCGCCGAGGCCGGCGTTGAATGTTGCCAGTACGGATTCTATCGCCGGCAGAGTGACCTCGTCGCCCTTGCCGAAATATTTAGTTCCGTCTCCGTAGACATTAAACTTATTGATCACTTTTGGCTGAATCATTATGCTTCACCTCCAAACTCTGCGGCCACATAGCTCAGGTCGCATGTGACGGTGTTTTCGATTTCCTCTATCGGAGGATATCCGCCGATCGTCTCAGTGAATGCGATCTTGCCGTTCACCAGGTCACTCTGGCTGTACAGGAACGCTATCTTTGCGCCGGCGCAGTAGCCTCTGGCCACGTAGCCGTTGCATCTGATGTTCTCGTCGTCGACGATCGTTTCTACCTGTCTCTTGCTCACATTGCCGCCGACAGCTGAAATGTACGTGTTGATGAACCTGTTGGTCCACCAAGTGAAGAACCTCCTGACTGAAATCCAGCGATCCTTGAAGTCTACATTTGTGCCCGGATATGCAGCCGTGTTGTTGCCCCAGAACTTGAAGCCTCTGAGGTTGAGTCCTGTGCAGACGCCGGCTCCGTTCAGCACGTTTGCCTGCGGCTGGTCAAGCAGCACCTTGGTGCCGTCGGACAGGCAGGTGTAGCCGTCGCCCATTGACTTGTTGTCCGGTGATGTGTAAGGCACCTCATCATGTCCCATATCATTTGCTATCATCAGTGCTGATGCTACTGCTGACATGCTGTAGATGCGGCCGTCCTGACTCCACATAGGCCAGCATACGATCGTATGACCTGATGTCACGCCGAGAGTTGTCTTGGCTGCCTCAACGTCAGTGTAGAGCTTTGTTGTCGTCGCATCGATATCGACGATGCACTCTGAGACAAAGCATCCGTTGATGTCAGTGCAGACTGATTCCATGATAGCTGCAGCTGCAGCATTTTTGGACCAGCCCGGAGCTGTGATCAGTCCGGCGTTGACGCCGAACAGCGGATATATCTGTCTGATCAGTGCGAGACCTGTCTCGACGCCCTCGGCAGTGGTGCCGCCGATGATGTCGTCAACAGTGACCTTTGACGGGTCGAGTTTATCAAATGCGATGTAGACGGATGTAGCGGATGATCCTGCGCCGGTCGAAGTGAATGCTACTGTGACGTAGCCGTCAGAGTCGAAGCTCAGGACATAGTCAGTGTCCTTGACCATAGCGGCGCCCGCAGCTGTCGCCTTGACCGCCACGCTGGACAGCAGCACCCCGAACTGGGAGATCGTAGCCTTGCGGTTTTTGACCGCGAATTCTGCCTGTGTGACTGATGTCTTGTGTTTTGCCGGATCGAGTACGTTGATCAGCACGATCGGCGCAACATTGAATTTGTTGAATGTCATGTCAATGGACTGGCAGAGAGTGTATGCGGAAAAATCGCATTTCTCGCTGTAGCCGACTGCCGCAGTCGCTTCTTCCAGCGTATTGCAGAGCAGCGGCACATTGACTGCTTTTGACGGGTCTGCCGCCATATTGACGGGAGCTACGCCGATGACGACCTGTACGCCCAGGTCCGACGGCACCTTTGCAGGCACTGTGCTGGCCGCTTCCGTGACATAGACTCCGTGTTTGTAAGCCATATTCCTACCTCCTGTTTAGTTCGCTCTGTGCGTGCCTGTACAGCACAGACAGGGCGCTTTCCTTGTTTGCGAGCTCCAATTTTCTTTCGGGATATTCGTCTGTAGTGGCGATCATATCCTTAAGTGACGGATCGTTTTCTTGCAGCCTCTTCAGGGGAGCCGGCGGCTCTCCGGTAAAGACTGCGTATTTGCTGACTACTCCGGGCACAGTCGGCCCGTAGTAGATGTATACGGTCCTGTAGAGACCGCTGTTCTTTTTCATGCTAAATCGTCCTCCGTTTCGTTTTTGGGACACTTAACAGCCAGCGTCACTGCGCCGATCGAGTACGGCCACGTTTCCGTCAGTTCCAGCATCCAGTCTATCGGACGCTCTACCACGTAGGCGCCGAAGCTGCTGACCGCCGTGAACCTGTCAACGATGCGGTCTATCTGGTTCATGACGTCCGTGAATCCGTTCTGGTCGTTGGCTGTGATCCTGACAACTATGCCGATACTGACATGCACTAGATAGTCGCCGTTCTGCTGTACGCTGCCGTCCATCAGAGTCAAAATCTGGTACGGCGCGAGGCTGACCTTAGCGGCAGAGGCTGACTGTCTTGGCAGATCATGCACATATATGCTGACCGGCGAGAGCACGCCCTGCTCGTTTTTCAGCTGATAATCAGCAAAGAGTGCAGTGAGCACTTTTTTGAGTTCAAGTATCATTGTCTGCGGTGTCATTTGCGCTCCTTTCTACACTTTCGCCGATGCCAGCGTCTTGGCTATCAGTGCGTCAATCTTCTGCGGCAGGATCTCTTCTACCATCTTCTGCGCCTTTTCCTGTATATCGTCGTTATTGAGCATGTGAGGCACTGCAGGTGACAGCAGTTTTTTTATAAAATCCTTGGACGGATCACTTACCATCTTTCTGCCTGGTACCCTGACCGCGATGGCGATATGGCCTGACCGGAACTGCGTCACAAAAGGCTTTGGATCTCCATCCAGCATCTTGCTGCCGCCGGCCTTAAGGACCTGCGCCATGTAGCTGTCAGGTCTGACCGTGCCGCGCGAGATTGTCTTAGGCGATACCATAAAGCTCATCAGATCGTTCATCGGACCTTCTGACTTCAGTATGACCGTGAGGTCTGCCCGTGACGCCCTCTTTGCGATCGGCATCGCGTTGTTCAGGGTCATCATGCCTGATTTCGTGATTTTGTATTCGTTCTTGGCTTCCATGACGATCTGCTTTCTGACGGCGCGGCCCGTAGCATTGAGCGCGTTCATCAGGATTGACGGCGCCTTGCTCTCTAGATCTCCGAGCCTTTTTCTGATCTCGGCCAGCTGCATGCTGACGCGCGGATCCACGCTCACAGTATCGTTGCTCATGACTCATACGCCTCCAGTGTCAGTGCATAGATGCCGTCTTCCGCCGTCATGTTTGTGACGATGTACTCTCTGACAGATGTCAGTGCTTTGCCCAGCGACACTATGCTGCCGATAGACGGCTCTGCCGGCAGTGCCGACGTCAAACAGTAAAAAATGATCTCCCTGGCATGGAAGTCGCTTGAATCTCTGCTGATCTTGGGAGCACGGTTGACGGCCTCGATGTCATCTGCCATGCCGCTGATTTTCACTCCGTTAAAGTAAAATTCTTCGGCAAATTCCTTCAGATTGAGAAAAACCGCCGCGGCATCAGCCGCGACGATCTCCTTGAATGTCATCATTTTGTTTCGCCGGCGTCAGGCTTTTCCTCTTCAGATTTTCCTTCGCCGTCTCCGTTCTGCTCACTTTTGCCTTCGCTGCCTTCACCGTTCTGCTCTGGGCTTCCTTCGCTGTCTTCTCCATTTTGTCCGTCCTTGCCTTCGGGATCGTCAGTTTTGCCTTCGCTGCCGCTTTCTCCCTCTTCAGCAGCAGGGAGCTCTCCGACAATGGTGACCATCTCGGCGTCGATCAGACGCTGCAGATGATCAGGCTCAAGTTCTTCAGGATCGAACTCCGTGCCCGGTTTGATGTCTTCTTTCCCGGGCACCGTGATCCTGCTCATGGCAACAGCCCAGCAGGCTTTTACCTCTGCTGTTTCTGCTGCTGCCTTGCTGTTTTTCTTTGCCATGATGTCTCCTCCTTTTGACTAGTTGAGGTGTACGAGTACGGTTGTATCAGCCGTAGCTGCAGCCGCTACCGCGAAGCCTGCCTCAGTGTTTGAGCCCACTGTGGCTGTGATGACTCCGTTGGTCTTGTCCCAGTACACTTTTGCGCCGAGAGTAATAGCTTCTGCTGTGCCTTTAGGCATTTTGAAAATTCCGCTCAGCACCAGGGAGCCTGTGGCTCCCACCGCTATCTCGTTGCCAGCTACTCCGATCTTGGATCCGATAACGACGATATCGCCGTTTCCGATCACTTCTGTTCCGGCGTTTTTATAATCTATTTTTTCGCCTTTCTGCCAAAATGTTGCTTTAGCCATTTTTCTTACCTCCTTAAATTAGAGCACTACGCCAGGGTTCTTGGCGAGTCCTCTGAAATCGATGACGGAAATGCCCCAGTCAAGATAGATGTCCCAGATAAATCCGAGAGTGCCGGCACCTTCTGACCTTCTAATCGTAGGGATCTTCTGGCCGTTGAGGTAGTCGACCTGGATGGATGCGGCATTGGATGATGCAGCAAACCATGGACATGCAGCTGTTCCGGCCAGCACTGCGATAGTGTCGTCTACAACCACCTTGACGTTGTCGCCGAAGAATGGGTTGTACTTTCCGGTTACAGTCGCATCGGACAGTGTCTGCGCGAACAGGATCTCTCTGAGATCAAGGTCGTAGTCCTCAGGGACGATGACGTGGGTCATGCTGAGGTTCAGCGCTTCTCCGTCAAGTCCTGTCTGCTTTCTGATCAGCTTGCGCATCTCAGCGTAGGAGTCCTTGGTAGGTCTTGCAGCTGACGCCAGGTTCTTGTGGACTGCAGCAAACAGTGCAGTTCCGTCGTAGATTTTATCGTTATTGTATATCAGCTCGTACACCTGTTTGTTCAGGGTGCGTCTTGCTGATTCTGCATATCTTGCCGGCACCGTAGTGATGAAGCCGATGTCATCATTGATGAATGCCTGACGGGTCATTGAGAAAGAGCGGCCGTAAGTCTTCAGCTGTCTTTCCGGTCTCTGGTAATCAGGCGGCAGGTCTGCCTTGAGCTCTCCGTTCTCAGGTACCTCAAGCAGTTCGCCTGCTGCTCCTGCTACATAGTCGCCGTGCGTCTTTTTGAAGTCGGACAGCGTGCCCTCTTTTACCCACTGATCATAGGTTGCCTGTGCCTGCTCGTAGCCTGCCACATATGCCTTGTTGATTGCCTGATCCATGATCGACGGGAATGCTGCGGACGGGTTATAGTATGATCTCGTCAGCTCGTCAAAGATCTCTGATCTTGACATGTTGGCAGTTGATACGCCGGCTCTTTCCAGCGCGTTGATGGCGATCCTCTCCAGTGACATGCCGCGGAAGTTTCCTGCAGCAGCAGCTCTTTCTGACGTGTTCTCGCCCTGGAGCTCAAGGCCTGCCCTGAGCACGATGCCGTCTGACGCGGCCTCTCTCAGTTTGTCGCCTTCATCTGTGATGACGCTAGTGCTTTGCGGAGCCTTGTTCTTGATCTGCTTCTCGATGATCAGCGCTCTGATCGAATCTGCTGTTGCGTTTGCATCAGCAATGTAGTCAGCAGCTCTGAGGCCGAGATCAGGAAATGCTCCGCAGAGGTTGGTGATCTCAAGGGATCTCTGTCTCTCTTCTTCAGCTGTTCTCTGGCTGCCTTCTGCATGTGCTGCCGGTGCAGCTGGAGCAGTTTCAGGTGTTTCTCCGAGGGCTTTGATCTGTGCTGTGATGTCATCAAACTCTTTCTGCTCCTCGTCGGTCAGGTCTCTCTTTTCGTTTTTTGCTTTTGACAGGATCGCGGCCTGTCTTGCAAGCAGTTCTTTTTTAGTCATTTTAATCCTCCTACTAAAGAAAATTTTTGTTGAACTCTGCGATTCGTTCACAGAGCATCAGGGGAACCGATTCTGCATCGGCACTTTTTTCTGGATTCTGGGCGTCAAAGTCACGTCCGACTCCGACGTCCGGGTCTGCAGGCACAGATACGATCGACACCTCGTAAGGCATCCAGCTCGTGGCTATGCTGCACGGCCCGTCAAACCTTCCGTCGCTCGACTTGGCGCCGGCGCTGACTTCTTCCCAGCAGTTGACCACGTAGCCGACGCTCACGCCTTTCAGCGTTCCGCTCTCGACTTTCTGGTAGATCTTTTCAGCGTCGTCATCCGTGTCAAACTCGATCTCGGCACAGCCGCGCGCATTCTCGATCCAGGCTCTGGTGATCTTGCCCATGACCTCGTCACGGTCGTGATTAAAGAGCACGACGCCGATCTCCTGAAGGCGCGTCAGGTCCACGGCTCCGTCCGCGTGAGACAGGATCTCTGTTCCGTACCACCGATCATACGGCAGCTCGGACGAGAAGCTGATCGTGAACTTGCGCTCATTGCCGGCGCCTTCCATGGCCCGAAAGTTTGCGCTGAGGTCGCGGAAGTATTTTCCGTTGTCAGCCTTGCCGTCAGGTCGTTTTGTTTTGGCCATTAGTATTACCTCCTAACTCGATACCCTTGGAGGCGGCGTATGCTGCCACTTCCGCCATATCGTCAATCTGTTCCTGCCAGTCTTTTCCGTTTTCGGCGCACACATCCTTGAATGATTTCTGCTTGGAGTCCAAGGCGATTTTGGTCGCATTGGCCTCTTTTGCAGGATCGATCCAGCGTTTTGGCGCCGACACCCATGTATGGCTCATGTAGGACTCTTTGTTTTCCCAAAAGTCCCTGACGCCAAACAGGCCGCTGACCTCACAGGATATTAAAAAGGTCTCGTAGACTTCGTCCATGATGACCTCTTTAAGGCTTTCGACTTCCTCGGCAAAGGTCTCGTCGTCTTCGATGAGACCCTGACGCGCAGAGGAGTAGTTGGTCTGAGACATGTCTCTCGACACGACCTCGTAGCTCATGCCCTGGCCGGCTGCCATCAGCCGCTCCTGGGTCTTAAGGAATGATTCCGACTCGCCGGAGCTGTTGCCCGGCGACACTACCTTGACGTCATCGCCGGCGCCGAGCTCAAAGATCATGCCGGGTGCCAGGTGTCTTCCGTCATAGCTGTCGCGCGAGTCTGCAGCTGCAGCATTGGCGCGTCCGAAGCCTGACGCCGGATTCTGGCGCGTGATGAATGCCGAGAGGCATGCTGCCACTCTTTCCTTCATCGCGACAGCGTCCATGTACTCATTGACGTCGCGGATCCTTGACACTGTAGGCGCCAGGTCTGATATTTCTCTGACCTGAGACGGACGCTTCTTCGAAAAATAAAAAATGACGCGTTCTGCGTCATAGTATTCAGGATCATTGACCGTCATTCCGTCTGCGGAGTACCGCTGAAACCAGTAGCCGACGGCTCTGTTGTAGCTGTTGTACTCTACGCCGGAAATGACCTTGTTGCCCTTTTTCTTCGGCGTCGTCTGACTGAGACAGAGCTCATCGACTTCCAAGGTCTGAAGCTTGAAGGGCACGAGCCCGTCACTGGTGTAGCACTTCAGAAAAATGATGCCGCCGTCGACCATCTTTCTTCTGACGGCCATGCGGAGCATCTGATTAAAGTTCTGCGACCTTGTGACATCGCAGTTCCTGGCTCTGCACCATTTCTTCCACAGCGCCTCCGCCTGAGCATTGAAGTCAGGGTCGTCTGTCTTGGCCTGCAGCGTGATGCCTTTTCCGACGGTATTGCGGACCCTTGCGCTGATCATGGCGTTGGCCATGTCGGAGTTGCGCTCCAGGTCCCTGACTCTTGCTCTTACGACATCGCGCTCGTAGCGGTCCATCATCTCTCCCGAGTCGTTGTACGCCCGCCAGTTGACGTTGCGCCTGTCTGCGCTGCCGGCATCGTAGCTTTTTTCCATCAGCCTTGCCTGCTCGCGCCAGGCGAGCCGTTCAGCTCCGCGTCTTGGCGACAGGAGCATGACTGTCTTATCTATCAGGTTCATTCTTACCTCCCGTCAAAAATTGCGACATACGCACCTGCAAAAATATCTGCGTCAGCATTCGCGCTCTCCTGCATCAGCGTCTTTCTTAGATTCTTGAGTTCTGCAAGATCGGCCCGTGTGAGCTGTCTTGATCCTATCCTGTAGCTCTGCCCGGCGATTAGGATGTCTCCTATCGCTTCATTGACCTGGGCGAGCATTTCTTCTGTTGTCATTTTTACCACCCTCCTCCGGTCCCTGAGAACCAGTCTCTGCTGCTGTCTGCCGGCGCCTGTTTCTTGGCAACTGGGTCCGGCGCTCTTTCGGGCTGCAGGTACAGTTGCCTTACGCCCATTATATCGGCCGCGGCGAAGCTGTACACTTCTGCGTCCAGATAGTGGTTGGCTGCGTGGCTCGCCTTCGGCATCCACCTCAGCTGATCACGCCCTCCGGCTGTTCTGACCACTACCTTCTGCTCGGCGGTGACCTGCTCCGCGTACTCAATGTCGCAGTCGCGGTGCACCATCCAAGCGCCCTTTGCTCCGACCGGCTTCTGCAGCCTGCCGGCAATCATGTCCTTGTATTTTCCGCCGTCTACCAGTACAAGAGTCATGCCGTTGGCGCTTGATCCGGCCTTGTTGACGGTTGACAGGCTGTAGTGGCTCTGCCTTTCGGCTGTGCCCTTGCACGGAAGGCACCAGTCGGAATTTCGGATGCAGAAGTCGTAGACCATGTCCGTCTGATCGCCTGAGTCCATGAGGACCAGCTGCGGAATGATGACCGTGCCGTCAGGCTTCCTGAGTTCAAGGTTCATAACCCTCTCGATTTCATCAAAGCTCAGCGCCTGTCCGTGGGCTACCTTCTGTGATGTTATAAAATCGCCGTATGCCCTGATGCTCCAGTATAGGCATGTTTCCTGCACGTCCACTCCGCCGGTGACCAGTTTGGTCCATTCCGGCAGCACGAACTCCGGCACAGTTGTGCAGCGTTCCAGGACCAGCTCGGCGCTGGTCTTGACTTTGGTGTCCTCCCACGGCTCAGCGAGCCATGAGTTGGTGAAGTTCTGCAGCTTCTCAGGATCGTCCTTGGATTCCATGAATTCAAGCGCGATATCTGAATATCTGACAAACGGGCTGTACAGCGTGTTGATCCAGAACGCGATCTTCTTGGCGAAGACTGTATCTGCTCTCACGTCGCGCCACTCACCGCGCTGCAGCATCGCGGGCTTGTCCGCATCCGTCAGGATGCTGCCGCACTCCTGGCATACATAGTAAGCCTGCTCCGCCCGGTCCTGATAGGACAGGCCGTCCTCTTTGTCCGGCCAGCGGATCTGTTTGAATTTGAGCTCGATCATCTCTCCGCAGTGCGGGCACGGCACGAAGTAGTGCCGCTCGATGTCGCACGCCTCCTTGGCCTTCCAGATCTGCCCGGTCCTTAAGGTCGGTGTTGACGTCTTGTATATTTTTCGGTTGCTTCTGAATGTCTTGGTTCTTTCTGTCGCCAGCGATATCGGATCCGCCTCTTTCTTTGATGACGGAGGATACTTGTCGATTTCATCCATCAGCAGCCATCTTATAGGCTTGCTGGCGAGCCCGCTCGGAGAGTTTGAACCGGCGACGGAGATGAACATGTTGTCAAACTGAATTTCATTCTTTCCGGAACGCTTCTGGTCCAGTTTCTCTTTTAATCGCGGGCTCGCGTTAAATAAGGGGAGTATTCTATTGACTGACGTGCTTTCTCCCAGGACGTCAGTCGGATAGACGACCATCGTAGGAGCGGGATCCTGCATGGCGATGTAGCCCAGCACGTTGAGCTCAATTTCGGTACCTCCGATCTGCGTGCATTTGCAGAAGACGATCTCGTCGGTCGAATAGTTGTTGAACTCATCCATCACGCCCTTAAGATAGGGAGTGACGCTGTTGCGCCAGGGGCCAGGCATCGCCGAGGACTTCTGATCAAGGATCCTGTACTTCTCCGCCCACTGGCTTACCGTCAGGTCTTCAGGCGGGCACAGGAATTCAAGCGCTCCGATAATGTATTCGGGTACCTCAAATTTAGGCACCTTGAATTTATTCATCCTGATCACCTTCCTGATCAGGTGCCGGTCTTGCTGAAGCCGAAGAAACAAAGGTCCTGAGCATGCGGTTGATCTCTTCCGCAAGATCGTTTTCGACCTTTCTTGCCTCGACCGGGTCTATCTGCGATCCGATCATCACGGCCACCCGGTTCGGGATCGCCGTGGCAAATTTCTTGAAGATCGAGAAGAATTTCTTATAGTCAAGTTCGACCTCTTCGACAGGGATGTATTTGCCTCTCGCGATGTCTGTCTTGATCTTGTGGATATCAGCCTGGCTTTCCTTCAGGGCCGCTTCTGCAGCGAGCTTCTTTTCCTTCAGCCGGATCTCATTGTCAGCCTGCGCTTTTCCGTAGGCCTTCTCTTCAAGGTATTTGATGTAGGTCTTCAGCGTCTCGTCGAGATCATATCTTCTCGCCCTGGTGTTTCCTCCGGGCAGTGTCTCGATGATGCCGTCCTGAGTCAGCGCCTGGATCCTGCGGATGCTTTTGCCCAGGTACTTGGCCAGCATGGTCGCTGTGACCAGCCTCTGATCTGAGAGAGCAGGCGCAGCCTTTTCAGTTGTCTTTTTCTTTTTGGTCTCAGCCACTGTGCCCTCGCTTTCACAAACTAAAGTGCAAATCCTCGGATAAAATAAAAAAGCCGGTTCACGAGACCAGAAAGCAATGGCTTTCTGTAGCGACCAGCTGGAAAATTTTTCAATTTTTATATTTAAAAAGTCGCGCCTTCCGTGCCCCGCGGGCCCCTATGCCCCTCAGAAGGACCCTGAGCGCCCCAGAGCAACGTTCATCGTCATTATCGTTCATCTGTCCATCGATGCCATTGACCGCCTTAAATCGTTAATAAAGCGGTCAGCATCACCAGTCAAATGAAAGGAATGAAAAGGTGGAGAGCGGCCGGACTTTCTATTTAACAAAGGAGACATCTTACATGAGTTCAACGCTTAACTTTTTCCCGCTCTCTCACGCTATTATTCTACTACATGTGACCGTCTCATGGCGTCCCACATTTAGAGATCATCGACTTTTATTCTCGGCCCGCCGTGCTTCCCGTTTAAGTACATGTACTTTCTCTGGGCTGCCTTCTTCCTGTCATCCCTGCATGATGCACAGAAGTTGTTTGTCGCCCGCTCCGTGAAGGTCTTGCCGCAGCGCTTGCAGAACTGAGGCCTGATCCTGATGAAACTCGTACACTCGTCGCAGTTGGTCTCGCCTGCCTCGCATCCGCTGTTCCAGTGCTGGCACAATTCCCTCTGCCAGTAGTCAGCGCTCTCATAGTGCTCGCATATCCTTGCCTTGAGAATGCCCACGAACCTGGTCATGTCATCTCTGACCTGCGCCTTCTCCGCAGCGCTGAGCGTTCTGTTGCTGATCTTCCTGTCAGGGCGCCCGTCGCCCCACTTCCCGCTGCCTATAAGGCCTGCCGCCCTGTTGATGTCCTCAGTCAGGTACATCGCATAGACACGGCCCCTAATCGCCTTGGTCGATCTGCCCGGCAGCCTGTCTGCTATGATCTCATAGGGCAGCTGCTGCCTTATGCATTCGGCCAGCGTCGCATACTCTGCGTCTGACCAGCTGTTGTGGTTGGGAGCCTTGACCGGCCTGCCCTTGATGCCCAGGTCGCAGCATCTCCGCTGTATCGCTCCGCAGGTCCTTCCGAGGTCTCTCGATATTTCGTCGTAGCTGTATTTATATTCGCCGATCATCTGCTTCAGCCTGGCGTCTTCCCACTTTGCCCACGGTGTTTTCTTGTATCTGCGGTTCTTTTCGTGCTGGGCGCTCCTTGTCGCCCTGAGCCATTCCGGCTCCTTCCCGAGGATCAGCGGCTCCATCTTGGAAAAATCCACGAACTCCCGGTTTTTCTCCGCCCACTTCCAGAAATCGTCAAGGTAGATCACCTTGAACCGGCAGTTCTCGACTGTCTTGTACTTGACCGGACAGCCGCGGTTTTCTATCCACGAAATGTTCATGTAGCCGGAGCCTCCGGTGATCCCCAGCGCCATGACCAGCTGATGCCATGTCACATAGTCGCCGGCATCCAGCATGGGCCCGAGTCCGAGGCGGGTCCTCATGCACCTGATCGCGTTGACTGATCTTCCGAGGCGCTTCGACATGGCGCCCAGAGACACCATGCCGTAGTTCTCTTCAAGATATTCCAGTTCCTCAGCCGACCATGATTCACGAATTCCCATCGCCCTCAGCCTCTTCAAGTTCCCGGATCTCAGCCTCTACTTTTCTGATGTCCTCTTCGAGCTGTGCTGCCCGGAACATCAGCGACAGCGCATCGCGCACTTTCAGCAGCCCTCTTGCCTCAGGCAGTTTCTGTCTGTTATCACTCATGTTTCCCTCTCCTCACCCATTCCTCGCTGTAGCATTTCTGGCAGACCGCATATCCGAAGCCTGCAGCGGTATGGATCTCAAGCGATGGGAAGCTTTCGCCGTACAGCAGAGGTCTGCCGCAGTGCGGGCAGTCGATAAGCTCGTCCATGTCTGCAGAATAGGTGACCGCCTTCAGGCTGTCGCTTACTTCAAAGGGCTCATATTCATGTGTTTCATAGTTCCACTTTCTCAGTATCATTCGTTTTCACTCTCCTTCGGTTCTTCGGCGATGCCATTAATTGAGTACCAAACATCCAGCACCATCTTCAAAGCCTCTTCAACTACTGTATCATTTACTGCAGCGTGCACCAGCCTGCCGGCAATGCCATCAAGTGACCTGTTGATTTCAGTTATGTTCTTTAACCTTTTAGGCTCATAGTTTTTATGTAAATTTATTGCCAATAAAAATTCATTTAATGGCTTACCAGTTAGTGTCTGTTTCTCCTCACGGTAAATATCAGGTAATGGCATCCATGCTATAGCATGCTGCATCATGTTTTCTTCTCTCCATTTCAATCCGTTATAGTGCCAGATATCCAGGCTTTCATATGCTTTTGGCGGCTCGCCGCAAATCGTGCATACCGTAACTAAATAATTGCCTTTATTTTTTGGATAATATTTTTCTGTCTGTGTCCATTCGCTCATTTGTTCTCCTCTTTTTTCTTTCTTTTGGCTTCTCTTTTGATTTTTCTTTCAACATACTCTCTCATCATTTTGGCGCAATCCGGGCAGCAGCCGAGGCTGCACCATCCCTTGACAAAATTCTCGCTCAGATCATATTTTTCCGCATAGCCAAGTCTTATAATCGGGCACTTTCCAGTCGTGTCCTGCTCTTCCGCTTGATCAGTCATCTCTTTACCTCCATGCATCTGCACTTATCATCGCCCCAGTCGCACACGATCCCGGCCTCAAAGCACTCGCTGCACAGCATCAGTTTCTCTCCGCAGTACGGGCAGTATGCTTCGTAGCCGTCCCGGTCAATATCCCACTGCATGTTCACTTCTCTCTCGCAGCAGCTGCAGAACTCGATTGCTGTCTTTATCATTCCGCACCGTCTTCCTACAAGTTGTTCCCGTCATCGTCGCAGTATGGTTCATTTCCAAATTCAAACTCTTCCTGCGTATGTTCATCGTCGCAGCCACCGTCTTTCCACGCCTCAAAGCTGTCCGGCGCTGGCATCCAGGCATGCACGACCAGGTCATCCAGGCCTCTCATTCCGGTGATGTCCCAGCCGCAGAGCTCTTCGTCTTCATCCGCGTCTCCGTAGTAGTCGGCAGTTCCGACCACGTGATCATAGCTGATGTTCCTGCCGAGGCGTCCGCTGAAGCATACGATCACATCGCCCTCCTCATCCGGATCCGGCAGCGCAGTGCTCGTCGGAATCCAGTATCTGCTCAGCCCATACGCGTCATCCCTCGAGTAATAGTCGACTTCCGGTGCTTTCTTTTCGTGTGTCATTTCAAAACCTCCCCGATTTTTCTCAGTTTGTCTTCAGCATCATTTCTCAGCTGCATCTCGCGTCCCAGAGCATTAAGCACTTCGGCCATGATGTCTGCCTTCTCCGGCAGCTGCTGAGACCAGCACTCTGTGCATGTGTGCCCTGAGCACGTTCCTTCGCATGGCTCATAGCCCAGATCAATAACGCATGTGGATGTCGGTGATCCTTTTTCGCGGCAAATCTTAGCGTTCGGATAGTTTGCTTTAAATTCTTCCAGTATCGTCATTTCTTTTCAGTCCTTTCATTTTCTGATCTGCCCGGCAGATCTATCATCTCCGGGTGAGTCTCTTCCTGCTCCAGCGCCCAGAGCAGATTCCAGCATGCAGCTCTTAAATGATTCTCATCCGTCTGGCCTAAAAGATATTCGGTCAGATGCCTGTACGCTGAATCTACAAAGCTGTGCTGCGGGATGCCTTTGTCGACATTTCGCTCGCCGTACTTTCTGGCACCTGCTTCGCAGTGCCTCGCCACTGCCCAGATCGCTCGCCAGGGCAATAAATCAAATCTGCCCTTGCCCTCATGCATATCTCGGACTGCGCCGGTGTCAAATTCAGTGCGCTGCCCGCTGTCTTTAATCATCTTATCCGGAGATACCCTCGGCGGATATCCGTTAGTTCTTCCGCAACTCATTCCTCTTCATCCTCCTTAAACAACAAATTTTCTGTGTGATATTTTCAGATCCTCCTCACTCAGGTCGAGATAGATCTGCGTCGTGCTTATCTGCTCATGACCGAGCATCTTGCTGACCTGCTCGATCGGCATTCCGTGCCTCAGTGCCATAGTTGCGCATGTCCTTCTGAACCTGTGCGGATGAGTGTGAGGCACTCCGGCATCCTTCCCCAAATTTCTGATCTTTGCTTCAACGCTGCTCACGTTGAGGCGTCTGTCTTCGCTGACCAGGTCAGCATGCTTCCACCAGTCCAGTCTGCGGTTCCGGCTTCTCATGTCTGAGCTCATTTCCGTGTATGTGATGTCATATTTCGACGATGCGAACAGATAAGGGTTGCTGTCGTTCCTTAACTCGACATAGCTGCTGATCGAGATCAGCGCCTTTGCGTTGAGATAGCACACCCTGTCTTTCTGGCCTTTTCCGTGTACCAGCACGGTGTCGGCTGATATGTCAGTCAGTTTGATCCCGCAGAGTTCGCTGACTCTGCAGCCGGTCGACAGCAGGATCTCTATCATGCAGCTTATTCTTTCATCGCTGCACGCCTGTCTCAGCTGTTCGATCTCCATTTCAGTAAACGCGTTCTTTTTTCTCTGTTTCCCTTTGATGTTGGATATTCCTCTGACAGGATTCTTCGAGATGATCTCTTCGTCCTGAAGGAAAGTGAAAAATGTGGAGAGCACGCGCCTCTCGTTGTTGAGGCTGACCTTTGAGACTCCGTCCCTCGTTTCTTTGAGCGCCAGATAGTATCTGATGTCGTCAGTGGTGATCTGGCTGATAGGCTTGCTGATTTCGTAGATCGAACGCTTCAGATAATCGCCGTACATCTTGATTGTTCTTTCAGTGCAGCCGTTGACGCGTTTCGCTATAAGGAACTTCCTGAGCAGCAGCTCCTTTTCGTTTCCCTGATACTCGACTATATCGGTCGTGCATCTTTCCACGTTGTAGCTGTTGAGCTTGATGGCCAGCGTGTTCCTTACGTGGTCGGCCTGCTCGTCGCTGAGGACCGGCAGGCAGGACATCATGATATCATTGATCAGAGTCTGTCTGTCACCTGTCATATCAGCACCCCCATTCTTGCCGGCGTATAGAATGTATGCGTCTGATTATGCTCTGCTCCGTCGCCGAGAGTATTGCCCTGGATCACTTCTCCGCTGATGCCGAGAAGGCTCAGCTGCAGGTAGCACATATACACGGCCTTCCAGTCAAGGTCCTGAGCAATCACCCTCAGGCGCTTCTGGTAGTTGATGCCTGCGTTCTTTAATACGGAAGCTGCCGCGATGATCATTCCGCCGGCTCCGCACGAAGGCTCATTCAGCGTTATGATTTCGTCAGAGTTTTTCATGGCGCTGACGTCCATTGATGTCGCAGCTGCCATGACGGACACGTGAAACGGAGTGAAAAACTGGCCGGTCGCGCTGGATCCCATGCCGGCAGCCATGAAGAGGCTGCCAAGCACGTCATATATCTCATTTTCAAGGGCCACTGTCAGCAGTGCCAGCAGTTCCGAAAAATTCTGCAGTTCCTCGAACTTATATTTTCTCGTGATGTCAAGATACTGTCTTTCCCTTGAATCCCAAAGCTGCCTATTGACTATGCAGACAGAGTTGGCTATAGCCAGAGACGACATCTCTACAAAATCTGAGAATATCTCAAACGGCGTCCTTGAACCCGACATCTGCCTTATTATTTTTATCATTTCCGCCATTTCCCGGCGGCTCTCATCAGCCATCCTCTTCATCCTCCATTTCTTCCTCGAACTCCTCAATCGGCACCGGCATCGTCACAGTGCCGGCTTCGACTTCCGACCTGTAGCGCTCCAGGACGTCCATGACCCATCCGTACTCTATCAGCTGGCCGAGTCCTTTCTTAACATCCCGGTAGAGCTTGCTTCTGCTGATGTGCAGATCGCGGACGATGCCGTTTTCGCTCTGCAGGTCGATGTATTTCCTCTCGATCACCTCGCGCTCGTCGCTCTTTTCCGGCAGCTGGTCTATGATGTTCATGATGGTGTCCAGCGTTGACAGACTGTCGGCCATCTGCGCATCGATGCGTTCTTCTATATTTTCGATGTCGACCAGAATCGATACCGGAAGACTGTCGCGGTCTCCTCCGCCGCCCGGCATGCCTGTCAGCACTGTCGACTTGATCGGAGCTTTTTTGTATTCTTCGATCATCTGTTTCCTGCGCAGGAGCTTGCGTTCCTTGTTTTTGCAGATTCGGAACCTCTCAAGATAGGATCTGAGCATCATGACCCAGAATCCTGTGCTGCCGTCCGCCTCGGCTGTTCTGTCATACATTCGCTGCGCTCCCTTCTGCATCATCGATCTCCGTGATTATCTTTTCCTCCTCAGGACCGCATCTCATGCTGATCACAAATCTGTCCCACTTGCGCTGATCCAGAGGACCTTTAACGTAGCGGCTGCACTCTGACGGCGATGAGCCTCTCGGCTCTCCGTTCTCCAGGAAGTAGTCGCAGCACGGTTCGCCTCCGAACTTGCCTCTCCACGCGCAGTCTCTGTGGCTGCAGCTGCTGCGCACGGTCTCGTACTTTCCGTCAGACGCATGCGTCATGCATCTGACTCCGACTCCGTGGCGCCGTCTGAACCGTGCTGCCGTGGCCAGCGTCTGCTTATGCAGGCACTCAGGGCTGCACGTCATCTGACGCCCGTTTTTCTGAGGAATGAACTCCTTCCCGCATATGACACATTTTTTCACTTTTGTAAAAACCATCTCTGCCTCCCGTGTCTATTTTCTGCGCCTCTTCAGAGGGTCTGTCTCCGCGTCCTCCAGCATCCCGAAGTCCTTAGTGATGATGTCCCTGACCTCAGAGACGTAGGATACCACATACGCGTGGCCGCCGGCATTGATCATCTCGGTTATGACCTTGTTCTGCATGTCCGATGTGACGCCAATGAACGGACGCTTGACCTCGAAGGCGTAAAATTCTCCTTTTATGCATGCGATCACGTCCGGGATCCCCTGACGCTGGTACGGTCCGGCCTGGTTCTTCCAGGCGAAGGCCGCCGGTCTCTCAAGGTCATTGTTCAGATAACTCAGTATGTCGCCCTGATAGTCTGTCTCAAGAGGCACGTTCCTGCGGATCCACTTTCTTGCTGCAGTCACGTTTTCTGCCTTCTTCTCGCTGATCAGCCATTTGATCAGTTCGCTTTCGTCGGCGAATCTCTGAAACCCCTGTGCTTTTGCTGTCATTTATTTCCTCTCTTTCCTGTTTGTAACAATGCATCTGTATCCGCTCTGTATCCGGTGTATCCGCTTGTATCCGCTCCGTATCCGCTTTTTGAATCGCTGAAACGATTGAAATCTGTGCGTTTCTAGGGGGTGTATCCGCTTTATCCGCTTTTTTTGAAAAACACACCATGTTATTATCAAAAATTTGCAGTTTAGTACGTAAAAGTGCAAATCAGTTTTTGCATATATATACTGATAATACCGGATACATCGGATAAACCGGATACATCGTTTCTAAGACTCAGCATTTGCAGTCATTTCCGGGCTTTTTTCCTGATCAAAAAAGCGGATACAGAAAATGCAAAAGCGGATACAGCGGATACGGTTTTTGCCTACTTTTTGACTATTTCCATATTTATCCATTTAAAAAGCGGATAAAGCGGATACGCTTTTTGTGTGATTTTTGATTTTTTTGACCGTTTTTCTGCTTCTAAAATTGCTCTTTTGTATCCGCTTCATCAAAAAGTTCTTCTCCCTGGAATCCCAGAAATGACGAAAGTCTTCTTGTATTTATGCACAGGACACGGCAGGATTTTCCTCCCAGTCTTCTCATCGTTGTGTTGTGTCCGCTGTCTGCATTGATCAGGCCCTCGTCGGCCATGTACTTGACCGTCTTGCGGTCAGAGTAACCTTCCTTTGCCAGCGCCTGCCGCAGCGCAGTCGGGAAAATGCATATGTCTCCGTAGTTGTCCAGGAATCCGAGCCTCGGCTCTCTGAAGTCGCGGTCAGTGAATGACTGGCTGTTCATGTTGTACCAGTCAATCAGGTACCGCACCGCCGACATGTTGACGTCCGGCGGCTCGTTGGCTTCAATGTCCCTGCTGATCTCCACAGCCATTTCGATGCTGCGTTTCATCAGATCCTTCATGTCTGCCATCGGCTCAAATATCGCCAGACCTGCCAGTACGTCAGCCAGAGTGACCGCGGCTATCGCTGCCGCGTGCGCTCCGTTCCCTGTGCCGGTCTTGGCCTGCACGCTTTCCAGCACTACGCTGTACGCTGATCTGATCGCATCCTCATTCATACTGAGGATAAATTCGATAAATTTAGGGCCCGCCCATCCGCAGTTGAGGCCTGAGGTCTCATGCAGCTGCGCCGCGGCCTTCTCGTCGTCGATAGGTCCGCCTATGACTTCGATCATTCTCGTGCTGACGCCAGTCTGCGAGTTCTCCTGTATGATAGGTTCTTCCCCAGATGCCAGGATCACTGACCGCCATGTGTTCATCGTCTGCACTCCGCCTGACTTGGCGCCTCTCAGCCTGCCCTGTCCTGACGACAGCATGTACACTATCTTTTCCAGCTGTTCCTGCTTCTGGCCGGCGAGCTGGCGCTCGTCTACGCCCAGCGGAAGGTCTGAGAAGAACGACGCGATCCTCTCCAGCCCGACCTGCGTCGCGTTGAAGTTGGTCATCAGTCCCTCAGGATCTCCCCATGCGCTGAGCGCCGCCTTGATGGCTGCAGTCTTTCCGCCTTTGGAAGAGCCCCAGTTATAGATGAAGAATATCCTCTGTTTCAGTATTCTCAGCAGCGGTGCCGCGAAGCTCCCGGCCATGATGAACCTGAACCTGTTGTTTTCTCTCAGCGGCTGTATCTGGTCGACCCATGCGTCCAGACTGCCGTTGACGCCGTATGCGTCTGCCCAGCTGATCACGCTCGGATCTATGTCCAGCACCAGCTCGCCTCCGTGTCCAGGAAGGAACCGGCCGCGCGTCTGCCATCCGAATGATGATGTAGACTCGACCTTTTCTATCACGTCCATGTTTTCCTCTTCCAGTGCCTGCAGGAAACGCACCACATATTTGGCGTTTTCCGACGTCACCGTGCAGCCCTGATCGGCCAGCGCGATGATCGAACGGCTCTGAAATATCATCGACCTCGGAAATGTTGACTTGCTCCACTGCCCGTCACGTTTGAAGGCGATCTCTATCTTCTCCTCGCCAGTAGCATCGGACCTCAGTCTTCTGGTCAGGATGATCGGCGTCCTGCAGATGCATTTCGGTTCAAAGGTCTTAGCATCGATCATGCTGATGCCCTTGTCCGAAAACTGCCAGCCTTCTGGCTCTCTAAGGTTGACCGGAGCGCCTTTGACGTTTTCCGGGATGTCTGTGATGTCAACAGTCTTCGCGGCCCTCAGCGCCTTGTCGATGTACGACTTCGCCTCTTCAGTTCCTTTTGTCATCATCAGCGCGCTCGGATCCTTGGCGTCAGCTCCGCTGCAGGTCCATGTCCTTACCTCACCACTGTAGCCTCCGTCTCTCAGAGCAGCCGTGACCTTCTTTTTGAAGACCTGGCCGCCGGCATCGGGCTCTACATGCACGTACACCTTCGGGATGCCGTCGAGTTTCGAGACCCAGTCCGCATTCATGATCGTGGCGCCCGGCACTCCCAGCGCCGGGAATTTGAGATGCCACAGCGTCTGCGTGTCAGACTCTCCCTCAACCAGCACGACGTAGCCGCGCTCTCTGATCCTGTCTATCTCCCAGAGGCCGTAGAGCATCAGCTTGCCCTTTGATCCGTTGGACCATTTGAACCTCTGTCCGGTGTCTCTGTGGTAGCGCTTCCTGAAGAGGATGACCTTTCCGCTCTCGTCCATGTACGGGAGCTTCACGTATTTCAGTCCTGCCCGTTCTGCGCCTGATGACAGCCCGATGTTCTTGCCCAGCCACTCCTTAGGCAGCTGCTTCTCCTCGGCGTATATGTCCAGGTTGTACGGGATCCCTGCAGGATCCTTCGGCTTTTCCGGCTTTTCCTCCGCGACGCCGTACTGTCTCAGGATCTCCTTGTACGCGTCTTTAGTGTCAATGTTCAGCGTTCTGGCCACAAAGTCGATGTAGTTTCCCTGCGCGTCGCAGGCAAAACACTTGAACCTGCCGGTCTTAAGATCTACCGACAGCGATGCGTTCTTGTCCGGGTGAAAAGGACAGATGCCCGTGAGCTGCGTGCCTGATATCTCGTGCTTTTGGATCGCGGATGAGTATTCGCGTCTGTAGTCGACTATCTTATCTATGTCAATATTGCTCATTTGGCAATCCTTTCTTTAACGCCGGGGAGCAATGCTCCCCGGACAGATAGTTTAGAACGGCACCGTCTCGTTTTCCGGCACCTGCCTGAAGTCGTCGTCAGCTGATGCTGCACCGCCGTCCGGCATGTTGACCGGTGACGCGTCCTCAACGGACACGTTGGCCGCGATGGATCTCACGAAGTCGCCCATCTGATGCGCCTTTGCCATGTCCTCGTCGCTCAGGAGCCCTGCGCATTTGAGGCTGCACTTGGAGTAGTCGATGCCGCCGGCGTTCTTGTCCTTGACCAGGCTGATCTCAGTGATCACCGTGTCCAGTCTTCTTCCCTTGATGACATTTCTTGCCGTGTACTCCTTCATCGGTTTGATCGATGTCGGCGGGAGCATTATGATCATAGGCAGCATGCTGCCTTCCCTCAGGAAGTAGAGTCTGTGGCCGTTCTTGCAGGCCTTGCCCCTTCCGCCTTCCGCTTCAGATCCGTACTGATTGAACGGGCATGTGCCGCAGCGGTTGGTCTCTCCAGTCTCGGTATCTACGCCGGTGCGTCCGTTGAGCGATGAGCAGTCCGGCTGCGCGGATCCGCCTGTGTACGCGTCCTTCCAGTAGGCGTTGACAGGATGGTGATGCACGATCACGCCGCGCAGCACCTTCTCAAGATCCGGAGAGTCCGGATCATCGCCCGGGACCTCAAACGCCAGTCCTCCGCCTGACGGGACCTTTACCACGTCAAACGGGATAGGGCCGAGGCCCTCCATCTCTTCATTGATCAGATCCAGCATGCCCTGCTGGAGCACCTGTATCTGGTAGTTTGCTGCTACCGTCAGTTCATTCTTTGCCATTATTTTTTCTTCCTCCTTGAAATATCATTGAACTCATATTTGCTGACCACTCCGTCGAACGCCTCCGGGAGTTCGTCGCCGTTCTCCTCGACCAGATTGTTGATCGCGGAGTCCAGCGTCTGCGGGCTGACCGTCTCCTTGATGATGTCTCCGAGGCCTATTGATCTCAGGACACCGAACAGTGCGTCATCCATGCCGGCGCGCTTGTTCCACTTGACCTTGTTCTGCAGCGTGTAGCCGTAGCCTGCGTGTGCGATGGACGGGATCTCCTCGTCTATCATCATCTTGGCCAGCTCATCCCTGCACTTTTCCACCGCCTTGTTGTTCTCGACCGACGCCTCTTTCAGCTCGTCTTTCCTGTCAAGCAGAGCGGAATACTCTTCGATTTTTTCTATGATTACGTTGTCCATATTATCCCTTTCTCTAGTAGATCACGTGCACGCTGCCTGATGCGATCATGCCCTCCAGCGCGTCTGTAAGATATGCGTGGATGTTCTTCTTGGCCTCAAGCTTCCACATGCCTCCGTCCGCCTCAAAGAGTCCGATCTGGTCATCCTTGACCCTAAGCAGGAACCCGCTCTCCGGCTGCTCGACCCCAGGGAATGTGCGGTAAGGTCTCAGTTTAACAACGGGCTTGAGTTCCGCCATGCCGTACACCTGCACGCCCCTTGTGACCTTAACTGTCTGCGTCACGCCGTTGTCCCTGACCTCGCTCTCGTCGCCCCTGGCGATCTTGCTCATGAGATCAAGCACATACTCAAGGTCTTCCGTCCATGCGAACTGCGATCTCAGCTTGATCTGCGCCGTGTCGTAGTCCATATAGCCGTCGCGGAATCCCGGTACCTCGCGCTCTTCCGCTCTGTAGTAGACATCTCTGAGCTGTCTGTTCTCCGCGTCTCTGTAGAGTCCGCTGCATACCGTTACATTTGAGTAGTCAGTCACGTCAACGAACAGTCCGTGTGCAGCATCATGACGGCCTTCGTCATGCCTGATCATGTCCGCCAGTGCAGAGAGACCGTACACTGTGATGCTGCGCGGCTGTCTTACCGGCGCGATCATTGCCTCGTATTCTCCGTTTTTGTCTATTACGTAGACTCCGCCGTCTATTTCCCTGATCAGCGGTGCTGCCATTGATTCGATCTTTTCTATTGCTTCCTTAAGCATTTCTTTCTCCTCTCTAAACTATGAGCTTAAGCTGCGCAGGCTGTTCCTGCTCCGTTCCGTCCATTGCTATCTGTCCAGGTACCTGAGGCGTCATTTCCACTGCCTCAACTTCGCCGTCGTATTCGCCGATATACAGTGATGTCGTGACCGGGTTCGCCGGCTGCAGCGATGTCTTCGCCTCGCACTTGGTGGCGACCAGCGTGCGTCCAGCATCAGGTGTGAAGGTCAGCGTCAGCGTCAGCTTTCTAGGCTTAGCCGCCTTGGTGTTCGGGTCGATGATGTTCTGCACGATCCTGGTCATCTCTCTGTCGACTCTTGACTTGATGGCGCCCTGCGCCATGTCCAGTATTGATTTGGTGAGTCTTTCTTCGTCCATTTCTTAGCGCTCCTTTCTGTTTTTGTAGATCGGAGTGAGTCCGATCATCTCATGCTTTGCCTTATCCTCGCTTTTGAAGATCACGTCCTTGCTGTAGGTTTTGTGCGACCTCTTCATGTGCTTGATTTTTCCGCTCATGCTTCCTCCTTAAAAATAATCTCTCCAGTTGTCCACCAGATTCTTGGCTATATCCTCTTTAGACTTAAGCGCTTTGAGCACCTTGTCGTCGATCGTGTCTTCCACCACAAGGTGGATATATGTGCAGTTTTCCTTCTGGCCGATCCTGTGGATCCGGGCCGTTGCCTGCTGATAGTTTGCGTAGTTGTAGTCCCAGGAGTAGAACACTGCGGTCGATGCCGCGGTCAGCGTGATGCCGAAGTTGGCAGTCTGCAGCTGCGCCAGGAACACCATGCAGTCCGGCTCCTCCTGGAAGCGTCTGACGATGTCGCCGCGCTCGCCGATCGGCACGTCTCCGTCGATGTAGCCGCAGCCGATGTTCTTTTTTGCCAGCATGTCGCGGATAGCCTTGAGCTCCGCCCGAAACCGTGCAAAGATGACCAGCTTCCTGCCTCCGTCGACAACGTAGTCGTCCAAGATGTCAGACAGCGCGTCTAGCTTCACTGTGCTGACCTGCACCGGGCGCTCCTTGTCGTCAGGCGTCGCGAACCCTCCTGTCAGCTGCTGCAGTCTCAGGATCTTGGTGAGCACCGTGGCAGCCGACAGCTGTTCGCCTGTCTCAAGTTCAGTGACCGACGCCTTTCTGAGACTCTCATACTGCTTACGTTCCGAAGATGAGAACTGCAGCCTGATGTCCGTGAATGTCTGCTCCGGAAGGTCGAGACACTCCGCCTTGGTCGCCCTGTAGGCGATGCTGTGCGCCTTTCTGATCAGCTCGTCCTTGTGCCGGTACCCTACGATCTGATATTTGTTGAAGCCTCCCATGATGCAGTAGCGGTTGCGGAATGCGAAAAAGTTTGTCCCGAACACACTGCTGTCTAGGAATCTGTACTGGCTGTAGAAGTCGACCGCGTTGTTCTGCACCGGCGTGCCGGTTAAGATCAGTTTATATTTAGCCAGGTCTCCGAGCTTGTGCATCTCCTTTGACTGCTTGGCGTTGTGCGTCTTGATCCTCTGCGACTCATCGCAGATCACAAGATCAGGCGCCCACGCCTCCAGCGCGTCGCTGATGCCGTCGACCCATGCCGACTCGTAGTTGATCACCGCGACCTTTAGGCCTCTCAGCGGACTTGACGCCAGTTTGCCCAGCGCCTCCAGGCGCTTCTTCTTTTCGCCCATCAGCATCGATACCTGATAGCGGAATGCCGCATATTCTTCCAGCTCCTTAGGCCAGACTGAGCATACGGAACCAGGCGCCACGATCAGGACCTTGTCGATAAGCGCCCGCTCATACATCTCGCCCATGATCGCGATCGATGTCAGCGACTTTCCCGTGCCCATTTCCATGAGCAGGCCGAATCCTTTTCCCTTAGTGATTTTGATCACCCCTTTCCGGCATCACGCCGAATGTCATGAGCGCCATGTTGGCAGCTCTGATCTGATGCTTGTACAGTTTGACCTTGACCGGATAGTCGGCGATCGGCTCCGGGTCATCGCAGCTGCGCTGCTCCTCTATCAGCCGCCTCTGCGCCTTCAGACCGTCGAAGTATTTCTGATAAGCGTCAGGGAGCCGGAAGATCTGTGAGAGGGCCAGCAGCGTCTCGTAGTCCGCCGGGCCTTTCAGCACTCTGCTGGTCTTGTCCCATTTCATCGACGCGATCTCCCGGAAATGCATGTAGCTGTCGCCAAGGTCTGCGAGCAGCACCTCGCCGTCCCTGATTGCCATTCTCATGAAAGATCTCCTTCCTGTCTGCGGCTTGCTGCCTTTTCCTTCATCTGCTCTTCTATCTTGCTGACGATCTCAACTCTAACCTCTTCGAGACAGCGGTCCTTGTCCTTAATGCTGTAGCCGGCAAACATCTCGAACTTGTCAAGATACCCCCGCAGGGCGCTCAGGAACTCAGGAACGTCTGTCATCGATCTGTCGGAATTAAGGATGTCAAATGCGCCGTTTCCGTCCATGCTGTACGACATGACGTCCCAGATGTCCTGCATCTGCACCATAGCGCTCCCGATGCCGTCTCCGATGGTCGTTGACGCTACGGCATCGATCACATCGCCGCCCCCCATCCGTCCGCTGATATAAGCGATGGCCAAACCTTCCAGTGACCCATCGGTCCCGGGCTCCGCAGCAACGATCCTGCTGCCGATTCTCGCGGCCCTGCCCTTCTGTTCAACGGAGCGGTTTATCCTTTCGTTCACAAATTTTTCGGCGGTCAGCGCGTCGAGATCGGACATTCTGCCGTCTTTCTCGGCAACCAGCAGCCAGGATCCCCTGACGAGTATAGTCACGTTGTGGCCGTCTCTCGACACTCTGATCTTGTTGACGTGTATGTGGCTGTTTCTAGGTCCGTCTCCGTCGACCAGCATCGCTATTCCCGGCGCGGCATTGATCCGTGCGATGTTTTTTCCGACCATGTCCCTCAGTACGGTCCTGTCCGCAGGATCTATCTTTGTTTTGATGATTGCGTCGTCTCTGTCGGAATAGTATAGGACAACGACATCACTTCTTTCACTCATGCACTTCATTGGCTTTCTCCTTTTCTTCTTTTTCTTTTTCGGCCAGCTCCCTGGTCAGTATCGCCGAGCGCTCCCATGACAGGACTGCATCGCAGTCTTTGTCGTACAAAAGACACGCGAGGCACCAGTTGATCGCTCTGATCGATGTCCCCGTGATCGCGATGTACCTCGGCTGCCCGCTCGTGTACATCACTCTGAGATATGTCTGAGACAGGAAGTCGATCACATCGACCCTCTGGACCTCAAAGTGATCCCTGAAGGCCGAGAGCATCAGGTTGATGCGCGCCGTGTAGTTCTCACGGTCCCGTCTGTCTGCGTTTTTAAAATATTCACACAGCATTTCTTCGTTTGTCTTCATGTTTTCAATCCTCCACTTTGCTGATTCTGATCACACGGCCATCCATCACGCTGATGTCATTGCAGTCTCCGCTGATCCTGACCTCTTCAGGCAGGGCTTCTGTCTCGACGATCATCTCCATGATGTGTCCGTTGGCGCCGGTCCATCCGTCCACGGTGTCGCAGTCTTTCTTGGCGTCTGCCTTGATGACTCTCACCGCGCTGATGCTGCCGTCTGCCCGCTCCAGCAGAAAAATGTATCTCGTGCCGACAGGCCCGAACCTGCTGCCCAGCGCAGCTGCATACCAGCCGTCTATAGTGATGAGACCGTCTGCAGTGATCCTCGTTCCGCTGCTGTGCAGCATACGCCACTGGACGCTTCCGCTGTCCGTGATGCACTGCCAGTCTTCATATGGTTTCTGAGCGATTCCTTTCAAAACCGTAAACGTTTCCGTTTTCGGCCATGCGTATCCGTCGCTCGTTAGATCCGCCTGCTTCGCCTCAGGGAGCTCTGCCCTAATACTCAGATCACCTGCCTGAGCCAGCTCAGCAGGCTCTCCTATTCCAGCGGCAGTGATGCTGCCAGTGCGATGTTGCACCAGACGCCGGCGGCCAGCAGCATGATCAGCGCAACTGCCTGCCATGCGGTCATCCTCCAGACGTAGGTCTTGCCGTTAAATCTAAACTTTTTCATTCCTAACTCCTCCATGTCATCAGCTTGCCGGCCACCTCTTCTATCAGGTAGTATTTCCCATTGATTCGGTCGAGTCCGCTGAGATAGCGGTCAACGTGCCGCGGGTTGTCCACTCCCAAAGCGTCGGCCAGCTTTTGCCGCGTTATAAACACGCCGCCGGTGTATCTCTCAAGCTGCTGCTTGATTTCTCTCTTGTCCATTAAGATCACCCCTTTAGGATCTCCCGGTGTATTTGTTGACAAAATAGATCTGGCCTTTTCCTGTGACCTTGGTTGTGAGATTGACTGAAGTGTGACCGTCAGAATGAACGATCGTGGTCTCCTTGATCTCAAACAGCCCCATTTCCATTGCTCTCTGAGTCGGCATGTTTCGGTCGGATCTGTGCTTTCCCTTGATCAGATATCCGTCGTTCCTAAGCAGCTCAAACAGTTTATTTTGGCCGATTTCAAAGCCGTTCTGTTTCAGGAGCTTCGCCAGCTCGCCGATCAGTATCGAGCGTTTTGATGTTGCGACCGCGTCCGCGAAGATCTCTTTCGGGCGCATCTCCTCAACTCTCACCTCAAGGCGCCTGATGGTGCTGTCTGCGACTTTCAGCGCTCTTGCCATGATCTTGTCCGGCGAGTTCCAGTCATTTTCGACCTGGATGAAATACTGCCTTGCCTGCTTGCCTCTTTCATTTCGCTGGATCATACAGAGTTCCTTGGCCATCTCGATGGTCAGCTGCGCATCCTGTGCAGGACGGCCTCCGGTACTTTCCGACAAAAATGTCGAAAAGTCTTCTCCATCTCTAAATCCGTATTCGCACATCCTCGGAAACCATTTGTCAAATGGTGTTCCAACTTCCAGAAAGTCGTGCAGATCTCTTGCAGAGACTGTCGGTCTCTCGGTGTTATAGCTGACTTTTAAAAGTTCGTTTTCTTGCATTTTTAAAACCTTTCTGCTACAATGTAGCTGTACTATTTTGATAGGGCTTCGGCCCCAAGCTCATGCTCGCAGCGCCAACTGCGGGCTTTTTTGGTTTCAGACTTCCGCAGTATCTTTTTAAGATACCTAACCGGCAAAAAAAATATTGGAGAGTTCCGATTTTGATAAGCTGTAGCGGTTTTTAATAAAGTCAATTTCACTCTGTGTAAATTCCGCATTATTGCAGTTTATCTTTGCATTCAGCCTGGAAAGGCTTATGTCCATTGCTTTTGCAAGATTTTCTTGCTTACCGTCATACTTAATGATGTAAGACTGCAGCAACTGTTTGTTCATTCTCCTGTTCACCTCCTCGATTCGTGTGTGTCTTTTTAAGATACTTTAACTATAAACCAACATTCGTATCCTGTCAAGATATTTTTTCTTGCAATTCGGGAATAAAATGGTATAATTAAGATACTGAGAAAGGAGAAATAAGTCATGAGTAATGATATAGGCGAAAGAATCAAGGAGCTGCGTATAGCCCGAGGTCTTACGCAGGAGGAACTTGGTGAAAAAGTGGGAGTCCAAAAGGCTGCCATTTATAAATATGAAAAAGGAATGATAGAGAATATCAAACGACCGATGCAGATCAAACTGGCTCAGGCTCTGGGAACTGATCCTGTCACATTGTTCTACGCAGACGAAAATGAAGATAACGATCCAGATATAAGGGAAATTGCAAGAGCAAGAAAGACAATGCCGACTTCTGACAAAAAGAGAATGATGGATCTCCTGAACGCCGCGTTCCCTGACTATTTCGGAGAAGATTACATCGACAATGACAAAGATGAATAATAAACTGATTAAATCAAAAGTACTGGAAGCCTTAAATCACACTAATGAATTAAGGTTTCCGGTAAATATAAAATGCATTGTAAAAAGTTATGAAAACATAAGGTTGATACCTTACAGCACTGAGATGGAAAAGAGAAGTCTTACGTATCAGGAAATGCTGAAATTTGCAGGCAGCAAAGACGCTGTCACTTTCTACTATGCCGGTCCTGATGTGTATGTGATTTTTTATAACGATTGCGATGAAAGGATCATGACCAGTTTGAGATACAGGTGGAATATAGCGCATGAATTAGGTCATATTCTGCTGAATCATCTGCGTGACTATAAGCAGAGCTGTATATGGAGAAGCTCGCTGTCGGACACAACATATAAGACACTAGAGGATGAAGCAGATAAATTTGCGGCGTATATGCTGGTACCTCATTCCGTTTTGTACCACCTTAATGTCCGTACCTATTATGATATTGAAAACTACTGCTGCGTATCCAGTCTCGCAGCTAAGAATCGGATTCAGGATTACAGGAAGTGGCTTCACGACGGATTCTTTTCCGACGGTTATGATTTTAAAGTAGAAGATCTTTTTTACAACAGTGTCTGTGAAATGTTTGGAGATATTGAGGGATTCATCCCTGCGAAGCTATACAGGAAAGCACGATGCAGAAGCTGCGGGTTCAAATTTCACACCAGAAGAACTTTGAGCTCGATGTTCTGTCCGTCATGCGGTGAAAAAACAGTGATATCAACTAAGGAGGATATTGACGTGAAATATAAAGGGATTGAATTAAAAGTGAACCAGAAGGTTAAGGAATGTCCGAGATGCAAAAATGATGAATTTGATGATCTGGACAATTTCTGCAGAATATGCGGAGAACCGCTGATCAACAGCTGCAATAATGCCAACTGTGAAAACTACAGTCTTCCGCAGCCAGGAAATGCAAGATACTGTCCAGTCTGCGGACAGGAAACATCTTTTAAGACAAAAGGATTTCTCTTGGACTGGGATGATCCGTCCGAATACGATTCTAAAACTTCAAGGGAAATAGACGTATTTGATTTAATTGACAATGAATTCAAAACCACGCCGAGTTTTGACGAAACCGACGCACCGTTTTAATTGATAAGTTAAGGAGGAACAAAAATGGGATTTAAAGACAAGCTGATCGATGCCACCAAGGCAGTCGGAGACAAGGCACAGAATGTCATCGAAGAGAAAAGGGACGAGCGCAGCATGGTAGCTGCCAACAAAGAAGAGGATAAGGCCATCCAGGCTAAATACCTTGACGATTTTAAGCCTACTAAAGTGATGGGCGATCTTGAGATCGATATGGATCACCGCCTCTTCAAGGTAAGACACGCAAGTGCCGGCCTTAAGAAAAAGGACGGCCTGATGAAAACTTCAGGCAAGGCTGTTGCGGCTCTCTGCACCTACGGAGCATCTGTTGTGATAGAAAAGACAATGCTGCAGCCGTCGGATCGCGTTTTTACTTTTGACGAGCTGTACGATTATGAATTAATGGAGGACGACTCCCAGGTCACCAAAGGCGGACTTGGCATGGCGGTTGCCGGCGGTGTGCTGTTTGGTGGTGCCGGTGCAATAGCCGGAGGTCTGACCGGCAAAAAGAAAGCCAAAAAAGAAGTCGAGAGCCTGGTCCTGAAAATCAATCTTAACGACATCGAATTCCCGTGCGTGATGATCCCGTACATCACCAAGAGCACCAAAACCAAAAGCAACGCCTATATAGATGCGTTTAACACTGCACAGGAGACAATCTCATGTCTGGACATCGTCCTGAGGATGGAAGAGGCTGCCAAGGCCAACGCTGCATCATCGCCGGCGCCGGCAGCTGATCCAGCTGAGCAGATCATGAAGCTGAAGGAGCTGCTGGATATGGGAGCGCTGACGCAGGAAGAATTTGACCTGAAGAAAAAGGAAATCCTGGGTCTGTAAGGAAGTGATCACATGGCACGAAAAGGAACAAAGCAGGTCCGCTACTATGACAGCGACGGGCAGGTGCATTGGGCGAGCGGGAAAACCAGCTCGCAGGCTGCCAAAAACGCGGCAAATAAGCAAAGAGACATCCACGAGGGAAAAGTCGCTCTCAACGGCAAAATGACGGTCAGGGCATGGTCTGAAGAATTCTTTAAAACATACAAGGGCGGTCTAGAGCCGTCGACCAAGCGCGGGTACCAGAATAAGATCGATCACTGGATACTGTCCAGCATCGGCGACGAACGCCTGGAAGACGTGAAGCCTATAGAGTGCCAGGCGATCCTCAACGGCATGGCCGGCATGGCTACTGACACGATCAGGAAGGTCAAGCAGCTGATGACGCTGATGTTTACTACTGCAGTCGACAATGAGCTCATCTACAAGAACCCGGCCACGAGGCTGACCATGCCTAAGGGCACAGTCTCAACCAACAGGACGGTCACGGACGCAGAGCGCAGACTGATCATCGACATCGCGTCGCAGGATCCGCGCTACATCTATTTCCTGGTCATCCTGTACTGCGGATGCAGGCCTAAGGAGTCAGCCGGCATACAGATGATGGACTTCCAGCGGATCAAAGACACCAACATGCTGCACATCAGAGGCACCAAAACCAAAAACGCCGACAGGTACGTCCCGGTACCAGACGCATTGCAGGACATGCTGCCGGAAAAGGATCCTTTCGAATATCTGGTACCCAACCAATACGGAACAATGATGACTGAAGGACAGAGAAACATCCTATGGAACGAGTTCAAGTCGAAGCTGAAGGAACGCGCTGCCATCGCAGTGGACCTGAGACCTTACTGCCTGCGCCACACCTACTGCACCGATCTGCAGAAGAAGGGCGTAGACATCAGGACAGCACAGTATCTGATGGGCCATGCTGACATACAGATGACGGCCAACATTTACACGCACACCGATATCGATACCGTGATCAGGGCCTCTGAGCAGATGAAGAAATCAGAGTCCAAAAAATCGGTCAAGCACGGCTGATCATGTACCACAGTATGTACCACACCAAAAGGGATTTGAAGGGCATGAAATAACCATTTAATGTAAAACAATAGAAACTTAAAAACCGCACCAAACGCAGTAATTGCAACGCTTGACGCGGTTTTTTATTTGGAGCGGGCGAAGGGAATCGAACCCTCAACTTAGCCTTGGGAAGGCCACATTTTACCACTAAACTACGCCCGCGTATGAAGGCGGCTCTTGATGGAACCGCCGTATTTTACTATTTTACTGCATTGCTGCGAGGACCTTTGCCGGTACCTCTCTGCATTTTTCTTCTGATATCGATGCTACCGATACACGAAGACCTTTTGCTAACGGAACAAGGAAGATGCCTTCCTTTTCCAGTTTGGCACTTATGGCATCTGGATCGTCACATGGTATCGATACGAAGAAGCCTGAATCGAAAGGCAGGATCGGAAGTCCAACCCTTGCTGCTTCCTCTTCGAAAGCCTTGCCGCGTCTTAAGAGCATGTCACGGATCTCTTTGCGTTCCTCGTTGACCTTCTGAAGAAGATCAGGATCTGCAAAGATGTTGGCAATAATGCTCTGTCCAGCCCTTGCGCAATTCGACCAGGTACCTCTTGATGAAAACTCGCACACACGCCTGAACTCTTCTGCGATCTCAGCAGTAGGCGCCATGCAGATAGTTGCTCCGCAACGCATTCCATAAATGGTAAACGTCTTGGACATGCTGTAGGCAATGATTGGAAGAACATTTGCTGGAAGAGTTTCAAGTATCGGGAAGAATTCCCTGTACTTATCTTCGTCTCCGGCATAGTCTATATAAGCCGCATCGACTAGAAGCGCAATGCGTTTTTCTGCTGACACGTTAGTCAGACAGTCAACGACATTCTGCCAGTCTTCATTGGTAAGCGCATAGCCTGTTGGATTATGAGCCGGCGTATTGATGATGATCACCAGTCTGTCCTGACCGGCAAGTATCTCATCAACTTTGGTGCTGAATGAAGCAATATTAAATTTCCTGTCTTCTGTAAACAGTTCGTAAGTATCAAGTGATCTGCCGATTTCCGTAGCAATGGTCTTGTAAGGTGACCAGAACCAGTCTGCCGTCAGAACCTTGTCGCCTGGGCAGGTGTAATTGGAAATCACATTTCTGATTGATCCTGTTCCGCCTGGTGTGGCAACCGCCTCAACGTAGCATCCAGGCTTATAATTTCTGAATGCAGCACTGATTGCCGCTTTCTTGAAATCAGGCGTACCGCCAATAGGCGCATATGCCGCATATTCATCAGGCTCAAGTCCCATATACGTATCGTCCACAGATGAAAGCACGATAAGATCACCATCGTCATTAAGCAATGCTCCGATCGTTGCATTGATAACATTCTCCGCCCCGACTTCAGATATCATTTTCTTCGCCCTGTTGCTGATGCCAAAAATCTTGTCTTCTTTTGGAATGGTTCTACCATTCTGAGCTGCCATAATGAATTCAGCCATAACTGTCACCTCCTGAACAATACCTCATCAGCCAAACCGGCCGATGCCTGTTTTATATTATAATATCTTATCTCATGATTTACAAGGGAGTATCTTCACATAATTAATATTCTTGCCAAGGCACGTTGCAAATTTATACTCATATTCCGTTTGTATATTTGCATCGGCAAACTCCGATTTATGCAGGTCTCGCGTCATTTCGGCAATCGTGAGTCCAGCCTCTTCGATCTGCTCAAGAGTGAACTCAAAAAGTCCTTCGTTGTCAGTTTTGAAACGTATCGAACCGTCTGCAGAAATGATATCGCAGTATGACTGCAGCCGTTCATAGTATGTCAGCCTGCGTTTTGCGTGGCGGTCCTTCGGCCACGGATCGCTGAAGTTTAGGAATACTCCCGCCAGCTCTCCCTCCGCAAACCACTCTCTGACGTCGTTAACATACTGAACAACAAAACGCGTATTGCCCAGCTTTCCAGCTTCGGTTTTCTCCAGGGCCCGCAGCACAACGCTGTCCTGTCCTTCGATGCCAATATAATTGCTGTCCGGGTCTGAGGTAGCGCAGCCGGTTATGAACCTGCCTTTTCCGCAGCCTATCTCCAAATATATCGGCTTATCGTTGCCGAAAGCCTCACTCCAGCGGCCCTTCAGGCTCGCCGGATCATCTATGATATATGCTGACAAAGCTGCCAGCTTCTCATCAAGGTTCTTGATTTTTCTCTGTCTCATAAAAAGATTCTCTCCAGTATAACAAGTGCCAGAAAAGCATGCATCAGAATGATGCACAGCACATCAGGCTTCTTAAGTTTCATTTCGTGCATTCTGGTCCTGCCCGTGCCGCCGCGATAACATCTGGCTTCCATTGCCATGGCGAGGTCCTGCGCTATGCGGAAAGCGCTGACAAACAGCGGAACAAGGATTGGGATAAGAGACTTTGCTCTGTTAAGTATGTTACCGCTTTCAAAATCTGCGCCTCTGGCCTGCTGTGCCTTCATGATCTTGTCCGTTTCCTCCAGAAGCGTCGGTATGAACCTCAGGGCAATAGACATCATCATTGCTATCTCATGAGTAGGTACGCCCATCATGCCCAGCGGTTTCAGCAGTTTTTCAATACCGTCAGTCAGACTGATCGGCTTTGTCGTCAGCGTCAAAAGCGACGAACCGATTATCAGCAGTATAAGCCTGATGCTCATGAACACGGCAGTGTATACACCTTCAGATGTTATCTTCAGAAAACCCCACTGCCAGATGATAGTCCCGTCCATCATGAAAATGTTCAGGCAGAAGGTAAATATCAGTATGATCAATATTGGCTTTAGCCCCTTCATAATGAACTTGAATGGTACTTTGGAAACGATCACGCAGGCAGCCAATACCACTGCGCATACGCCGAAACCCATAAAACTCTTTACTATGAACAGCTCGACGATATATAAAACCGTCGCCATTATTTTTGTGCGCGGATCCAGATCGTGGATCACTGACTTGCCCGGATAGTATTGTCCAAGCGTAATATCTCTTATCATCTGTTCATTTTCCCCATGAAGTACCTGTACAGTTCCTCTTCGGCTTCTTTGATGCTGAGAACGTCGTCCCTCACATCGCCGCCGTTTGCCTTTATTCTATGCATAAGATCCGTCACCGGCGGGACATTGAGTCCAATCGATGACAGCCTCTCCTGCTGCGAGAACACTTCCTTCGGCGTGCCCGACATGATCATTTTTCCCTGATCCATGACCATGACCTTGTCCGAAAGGTTCGCCACGTCGGCCATGTTATGTGACACAAAAATTATAATGTTGTCCTCCGCCTCGTGAACATCGCGGATCATTGTCAGAATATCTTTATGCGCGCCAGGATCGAGACCTGCCGTAGGTTCGTCCAGTATCAGCACTTGCGGTTTCATAGCAATAACGCCAGCGATGGCGACGCGCCGTTTCTGTCCTCCGGAAAGATCAAAAGGCGAACGGTCTTTGATCTCGTCGTAGTTCAGACCCACCAGCCTGATGGCCTCCTCGACTCTGTCTTCTATTTCCTCATCTGACAGCCCAAGGTTCTTTGGCCCGAAAGCAACATCGAGCGCCACGGTCTCCTCAAAAAGCTGATACTCCGGATACTGAAACACCAGCCCAACCTTACGCCTGATGTCCCTCATAGAGACTCCCGGCTTGGTAATGTCATCGCTGCCGATCACTATGCTTCCGGTGTCCGCCTTCAACAGTCCGTTAAGGTGCTGCAGCAAAGTCGACTTTCCAGATCCGGTGTGACCGATAATGCCGACAATCTCTCCATCGTAAATATCAAAATTTACGTTGTCCAGCGCCTTTTGCTTGTCTGGCGTTCCGTTATCATATATATGCGATAAATTTCTTACTTGTATTGACATGCGTATTCAACCATTTCCTCAATCGTAATTACATCATCAGGAATCTTGATGCCTCTTTTTCTCAGTCTGACGCCAAGTTCGACCGCCAGCGGAACGTCAAGGTTTACCGATTTTATCAGCTCGCCTTTTGAAAAGACTTCTTTCGGCGTGCCGTCGAGGAGTATCTCTCCGTCGTTCATGATCACCACGCGATCCGCCTGAACGGCTTCGTCCATGAAGTGAGTGATCAAAATCACCGTAATGCCTTCGGCGTGCAGCCTTTTGATGATGCTCATTATGTCATCGCGGCCCTTTGGGTCAAGCATTGCCGTAGGTTCATCAAAGATTATGCATTCCGGTCTCATGGCAACGACTCCGGCGATGGCAATTCTCTGCTTCTGTCCGCCTGACAAAAGATGGGCTGCTTTCTTTCTGTACTCTCCCATCCTTACTGACTCTAATGCCTTGTCTACTCTCGCCCTGATTTCAGTCGGCTCAATTCCCAGATTCTCTGGGCCGAACGCGATATCGTCTTCAACTATGGATGAAACCAGCTGATTGTCCGGGTTCTGAAAAACCATGCCCGCCGTCTGCCTAACATCCCAGATATGATCGTCGTCTTTGGTATCCCAGTTCTTCACATATATAGTGCCGCTTGTCGGTACCAGAAGTCCGTTGAGATTTTTGGCAAGGGTCGACTTGCCGGATCCATTTCTGCCAATTATGGCTGTGAAACTTCCCTTCTCGATATCAAGGCTGATGTTGTTTATCGCTTTGACCGCTTCGCCCTCGTCTTCTCTGGCATATTCAAATATTAAATTCTCTATCCGGATAATGTTTTCCATCGTTCCTCCACTGTTTATGCCCATGTAACTATTTATTATACAATATTATCTTTACTGAGGCAATGTACAATTTCCCCATATACAAGCAGCAAACTGTGAAGGCTGAAGCGTTACGCACGAAAAAAGCAGGACCGCTGATGCAGTCCTGCCTTAATAGCTGCTATTATTATAATGCGCAGGGAAATTCGTTTGTAGCTAGGCATCGCGAGCAACAACGCTACGGACGAATTTAACAAGCATTATTCGATGATCTCAGTTACAACGCCAGAACCTACAGTCCTGCCGCCTTCTCTGATGGCGAATCTCAGTCCTTCTTCGATAGCGAT
>Ga0183096_1000585_pt1 | contig 45121 bp, 40 predicted proteins | sample Biomet5_FD_127791 | JGI IMG/M metagenome (GOLD analysis project Ga0183096, IMG submission 127791) | Microbial communities from bioreactor (seeded with sewage sludge) at LBNL, California, USA - Biofuel metagenome 5 (version 2) (version 3) | ecosystem: Engineered > Bioreactor > Anaerobic >... | reverse complement strand
GTCAAGGACCAGCTCAGCGCACTCGCGTTTAAACTCTGGGGTAAATCGGCGTGAATTCATTTTTTGCACCTCATCAGTTATTTAATTTATAACCTCTGAACGTGTCTAAAACTATTAAACCACTTCAATAGGATCACCCCGCCCCTCTCCCATGTACGGTCCGGGGACATGGGATCACCCTTCGTGCAACCCGCACTCGCGCTTCAGCCCAAAGAATCGCGTCTCTTCTTCCGCCATTCCCGGCTCCCATTTACGCGTGGTGTGGGTATCGCCGACTGACAGATAGCCCTGATCCCACAGCGGATGGTACTTCAGCCCGTGTTTTTGCAGGTACTGGTAAACCGTACGGTTATCCCAGTCAATAATCGGCAGCACTTTGAACACACCGCGCTGAACAGCCAGCACCGGCAATGTCGCCCGGCTACCGGACTGCTCGCGGCGCAGGCCCGCAAACCAGGTCTGCGCGTTGAGCTCTTTCAGCGCACGGTTCATCGGCTCGACTTTGTTGATCTCATTGTATTTCTCAATGCCCTCAACACCCTGCTCCCACAGCTTGCCGTAACGCGCCTCCTGCCAGGCCGCGCTCTGCTCTGCACGGTAGACTTTCAGGTTCAGTTTGAGCGTGTCCGTCAGCTCATCAATAAACTGGTAGGTTTCCGGGAACAGGTAGCCGGTATCGGTGAGGATCACCGGAATGTCCGGTCGAATTTGATTCACCAGATGCAGGCTGACCGCCGCCTGGATACCAAAACTCGACGAGAGAACATAGTCACCCGGCAGGTTTTCCAGCGCCCACGCCACTCGCCCTTCGGCGTCCAGTTTTTCCAGCTCTGCGTTGGTTTCCGCCAGTGCCAGAATACGTTCAACTTTTGGCAGTTCGTTAAGGGCGTTTAGATCGAGTACGGACATAATTACCTCTCGTGGTTACTCCCAGAAATCCCGTGCGGGATCGAGCACCGGGCGAATGATGCCCGCACGCACCGTAAAGTCACCGAAGCCTTCACCCGCTTCGCGCTCTTTCGCCCAGCGCCCGACAAGCTCGTCAATGGAATCGAGAATTTCCGGTTCCGTAATATTTTCGCGATACATACGCGGAATGCGTGTACCCATCCGGTTGCCGCCGAGATGCACGTTGTAGCGGCCCGGTGCTTTACCGACCAGCCCAAGTTCGGCCAGCATCGCGCGGCCACAACCGTTCGGACAACCGGTCACACGCATCACAATGTGCTCTTCAGGAATACCGTGCTTTTCCAGAATCGCTTCCACTTTATCGGTGAACGACGGCAGGAAGCGTTCGGCTTCCGCCATCGCCAGCGGACAGGTCGGGAATGACACGCAGGCCATCGAGTTTTCACGCTGCGGTTTGACCGCATTCATCAACCCGTGATCGCGTGCCAGCTTCTCGATCTTCGCCTTCTGGCTATCCGGCACACCGGCAATGATCAGGTTCTGGTTGGCGGTAATGCGGAACTCACCTTTGTGGATCTTAGCAATTTCCAGCAGACCGGTTTTCAGCGGACGACCTGGATAATCCAGAATACGACCGTTTTCGATAAACAGCGTCAGGTGCCATTTATTGTCGATACCTTTTACCCAGCCGATGCGATCGCCACGACCGGTGAATTCGTACGGACGGATCGGCTCAAACTTAATACCCGCGCGACGCTCTACTTCCTCTTTGAACGTCTCGACGCCTACGCGCTCCAGGGTGTATTTGGTTTTCGCGTTTTTACGATCGGTACGGTTACCCCAGTCACGCTGAGTGGTGACTACCGCTTCCGCCACGGCCAGCGTGTGCTCCAGCGGCAGGAAGCCGAACTCGCTCGCGGTGCGGGCATAGGTCTTCTTGTTACCGTGTTCAATGGACAAACCGCCGCCCACCAGCAGATTAAAGCCCACCAGCTTGCCGTTTTCGGCAATCGCCACAAAGTTCATGTCGTTGGCGTGCAGATCGATATCGTTCTGCGGCGGGATCACCACCGTGGTTTTGAACTTACGCGGCAGGTAGGTCTGGCCGAGGATCGGTTCTTCGTCGGTGGTGGCGACTTTTTCCTGATCGAGCCAGATCTCCGCATAAGCGCGGGTACGTGGCAACAGATGCTCAGAAATTTTCTTCGCCCACTCATACGCTTCTGCATGCAGTTCGGACTCAAACGGGTTCGAGGTGCACAGCACGTTACGGTTCATATCGTTGGCGGTCGCCAGCGCGTCCAGGCCAACAGAGTGCAGCATCTGGTGTACCGGCTTCACGTTCTTCTTCAGAATACCGTGGAACTGGAAGGTCTGACGGTTGGTCAGACGAATGCTGCCGTAAATAGTATTGTCATGGGCAAATTTGTCGATCGCCTGCCACTGTTTGGTGGTGATAACCCCACCCGGCAGACGACAGCGCAGCAGCATCGCATGACGCGGCTCCAGCTTTTGTTCAGCACGCTCGGCGCGGATGTCACGGTCGTCCTGCTGGTACATACCGTGGAAACGGATCAACAGGAAGTTATCGCCTTTGAAACCGCCGGTCAGACCGTCATTTAAATCTTCGGCAATGGTGCCGCGCAGGTAGTTACTCTCAACCTTCATGCGCTCGGCATCAGACAGTTTGCCTTCGACCACCAGTGGGCCAGGATGTTTTTCACTCATTAGTAGACATCTCGCTGATAACGGCGCTCAACGCGCAGCTCACTTAAAAATTCATCCGCCGTTTCGGCATCCATACCGCCGAATTCGGCAATCACGTCCAGTAACGTCTGCTCAACGTCTTTCGCCATGCGATTGGCGTCGCCGCAGACATAAATATGGGCACCGTCATTGATCCAGCGCCACAGCTCTGCACCCTGTTCGCGCAGTTTGTCTTGTACGTAGACTTTTTCTTTTTGGTCGCGAGACCAGGCCAGATCGATGCGCGAAAGTACGCCTTCTTTGACGTAGCGCTGCCATTCAACCTGGTAGAGGAAATCGTCGGTAAAGTGCGGGTTGCCGAAGAACAGCCAGTTTTTGCCCGGCGCTTCATTTGCTGCGCGCTGCTGCATAAATGAACGGAACGGTGCAATACCGGTGCCCGGGCCAATCATAATGACCGGCGTCTCCGGGTTTGCTGGCAGACGGAAGTTATCGTTGTGCTCGATAAAGATCCGGACTTCGCCCTCTTCTTCTACACGGTCAGCCAGGAAGCCTGATGCTCCCCCCGTACGCGCACGGCCTTCGATGTCATAACGCACCACGCCCACGGTGACATGCACTTCGCTCTCCACTTCAGCCTGCGAAGAGGCGATGGAGTACAGGCGCGGCGTCAGTGGACGCAGCAGGCTAATCAGCACATCGGCATCCAGTTGAGCAGGAGAGAAACGCACCATATCGACAATCGGGGTAGTTGCCGCGTAATGCTGCAATTTCGCCTTGTCGCCAACCAGCGGCAGCAGTGATTCGCTGCGCGTTAAGGTGGCATAGTTCTCAACGATATTGATGGTGTTTACCGTCAGCTCGAAATGCCACTGCAGCGCTTCGCTGAGCGGCAGTGTTTTACCTTCCACGGTGACAGGTTCGTTACCTTTCAACCACAGCAATTCAACCAGCTCTTTCACCAGCGCAGGATCATTCTGATACCAGATCCCCAGCGCATCACCGGGTTGATAACGCAGACCCGAGTCACCAAGATCGATTTCGATATGACGCACATCTTTTTCAGAGTCACGGCCAGTAATTTTCTGGTTAACGGAAAGCGTCGCCGTCAGCGGCGTCTCTTTGGTGTATGGCGTGGAGTGAATATCATTGACGGCCCCCGTCGCCGTGAGTGCTGCCTGCGCCGATGTCTCTTTCGGAACACGGGCTTTCAGCACCTCAACAATACGCGAGCGCCATTCAGCTGCCGCAGTCTGGTATTCCACATCGGCGTCGACTCTGTCCAGCAGGCGCTCTGCGCCCAGTTCCGCCAGTTTGCTGTCAAAATCTTTACCTGACTGGCAGAAGAATTCATAGGAGGTATCGCCCAGGCCGAACACGGCAAAGGCAGTGCCCGCCAGTTTTGGCGCTTTTTTCGAGAACAGGAACTTATGCAATGCCACCGCTTCTTCAGCAGGCTCACCCTCACCCTGCGTTGAAGCCACAACCACCAGCAGTTTTTCTGACGCGATTTGTTTGAATTTATAATCCCCGGCGTTCACCAGGTTCACGTGCAGTTTGGCTGCGAGCAGATCATCACGTAGCGCTTCGGCAACACGGCGGGCATTGCCCGTCTGCGAGGCGGAGATAAGCGTAATGGCCGGGGTCTCAACGGCAGTCGCAGGAGCAGCAACAACGGCTCCTGCCTGTTGGTTAAGCATTCCCCAGAAATAGCCGGACACCCAGGCAAGCTGAGTGGGTGAAAAATCAGTGGTGGCAGCCTGAAGGCGCGCCAGTTGCTCCGGGTTCAGGGGAAGCAAGTTTGAAGGTGGGGCCTGTGTTGTCATGCGTCGTTATGTTCCAGTAGCAAAGCGGAATTTATGCAAAAAGACCAAACTAGGGATAAGGTTAACGGCGGGGATAATAACAATTAAAGAAGGGATGGAAATAATAAATAACCAAATGGACTAACCTGTTTTAGTTATCGTTCTTAACGATAAAACCGATTATTTAACAGATTGAAATTAAAAGATAAAAAACAGGAAAAGTGTCTGACAGGCAGGGTTCACACCTTAAAGCCGTTTTAGTTAATGATAAAAATTGTGCTTTCCGGTACTATGCGGCGGTTTTTTCCGCATTACTGAGAGCGATGATGTCCACCACACTGTTTAAAGATTTCACCTTCGAAGCCGCCCACCGCCTTCCGCATGTCCCTGAAGGGCATAAATGTGGCCGCCTGCACGGGCACTCGTTTATGGTGCGTCTTGAGATCACCGGTGAAGTCGATCCGCATACGGGTTGGATCATGGACTTTGCCGAACTGAAGGCCGCCTTCAAACCAACCTACGATCGTCTGGATCACTACTATCTGAATGACATCCCGGGCCTTGAAAACCCGACCAGCGAAGTGCTGGCAAAATGGGTCTGGGATCAGATGAAACCGCTGGTACCACTGCTGAGCGCGGTGATGATCAAAGAAACCTGTACGGCAGGCTGCGTATATCGCGGAGAGTAAAAAAAGCCCGGTCAGACCTAATGCCGATCCGGTGGGCGGTGTAAAAAGGGTTCATGTTCATCATGGACCCTTTTTAAATGGAACTTTCACAAGCTCCCGGCATTATCAATGTCACCTCCCCTGAGCACGCCCGTAGCCTTTCTGACCTCATTCCCCCTGAATTCATTCAGAAGGCGCTAACGCTGACGGATACTGTCACGCTTCGCAAACGCAAACTTCCTCTTGAATCCATGATCTGGCTTGTCGTTGGCATGTCCATTTTCTGCAATCGCCCCATGACTGAGATTGTGAATCTGATGGATATCACTGACAGGACCGGTGAGCCTTTTACCGCCCGCAGCTCAGTCATTCAGCTCCGGAAAACAGCGAAGCCTTCAGCAGACCTGCCGGACGGAATGGTATCGGTGGCTATCCGCATCCGGATGGTCTGCCTGATGGAGCTGAGCAGCCATCTGATCAATGCCAGCGTCTTTGACAGCGAGAACGTCAGCGAAATGCGACTGGCAGCGCAGCTGGCAGAGAGAACACCGGATGAGAGTATCACTTTGTTCGATAAAGGATTTTACTCACCGGGACTGCTTCATCACTGGCAAACGTGCGGAGAAAAACGGCACTGGCTGCTACCGCTGAAAAAACACACCCAATATGAAGTCGTGCATAAACTGGAGCGCGGCGATGAGTTTGTTGAACTGACAACCAGCCCACAGGCCCGAAAACAGTGGCCTGCACTCCCCGAGCGGTTCACAGCCAGACTGCTGACCCGAACGATTAATGGTAAAGAAAGGCGGGTCCTGACATCCCTGACATCTCTGACATCCCTGACAGACCAGAATCGTTATCCTGGCAATGATATCAGCGTGTTATATCGTCACAGATGGGAAATTGAACTGGGTTATCGGGAAGCGAAGCAAGGGATGCTGGACAATCGCTGGACGTTACGCAGCAAACTGCCAGAACGGGTGCGACAGGAGTTATGGGGTGTGCTGCTGACTTACAACCTGGTGAGATACCAGATGGTAAGGATGGCGTTCGAACGGAAAGGAGATTATCTGCCTTATCAACTGAGCTTTAGCGGCTCAATAAGTGAAATCACCCGGCTGCTGATAACGTTGCCATGGGCTTCACCGGGTAAGATGCCGGGCGAGTTAAGAACGTTGTATGAGAAAGCAAAATGGCTGGTATTACCCGGAAGAAGAGAGCGAAGTTACCCTAGGGAGTTAAGAGAAAAATCCCAGAAATACCCGACGAGAAAAACTGCTGGTCATCTTAAGTGACCAGCATTACGGTCAGACCGGGCTTTTTTATGCAATGTTCAAATACTTGTGCGTCTGCATCGACAACCGCCAGTTGCGGGCGATACATGTTTCAATGCACAGACGCGTGGCATCGTCTTTCTGACTGATCGGCTGCAGGGCAATGACCCGCTGCTTTTCATCGATGAGCGTTGCCAGCAGTTCATCCAGCGCTTCAATATCACGCACGCGACCAACCGGATGTTTGATCTCATCGGCACGTTCCAGCGCCTGAGACAGCACCTCATATCCACCGCGCATACTTACTTTTGGCGATACCGTCACCCAGGTGGCATGTGAGCAGCGCACTTCATGGGTACCGCTGGTTTCAATCTGGCAGCTATAGCCGTTCTTTTCGAGCAACTCAGTCAGCGGCGTCAGGTCGTGGATGCAGGGTTCACCGCCGGTGATCACCACATGGCGGGCCGTCCAGCCCTGGCGACCAATGATAGCCAGCAGATCTTCCGAACTTCCCGCGCCCCACTTATCGCTCTCTTTGGTTTTGGCCAGAATGCTAAACAGCGACACTTCCCGATCTGCGAGTTTATCCCACGTATGTTTGGTATCACACCAGGCACAGCCAACCGGGCATCCCTGCAAGCGGATAAAGATAGCGGGAACGCCGGTAAAGTAACCCTCGCCTTGCAGGGTCTGGAACATCTCGTTAATCGGGTACTGCATAGTCATCTCAGTTAAGGGGATAAACGATAAGTATCGCAGATCCCCGCCTGAGGATCATGCTCCATCGGTGCTTTGAGGAAAAATTGATGTGAAAAAGCGGTAAACCGATTATTTCATTTTTGTCTGCTATTTTTATTTTCCGGTTTAACTGTGCCGCCTGAGGCTCTTTTATTTATTCATCACATGAATTCATAATGTAACAAATTATTTTAGTTTTTACAGTTAGACGTAACTAACCCCATAATATAAAAATCTTTTAAAACAGTTAATTAGTTATTTAAAGTTTAAATAATGAATTTTTTACCCCCTGTTGTTGTCAAAAAAGCTACGGCCAATTTCATTACCTTAAAATAAGCTTAAGATGTCACTCGACAGGGCTTTTTTTTATTTAAATGCCGTTTACTTTTACCCGCCTACAATCCGCCTCATCTATCATAATGAGACGGTATCCATGAAGACGTTATTGATTACAGGCGTGACCGGATTTCTGGGCGGTGCAGCACTTGAAAAAATCCTTAATAGCAACGAACCCGTAAGGTTACTCCTGCTCGCGCGTGCCAGCGACCAACAAAAAGGGCTGGAGCGCGTGAAAGAGAACATGCGTAAATTCAACGTCCATGAGGATAAACTGGCCTCGCTGAAAGTGGAGGATATCCTCATCGGCGATCTCAGCCAGCCTGAGAGTTTCCTGGACGATCCTCGTCTGGAACAGGTGACGCATGTTCTTAACTGCGCAGCCGTTGCGTCATTTGGTAATAACCCGCTGATCTGGAAAGTTAACGTTGAGGGCACGCTGGCGTTGGCTCGCCGCATGGAGCAAGTGGCCACATTAGAGCGTTTCCTGCACGTGGGTACCGCCATGTCCTGTACGCCGGAGCAGGATTCACTGGTAGCCGAAAGCGCGGAATTCAGAGAGAGCGCCGAGCACCTGGTGGAATATACGTACTCGAAATCCACTATTGAGCAGATGATGCGTCAGCATTGCCCAAATCTGCCACTGCTTATTGCCCGTCCATCCATCGTCGTCGGCCATACCCGTCACGGCTGTGCGCCTTCAAGCAGCATTTTCTGGGTCTTCAGCATGGGACTGATGCTGCAAAAATTTATGTGTTCGATGGAAGACAAGATCGATGTTGTGCCGGTGGACTACTGCGCCGATGCACTGTTAATGCTCCTCTACAGCAATGCTCGTCCAGGGGAAGTTGTGCATATTTCTGCCGGGGAAGAGAACAGCGTTCGTTTTGCGGATATTGATAACGCAATGGCGCTGGCACTGGAGAAAGCGCCTGTCGGTGATAAGTACGCTCAGGTGAGCTACGAAACGCTGGTCAGAATGCGTCGCGAGCTGAAGGATATTTTTGGCCCGTGCAATGAGCGTCTGATGTTGAAAGCGATGCGTTTATACGGTGCCTTTGCCACGCTGAACGTGCGCTTCAGCAATGATAAGCTGCTGAGCATGGGGATGCCAAAACCCCCTCGCTTTACGGACTACATTGCCCGCTGCGTTCAGACCACCCGAGGGCTGACTATTCCGGAGCAAATGGAAGTCGATTTTAAATAGCCAAAAAAAATGCCAGTCATTCGACTGGCATTTTCATTTCAAGGGATTAAAGGCTATTACTGGCCTTTGATCTCTTTACGACCGTTGTATGGTGCTTTTTCGCCCAGAGCTTCTTCGATACGAATCAGCTGGTTGTATTTAGCAACACGGTCAGAACGGCTCATAGAACCTGTTTTGATCTGGCCTGCAGCGGTACCAACAGCCAGGTCAGCGATGGTAGCATCTTCAGTTTCGCCAGAACGGTGAGAGATAACTGCAGTGTAGCCAGCGTCTTTCGCCATTTTGATCGCAGCCAGAGTTTCGGTCAGAGAACCGATCTGGTTGAATTTGATCAGGATGGAGTTAACGATGCCTTTATCGATACCTTCTTTCAGGATCTTGGTGTTGGTTACGAACAGATCGTCACCAACCAGCTGGATTTTGTCGCCCAGTACTTTAGTCTGGTATGCGAAACCAGCCCAGTCAGACTCGTCCAGACCGTCTTCGATAGAAACGATTGGGTACTGTTTGGTCAGGTCTTCCAGGAAGTGAGTGAACTCTTCAGAGGTGAACGCTTTGTTGCCTTCGCCAGCCAGAACGTATTTACCGTCTTTGTAGAATTCAGATGCTGCACAGTCCATTGCCAGGGTGATGTCTTTGCCCAGCTCATAGCCAGCTGCTTTAACCGCTTCAGCGATTACAGCCAGTGCTTCGGCGTTAGAACCCAGGTTTGGCGCATAGCCACCTTCGTCACCAACAGCAGTGTTCATACCTTTAGCTTTCAGAACTTTAGCCAGGTTGTGGAACACTTCAGAACCCATACGTACCGCTTCTTTCAGGGATTTCGCGCCAACTGGCTGAATCATGAATTCCTGAATATCAACGTTGTTATCTGCGTGCTCACCACCGTTGATGATGTTCATCATTGGTACTGGCATGGAGTATTTGCCTGGGGTGCCGTTCAGTTCAGCGATGTGCTCGAACAGAGGCATACCTTTCGCAGCAGCTGCCGCTTTGGCGTTCGCCAGAGAAACGGCCAGGATGGCGTTCGCACCGAAGTTAGATTTGTTTTCAGTACCGTCCAGATCGATCATGATCTTGTCGATGCCAGCCTGGTCTTTGGCGTCTTTGCCAAGGATTGCCTGAGCAATAGGACCGTTTACAGCGCCAACAGCTTTCAGTACGCCTTTGCCCATGAAACGGGATTTGTCGCCATCGCGCAGTTCCAGCGCTTCGCGGGAACCAGTAGAAGCACCTGATGGAGCAGCTGCCATACCGACGAAACCACCTTCCAGGTGAACTTCAGCTTCAACGGTCGGGTTACCACGGGAGTCGATGATTTCACGACCGATGACTTTAACGATTTTGGACATTAGATTTTCCTCAGTACAAGTTAAACTAAAACTCCAGACAAACAACGCGTACCAAAGGTACGCGTTGCCGTTCTAACTTTTTTTACTTCGCCTGACGCTTCTGGTAATCGCTGGCGGCCTTCACAAAGCCTGCAAACAGCGGATGTCCATCACGCGGCGTAGAAGTAAATTCCGGGTGGAATTGGCAGGCAACGAACCACGGATGGTTAGGCACCTCAATGATCTCGACTAACTGATCATCCCCGGAACGGCCCGCAACACGCAGACCCGCAGCTTCAATTTGTTTCAACAACATGTTGTTGACTTCGTAGCGGTGACGATGGCGCTCAGTAATGGTTGGCTCGCCATACAGCTTGCGAACCACGCTATCGTCGGACAACTGGCAGGCCTGTGCGCCAAGACGCATTGTGCCACCCAGATCGCTCTTCTCTGTACGGACTTCAACGTTACCGTCTTCGTCACGCCATTCAGTGATAAGCGCCACGACAGGGTACTTACAGTCTGGCACAAATTCCGTAGAGTTCGCGTTTTCCATTCCTGCTACGTTGCGCGCAAATTCGATCAGCGCAACCTGCATACCCAGGCAGATGCCGAGGTATGGAATATTGTTTTCACGCGCATAGCGTGCAGTGGCGATCTTGCCTTCCACACCACGGTAGCCAAAGCCACCAGGGATCAGAATCGCATCCAGACCTTTCAGAATTTCTACGCCACGCGTTTCAACATCCTGCGAATCAATCAGCTTGATGTTAACGGAGACGCGGTTCTTCAGACCGCCGTGTTTCAGCGCTTCGATAACGGACTTATAGGCATCCGGCAGCTCAATGTACTTGCCGACCATACCGATAGTCACTTCACCTGCCGGATTAGCTTCTTCGTAAATAACCTGTTCCCATTCAGACAGGTTAGCTTCCGGACAGTTCAGGCTGAATCGTTTACAAATATAATCGTCCAGACCCTGTGATTTCAACAGGCCCGGGATTTTATAAATGGAATCGACATCTTTCATTGAAATAACGGCTTTTTCAGGCACGTTACAGAACAATGCAATTTTCGCACGTTCGTTCGCCGGAACAGCGCGATCGGAACGGCAAACCAGGATGTCAGGCTGAATACCGATGGAGAGCAGTTCTTTCACAGAGTGCTGAGTCGGCTTGGTTTTCACTTCACCAGCCGCCGCCAGGTAAGGCACCAGCGTCAGGTGCATGAACAGCGCATGTTCACGACCAATATCGACCGCCAGCTGGCGAATCGCTTCCAGGAACGGCAGGGATTCGATATCACCTACAGTACCGCCGATTTCAACCAGCACAACGTCATGGCCTTCGCCACCCGCAATAATGCGTTCTTTGATTGCGTTAGTGATGTGCGGGATAACCTGAACGGTAGCACCCAGATAGTCACCACGGCGCTCTTTACGCAGAACGTCGGAGTAGATACGGCCAGTCGTGAAGTTATTACGACGGGTCATTTTGGTACGGATGAAACGCTCGTAGTGGCCAAGATCCAGATCGGTTTCAGCGCCGTCTTCAGTAACGAACACTTCCCCGTGTTGGATTGGGCTCATGGTGCCAGGATCGACGTTGATGTACGGATCCAGTTTCATCATGGTCACATTGAGGCCACGGGCTTCAAGAATGGCTGCGAGGGAGGCTGCGGCAATGCCTTTACCCAGAGAGGATACGACCCCGCCGGTCACAAAAATATAGTTCGTTGTCATGCTGAACCTGAGAAGTTAGGGTGAAACGATGGAATAACCAGGACGGGAAAGTAGTATACCCGAACACGGCGAGCGCCACAAACTTTCATTCTCCGTCTCCTTTCCAGGCGATGACAAACATAAGGAGTGAGAAAATAGCCCGTTTTGGGTAAATGTTTTTGACGCAAATCAAGCGCTTGTCATTTAAAAAATCACACAAATTGCGCTTGATCGCAAAATTCCGTTAGAGATCAGATTCCTGGCGTTTTACTTCCTGCCAGACTTCTTCCATCTCTTCGAGGTCAATTCCGGTCATTTCCAGGCCGCGCGAAGCCACAATTCGCTCAACTTCGCGAAAACGACGTTCAAACTTAATGCTGGCTTTTTGCAGCGCGGTTTCCGCTTTTACTCCCAGATGGCGGGAAAGATTGACCGTGGCAAACAGCAGGTCACCCATCTCCTCTTCCAGCTTTGCTTCATCCACGACGGCCTGCTGCGCTTCGTGCATCACTTCGTCTATCTCTTCATGCACTTTTTCCAGTACCGGGCCAAGAGATGTCCAGTCAAACCCCACGGTGGAGCAGCGTTTCTGCATTTTTTGCGCACGCATCAGTGCAGGCAGGCTCAGCGGGATGTCGTCCAGCGCAGAGTGCTGGGATTTTTCAGCACGCTCGGCGCTTTTAATCTGCTCCCAGCGGGCCAGCACTTCGGCGCTGTTGTCTGCAGTAGCATCACCAAAGATATGCGGATGGCGGCGTTCCAGTTTGGAACTGATGGCCGCGCAGATGTCGTCAAAATCAAAACGTCCCTCTTCCTGTGCCATCTGCGCATAGAATACGACCTGGAAAAGCAGGTCACCCAGCTCGCCGCGCAGGTCGTCAAAATCCTCGCGTGAAATGGCGTCCAGCACTTCATAGGTCTCTTCGAGGGTGTATGGGGCGATGGTGGCAAAAGTCTGCTCTTTGTCCCACGGACAGCCGTTTTCCGGGTCGCGCAGGCGTTGCATGATGCCGAGCAGGCGGTCGATTTGAGTCATAATTCTGTCCTGATGAAAAAAAGAAATGCCGGGTGGCGGCTGCGCCTGACCCGGCCTGTCGAAGAGGGCGATTAACCGCCGTGCAGGCGACGTGCGTCAATCACATCCGGCACCTGGTTCAGTTTGCCAAGCACGCGGCCCAGCACCTGCAGGTTATAGATTTCGATGGTCATATCGATGGTGGCAAGCTGTTCGCGGGTATCGCTGCGGCTGGCAACGCCCAGCACGTTAACTTTCTCGTTGGCAAGAATGGTCGTGATATCGCGCAGCAAGCCGCTACGGTCGTTAGCGGTAACGCGCACCACCAGCGAGTAACCGGAGGAGTAGCTTTCTCCCCAGACCGCTTCCACGATACGCTCCGGCGCATGCGACTGCAGCTCAGCAAGCTGATCACAGTCAGAACGGTGAATTGAGATCCCACGCCCCTGCGTGATAAAGCCGACGATATCGTCTCCCGGAATCGGCTGGCAGCAGCGGGCAATGTGGTGCATCAGATTGCCCACGCCTTCCACAACCACGCGACCGTTGTCTTTGCTGCGCTGCTGCGGTGCATAGTTTTTTTGCTGAAGCTGTTTCAGCGCGGCCGCATCCTGTTCTGCCGCACTTGGCTTGTTAAACTGCGCCTGCAGGAAATTCACCATCTGATTCAGACGGATATCACCGCCACCAATGGCCGCTAACAGCTCATCAAGCTCATTGAAGTTGTAACGCGGCAGCAGATGTTTTTCGGCTTCTTTGAGGCTAATCCCGATATGTTCCAGCTCGTCGTCCAGGATCTGGCGACCGGCAAGGATATTCTTGTCACGATCCTGCTTGCGGAACCAGGCATGAATTTTGGAGCGCCCGCGGCTGGTGGTGACATAACCCAGGTTCGGGTTCAGCCAGTCCCGGCTTGGGTTTGGCTGTTTCTGGGTGATGATTTCAATCTGGTCGCCCATCTGCAGCTGATAGGTGAACGGCACAATTCGCCCGCCAATCTTCGCGCCAATGCAGCGGTGCCCCACATCACTGTGAATGTGGTAGGCAAAGTCGAGCGGTGTTGAACCAGCAGGCAGGTCGACAACATCGCCTTTCGGCGTAAAGACGTATACCCGGTCATCGAAGACCTGGCTACGCACTTCGTCGAGCATCTCGCCAGAATCGGCCATCTCTTCCTGCCACGCAATCAGCTTACGCAGCCAGGCGATACGATCTTCATGACCAGATCGTGCCCCGCCAGAGGTACCCTCTTTGTATTTCCAGTGCGCGGCCACGCCCAGCTCGGCGTCTTCGTGCATCTGTTTGGTGCGGATCTGAATTTCAACCGTTTTGCCGCCAGGGCCGAGCACAACGGTATGAATAGACTGGTAGCCGTTAGGTTTCGGGTTCGCGACATAGTCATCGAACTCATCCGGCAGGTGGCGGAAGTGAGTATGCACTATCCCCAGCGCGGCGTAGCAGTCCTGCAGACGTTCCGCCACGATGCGCACCGCACGCACGTCGAACAGCTCGTCGAAGGCGAGATGTTTCTTCTGCATTTTGCGCCAGATACTGTAGATGTGTTTTGGTCGACCATAGACTTCGGCGCGCACATTCTCTTCTTTCATCGCCAGACGCAGTCCGCCGACAAACTCATCGATATAGTGTTCGCGGTCAATACGGCGTTCATGCAGCAGTTTAGCAATGCGCTTATATTCTGCCGGGTGCAGGTAGCGGAAACAGTAATCTTCCAGCTCCCATTTCAGCTGCCCGATCCCTAAGCGGTTCGCCAGTGGCGCATAGATGTTTGTACACTCTTTGGCAGCCAGTACGCGCTCGTCTTCAGGTGCATCCTTCACTTCACGCAGGTGCGCAATTCGCTCGGCAAGCTTGATAACCACGCAGCGGAAGTCATCCACCATTGCCAGCAGCATGCGGCGAACGTTATCGACCTGTTCTGAAGAGACGGAATCAGTGTGCGCAGCCTTAAGCTGGCGGATGGCTGCCATATCGCGCACGCCGTGGATCAACGCGACGACAGATTTACCGACGCTTTCTCGCAGTACATCTTCAGTGACCACATCAGCATCGGCTAATGGGAACAGAAGCGCGGCCTGCAGCGTTTCGATATCCATGTTCAGCATGGATAAAATTTCGACCATCTCCACGCCGCGCCACAACAGCAAATCAGCGTCCGGATGCCCCTGTGTGGTGCGTAGACAATAGGCCCAGGTTTCGGTTAAGCGTTCACACGACTGCTGGCTGGAAATCCCCAGACTTGCGATCCATTTTTGTGGGTCAAACTCCCCAGCTTTATTGAGATGTGCACTTCTTACCGCAACCATTGTCCTCTCCTTTAGGGACCTGGGCCTGTCGAAGTCGACAAGCCAAACTAATTATACCCGTCATACTTCAAGCTGCATGTGCGTTGGCTGCACTCACTCACCCCAGTCACTTACTTATGTAAGCTCCTGGTGATTCATTCGTTTGCCGCGTTACTCGGCCTGCGGCCTCGCCCCTTCGGGGCCAGCGCAAGCGCTGTTCAAAACGCCAGAGCGTTTTGTCCTGCAACTCGAATTATTTAGTGTATCTATATGCTCAAACAACACCATTGATTCCAGATGCCCAGTGTGCGGGAACATGTCCAGCATTGCCAGACGCTGAATCTGGTAACCCGCGCTGATTAATGCCTCACTATCCCGCGCAAGCGTTGCCGGGTTACAGGAAACATAGACCACACGCTTCGGCGCGAGTTTAATAATATGTTGCATCACGCCAGGTGCGCCTGCCCGGGCCGGGTCGAGCAGAATTTTGTCGAAGCCCTGCGTTGCCCACGGCTGCTGAGTGACATCTTCCTCAAGATTTTGGTGAAAAAATGTCACATTTTGCAAACCGTTCTGTCGGGCATTTTCTTGCCCTTTGGCAACCAGCGCCTCAACACCTTCTACCCCCACCACACTTGCCGCTTTCTGAGCCAATGGCAGCGTGAAATTCCCCATACCGCAGAACAGATCGAGCACCCGGTCACTCTTTTGTACATCCAGCCATGACAACGCCTGTTCAATCATCTTCTGATTCACGCCATCATTTACCTGGATGAAATCCCGCGGGCTGAACGTTAAGCGTAGCCCGTTTGACGCATACCAGGGCGCATCTCCTGTAACCTGTTCTAGTATCTCGCTTTGTGGGGCGAGGAAAAGCGCCAGCTCGTGGGAATGCGAAAAGCGTTCCAGTTTTTCACGGTCTTTTTTCGACAGTGGCGCGGTATGGCGCAGCACCATCAGCGGGCCATTGTTTGCCTGAACCAGTTCAACGTGTCCGAGGTGACGAACCCCATCCAGCTCAGACAGACAGGTGCGCACTTCCGGGAGCAATGCCTCAAGATGGGGCACCAAAATGGGGCATTGCCTGATATCGACGATATCGCTGGAGCTGGCCTTGCGAAACCCCATCTCCAGCCGCCCGGTTTTTGGCTGATAGCTGAGGCTCAGACGGGCGCGACGACGGTAACCCCAGGGCTGGTCGGCGATAATCTCGTTAACCTCATGCTTAAGCAGGCGCGCCAGTGCGCTACTTTTACTTTTTTGCTGTAAACCTACGCTGGCATGCTGTTGCTGACAGCCGCCACAGACGCCAAAATGCGGGCAGCGCGGCACCACGCGTTCAGGGCTATCACTCAGTCGGCGCTTCACCTGGCCACGCGCGTACTGGCGCTTATCTTCCGTCAGCGTAATTTCTGCTCGTTCTGCTGGCAGCAAACCTGTTATAAACAATGCTTTACCATTATGACGCGCAACCCCCTGACCAAAGGGATCGAGGTCTGTGGCTTCAACAGTTATGATCTGACGCGTCGTCACGCGTCGCTTTGCAGAGTAGAATTGCGCCATCGCTGAGATTGTTCTCAAATAAATTTAGTGACCCTAATTGTCCCATAACGGAACGCCATGACCAACTACAGCCTGCGTGCACGCATGATGATTTTGATCCTCGCCCCCACCGTACTTATCGGTTTGCTGCTGAGTATCTTCTTTGTGGTGCATCGCTATAACGATTTGCAGCGACAACTGGAAGATGCCGGAGCCAGCATTATTGAACCGCTGGCCGTCTCCAGTGAGTACGGGATGAACCTGCAAAACCGCGAATCTATTGGTCAGTTAATCAGTGTGTTGCATCGTCGACACTCGGAGATCGTGCGCGCCATTTCCGTTTACGATGAGCATAACCGCCTGTTCGTAACCTCGAATTTTCATCTCGACCCTGCGGAACTGAAAATCCCGGACGGTACGCCGTTCCCGCGCAATCTCAGCGTAATGCGGCATGGCGATATCATGATCCTGCGCACGCCTATTATCTCGGAAAGTTACTCCCCTGATGAGTCTGCCCAGTCCGACGCCAAATCCACCAATAATATGCTGGGATATGTGGCGCTGGAGCTGGATCTCAAGTCTGTACGGCTGCAGCAGTACAAAGAGATTTTTATCTCCGGCGTGATGATGCTGTTCTGTATCGGTATTGCGCTAATCTTTGGCTGGCGACTGATGCGCGACGTCACGGGGCCAATCCGTAATATGGTCAACACCGTTGACCGCATCCGGCGGGGCCAGCTCGACAGTCGTGTGGAAGGATTTATGCTGGGCGAACTGGATATGCTGAAAAACGGCATTAACTCGATGGCGATGTCGCTGGCGGCATACCACGAGGAGATGCAGCATAACGTCGACCAGGCCACCTCCGATCTGCGTGAAACGCTGGAGCAGATGGAGATTCAGAACGTCGAGCTGGATCTGGCGAAAAAACGCGCCCAGGAAGCAGCGCGCATTAAATCTGAATTCCTGGCAAATATGTCGCACGAGCTGCGCACGCCGCTAAATGGCGTGATCGGCTTTACCCGCCTGACGCTGAAAAGCGAGCTTAACCCAACCCAGCGCGATCACCTGCACACCATTGAACGCTCGGCCAATAACCTGCTGGCTATCATCAACGACGTGCTGGACTTCTCCAAGCTGGAAGCCGGTAAGCTGCTTCTGGAGAGCATTCCCTTCCCGCTGCGCAGTACGCTCGATGAAGTGGTGACGCTGCTCGCCCACTCATCACACGACAAAGGGCTGGAGCTGACGCTCAATATCAAGAACGACGTGCCGGATAACGTCATTGGTGACCCGCTGCGTCTGCAACAGGTCATCACCAATCTGGTGGGTAACGCCATCAAGTTTACTGAAAGCGGCAACATCGACATTCTGGTCGAAAAACGGGCGCTCAGTAATAACAAGGTACAGATTGAAGTTCAGATCCGCGATACGGGTATCGGTATTCCGGAGCGCGACCAGTCGCGTCTGTTCCAGGCGTTCCGTCAGGCAGATGCGAGCATTTCCCGCCGCCACGGCGGTACGGGTCTGGGGCTGGTGATCACGCAAAAACTGGTGAAAGAGATGGGCGGAGATATCTCTTTCCACAGTCAGCCAAACCGTGGGTCAACCTTCTGGTTCCATATTAGCCTGGACCTCAATCCGAACGTATTGACAGATATCCCGGTGACGGATTGCCTGAAAGGAATGCGTCTGGCCTATGTTGAGCCTAACGCAGCGGCGGCACAGTGTACGCTGGATATTTTAAGCACCACGCCGCTGGAGGTTGTCTACAGCCCAACGTTCTCTGCACTGGCCGTCGAGCATTACGATATTTTGCTGATGGGGGTCCCGGTCACCTTTACCGGCGAACTCACGATGCAACAGGAGCGCCTGGCGAAAGCTGCATCAATGACCGATTACCTGCTGCTTGCCCTGCCGTGTCATGCCCAAATCAACGCGGAAGAGTTGAAAAATGACGGAGCGGCCGCCTGCCTGCTTAAGCCACTCACCGCCACACGCTTGCTGCCAGCACTCACGGAGTATTGTCGCCTGAGCCAGCATGCCGTGCCGCTGATTGACGATGAACAAAAGCTGCCGATGAGCGTCATGGCGGTGGATGATAATCCGGCCAACCTGAAGCTGATAGGTGTACTGCTTGAGGATCAGGTTCAGCACGTTGAACTGTGTGCCAGCGGTGCTCAGGCGGTCGAACAGGCTAAACAGATGCAGTTCGACTTAATTCTGATGGATATTCAGATGCCAGGTATGGACGGTATTCGCGCCTGTGAGCTGATACACCAGCTCCCGCACCAGCAGCAAACCCCGGTCATTGCCGTGACAGCACATGCGATGGCCGGTCAGAAAGAGAAACTTCTGAGCGCCGGAATGAATGATTATCTGGCAAAACCGATTGACGAAGAAAAGCTGCACAACCTGTTGCTGCGCTATAAACCGGGACATATCAGCGGGACGTATACCGTTTCTGCCGAACCGGTTGAGATCAACATCAACCATAATGCCACTTTTGACTGGCAGCTTGCGCTACGCCAGGCGGCCGGGAAGGCCGATTTAGCCCGTGAAATGCTGCAAATGCTGGTCGCGTTCCTGCCGGAAATTCGGAATAAGATTGAAGAACAACTGGTGGGAGAGAACCCGGAGGATCTGCTGGAGGCCATCCACAAGCTGCACGGCAGCTGCGGCTACAGCGGGGTACCACGGCTGAAAAATCTCTGCCAGTTGCTGGAGCAACAGCTACGAGCTGGCATGCCAGAATCGGAGCTTGAACCGGAGTTTCTGGAACTGCTGGATGAGATGGATAATGTGACGCGGGAAGCGATGAAGTTATTGGGAAACTAGAACCATTGCCGGGCGGCGACGTCGCCTGACCCGGCATTCAGCGTTTCAACCCCTGTCCCACTTTCAGCACCGCCGCAATATTCCTCGCCGCCAGCTGCACATTCTCGCTGGCATTATCCAGCGCATCTTCCAGCGAACAAATGGTATAAAGCACGCTAAACACCGCGTCGATACCGTGTTCATGCACCACGCCGACATCCGCCGTCAGACTACCCGCAATACCAATAACCGGTTTGTTGTAGCGTTTGGCGACTCTCGCCACGCCGACAGGCACTTTGCCGTGGATAGTCTGGCTGTCAATACGCCCTTCACCCGTGATAACCAGATCCGCATCGGCGACCTGCTCCGCCAGGTGCAACGCATCCGTGACAATGTCGATGCCCTGGCGCAACTGAGCGCCACAAAAGGCGTACAGTGCCGCCCCCATTCCGCCAGCCGCCCCGCCACCGGCGAGGTTTGTCACATCAATACTCAGATCCCGGGCAATAACCCGCGCGTAGTGGGCAAGCGCGTTGTCCAGGGTGACGACCATCTCCGGCGTGGCCCCCTTCTGTGGCCCAAACACCGTTGACGCGCCCTCTTCGCCGATGAGCGGATTGGTCACATCACAGGCCACCTCAATCCGGCAATCAGCCAGACGGTTGTCCATCTCGCTCAGATCGATATGCGTCAGCCGTGACAATTCGCCGCCACCTGGCCCAATGCGTTGCGCTTTGGCATCAAGCAGTTTTGCCCCCAGCGCCTGCACCATACCCGCACCACCGTCATTGGTTGCACTGCCACCAATGCCGATAATGATATGTTTCACACCAACATCCAGTGCATGACAAATAAGCTCGCCGGTTCCCCATGAGGTGGTTTTCAATGGGTTACGTTGCGAAGGCGCGACCAGCGCCAGGCCGCTCGCCGCCGCCATCTCAATAAATGCGCGCTGCCCGTCGCCGGATAACCCATAAAACCCGTCCACGCGCTCACCCAGCGGGCCGGTCACCGGAACATGAACTATTCGCCCCTGAGTTGCCGCGACCATCGCCTCTACCGTACCTTCGCCACCATCAGCAACCGGCAGTTTGACGTAGTGCGCCGAAGGAAAAATCTCGCGAAAACCGCGTTCTATCGCCGTCGCAACCTCAGGAGCACTCAAACTTTCCTTATATGAGTCCGGCGCGATCACAATTTTCATAGGTCACCCTTACGCATACTCACTGCATTAAGCATATATCTGCACTGCCCTTTTGGTCATGGAGGGGAAAAGTATATGTCGGAGGGAGTGATGTTCTCACCGTGCAGGAACACAACATTGCGGTGATGATGAGAGGTTGTTTAGGGCATAAGCCCAACGCGCAGGAAGAGACTTCATGGAATTGGGGTTCGTTGCCGGGTGGCGGCGACACCTGACCCGGCCAACGGTTCATGCGGGGCGTTATTTCAGCAAGGTCGCCCAGTGCTCAACCCACGGATTCGATTCACTTTCTGGCTCCGGATGTTCACCGGCATCAATCAGCAACATGTCGCCAACGCGCTGGGCACTCTGTTCCTGCAAAAGCGCGTCAAACTGCTTACCGCCGCCACAAAAATTGGCATAGGAGCTGTCACCGAGGGCGATAATGCCGTAGTGAACGTCCGGCTGATAACCGAGCTGGTCTTTAATCCCCTGGAAAAGCGGTACGATGCTGTCAGGTAAGTCGCCCTGGCCTGTTGTGGAGGTCACAACCAGAATGTATTTGTCTTTGTACTTTTCCCAGTCAGCAAGCTCCGGGTCTTCATAGACCGTGGCTTTATGGCCCTGGTTCGCAAGGATGGCTTCCGCCTCCTCAGCAACCAGCAGCGAGTTGCCGTACATCGTGCCGACAAAAATACCAACTTCAGCCATGTTATGTTCCCTTAATTATTGCGCTTGCTGTTCATCCTGAACGCTGCCCGGTACAAACTCAACCCTTTCATTTTCGGGGAGTTGCCCCAGCCAGCCAAACTGTGACAGTGCCTGCATCCAGATGTCGTCCAGCCCTGCCCGAATGGTCAGGGGTTCGCCGGTAAACGGGTGTGTCAGGCTCAGTTCGCTTGCATGCAGCATCAGACGATCGCAGCCAAAATGCTCTGCCGCGCTACGGTTCTGGCGCAGATCGCCGTGCTTGCTGTCGCCAATAATCGGATGGCGAAGATGTTTCAGGTGACGGCGGAGCTGATGTTTGCGCCCGGTTTTGGGCAAAAGCTCAACCAGACTATAGCGGGTGGTGGGGAATTTACTGGTAGCCACCGGCATTTCTGTTGTTGCCATGCCGCGATAATCCGTCACGGCGGGCTGCGGGCCTTTGTCATCACGGGCAAATTTATCGGCAATTTTGTCCAGCTCTTCCACCAGCGGATAATCAAGCCGGGCAGTCTCCGTCAGCCAGCCGCGCACAATCGCGTGGTAGCGTTTCTGGATCTGATGCTGTTCAAACTGCTGCGCCAACAGGCGGCCCGCTTCGCTGGAAAGCCCCATCAACAGTACGCCGGATGTCGGTCTGTCCAGCCGGTGTGCGGTAAAAACATGCTGACCAATCTGGTCACGCACGGTTTGCATCACCACCACTTTCTCGTCGCGATCCAGCCAGCTACGGTGTACCAGCCAGCCTGACGGTTTATTCACCGCCACCAGCCACTCATCCTGATAGAGGATCTCAAGCATCATGCATCATCACCGGCAAACAGTGCATCCAGCCTTTCTAACTCAGGCAGCATCACGTCGCGCGCAGGATGCGTCGCCTCAAGTGCCATTTCATAATAGGGCGAAACAGCAAACGTCTGCGGCAGCGGGTGGCCACCTTCGAGCAGCGCGTGCATGCGCGGAATTAACACCCACTGGAGCCACTCAAACGGTGCCAGCGTATCCAGGCAAAACGGCTGGGTGCTTGCGAACGCTTCTGGCTGCGGCGCGGTCTCCTGCCACAGCTGATGTTGGCGCAATAGTGCTTCGATGGCGTGCAACCGGGCACGAACGCTATCGTGTTGCGTCATAGTAACCTCAACTGAAAAACTGAACTGCGCGCAGCATAGCATTGCAGGACGCAGAAATAAAAAAAGGGAGCACTGTAAAAACAGTGCTCCCGGTTCGTTCCGCAGCATTCCAGCTACAATTTGTGCTCCCTGCTCATCCGTGACAACTTTTCCTGAGGCCCGAAGGCATGGTCATCCGTAAACCTTTTGCATCCTGCTCACATCATCCTGATGTGCTGTTTCATCCTGAAACGTCCTGGCCGTCCTGACCCACCGACCATCCTGACCGGCTCTCGTTCTCCTTCCTGGAGGTGTCCATTACGCATCCTGCGCTATCCTCTTTGCTTCATCCTGAAGCCTTCCTGCAGCGTCATCCTGACGAGTCCTTTGTGAGAAACGCCATCATCCTGATGTTCGTTTCTCGTGTCGGCATCCTGTCGACAGAGATAGAATCCGCTATTCCGCTTCGTCTTACAACCCACCCTGTAAGCGTGGTAAGCCACAAGAAACCTCTCCAGACGCCTCAAAAAACAATTAATTCATTGAAAAATATGACAATAGCTTTCTTAATTCTCTGAGACAATACTGAAGAATGCGGCAATCTCTCACAAACCTTGTAAGAGATCTCTCACACGCACAGTAGCATCATGGATTACAGAAGAGGCTCAAGCCGGGTGAGGAAATCCGCAAGTGAAGGAGCAAGAGTGTCGCGGTTGCGGGTACCGATAGTCTCTTTGATCACTTCACCAGACAGGTTGCAGACGGAGATAACATCCAGTTCACTGTCCAGCGTGGCAATAAAGAGAGTCGGAGAAAGCTTAAGGCGTTTTTGCGTGACCAGATGGCCAATCAGGTTTTCCTGAACGCGCTGCAGATCGTCTTCGCTCCAGGTCTGCAGCAAGGTCAGCGATATGTCGGCAAAGCGTGCGGCCATATCCCCTGCAAATTGCGTGGTGTAAAACGCATGAATCGCTGGTTGTACCACAATGTCCATTGCGCGTTCAACCGCATTTACATTTTGCTCGCCCGTGAAGGGTTTTGGTTGCCAGATAACGCGGTCGTCCAGAGAAGAGATAATGCACGGTGATGGTACACCATATAAGTCAGCACTTTGCGGCCACGTCCCCTGCTTTTCTTGCCATACATCACAGTAGCGGGTCGTGAAGGTAGTCAGGGCATTTGCAGTTTCGATATCCACCGATTTCTCTCTTCTTGTAAGACAGGATAAACTCAGCCCATAAGTGTACCTGTAAAGTGGCTATGAAACATGTCTTACGAAAATCATCAGGCGTTAACGGGCTTAACGCTGGGTAAATCGACCGATTACCGCGACACCTACGATGCAAGCCTGTTGCAGGGCGTACCGCGCAGCCTGAACCGCGATCCTCTGGGTCTGCACGCCGACGCGCTGCCGTTTGTCGGCGGCGATATCTGGACGTTATACGAACTGTCCTGGCTTAACGATCGCGGCCTGCCGCAGGTCGCTGTGGGTCACGTTGAGCTGGATTACGCCAGTCTTAACCTGGTGGAATCTAAAAGCTTTAAGCTGTACCTCAACAGCTTTAACCAGACAAAATTCCGCAGTTGGGAAGATGTCCAGCACACGCTGGAGCGGGATTTAAGCACCTGCGCGCAGGGTAAGGTGACCGTCTCACTGTATCGCCTGCATGAGCTGGAAGGGCAACCTATTGCCCACTTCAACGGTGCATGCATCGACGATCAGGACATAGAGGTGGCTAACTATGAATTCAGCGCCGATTACCTCGAAAATGCAGCGAGCGGAAAAGTGGTCGAAGAGACGCTGGTCAGCCATCTGTTGAAGTCCAACTGCCTGATCACCCATCAGCCGGACTGGGGCTCAGTGCAGATTCAGTATCGCGGCCCGAAAATTGACCGGGAAAAGCTGCTGCGCTACCTGGTGTCGTTCCGCCATCACAACGAATTCCACGAACAGTGCGTGGAGCGCATCTTTAATGACATTCAGCGTTTCTGCCACCCGGAAAAACTGAGCGTCTATGCGCGCTACACCCGCCGTGGCGGTCTGGATATCAACCCGTGGCGCACCAATACCGATTTTGTGCCTGCTACCGGACGTCTGGTGCGTCAGTAACATTTTTTTTGAAAATATGCGCGGTTCATTCCGCGCTTTAGGTTGTGAAACGTCATAAGCCAGGGCTATTGTAATCAACAGGGAAAGACGAAAATTGTCCCGTAAGGAGCTCACTTGATTACACATATTAGCCCGCTTGGCTCAATGGATATGTTGTCGCAGCTGGAAGTGGATATGCTTAAACGCACCGCCAGCAGCGATCTTTATCAACTGTTTCGTAACTGTTCACTTGCCGTACTGAACTCCGGTAGTCTGACGGACAACAGTAAAGAACTGCTGTCCCGCTTCGAAAGTTTTGACATCAACGTGCTGCGCCGCGAGCGCGGTGTGAAACTTGAGGTCATCAACCCGCCGGAAGAGGCCTTTGTCGACGGGCGCATTATTCGTTCCCTGCAGGCCAACCTGTTTGCCGTGCTGCGTGACATCCTGTTTGTTAACGGGCAGATCCACAACGCCGACCGCTTCCAGCATCTCGATCTGGAAAGCTCAGTTCATATCACCAACCTGGTGTTCTCTATTTTACGTAATGCCCGCGCTCTGCACGTCGGCGAAGCGCCGAATACGGTTGTCTGCTGGGGTGGTCACTCCATTAATGAAACAGAATACCTCTATGCCCGTCGGGTGGGGACTCAGCTTGGTCTGCGCGAACTGAACATCTGTACCGGCTGCGGCCCGGGGGCGATGGAAGCGCCAATGAAAGGTGCAGCGGTGGGACACGCGCAGCAACGCTATAAAGAGGGACGTTTTATCGGTATGACCGAACCGTCCATTATTGCAGCTGAACCACCTAACCCACTGGTTAATGAGCTGATTATCATGCCGGATATCGAAAAACGCCTTGAGGCGTTTGTCCGTATCGCCCACGGCATCATCATCTTCCCTGGTGGTGTGGGTACAGCGGAAGAGCTGCTTTATCTGCTGGGGATCCTGATGAACCCGGCCAACAAAGATCAGGTTCTGCCGCTGATCCTGACCGGGCCGAAAGAGAGTGCCGACTACTTCCGCGTACTGGACGAGTTTATCGTGCATACACTGGGTGAAGCTGCGCGTCGTCACTATCGCATTATCATTGACGATGCGGCAGAAGTAGCACGCCAGATGAAAAAAGCGATGCCACTGGTGAAAGAGAATCGTCGTGACACCGGCGATGCCTACAGCTTTAACTGGTCAATCCGCATTGCGCCGGATCTGCAGATCCCGTTCGAACCTTCGCACGAGAATATGGCCAACCTGAAGCTCTATCCGGATCAACCCGTAGAGGTTCTGGCAGCCGATCTGCGCCGCGCCTTCTCAGGTATCGTGGCAGGTAATGTGAAAGAGATGGGTATCCGCGCTATCGAGGAGTTTGGCCCATACAAAATTCACGGCGATCGCGAGATGATGCGCCGCATGGATGACATGCTGCAGGGCTTTGTGGCCCAGCACCGCATGAAGCTACCGGGTTCAGCCTATATTCCTTGCTACGAAATCTGCACCTGACTATCAGCACAAAACCCTTTCAAGCCGGATCGCTATCCGGCTTTTTTATTTCCTTTATAACTCCCTGACAACTGATGCATATCTCTTATGTCATTTACAAAACCAGCCAATACGCAAACGATTACCTCATTTTTCAAACCGGAAATTATCAGCCTTAATCAAAATTATCTGCCAGAAAATCCTAAAATCCCATTTCTTTACAGCGTAAGACGCCTATCTCACTGGCCAGCCTTTCAGGTCACATGTTGTTAATGGTAGCCTTCGCGCCCGTAAATTCTCTTTGATGTTTTTTTAATAGATAAATGGTCTAAAGATGCCCACATCAAAAGTGGATTATTGCATTTGGGATCGTGATCACTGATACACTCATAACTAAAATGTATCTTTCCGCCCGCCAATAGTTACGGGCAAAAATTATTAAAAAACCGTCACTGAACGAATTTCATATTACCGTCAGGCCCTTTTTCATCGGATTAGACTAGAAACCTGACAATTTGCTTCCTCCAGGAGATACAGATGGAAACCACTCAAACCAGCACCGTTGCTTCGATTGAATCCCGAAGTGGTTGGCGCAAAACGGATACCATGTGGATGCTTGGCCTTTACGGCACAGCAATCGGCGCTGGTGTACTATTCCTTCCTATTAACGCAGGTGTCGGCGGTTTGGTTCCGCTGATCATCATGGCAATCATCGCCTTCCCGATGACCTTCTTTGCACACCGCGGTCTGACCCGCTTCGTGCTGTCCGGTAAAAACCCGGGTGAAGACATCACCGAAGTTGTTGAAGAACACTTTGGCGTAGGCGCAGGTAAACTGATTACCCTGCTCTACTTCTTTGCAATTTACCCAATCCTGTTGGTGTATAGCGTGGCAATCACCAACACCGTAGAGAGCTTCATGCTGCACCAGTTGCACATGACGCCACCTCCGCGTGCCATTCTGTCTCTGATCCTGATCGTCGGTATGATGACCATCGTACGCTTCGGTGAGCAGATGATTGTTAAAGCGATGAGCATTCTGGTGTTCCCGTTTGTGGCAGCCTTGATGGTGCTGGCGTGCTACCTGATCCCGCAGTGGAACGGTGCAGCACTGGAAACCCTGTCCCTGAGCAGCGCATCCGCAACCGGTAACGGCCTGCTGTTGACCCTGTGGCTGGCAATCCCTGTGATGGTGTTCTCCTTCAACCACTCCCCGATCATCTCCTCCTTCGCGGTTGCGAAGCGTGAAGAGTACGGCAATGGCGCAGAGAAGAAATGTTCCAGCATCCTGGCACGTGCACACATCATGATGGTGCTGACCGTGATGTTCTTCGTCTTCAGCTGCGTACTGAGCCTCTCCCCGACAGATCTGGTTGCGGCGAAAGAGCAGAACATCTCTATTCTGTCTTACCTGGCAAACCACTTTAACGCTCCGTTGATTGCGTGGATGGCACCTATCATCGCGATTATCGCTATCACCAAATCCTTCCTGGGCCACTACCTGGGCGCACGTGAAGGTTTCAACGGTATGGTGATTAAATCTCTGCGCGGTAAAGGCAAGAGCATTGAAATCAACAAACTGAACAAAATCACTGCACTGTTCATGCTGGTCACCACCTGGGCGGTAGCCACCCTGAACCCAAGCATCCTGGGTATGATTGAAACCCTGGGTGGCCCGGTTATCGCGATGATTCTGTTCCTGATGCCGATGTACGCGATTCAGAAAGTGCCTGCGATGCGTAAATACAGCGGCCATATCAGCAACGTATTCGTTGTGATTATGGGTCTGATTGCCATCTCCGCCATTTTCTTCTCGCTCTTCAGCTAATACCTCCTGCGCCGCCCCTGGGCGGCGCACTCCTCCTCTCTGACTGATAGCAATGGACGCATCATGATTAGCGTATTCGATATCTTCAAAATCGGTATTGGTCCTTCCAGCTCTCACACCGTCGGACCAATGAAAGCAGGTAAACAATTCACGGATGACTTGATTGCACGCGGCATGTTGCACGACGTTACCCGCGTAGTTGTCGATGTATACGGTTCTCTCTCCCTGACCGGTAAAGGTCACCATACGGATATCGCCATTATCATGGGCCTGGCAGGAAACCTGCCGGATACCGTTGATATTGATACGATTCCGGGATTCATCCAGGACGTCAATACGCATGGTCGTTTGCTGCTGGCAAACGGTGAGCATGAAGTTGAGTTCCCGGTTGATCAGTGCATGAATTTCCATGCCGACAACCTGTCGCTGCACGAAAACGGCATGCGCATTACCGCGCTGGCAGGCGACAAGGCGATTTACAGCCAGACTTACTACTCCATCGGCGGCGGTTTTATCGTCGACGAAGACCACTTTGGTCAGACGAACAATTCCTCCGTTGAGGTACCGTATCCGTATAAAAACGCGGCGGATTTACAGCGTCACTGTCAGGAGACAGGTCTGTCTCTCTCTGGCCTGATGATGAAAAACGAACTGGCATTGCACAGCAAAGAAGAGCTTGAACAGCACTTTGCCAACGTCTGGGAAGTGATGCGCAGCGGTATTGAACGCGGCATCACCACCGAGGGTGTTCTGCCGGGTAAACTTCGCGTACCACGCCGTGCGGCGGCACTGCGCCGCATGTTGGTCAGCACCGACAAAACGACGACTGACCCGATGGCCGTAGTGGACTGGATCAACATGTTCGCGCTGGCCGTTAACGAAGAGAACGCTGCGGGTGGCCGCGTGGTGACAGCACCAACCAACGGTGCCTGCGGCATTGTTCCGGCTGTGCTGGCGTACTACGACAAGTTTATTCGTGAAGTAAATGCGAACTCTCTGGCACGTTACATGCTGGTCGCCAGTGCGATTGGTTCACTGTACAAAATGAACGCATCCATTTCCGGGGCGGAAGTGGGCTGTCAGGGTGAAGTGGGCGTGGCCTGTTCAATGGCTGCGGCAGGTCTGGCAGAACTGCTGGGGGCAAGCCCGGCTCAGGTGTGCATTGCAGCGGAAATCGGCATGGAACACAACCTGGGGTTGACCTGTGACCCGGTTGCAGGACAGGTGCAGGTGCCTTGCATCGAGCGTAACGCTATCGCCTCGGTGAAGGCGGTAAACGCGGCACGTATGGCGCTGCGCCGTACCAGTGAACCGCGCGTCTGCCTCGATAAAGTTATCGAAACCATGTACGAAACCGGTAAAGATATGAACGCCAAATACCGCGAAACCTCTCGCGGTGGCCTGGCGATGAAGATCGTCACCTGCGATTAAGCCTCTCAGGAAGCCTCGTTTTGCGAGGCTTCTTCCTGTTTTCCCCGCCGCGCATAGTTTCATACTGCTGACAGTGTTACCCTTCCTGCATTAACAGAAGGGAGATTATCTGTGGCCGTTCATTTGCTTATCGTCGATGCCCTCAACCTGATTCGCCGAATTCATGCGGTGCAAGGTACGCCGTGTAAGGATACCTGCCTGCACGCACTGGAGCTGCTTATCCGCCATAGCGAACCGACCCATGTCGTCGCGGTGTTCGACGACGAAGCACGCAATACAGGCTGGCGTCACCAGCGCCTGCCCGACTACAAAGCCGGACGCGCGCCCATGCCAGACGATCTGCATGCTGAAATGCCCGCCATCCGCGCCGCCTTTGAACAGCACGGTGTCCCCTGCTGGGGTGCTCAAGGCAATGAGGCCGACGATCTGGCAGCTACGCTTGCCGTAAAGGTGGCGAGCGCCGGGCATCAGGCCACAATTGTGTCGACCGATAAAGGCTACTGCCAGCTACTTTCACCCACTATCCGCATTCGCGACTACTTTCAAAAACGCTGGCTGGACGCACCGTTTATTGCCAGTGAGTTTGGCGTCTCGCCTGAACAACTTCCCGATTACTGGGGGCTTGCGGGGATAAGCAGCTCCAAGGTTCCGGGGGTGGCGGGTATTGGGCCGAAGAGTGCCGCACAGCTTCTGACGGATTTTCAGAGCCTGGAAGGAATTTATGCCCGGCTGGATGACGTACCAGAAAAGTGGCGCAAAAAGCTGGAGGCACATAAAGAAATGGCGTTTATCTGCCGGGATGTGGCGACACTACAGACGGATTTACAGTTAGACGGGAATTTGCAGCAACTGAGGTTAGAGCGTTAGTTGCCCCTCACCCTCTCCCCATAGGGGAGAGGGAATTGCCCGGTGTTGTCTTTTCTCCCTCACCCTTTTGGGAAGAGGGCCGGGGTAAGGGGAACTACCGTTCGTCGCGACGCCCACCGACAGCAGCCCACCAGCGACGAATATGCACCGTCACCTCTTCGCGGTCGTGATAAAGCTGACGTGCCTGAATTTCCACGTTAATACCGTGTTCATCCATCTGTGCCTGAATGTAGGCCAGGTTCTGAGAGACTTCCTCATAACGCTTTTTCATCGGCAGCTTAAGGTTGAAGATAGTCTCACGACACCAGCCATTCACCAGCCAGGAGGCCATCAGTGCAGCCACTTTCGCTGGTTTCTCAACCATATCGCACACCATCCAGGAGATATTGTTGCGGTTTGGACGATAGCGGAACCCATCTTCACGCAGCCAGGTCACTTGTCCGGTATCCATCAGGCTTTGTGCCATCGGGCCGTTATCGACAGACGAAACCCACATGTTGCGTTTCACCAGCTGATACGTCCAGCCGCCAGGACACGCACCGAGATCGACCGCGTACATGCCGTTTGCCAGGCGTTCGTCCCACTCATCAGCCGGGATAAAGACGTGAAATGCCTCTTCCAGCTTCAGCGTTGAACGGCTCGGTGCATCTGCCGGGAAGCGCAAACGCGGGATGCCCATAAAGAACGGGGAGTTGTTGGTCGTGTATGAGTAGCCCGTGTAGCAACAGCCAGGTGCAATAAAGAAGATATGCACAACAGGACGTTTTGGCGTCTCGTAATTCGTCAGCACGCCCGCATCACGCAGCGCTGCACGCAGTGGTACGGTGAACTTACGGCAGAACTTCATCAGTTCTTTGCTTTCGTTGGTGTCAGCCACTTCAACGCGCAGATCGCCCCCTTTCTCCACCACGCCCTGCAGCATCCCGACAATCGGCGTGATGCGGTCTTCAGGCGGAAGATCTTTGAGCAGTTCACCTGCAACAAACATCTGGCGGGCGAAGATCAATGAGCTGAACGGCAGTTCACGCACCAGCTTATCCGCGTCGTCAGGCTGGTAGCATTCGAACACCACATAGCCCGCATTTTCTTTGACGCGTGCAAAACCGAAGACTTCGCGCTTCGCCGCTTTATCCGTAATTTCCGCGGCGCACTCTTTCTCAAACCCCGGGCGACAATATAAAACAACCTTATTCATGAACAACGCCCTTGCGTTTCAGACGGATAGCTCCGATAAACATTAATACCCAACCTGCCAGGAAGCTGACGCCACCAACAGGTGTAACAAACGCCCACAGGCGCAAATGCGAGAGCGCAAGGCAGTACAGGCTACCGCTAAACAGCACGGTACCCAGCGCCAGAAATACGCTGCTCCAGTAAAACCAGATGCTGATACGGCGCTGCATCGCTACCGCCAGCCCAAAGATAGCCAGCGTATGGAACGCCTGATATTCAAGGCCGGTCTGGATCCAGCCCATCTCTACCACCCCTAAAGATTTACTTAACACATGCGCGCCAAAGGCACCCAGTGCGACAAAAATAAAGCCACTCACCGCGGCAAAAATCAGCATGAATCGGCTGGTCATGGTTCAGTCCTAAAGTGATACGTGCTCAGCACACAAAAGTTATTGATCATACCTGAAGCGGAATTTTTCTTGCTCGTTCGCCGCTCTGGACAGTATCCACTGCCGGAAGGCGGCTATTTTACCCAGTTCTGCCTGACTGTCATGACAAACCAGATAAAACGCATTCTTGCTGACCAGAACATCATTAAAAGGGCAAACCAGGCGGCCTGCCTCAATTTCGGACTGTGCCATTACGTTGTTCGCCAACGCAACGCCCTGCCCGTGAATGGCAGCCTGTAACACCATCGCACTGTGGCTAAAAATGGGGCCCTGCTGCACGTTTATATGATTAAGACCTAATTGGCGGGTATAAGTTTGCCAGTCACGGCGAGAAGCATCATGTAAAAGCGTATGCTGCGCCAAATCAGCGGGCGTCTTCAGCGCCTTGTCCCCCGTCAGAAGCAGCGGTGAACAAACCGGCAACAGATATTCTGCGTATAATTTCTCGACGCGCAAGCCCGGCCAGTTACCGCGACCATAAAAAATGGCGACATCCACGTCATCTGCCAGTTTATCTTCCTGGCGATCCACCGCCTGAATTCGGACGTCGATTCCCGGATAAGCTGAGTTAAAGCTTGAAAGTCTTGGCACCAGCCATTGAATGGCAAAACTTGGCAATAGGCTTACCGTGAGTGCGCCTTTTGCACTGCGCGCCTGCAGCTTACGCGTGGCTTCGGTGAGCTGGGAAAAAATCTCTTTAATATCCTGAAAATAGCTCTGGCCTTCTTCAGTCAGGAGTAATGAACGGTTGCGGCGACGGAACAGCTTAAGGCCCAGAAAATCCTCCAGGGACTTGATTTGGTGACTTACTGCGGCCTGTGTCACAAAAAGCTCATCTGCTGCGCGGGTGAAGCTCAGGTGGCGTGCTGCTGCATCAAAAACACGTAATGCATTAAGGGGTGGCAATCGCTTCGACATGGTTATCTGGCTTAGATGTTAACGAGATTTAACACATAGGAAACAACGTTTAACCTATTAGTTTTTTTAATCTGAGCCATTATAATTTGTCCGTTGAGGAACTACCAGCAAATACCTATAGTGGCGGCACTTCCTGAGCCGGAACGAAAAGCTTTTTTTAGAATGCGTGTTCTGAAGGGCTTTTGGCTTACGGTTGTGATGTTGTGTTGTTGTGTTTGCAATTGGTCTGCGATTCAGACCACGGTAGCAACGCTACCAATTTTTCACTTCCTGTACATTTACCCTGTCTGTCCATAGTGATTAATGTAGCACCGCCAATTTGCGGTGCTTTTTTTTGTCCATTTTTTCCCCTCTCCAGCGTGTTTCACCTAACCACCTTGCCCTGCTTCCAAATTTGCGCGACGATCTACGGATCGAAATGAGGAATTCCATGAACGCTTTCAGTCCCGCACACTTTCGCGCACAGTTCCCGGCGCTGGCCGATGCCGGTATATACCTTGATAGCGCAGCAACGGCGCTCAAGCCGCTGGCCGTTATCGACGCCACTACGCAGTTTTACAGCCTGAGTGCAGGTAATGTGCATCGCAGTCAGTTTGCTGAGGCCCAGCGCTTAACTGCACGCTATGAAGCCGCGCGCGACCAGGTCGCACGCCTGATTAATGCCGAAAGCGGGAAAAATATCGTCTGGACGCGAGGTACAACCGAGGCCATCAATATGGTGGCGCAGTGCTATGCGCGCCCGCGGCTGCAACCGGGGGACGAGATCATCGTCAGCGAGGCAGAACATCACGCGAACCTGGTGCCGTGGCTGATGGTTGCGGAGCAAACAGGCGCACGCATTGTAAAGCTCCCGCTGGGGTCAGATTTTCTGCCCGACGTGGCGCGTTTACCTGAGCTGATTACGTCCCGCAGTCGGATATTGGCCCTGGGGCAAATGTCCAACGTCACCGGAGGCTGTCCGGATCTGGCACTGGCTATCGAAATCGCCCACGCCAGCGGTATGGTGGTCATGGTCGACGGTGCACAAGGAATTGTGCATTTTCCGGCCGATGTTAACGTGCTGGATATTGATTTCTACGCCTTCTCAGGCCACAAGCTGTACGGGCCAACCGGTATCGGGGCGTTGTATGGCAAGCCTGAACTGCTGGCGCAAATGACGCCGTGGCTCGGTGGCGGCAAGATGATTACCGAGGTAACCTTCGACGGCTTCAGAACGCAGGACGTGCCTTATCGTCTGGAAGCCGGTACGCCAAACGTGGCAGGCGTCATTGGCCTAAGCGCTGCACTGGAGTGGCTGGCTGAAACGGACGTCGTTCAGGCCGAAAGCTGGAGCCGGGGACTGGCGACGCTGGCAGAAGAAGCGCTAAAAAAACGTCCAGGTTTCCGTTCATTCCGCGTGCAGGATTCCAGCCTGCTGGCCTTTGATTTTGCGGGCGTTCATCATAGCGACATGGTAACGCTGCTGGCCGGATATGGCATTGCCCTGCGCGCCGGGCAGCACTGCGCACAGCCGCTGCTGGCGGCACTTGGCGTCAGCGGTACGCTGCGCGCCTCCTTTGCGCCATACAATACACAAAGCGATGTAGACGCGCTGGTTGCGGCCGTTGACCGCGCCCTTGAATTACTGGTGGATTAATGACTAGCTCTGCTTTAGCCGGACACCCGTTTGGCTCCGTCATCACAGAAGAGACGTTAAAACAGACCTTCGCCCCGCTCACACAGTGGGAAGACAAGTACCGTCAGCTGATCCTGCTGGGTAAACAGCTGCCCGCCCTGTCTGAGGAGCTTAAAGCGCAGGCAAAAGAGATAGCAGGCTGTGAGAACCGTGTCTGGTTGGGGTTTAGCGTATCTGGCGAGAAATTGCATTTCTTCGGCGACAGCGAAGGTCGTATCGTGCGTGGCCTGCTGGCAGTGCTCTTAACTGCCGTGGAAGGTAAAAGCGCGGCAGAACTGCAGGCGCGTTCGCCGCTGGCGCTGTTCGATGAACTGGGGCTTCGCACGCAGCTGAGCGCCTCGCGCAGCCAGGGGCTGACCGCGCTCAGCGAAGCGGTGCTGGATGCCGCACGTCAGGCTCAGGCCTGACGTTCCGCCTTCGCCATCATCTTCTTCAGGGCGTGGGAAACCGCGACAAAACCGAAGGACGCGGTCACCATCGTGGCCGCACCAAAGCCTGAGGCGCAGTCCATTCGTTTTGGTCCTTCTGCCGTGCTTTTCATAGCACACGCCGAACCATCCGCCTGTGGGTAGACCAGCGCCTCGGTGGAGAACACACAGTCTACGCCCAGCTTGCCTTTGCTATTCTTCACAACGTTAAAGTCGCTTTTTAAGCGCTCGCGCAGCCTGGCTGCCAGGGGATCCTGGATGGTTTTTGCCAGGTCGGCCACCTGGATCTGCGTCGGATCGATTTGCCCACCCGCACCGCCGGTGGTGATCAGCGGAACTTTGTAGCGACGGCAGTACGCGATCAGCGCCGCTTTTGGACGCACACTGTCGATGGCATCAATCACGTAGCTGTAGCCTTTGCTCATGTACTCCGCAACATTATCCGCCGTTACAAAGTCATCAATCACCGTCACGCGGCATTCCGGGTTGATCAAACGAATACGCTCCGCCATCACCTCAGATTTTGCCAGCCCAACGTTATCACGCAGAGCGTGGATTTGACGGTTAGTATTGGTCACGCAGACATCATCCATATCAATCAACGTGATCGCACCAATACCGGTTCTCGCCAGCGCTTCTGCAGCCCAGGAACCAACGCCGCCAATACCCACAACGCAGACATGCGCATCCGCAAACAGCTGCAGGGCTTTTTCACCATATAAACGAGCCGTGCCGCCAAAACGCTGACGCCATGCGTCGCTGATTACCACAGACATAAGACCTCAGATGTAAAAAGGGTGAGGTTCTCCCTCACCCCTGCTCAATAATCTCTATACGGCTCAGAATACCATAATCAGCCGCTGAATACGTTGCCACCGCCAGCGGTTGTCTTCAGCACCCATACACGTCCGTAATGGTTATACCAGCCTGCACGGTGACCAGCATCCGGGCCAATACCCTGATAAATATCGAAGTGCTGGCCTTTGATTGCGCCGCCCACATCCAGTGCCACCATCAGGCGTAACTCGTACTGGCCGTTGAATTTGCCGTTATGATCCAGCAACGGAACTTCCGCAAGTAACGTAGTGCCCGCCGGAATAATCGAACGATCCGACGCCACCGACGCACGGCCAATCAGCGGTACGGCACTTGCCCCTTTTACCGGCGCAAAGTTCTGTGGTTTGAAGAAGACAAACGACGGGTTTTGCTCCAGCAGCTCTCGCACCTCGGCTTCACTGTGTTTTTCACCCCATTCGCGGATCGCCTGCATCGACATATCTTCTTTCTTCACTTCACCTCTGTCGATAAGCACCTTACCAATACTGCGGTAGGCATGACCGTTTTTACCGGAATAGCTGAAGAAGTTAAGCGGTGTACCGTCACCAAAATCGATGTAGCCACTGCCCTGAACATCCATGATGAAGTTATCCATCAGCGAGTTGCTGTAGGCCAGAACGTAATTTTCGCTAAGCGCCCCCGAGTAGATATCGGCACGAGACGGCAGGCGGCCGCGTTTTGGCGGCATACGGTAAATCGGGTACTGGAACTCACCCTGACGGGAGTGTCGTGCCTGAATCACGGGGGTGTAATAGCCGGTAAACTGGACGTTGCCATAGTTATCAGCCCCTTCCATCTGCCAGGCATCAATACCAAACTGGCGCATATTACGCGTATCGCCCCCCGCGCGCAGCCACTCCTGTACCGCGCTGTAAACATTATTCTGCGAGCCATACAGACGCGGTGACGCATTGCGGATCTGGTAGACCTGCTCGGAGAAATCTCCGGCGTTGATCGGCGCGCCGACGGCATCAGGTTGGTTAACTAAAGAGAAAGGCTGGGATAACTTCCCGTCTTTATACTGTTGACCGCGATCGGTCGGTTTGGAAGAACAGGCCGCCAGAATGGCTACCATTGCGCCCGTCATCAGATACTTCGCCCAACATCCTTTCATTATATCTCGTCTTTAAGTTGCCCATTTCCGCGTGATGAAGATAACAAACCCCCCGTTCTAAAGGAATGGAATCACATGCCCTTTGGCAAATTTTGCGCAAAAAATAGTCCACACGTATCGATGTCGTTCAATTTACATACAAAGTTAATGAATTATGTAAAAAAGGGGTTGCATCACAAACCTAACCGAGTATAGTGCGCATCCACGGACGCGGGGTGGAGCAGCCTGGTAGCTCGTCGGGCTCATAACCCGAAGGTCGTCGGTTCAAATCCGGCCCCCGCAACCAATTAAAATTTGATGAAGTACAAGCAGTACGGTGACGCGGGGTGGAGCAGCCTGGTAGCTCGTCGGGCTCATAACCCGAAGGTCGTCGGTTCAAATCCGGCCCCCGCAACCAATCAAATTTGAAGAAGAAGTTTCTGCAAAAGCAGAAAGACGGACGCGGGGTGGAGCAGCCTGGTAGCTCGTCGGGCTCATAACCCGAAGGTCGTCGGTTCAAATCCGGCCCCCGCAACCAATATATTGTTTTAAAACGTCCGTACAAGCCTGTAGAAGATAAGAAACCGCAAAGATATCAATCAATTGCGGTTTTTTTTCGTTCGTAGTCTTCCCAGCGCGTTGCAGGGAAACCAGTGCTAATGATTGGACAAATGAGTGTACTGCCGAGGGCAGCTAATTCGACACACTCATTTTGAATTGTTTGCGGAAAAAAATCATTAAATTCCGGAAACTATAGCTATCTGTTCTCTTGAGACCGGCCTCTGGCCAATCTTTCTAAGGAGTTAAGATGGCAATTGTTACTCATCCACTTTCTGCCGCTGAAGTTCAGAAAGCAAAAGCTTCTTCAAAACCCTACCTTCTGTTCGACGGCAAAGGCTTGTGCCTGCAGGTGAAACCCTCCGGTAAAAAATACTGGCGATTTCACTACACTCGTCCATCTACGGGTAAAAGCACAGAGATCAGCATGGGATCATATCCAGAGATCTCTTTGGCCGATGCCCGTATCGAACACCAGAAATACCTCTCGTTGCTGGCAAAAGATATCGATCCTAAAGATCTTGAGCGAGAAGCTAAAACGCAGGTCAAAATGGCAGAAGAAGGCCGCTTTTGCGTCGTAGCTAAAAAATGGCACGACGTTAAAAAAGAAAGAGTCTCAGAAAAACATGCCACACAAATCTGGTCTTCACTTGAACGCGATGTCTTTCCGGCATTAGGTAATACCCCAGTAACTGGAATCAAAGCCCCCATGCTGATCGCTGCACTGAAACATATCGAAGTCCGGGGAGCAGGTCAGCTGAACACAATATTACGCCAACAGCGAGCATTTCCAAAACCCAGCGCCACCTGAAAGTGGGCTATGTGGGCATTTCCCACACCAACCGCAAAACCAAAGTCCCGACCGGATACTCACGCAGCCCCTGCCTGAACCTTAAAGGCGACTGGCTGAAAGAGGCGGGATTTGACACCGGGCGCGGCGTGACCGTGAGGATTGCGGAGGGATGCCTGACCATCATCGCCGATAACAACGAAGTGCAGGAGCTGAGGGAAGAACTTGATAAGGTAAAACAGGTGGTTAAGGGGATTAAGGAGGCGGTTGTTTAGTGGGCTGAACTGCGGCGGGTAAATAAAAATAAGCCGGGGGATAATATTGATCTCCCGGCAAACTCTTTACCATGATTTTAATGCAGTAAGAAATTCTTTGCTTTCATAGTCAAAATATATCTTCACATTACTTTCTGTCAATAATACTATCTGATCGTTAATTATATCCTCATTATATTTAATGCAAATCTCTTCCAGATATTCTTTAAAATCCAAAAGGAGAGTTTTCTCTGTTATTTTATGCCTACAAATATAGACCTGTTTTAGTCTTGATATTTCATATTGAACAAGACAAAGTGTTTTATTATCAAACAAGTATTCAATACCATTAAAATATATGACATATGTACCATTATCTGAATCTATTTCATTAATGGAATATTTAGCCAAACTGTTAACAATGGTTTCCAGGGATTCACCAAATTCAAATGAACTGACTCCGCTTACAATGAATGATTGAAAAGTCATAGTATTATCTCCAGCAATTTAGTGAAACGTTCAATACCTCGTTCAGCTTGTTGGCATATTGGAGAACCTATCTTCTCATTCTTCAGAATTTGCCCAAAATCATTTATAGCTTGTTTTGTTTGAGAAATAGCCTCTGACATAATTTTTTTGTCACTTGCTATTCCAGAAATAACTTTATCGACTTCTTTTAATACCTTTCTGTCTTGGGTCATCTCCCCCCAACGGAACCACTTTCCGTCGTTACCCAACCGGGCTTCAGCCACCTTTCTATTATTAATAAATATATCTGCGTGAGGCCCTTTAACTCTAACATCCTCTCGGTAGGGTTGCATTTTTGCGTGACTGCAACTTAACCCCAACGGATCGATATATTTCAGGGGGTTTGGAGCATAAGCGTAGCTGTTTAATCCCCCCGCCAGCCCTATCGGGTCCTGGCTGACGAACCTTCCACACTCCGGCGCATAATACCTGAACAGATTATAGTGCAGCCCCGTCTCTTCATCAAAATACTGCCCCGCCATCCGCAGCGGCTGCTCCACATACTCCCTGCTCCCGCTGATATCCGCACGCTTTTCCCCGAACGCCCCGTAATAACCCGCCCACACCAGACTCCCGTCCGCCTTCGTCACCTCCTGCACCGTCCCCGCGGGTCCGTGTGGTAATACCACACCTCCTGATGCGCTTTTCGCCCCGTCACGCTCGCCACCGGTGTGTACAGCTGCTCCGCGTCGTACAGGTACGTTCGCCGTTCCCCCTGCTGCGGAATTTCCTGCAACAACCGGTATCCCTCCCAGATAAACTCCGTCCGGCTCCGTTCCGCCAAGCTGGTATGCCGGTCACGCGTCACCTTGCGGACTCTCCTGCCCAGCGCGTCGTACTGATAGTGCGTCTGTGTGTTGCTGCTGATGACCGTCGTCAGTTGCCCCTGCACGTTCCATTCATACCGCTGGCCCAGCCGGGTCTCCAGTTCGCCCCACTCGTTATAGCCGTAGCGGTCACTGCCGTAACCCGCCAGCCGGTTGCTCATCACCGGACCCTGATGTTCATTCTCCAGCAGGTTCCCCGCCCTGTCGTAATAATAGTGGTCGTGGTCATACATCTGCCCCGTCCGACCCGTCAGCCACCCGCTTTTGTCGTAGCTGAACACCAGACTTCCCCGCAGCCGGTCCCGGATGTTGTCCAGTTCACCGTTCCCGTTCCAGTGGTAGTCCCGCGATATCACACTCTCACTGCCCGACGACTGTGCCTGCTCCGACGTGAACATCTGTGCGCCTGGCGTGTGCGGCAGGCTACGCTGCCAGCTTAACTGCCCGTCCGCCGTGTACCCGCTGTGGGTGACCAGTTGCCCCTGCGTGCGCATCACCTGCCGGTGCAGGCTGTCGCGCTCGTATTCGCTGAGGGTCACGCCGTCCAGCAGCGTCTGTAACAGATGCCCGCTGCCGTAGTACAGGTGGCTGATGTGCTGCCCGTCCGGCAGGGTGATGTCCACCGGGTTCCCCTGCGCATCACGCTGATACGTGATACTGCCGCTGCCCGCGTGCTCCGCCAGCAGCCTGCCGCTGCGGTCATACTCAAAACTCACTTCGCTGGCCTGCATACGGTGCTGCCGTTCGCCTGCTTCCGTCGGCGTGAGCGTGGCTTTCGTCATCTGGTCGAGGCGGTTATAGCTGAACGTGCGTCTGCTGTGTTCGTTTTCCGTACACACCAGCCTGTCCAGCGCATCGCGCTGCTGAGTCTCCCGACGCAGCCCTCCCGCTGTTCCGGTGGTTTGTATGCCGCTCAGGTGGCCGTTCGCATCCAGGGTAAAATCCCGGCTCAGGCCATCCGGGCACACCTCACGCACCAGACGCCCTTCTGCATCATGCATGAACCGGTACTGCGCCCCGTTGCCATTAATCAGCGTGGTCAGCAGCCCCTCCGGGGTGTACTGCCTGCGCGTTTCACGCCTCTCTTCATCCGTATGCACCGCCAGTTGCCCGCGCGGTGTGTACCGCCAGCTCTGTGTGCAGCCGGTGATGCGCCGGTGGCTGCTCAGCAGCCCCAGCGTGTTCCACGTATAGCTGTCCTGCTGCTGCCCCGGATGGCTCACCATTTCCGGCAGTCCCCGACGGCTCCAGCGGATACACACCGTTTTCCCTTCCGCATCCGTTACCTGCGTCAGGTTCCCGTCCTCATCGTATTCATACGCCGTGGTGCGCTCTGAACAGTCGGTATATTTTCTCAGTTGCCCGCGGTCGTCCTGCTCAAGCGTGACGTGGCCCCCGGAAACATCCGTCCTCCCCGTCAGCAGCCCCTGTTCGTTATCCGGCTCTCCGCAATTTGCTCCTCGGTGTAGTGGTAGCGCTCTTCCTGCGCCGGGCCATCCGCGTTCTGTCGCAGCACATTCGTTATCTGGTCGCGGTTGTCATGGCGGTAGCGCGTTTCCCGTTCGGCTCTGGTTTTTGACCAGACTTCATGCCCCGTCAGCCTGCCCGATTTATCCCATTCGTAACGATGCTCGCCCAGCGGTCGCCACGATGCCACACTGGCATGGCTGCCGGTGAGTCGCTCCGCCCCCTGCTTCTGCCACACCGTGCGACCGCAGGCATCAAAGCCCTGCTCCTCCATATACACCGCATGGTTCAGCGGCGTCTGTGCCAGCCAGCTCTCTTCATCTTCCGGGCGGTAGCGGCGACTGTGCTCCAGTCCCGCCGGGGTGTGTCCGAACGCCATCCGGTGGCCGTTGCTGCGGTACCCGGTCAGGATGCCCGACGCATCGTATTCGCGCTGCGTTTCACCCTCCGCTGTCTTCGTCCCCGTCAGCCGTCCCGCTTCATCATAGCGGTACTCCGTACGCTGCCCGTCCTGCTCTTCCGCCACCAGGCGGTGGTGGTCGTCCCATTCCAGCGTGATGTTGCTGGTCAGCGTGTAATCCCTCTCCGTGGCATCGCTGCATTCACGCACTTCCGCGCTCACCATCCGGTCATATCTGTCGTAACCGTAGCGTATCTGCTGATGCTCCCCGCTGATTTCCGTCACCCGACCGTATTCATCCCGCGTGTACCGCCACACGCTGCCGTCCGGGCGTATCTTCTCCGCCAGCCTGCCCTGCTCGTCCCGCCGGTAAACCGTTCTGCGCCCCGACCAGTCATCCTCGCCTGCAAGCTGGCCCGCCGCGTCATAGTGCAGCCGCCACTGCTGGTTGCCGGAGCGGGTAAGCTGTGTCAGCCTCGCTGCGCCATCATAGCCACAGATTATCTGCTGCCCGCCGGCGTCCTCCACCTCCCGCAGCAGGTCGAATGCCCCGTGCCGGTAACGCGTCGTCTGGCCCATCGCCCCGGTATGAACGGCGATTTTACCCTCTCCGTCATAGCGAAACGTCTCCGTGCCGCCATCCGCCCGGATAACCGCACTCAGCTTCTCATGCGGGTTCTCCTCCCCCGGACGGTACTGCCAGTCCACCCGGCGGCCTTCCGCATCCTCCAGCCCCGTCAGCCGCAGCCACCGGTCTTCCGTGTAATGCGTGGTTCTGCCCGCCGCATCGGTATGCGCCGTCAGGCTGCCCTGCGCGTTATATCCCCACTGCTCACGGCTGCCGTCCGGGTACGCAGCCTGATTGGTTGTAACACCACGCCGGTTACCCGTCGCCTGCCGGGGGCGGGGCTGCTGGTCTATGGACGGGGCGTCAGTTGTGAACTGACAGTGGATGAAGAAGGATTTTCTGGCATCAGCCCTTATCTGTTCGGACTGGTGCTGGAGCACTATATTGCCCGCCATGTCTCCATCAATACGTTCTCGCAGGTAACACTGCGCTCAATGCAACGCGGACATATCACGACCTGGCCGGTGAGAACCGGCCAGCGGGGAAGCGTATGACAACGGAACTTGCAGGCACATTCATACACGCGCAGGAAATGCCCTGGCGTTACGGCTTCCTGAATCTGATGCGACGTGTGGAGGCGCAATTTTGTGATGCCCCGGCGGGCAGTACCTGGCAGCCGCGCATGGAAAAATTTCGCCTCGGGCAGACCCCCGCACTGACCTTTGCGCCACGGGAAATCGCGCAGGTGACCTGGCAGAAGGGACGCCTGCACCTGAGCCTGTACAGCCTGGGTTTGTGGGGGTCAAATGGCCCGTTACCGCTGCACTATACAGAACTGGCGCTGAATCGTGCAGAGAGTCGCCACGATCCAACACTGACCCGTTTTTCTAATCTCTTCCATCATCGCTGCCGACTCAGGAAATCGTTGTGGCGAATGGCGATACTCCCTCCAGGACAGAAGATATTCCTCTGTTCAGAGTAACACCAGACCATCCTGTTCCAACAAGCTGTATTCCTGCACTCATTCATGATCGTAACGACGCGCTGGAACGCCTGCGGATCATCCGTCGCTGGTTTGAGCTGAATGAACCCAGCAGCCCAACCATTCCCCTGTTACGCCAGGCTGAGCGACTGGTGGGAAAACGGTTTTCGGAGGTAATCAACGAGATCCCTGTGGAACTGCTGGAGAAGTGGGATCCGCCGGAGTAAATAAACATCATTGTAACTTACCAGCCTCCCGCAGTTTTCCAGTGGCGAGAATTTTAACGATATGAAATGAGCAACAGAAGGAAATTAAAATGACATGGGATCCAGGTGCAGCAGTACAATATGCAAAAGCGCATAAATTTGGTTCAACTCATCATGAATGCGCCACACATGTGAGAAAGGCGATCCTTGCCGGAGGTATACGCCTCAGAATCATTCACGATGCCAAAGACTATGGTGATGGCTTGACAGATGAAGGGTTTTACCCGGTTGCCGCTGGCTCAACGCCCAGAAAAGGCGACGTTGCTGTCATTCAACCTTACTCCGGTGGTAATCCCAGCGGACACATGACGATATTCGATGGCCGAAAATGGTATTCTGATTTTGAACAGATTGATATATGGGGCGGACCTGGTTATCGGACTAACAAACCTGCATATGTAATATACAGGAAAGATCCATGAGAATACTCATTGCGATAATGCTGTTTCTCCTTGCTGGCTGCACGACTTCCTCACAAAATGTTGCACAGCGGGTACGAGACTTTTACGCGTTTTATCTGCCCGCCTATGCAGCCAGCTCTCATGAGATTGACTATTCAGATGCCAGGATGAAGAGTTTTATCGCATCTGACACCTTGCGCAGGCTGGATATGATCCAGAACATTTATGAGCAGGAAATCCTCAGATCAGATTATTTCACTTATTGTCAGGATTATGACGCAGCATGGATCCCGCAGTTAAAGATCGGCAAGGTTTTGACTGACCTGGATGGTAAGCCGGTTGATGTATGGCTCGGTATTGAAGACGGAAAAAGTATTCATTTACACGTTTACCTTACGTCAGAAAACGGGGCGTTAAAAATTTTTAGAGTAAAAGATCTCACTGATAATTTTGAGCAAAATATCTTTGATGATCGGGCGATTATGGCAGCAAAAGGGCACGCTAATAATCTAAAAAACAAACCGTAATGAGAAAATACGGAGGAACAGTATCAACAAAAATCCGCAGGCGGCACAGGCCATCCTGCTCATCCGTAAGCTGTACTGCAGTGAACGGCGGCTGAAGAAACAAGCTGAGTCGCATCAGCGGATGAAATATCGGCGGCGATACGAACAGGCGGTGCTGAACACGTTCCGGCGCTGGCTGGACGGAGATCTGCCGCGTACGCCGTCGGGCAGCAGGCTGCATAAGGCCATCACCTACACGCTGTCGCGCTGGACGGCGCTTGTCTGCTATGTGCAGAATATCCGGCTACCGGTGGACAACAACCGTGCGGAAAACGTCATCCGCCAGGGGCGGTGGGGAGGAAGAACTGGCTGTTTGCCGGTTCGCCACAGGCGAGTCAGCGTGCCGCCGCCATTATGCACGAACTGCTGCCTTACCCGGAAAATCACTTCGGCTGTGGGAAGGATAACCTTCTGTGCTCAGGGCGCAAGCCAGACGTTTACTGTATAACCATCGAAAAGCTCATCATAACGGTGCTTATAAGTTAACTGCTTATGCCAGAGTAGCGTTGCTACCTCATCATTACCTGGATGTTTGCTTCTTTAGCCCCCCCAAACATGCTGGTTACTTTACATCTGGCAATGAGTGTATGATGCAGTGGATAAATTAGGATCAAGAAAAGAAAAAACCTTATCTTTTAGTAAGTTGCAAGCTACTCTTGATGGTAACCCCTGCAATCAACACTTCTAACACAATAAACACCCTCAAGGGTGTTTTTTTGTATCTGCAGTTTGTGGATCTGCCGGGCATTCCACCCGGCCAGGAAACTACCCGCGTCGCGCCAGCGTTGCCCCATCTGAGAAATACGCCCGTATCCCTGCCAGTATTGACTCTGCCACTTCCTGCTGGAATGTCGCGGTCTTGAGCTTACGCTCCTC
>Ga0183096_1000573_pt1 | contig 45615 bp, 35 predicted proteins | sample Biomet5_FD_127791 | JGI IMG/M metagenome (GOLD analysis project Ga0183096, IMG submission 127791) | Microbial communities from bioreactor (seeded with sewage sludge) at LBNL, California, USA - Biofuel metagenome 5 (version 2) (version 3) | ecosystem: Engineered > Bioreactor > Anaerobic >... | reverse complement strand
ATTTCTTCGGTTATACTATTCATGAGAGAGCTCCTTTTGGTACGTTGAGTTTGTGGTGAATTCTATTGTACCAGAGCTCTTCTCTTTTTTTTATTTATTTCTGTAACATATGTCTTATCACATTACATTCATTAAATTTTTTCTTCATTTTGTCATATCCCGTATTTTATTTACATGCCTTTCGGGATATTTCCGTTCCACTGCGGAGCCTGACGATCATTCTCTTTCGAAACCGCTGATCATTCATTTTCGAAACGGCCGGTCATTCATTTTCTGATGATCATTCATTTTCGTAGCAGCCGGTCATTCATCTTCTGACGGTCATTCATTTCTATATGAGTCCCATAATATGCTGCATCAGCAGACTCATTACGGTTATCCCGATCCAGCAGCATGCGCCGAGCAGCAGCGACTTGCCGCCTTTATGAACCAGCTGGACTACATTGGTATTGAGACCTATTGCTGCCATGGCAAACACGATGCATAATTTAGACAGTTCTTTGAGCGGCAGAAAAACTGCCGCCGATATCCCGAACATACCCGTTGCTGCCGTAGTGACAGCAGACGCCATGACGAAACAGAGAATGAACACCGGAAAAACATTTTTTATTCTTACATGCGTACCTTTCTTTTTCTCCCGCCCGGCACGTATCAGCCCCAGCACCAGCACGATCGGGATTATCGCCAGGGTCCTTGTCAATTTGACAGTCACTGCGGTGTCCAGTGTCTGTGAACCCAGGTTCCACATGCTGTCCCAGGTCGCCGCCGTTGCCGTAACGGATGATGTATCATTGACTGCGGTCCCGGCAAACACACCGAAATTATATCCTGAATCATGACTAAATCCGATAAAGGTCCCCAGCAGCGGGAAGCATATCGCCGCGAGCATATTAAAAAAGAATATTACGGAAATGGACTGAGCCACTTCTGTATCTGAAGCTTTTACCACAGGCGCCGCTGCCGCAATGGCAGATCCGCCGCATATGGAAGAGCCTACACCGATGAGCACGGAAGTGTTGTCCTCTATCTTCATTGCCTTATGCAGAAAGAATGCGATCAGCAGAGATACCGATATCGTCGTTACGATTATGGGCAGCGATTGCCGGCCGGTCCGCAGTATCACATTAAGATCCAGTCCGAACCCGAGCAGCACTACTGCAAACTGAAGTACATACTTCGATATGAACCCGGTGCCCTTCGAAAAGTCTATTTTATCTTTTATCATCAGCGTAACGATCATGCCGATCACGATCGCGAATATCGGTCCTCCCACCAGCGGAAACATCCGTCCCAGCAGCCACGCTGCTGCCGTTATCGGCAGACACAGCAGAAAACCTTTATAGTTGTTTTTTATCCAAAGCATCGTTTCTCCTTTCGCCGGTCCGTGCCGACCAGCTGATTATATCAGTCGCTATCAATGAAATAAAATTATAATTATGCATAGTACGATACATTTATGTTATGATAGTACGACAGGAGAAATAAAAATGCTTGATGAAAGAACGACCACATTCCTCATGGTATGTGAAAAAATGAATTACACCAGGGCCGCCGAGGCACTTCATATCACACAGCCGGCAGTCTCGCGGCACATACGCTTCCTTGAAGGATATTACGATGTGAAGCTCTTCACGATGGACGGCAAAAAAGTCTGTCTGACCGATGAAGGCAGACTCCTGCGTGAAGCTCTCATAAAGATGGATAATGATGAAAGATCATTAAAGGAGAAACTGCGGATATCCTCAGGCGGTATGATATCCCTGAAACTCGGTGTCACACTTACAGTCGGAGAATTCATGATAGCCGATACGGTCGCACAATATAAAATTTCCAATCCCGGCACATCCGTATGCATGAAAGTCTCCAATACCGCCGAACTGCTTGCAGATCTTCGCAAAGGCGATATCCATTTTGCAGTACTGGAAGGCAATTATCCGAAAAATGAATTCGATTCTGTCGTCTTCGCAGACGAGCCTTTCATATGCGTCGCCGCGCCCGGCCATCCTGCACCCGCAAAAATCAGCAGCATAAAAGACCTGACAGGATATGAACTCGTCGTCAGGGAACGCGGCTCCGGCACCAGGGACATCCTCGAGAATGCACTGGCAGTATCGGGCTTTTCCATAGACGATTTTGCCGATGTCATCGAGATACAGAATATGAATGCGATCAAAAATATAGTTGCCGCGGGATGCGGTATGACATTTCTTTACCGTGCAGCTGCCGAAGATATGATAAACGCAGGCAGGCTGCGCAGGATCGCAGTATCAGACATCGATACCACACATGAGATCTCGGTTATATGGAACAGGGATATGCTTTTTTCTGAAGATGTCGCCGCGATCGTCAAAAGGTTTTTCTGCCGGAGCGCATCGTGAGGCTGCATCAGCGCTGCCGCACTTCATCCCTTCGGCATAACATGAAATCATCCTGCTTTTTATATAACAGCAGGACCGCTGTTTTACAGAATATAAAGAGGAGGACACCCTCGGTATCCTCCTCTTTCCCATTATGTATATTGTTAAGCAGTTTATCTTATTTTACCGGTTTTACTTCTGTCTCGTAGGTTATTTCCAGTTCATTGGCCCACTTCAGATATGTCTCTACCTGTTCGTCATCGAGCATGTCTGACGAGATCAGACCGTGCTGTGTGATCTTGTCATTTGCAAAGAGCTTCGTATAAAGGAAGCCGCTCTGTCCTGTGATGTACATCTCAGCGGAAATGCCGTACTTCTTGAACGAATCAACGAGGCCTGGAGCAAATACATGCGTCTCTGCCATAACATCCTTGCCGTCCTTCTTGCCTATGCATTCGCATACGAAAGCTCCTGTGTCTGCAACGAGGCCTTCATCGATTATCGCCTTTATCTCATCGTGATATTTAGGAGCAGGCGGAACATGTGCAAGTACAACATCGAAGGGAACGACCTTGCGGCCTTTTATTGTCTCTTCTTCATGAGAGAGCAGTCCTGCTCTGGAAAACGGATGTGCGAAATCGATACCGACACCGCCGTACTTGAAATATATATTCTGCGCTCCCCTGAAAAATTCTTTATTATTTATGCCCATGTAGACAGGTTCGTCATGAGCATGCTCTACCATCGTCAGCTCTACATTATCCATTTCCGGAAATCTTCTTGTGATTGGTCTGCTGAAAGGTTTCGTCCTGATGATCTTGCCGTTTTCAAATGCGTAGGCATCCTCAGACATGTCAGACAGAGCCACTACCGGCGACCACCAGTAAGGTATGAATCTCTTTGATTCAACGCCCTCGTAAACCATCATGTTTATCGTGTCGCACGAATCGAGATGACTGACTGTTTTTCTTGCTATTACGCACATGAGTCCCGGAGCTGAGCCTGTGCCTATGATGGCAGTCCTGCCGATTTCCGCAAATCTCTTGCCGTAATCCCTGTACATTATTTTTATGCCTTCTACCCAGTTGTCTTCCGGATTTTCACAGTCGGCGATATTTTCGCAGGCGGCAAAGTCCTGATAATTGGCCTTTACTTCGATGGCCGCTTCCAGCACATTGATCCCGAAATCGAGAGGCATCGCATTAACGATCGTATCTACGCCCCGGGCCGCCTTTACTATTTCTTCCTTTTTGCTTCCGTCAACTCTTATGCCTTTGCCTTTTTTCAAAGTTTTGACCAGCTCATCGACGGCTTTTTTATCATAATCCGCGCAGATCACCTCGCTCACATTAGGCTCTTCATCGAGTCTCTTGGCAACTGTCGATCCCTGTGCTCCTACACCTAAAACTAAAAACTTTTTCATGGTTTCCCTCCTTCTAAAAAAACAGAGGAACATACCCGCGTACATTCCTCTGTCTGTTTGCCTGTTGGTTATCGCCTCGTTGGCTCCACAATCAAGTGGTCTTTCCAAAGATCCGTCAAGCAGCCTTCCTTTTGCCTGTCAGTTGTAGCAAAGCACTCGCTTGCAGTGCTCCGTGTCTCCGCTTCGGCCCCCTGCTGTTGTATGCAGGATGTCTCGAACTGCTCTCAAACGGTATTTAATTATTTATTATAGTATCACAGGTCTCTTGTATTTTCAAGTTCTTTTCTGACGATACTGTCACTCTGCACCGCCGCCGAACTCGTTTATGTATGACCATCTTTCCCAGTCTTCATACAGAGACGGATATTTTTCAGGCTCCATCCTGATATAAACTGTCAGTTCTTCACGAAACGCAGTTGCCGGGCCGGGCCCCGTTTCTTCCCCAGTGCTGTCGCCGTAAACGATCATTGTTTCTCCGGCTGTGCCGTCTTTAAGTTCATATCTCTGCGGCCCGCCTGAATACCCCGTCAGTCCGAAAAATATATGTCTGCTGCTGTCATAGCTGCCCCTGACCTGCTTTTCAGTTTCCGATATCCCCCATGGATATTTTTCGGCCCATTCTTTTTCAGCGATCATGCTCCATTCATCCGCGATATCCCGGTCATATTTATAATCATGTCTGTCCTGTGCCCTTCTGTACCAGATCTCATCATCGCCATTACTTATTATCAGCAGGCTGAATTCCGTTACCGCACGGCCCTCTTCGTTCACGGGCGCTTCGATATGAAGATATATACTGCAGTCCGCATCATTTTCTGCATGCCTGTTTTCCGTTTTTCCGCACATCGCAACTCGTTCCTTTTTATTCTGACAGCCGTTACTCTTGCATATACAAGACAGATGTTATAATTTTATTTTGCGCTGTAATTATACTCATTATTAATGAGTATATCAATCCCTGTCTCACTATAAATGAGGCCTTCGATCAGCCTGAAATGTTATGCTTTATATGAATGAGGTCGGATATGATAGGAAAACGCATCGCAGAACTGCGAAGAGAAAAAAGAATATCGCAAGCCGGACTGGCTGCAGATCTCAATGTCTCTGCAAGCACGATATCCATGTATGAGAACGGCTCCAATACACCGCCGGTGGATATGATCATGACTATGTCAGTTTATTTTAATGTGTCCGCGGATTACCTTCTCGGACTGACCGACATCAGAGACCGCTGTGAGACACGTCGCGGCGCACCGGAAGAAAGTCCGGCAGGCCTTATACATGATGCCGTTGATTCTTTCGCACTCAGGAAGCCGGCGGCAGCAGCCGACGAGAGCGATTCCAAATTCATATCCGATTATACTTCGCTTTCTCATACAGATAAGCATCTGCTGCAGGAACTGATGAAGGTTTTCCTTTCATCAAAACAGACTAAATGATCACTGTCGGCAATATCATGCATGTATCAAAAAAAGGCTGCGCATTACGGGGCACTTTTGATCCCCTGATGCGGCAGCCCTTTTTGTTTATTTAATCTTCTATTTCAGGTCTGTTTTCTGTCTGTATCTGTTTTCTTCTCGGCGGTTCAATAGTCCTTGAAAGCAGTGCGCATATCACGCCTGCAACGCCGCAGAATACAGTTACGATCTTTTCGATCGTCATCGTGATGCCGAATATAGTCGCTCCTCCGGCTAACTGAGCAGCATCGCCGGAGCCGAATTTACCTGCGAACATACCGTTATAATAATCTGTCGCCGCCCATCCATCTTCATAGAACGGCAGGAACAGCATGCCGACAACGCCTATTACCGCCAGCACGATAAGCATGAAGGCCAGCTTTCTGAGATCTCCCTGCTGCAGTCCCGTCTTTTCATTTACCGGGAATTTGACAGGATCTTTTTTGCTGAGACCGCCGTATCTCTTTCTCCAGATGAAGTACAGTACAGGTCCTGTCAGCAGCCCGATCATCCCTCCGAGGAAGTAGTCGGAACCGTTGATGAAGAACGAGAATACTGCTACACATATAGGCATTATGCATATGAAGCACAGGAAGCCGTAGCCTCCCGGCGTCTTGAATTTACCTTCATATTCCGAATCAGGCAGCCTCTTCCGGAGAATCATCGCCGAAATGTAAACCATGATATACGAAGATACCAGCAGGAACACATCGAGAACTATGACTACGCCGAAGGGCAGCATGCAGAGTATCAGATTCGTTATTGCCACAGAAAGCACTGCGATATACGGAACGCCGTGTTTCTTGTCGCATTTTACCAGCACCGGCGGAGCCAGATTATCATCCGCCAGCGAGAAAAATCCCCTCGATCCCGATGCTATGTAAGTATTATATATAGAGCACTGCGCCAGTATGGCAACGATCACGAAGAACAGCGCGAATCCCATGCCCCAGAAAGTCTCAACGACATTGGCGTAGCCTACTCCTCCTTCAGAAGCCCATTCGTCCCAGCGTCCCATGGAACCGAGTCCCGCAGTCGTCGGCAGGATATATACAGCCATGATCAGCGGTATCGTTATCATAGTCCCTTTAGGGATGACCTGCGGATTGCTTATCTCCCCGGCGATGGTGGACATTGATTCGTACCCTGAATACATCCACATACCTATAGACAGGCCTCCGGAAATATAGAAGAACCAGTCCAGCGCGCCCTGTGCCGGTTCGGGTGTTATCCTGAAGCTGATATTTGTACCGTCGCCCCAGTTCAGGAAGCCGCATATTGCAACCATGGCAAAGGCAGCGATGACCAGGATGGACAGCACTGTACTTACTATGCCTACATCCCTGACTCCTCTGATATTGATTATTGTAAATACTGCGATCATAACAAATTTCAGGGCGAACTCCGCCGGTCTGCCCCAGTCCCATGCAGTGGCTGCATAGCCTCCGGCCAGTATCACATACAGAGTATTATCTATATAGATAGAGATAGTTCTCCACCATCCTGCCTGGAATCCCCAGAATTCTCCGAGTGCTTCCTGTACCCATTTGTAATAGCCGCCCTCCTGCGGTCTTACTGATCCCAGTTCAGAAGCGACCATGCCGAACGGCAATCCCCAGACGAACGGCAGCACGATAAGCAATATGATCGTCAGCCCCGGTCCGGCCTCAGGTATCATTTCCTCGATACCGTAGCAGCCGGCAGCAACAAGACAGAAAATCATAAATACGACAGTGGAAACACCGATGTCATGTTTTTTCAGCCCATGATCTTCAGTGTTCATCATCGCACCGTTTTGGTTTTCACTCATATTCACCCTCCTTTGCTAAACACTGATACTCAAGATAATATATAATTGCATTTTTATTATACATTGTCTATTTAGAATTATCAAATAATTTGGCCTATTCAAAAAGAGGAACAGCAAATCTGTCCTCCTTTTTGACCATATTTGTTATATTATCAGTGTTTTTCTGTCATGTTTAATTCCGCGGCGGGAATTTTTCATCAAAAGTCACCTCATCTTCGCCGAGATTCAGGACAGTTCTGATCTTGCCGCGCTTCTTCTGTACCCAGTAGATCGCAATCGACAGCACAATGATTATCACAGAGATTCCGAATACGAGCAGATCTTCGGATACTACCAGCACCATCGCCAGTATCTGCAATGCTATCGAGAAATACGCCAGTCCGGGATATAATGATGCCCTGACTGTAAGACATTCTTTAGGATCATACCCCCTCTGCTTCAGCTTCCTCCTGAACATGACCTGAGAGATCAGTATGCCCACCCAGCACAGCGTGCCGGTGAATCCCGAGATGCCCAGCAGAGACACATACAGAGTGCTGCCGCCTTCTCCCAGCATCCCCAGCTGCTCTACCATGAATCCCAGCAGGAACACAAACCATATCGGGACTATCGTAAATATCGTGGCATTCTGAGGCACCTGGAATTTGTTCAGCCGGGAAAGGAACTTTGGCGCCAGACCCTCGACAGATAATCCGTACAGTGCGCGGACAGTCCCGTAGAAGCCTGAATTTGCACAGCTGAAAGCCGCTATCAATGTTACCAGAGTAAAGAGACCTGCTGCCCAGTGCAGACCGTATGCTCCGAGAGTATCAGCGAATATCGAACTGTCGGCGCTGGCTTTTGCATATGGGTATATCAGCGTAATGAGGAATACCGGTACCAGATAGATCACGATGATACGGTAAGCTACTTTCTTACATGCTGCCGGCACATTTTTAGCAGGATCCTGAGTTTCGGCAGCAGACAGGCCTACAATTTCTGAACCCTGGAAATTGACCAGCGTCCAGATCATATATGTCAGGATGATCAGCCCTCCGCTCGGGAACAGCTGCTTGATCGGCGAGACATCCGCGTCCGGTATTATTATCTGAGAACCTATAACTCCGCCGTCCCTCGTGAACGGATGCAGATTTCCTCCGATCAGACCAAAGAAAATCAGTATCGCACATATGGCAAACATTGCTATCGCCAGTATCTTGGCGAGTGCCATGATGGATTCTATATGCCCGAACCATTTTACATGATAAAGGTTGACAGCTGTCAGCAGTGCCAGAGCGATCACGCCCCAGACAAAAGTGCTCCAGGCCGGATTCGCGAACGGCAGTTTTACAAAATAACTCATGAAGACTCCGACAGCAAGTCCTTCCGAGGGCACATAACACACCCAGTTGGCCCAGAATGCCCAGCCTATACCGGCTGCAGCCGTGTCCCCCATAAATTCTCTCGTATAAGCTACGAAAGAGCCGCGTCTGGGGATATTGACCAGCAGTTCAGCAAATGACTGCATTACGCCGTAAATAGTTATGCCTGCAACCACATATGATATTATAACTGCACCAGCACCAAGATCACCGTATACTTCACCCAGACCCAGGAAGTAACACGATCCTATGATGCCGCCGAGAGCAATAAGTGAAACATGCCAGGATCTGATGCCGCGGGCAAGTGTCTGCTCGCTGCTTCTTTCGACCTGACGTCCCTGATGTTCCGACATAAGAGAACCTCCTTATTTATAACGTTATACGCCTCCTTAGATGAATTATCATTATTGTCATTATTTTTAGATAATTCACATTATTGCATCTTTGGTTACCTATGTCAACCGCGTTATCAGAAAATCACAAATTTAAAAATCCCTCTGTAAGCAGAGGGATAATAAGGCAAAACACCTGTATTATCGTCGATCCTAATGTGATCTCCTATAGCTGTCTGCGTCCTTCCACTGCCTTCAGCAGCGTGACTTCGTCAGTGTATTCCAGATCTCCGCCGACAGGTATCCCGTGTGCTATCCTTGTGACTTTTATACCGGACGGCTTGATGAGCCGCGCGATGTACATAGCCGTTGCCTCGCCCTCGATATTGGGATTGGTCGCCAGGATCACTTCTTCCACATCGCTGCTCTGCAATCTTGTTATCAGCGACTTGAGGTTGATATCCTCAGGCCCGATCCCCTCCATGGGCGATATTGCTCCGTTCAGGACATGATAAAGTCCGCGGTATTCTTTGATCTTCTCCATGGCAACCACATCCCTGGGACTTTCGACAACGCAGATCACGCTGCTGTCGCGCGACGGATCAGAGCATATCAGACACGGATCTTTTTCTGTCAGGTTCCCGCACACCGAACAGTATTTCATACCGTGCTTGGCATCGGTTATTGCAGATGCCAGAGCTTCTGCCTCGCGGTCTTCCATAGCCAGTATATGAAAAGCCAGCCTCTGCGCAGACTTGCCGCCTATGCCCGGAAGCTTCGAAAGTTCATTTATCAGTCGGCTGAGCGGTCTGGCATAATAGCTCATCAGATCATGCCCTCAGGCAGGCCCAGTCCTCCCGTCAGCTTGCCCATTTCCGTGTTGGCTATTTCCTCCATCTGGCGCAGGGCCTCGTTGGTCGCAGTCATGATCAGATCCTGCAGCATCTCCACATCATCAGGATCCACGACTTCTTTTTCTATTTTTATCTCTGTTATTTCTTTTTTGCCGTTGACAGTCACCGATACGGCGCCGCCTCCGGAAGTGGCAGTTGCATCCATCTGGTCGATCTCGTCCTGCATCTCTTCCATCTTTTTCTGCACTGCCTGCATCTGCTGCATCTGCTGCTGCATCTGTTTCTGTCCGCCGCCCTGTTTCGGCTTTTTGCCGGCCTTCATTCCTTTACCCATCGTATTCCTCCATTATTCAATATCTACATCTACACCGAGCATGCTGCTGGCGATGTCCGCCGTTTTGCTGATATCGGCATCGTTTTCTGCCGGCGGTGTATCTTCATCCCTGATCTCGCTGTTCACAACGATCACTTTCCTGTGTATGCCTGAATGTTTTTCTATCAGATTCTCGATCAGCATCCTGCTGTTCTCGATCAGCTCACCTACGAAGGGCGACGCCGAAACAACGAAATCCCGTTCCGTCATTCTTTCCGGAACAGCGCCCGTTTTGATCATTATCATTTCGCTTTTTTCTTTCTCGCCTTCGTCCATTACGGCCGCCCATACGCTGTCGATATCGGTCTCATCCGCAGATACCTTCTCTGCTGCCGGTTTTTCCGGCTGCATGTGCTGCGCGGTCTGCGGCGGCTGTGCATACTGCTGCTCCTGCACCGGCGGCGCATACTGCTGCTCCTGTGCCGGACGTGTCTCCTTCGTGTCGCTGACCGGCCTCCCGGAGACCGCATCGCTGCCTGATACTTCGTTCTTTATGGGAAGCGTCGTCTGTTCGGCTGCCTCCGGCATCTGACGCTCTTGTGGCGTCATGCTTTTTTTTGCTGTGCGGCTGCTGCCGTCATCTGCCAGTCTCACAGCACAGATCTCCAGAAGTATCCTCGGCTGCGTCGTCTGCCTGGCCTCGACAGATGTCTCTGCGATCGCCATTATGCTCCTGTCTATATCTTCAAGACTGATATCGGAGCTCTGCCTGCTGATGCGTTCTATGTTCTCGACCGACATGTTGAGTACGGCCTGCGGATCCCTGGTGAATTTGATCATCATCAGATTGCGGTAATGGCCCATCCAGCCTCCGAGTATCTGTCTGGCATCCAGTCCTTTTTTGATATAACCGTCTATCAGCATCAGTGCAGCTGCCTGATCATGCCTCATGACCGCATCTGTGAGCGCCACATATTCCTCTTCACCGAGAGCCCCTATGGACATGAGCACATCCTCTCTCGTGACATGATCGCCGCTTCCGGCGAGACACTGATCCAGTATCGTCAGCCCGTCCCGCACAGAGCCGTCTGCATTCGCTGCCACCAGACTCAAGGCATCTTCGTCCATAGTTATATTCTTATCAGCGCATATTTTTCTGAACCGGTCCCTGAGAATGTCTTCAGACACTCTGCGGAAATCCATGCGCATGCAGCGCGAAAGGATCGTAGAGGGCAGTTTCTGAGGTTCTGTCGTAGCCAGAATGAACAGTATATGTTCCGGAGGCTCTTCCAGAGTCTTGAGCAGCGCATTGAAAGCTGACTGCGTCAGCATATGCACTTCGTCGATTATATATACGCGCTTCCTGCCCACAGCAGGCGGATAGTTCACGCTCTCTCTGAGTTCTCTGATATCGTCGACTTTATTGTTGGAAGCTCCGTCTATCTCTATTAGATCGATGAAGTTGCCGTCCTGCACAGCCCTGCAGTTTTCACACTGTCCGCACGGTCTTTCTCCTTCGCCTGTGCAGTTTACCGCCTTGGCCAGCAGTCTGGCAACCGTTGTCTTGCCTGTTCCTCTCGTACCGCAAAACAGATAGGCATGTGCGACTGTGTCGTTGGCTATCTGATTCTGAAGAGTTTTCACTATATGCTGCTGTCCTGCCACCTGTCCGAAGACTTCCGGTCTGTATTCTCTGTAAAGGACTTTGTACATTCTCTGACCTTTCTGAAACATGAAATCGCCTCTTGATAGCTCCACAAGAGCAGATAAAGGCTTATCCGCGGCACATAAGAGCCTCCGCTTATTGCTGCTTCCTTCCGGACCTGACAAGGTTCGCGGTGTCCTATTGCGCAGGACCCAGATCGGCCGTGCGGAGCTGTCAAAAGGCGATTTGCATTTCTTCAATTATAATGGTTATCGGCTGCCGCGTCAATGGTATTGACGCTCATGGTTTCTGACTCCATAATTCGATAATATTCAAAAACTGCCTTTTGATATGTGATACTTATATCGACTTTGTTGAGAATTCTATCGTAAGTGCGATCAATGTCGTATGTTTACTCAGCTCCCCGGCGTGATAATATGTCTTTGTGGGACTGCCGAAGCTGGTGGTCGTCATATTGTCTTTATTGGAATATTGATATATAGCAGCAACATTCTTTTTTCCAGGTTTGATCGCTTCAGTATCGGTAAGAAATTCCGAACCGGTCAGGTCGTTTTCATTTATGTGTTTTTTACAATTTGAAATCGACGATTCACCGCTGTCGCTGCGGAAAGAGCCTCCGCTCTGCGGGTCGAAAGATACGAATACTTTTGAATTTCTGCTCCATCTGCCGCCGAAGCCGGCTTCAGTGTTCAAGGTTTCCCATTTTCCATTTTTAAAAATTTCAGTTCTCACGCGTATACTCTTTATGCTTTTAGCAGTCGGACTCGCTTCATAAATCTCAGCCCATCTGCCGACACCCTTTTCAGTCATATCAAATACTTCTCTCGTCTCTCGGCTGTAATGTGCCGGACCCATTTTCATATCTCCTTCGTGATGCGGGACAAGCGCCGGAATATTGATGCAGCATATCATTGCCAGATTGACTGCAGAAATAATTATTGCTGCGATAAGCACCGCTTTTGCGTTCTTCATTATGTTCCTTTCGATCAATCTGACTTTTATCGTTTTGTATTATTTTCTCAGGATTTCCTGTTATATTTCCGACTGCAGCTTTTGTATAAAAAGTTTGAAATTATTGATCACAGCAAAGCTTGGACCTCTTAAAAATGGTTATCGCTTCAATTCCAGGAAACCTATGTGAATATCTGAGTTCCGGCACTCAGCGGCCGGATGTCACCTTATATATCTCATCTTCTGCAGGCGGCGCTATCTCATTGCCTTCTCTGTCGCGGATACCGTCTTCCTGCGGCAGTATCCTGCCTATGCAGGTCACTCTTATATTTTCTTCCGCCAGCGAACCTTCTATCATGTCCCTGGTCCTTTCCGGCGCTATTATCAGCATTGATCCGCTTGATATCAGACGCAGAGGATCAAGCCCGAGTCTGGCACAGATCTTCACTGTCACCGCCAGTACCGGTATTTCATCGGTATACACTTCGGCGCCTGTTCCGCCGGCGCGGCACATCTCCCATACTGCTCCCAGCACTCCGCCTTCAGTGATATCATGCATGCCGTGCGTACCGGCGCAGCCGGCGATTATACCCTCGCTGACAACACTCACACAGCTCAGCAGCGCTTTGGCAAACTTCAGTTCGTCTGTGCTGAACATATCCGCTATTTTTTCTTCATGGTCGCAGGCTATCAGCCCCGTTCCTTCAATTCCCGCAGTCTTGGTCATCAGGATATAATCTCCCGGCACCATGTTTCTGGCATCGGCGCCTGTGCCCTTCACGCATCTTCCCAGCACTGTCGAGACTATCACCGGCCGGGCGACTGTGTCTGTTATTTCCGTATGGCCCCCGGCGATCTCCACTTCCAGTTCGGCTGCCGCCGCGCCCGCCTGTTCCATGACATCCTCGATATCGTCTTCGGTCGTGCCCGCAGGAAACAGCGCTGTCATGATCATAGCCATGGGTACCACGCCGTTGCTGGCCACATCATTGCACGAAATATTCACAGCAAGACTTCCTATCTGGCTTATCGCCGCCGTAATGGGATCGGATGATACCGCACATTCGTATTCGCCGAAATCCAGAACGGCGCAGTCCTCGCCTATGCCCGGCCTTGCCAGCACTTCCGGTCTCTTATATGTGATCTTGTCGAATACTATTTTTTTAAGAAGATCATTGTCGAGTTTTCCTATTTTAAGCATTTCGTCCTCCATGTGATGCTGTATTTTCTTATCGCTGCCGTCCGCCCTCCGGCTTTTATCATTTTTCCGGTACGATGCCGAATCTGCTGCAGAAATCCTGCTCCGATATTATCTCTACGCCCAGTTCCCTGGCTTTTTTGTTTTTTGAGGATGTCGACATGAGATCATTGTTTATGAGAAAGTCCGTATTTTTACTTACGGATCCGCTGACTTTTCCTCCCCTGTCCATGATCATTTTTTTCAGGTCATCTCTGTTTGCAAAGCCCTCCAGCGAACCTGTTATCACAAATGTCATATCCGCAAATATCTGCTCCGCGTCCTGCTCCTTTATCCGGATATCCACCTCCTGCAGTATCCGGCCGACTTTCTCTAAATTATCGCTGTCGTCAAAAAAGGCTCTGACCGACCGCGCCATAACGCTGCCGATCCCGCTGATGCCTGTCATCTCCTCTTCAGAAAGCGAATTTATCTTTTCCCAGTCGCCGCCGCAGTATTTTGAGATCACCGCAGCATTCGCCGCACCTATCCCGCTGATGCCCAAAGCATACAGCAGCCTTTCCGGCGTCGTCTTTCTGGCCCTGTCGGCTGCCTTTATCATATTATCATACGACTTTTCTCCGAAGCCTTCCATAGAAGCGATCTCTTCATGGTAGCGGTCCAGTCTGAAAAAATCAGCCGGCTCTTTAATGAAGCCCCTGCCCGTCAGCTTTTCGATCGTGGACTCGCTGAGTCCTTCGATATCCATGGCATTCCTGCTCACGAACAATGTAAAAGCCTTTATGCGCTTTGCCGGACATTCCGGGTTCCTGCAGTAAAGTGTCTGCACGCCGTTGTCGTCTTTCATCTCGACATCTCCGCCGCAGACAGGACATTTGTCCGGTATCCGGACACTGTCGCTCCCTGTATTGTTCCTGGCGATCTGCGGTATTATCATGTTGGCTTTATATACTTCTATCTCATCGCCGATGCCGAGTTTAAGTTCCCGGAGGATGCTGACATTATGGACAGATGCCCTGCTGACCGTAGTCCCCTCCAGCTCCACCGGTTCAAAAACGGCGATAGGATTGATGAGGCCTGTCCGGGAAGCGCTCCACTCTATCTCCCTGAGCTTCGTGGTCCTGATCTCATCGCGCCACTTGAAAGCGATGGAATCACGCGGAAATTTCACTGTGCTGCCCAGCGAGCGGCTGTAGGCGATATCGTCGAAAGTAAGTACCAGCCCGTCAGAAGGATAATCGTAGGCAGCGATCTTTTCCGCATAATCCTCCACCGCCTTGCCGATGCCGGCTGCGGCTACTTCCTTGAATTCTACATTCTCAAAGCCCTGCTCCTCCAGCCATGCAAACTGCTCATGTCTGGATGCGAATTCTTTCTCACCGGCGCTTACCAGCGCAAAGGCTATGAATCTAACCTTCCTTTCGGCTGTTATCTGATTGTTCAGCTGCCTGACCGAGCCGCTGCACAGATTCCTCGGATTCTTATACTTTGCATCCAGCTCCGGGATCGTTTCGTTTATTTTATCGAAATCCGCATAGGTTATTATTGCTTCTCCTCTGAGCACGGTCTCCCCTGCAAAAGGTATTTTCACAGGAAGATTGACGAAGGTCCTGGCGTTGTTGGTAATGACTTCGCCGATCTCGCCGTTGCCGCGCGTGACAGCCTTGAACAGTCTGCCTTCTCTGTATGTGAGGACGACAGTGAGACCGTCGAGCTTCCATGACAGAAGGCCTTTTTTGTCGCCCAGCCATGCTGCCAGTTCATTCGCGCTCTTGGTCTTGTCCAGCGAAAGCATCCTCGCAGGATGAGCTTCCTTTGGCAGATCTGTAAGTGTTTCATACCCTACTCTCTGTGTCGGGCTTCCCGACATCACTATACCCGTCTTCTGCTCCAGCTCCGCCAGTTCATCATAAAGTTTATCGTACTCGAAATTGGAGATCAGCTCGCTGCTGTCTCTGTAGTAGGCGGCCGCTGCCCTGTTGAGAAAATCGGTACGCTCCTTGATCTCTTTTCTGATATCGTTCTCACCACTCATATCACAGCTCCTGTCTGCTTTTTTTCAATCCCAGGAAAGCAGCGCACGATCCTCTTTTTTCTCCCATCGCCCTGTGGGAAAAAAACAGATCGTTCCTGCATCTGGTGCATAAATCTGTTACATGTATGTTTTCGGGAAGTATGCCTGACTCTGCCAGCGTCACCCGGCTGACTTCACGCAGATCGAGATAATACCTTCCGTTCGTGCCCGCCCTCACGCCGGTTTCGAACCGTTCTGCGACTTCCGCGCCGACTTCATAGCAATCCACGCAGATACACGGACCTATGCAGCATATCATATCTTCAGGCCTGCTTCCGAAGTTTTCCGTCATGGCAGCTGTTATATGCTTTGCCATTTTCCCGGCTGTTCCTCTCCATCCCGCATGGGCAAGCCCTGCGGCAGGATGTACAGGATCGAGCACATATATCGGCACACAGTCCGCATGATATGTAACCAGCATCAGTCCCGGCACATCAGTCACCAGTCCGTCTATATCGCGATACGGCTTTGCCGAGGTAACGCCGTATCCTCTGTCGTCAGTCCTCAGTCTTTTAATATTCACAGTATGCGTCTGATAGGCGGCGCTCATATTATGAGGATCTGTATTCAGCGTCTTCCCTATACGGCGGTAATTCTCGGCAACTTTTTCCGGATCGTCACCTCTCGTAAAGGAAAGATCCATCGAAGAATAGCAGCCCCCGCTCACGCCTCCCAGGCGTGTCGAAAAGCAGTGCTCGACAAGGCCCGTTTCATCCAGCGCTCTGAAGCGCAGAACGGGTACATCTCCGCTTTCAACCAATATCATTTCGCTGTCATCTGTTTTTTTCATATCTTTTTCAGAGGCGCGATATCAGCCGCCAGTTTCTTGATGCCCGCAGAATCGAAGATCACTTTAACTACATTGCCCTCTGCTTCAAGGACAGTGCCTTCTCCGAACTTGCCATGTCTCACTTTGTCTCCGACGGCAAATACTTCTGTATTTTTCTGCTTCTCATGCATTTCTTTTTTTGCTGCTCTCAGACTGTCAAATGGCCTGAAAGGGGTTTCCATGGCATATCCGTCGAGCGATTTTGACTCTCCGAACCTGACTTCGTTTTTCTTTGTATATACGCCGTCTCCATCTATGAGCCTGGGATCCAGTTCGCGCAGAAAAGTGGATTCTCTGGTATAGCTGCCCTTGCCGTACATGGTTCTGTACGAGGCGCCGGTAAGATAGAGCCGCTCCTTGGCCCTTGTCATGCCGACATAGCACAGGCGCCGCTCCTCCTCCATTTTGTATGTGTCTTCCATTGACCTCCAGCCCGGGAACAGACCGTCTTCCATGCCCGGCATGAACACCACGGGAAATTCCAGTCCCTTGGCGGAATGCATCGTCATCAGCACGACTGCGTTTTCCGAAGAATCGTGATTGTCTATATCTGCAAGGAGCGCAATGCGTTCAAGAAATTCCGAAAGCTCGATCTCGCCTTCCTCTTCATAATCGAGGATCACTGATTTGAATTCCATCAGGTTTTCTATCCTGCTGTCCGCCTCTATCGTGTCCGCATCCTCCAGAGCTTTCAGATATCCTGTGCCTGTAAGCAGGCCGTCGTATATATCCGATACTCTGAGATTGTCTTTTTCGCTGTGGTAATGTTCTATTGTCTGTGCCGTTTCGGCAGCGGCAGCGGCGGCCTTCGCCGAAATCGAGGACATGACCTCCGCATCTTTTATTACTTCAAGTATGCTGGTGTCCCTGACCCGAGCCAGAGCTTCAAGCTTGTCTTTGGTAGTGCTGCCGATGCCTCGCTTCGGTTCATTGATGATCCGCATCAGCGAGAGATCATCGGAAGGATCCAGCACGAGCCTCATGTATGCGACCATGTCCTTGATCTCTTTTCGTTCATAGTATCTGATGCCGCCCACTACCCGATAAGGTATATCTCTGGCCGACAGCGCTTCCTCGAAATTTCTCGACTGGGCATTGACTCTGTAGAGTATGGCGAAATCCCTGAACTCTCTGTCCCCGGATCTCAGTCGGTCTATCTCCTGTGCCGTATACCATGCTTCCTCTTTTTCATTGTCGGCTCTGTTGTATATTATCTTGTGTCCCTCTTCAGCCCTGGTCCACAGTTTCTTTGCCTTCCTCTGCTGGTTGTTCGAGATCACAGAATGAGCTGCTGCCAGTATATTTCCTGTCGATCTGTAGTTCTGTTCCAGCTTTATGACCTTCGCACCGGGAAAATCCTTTTCGAAATTCAATATGTTCGAGATATCTGCGCCGCGCCACTGATATATGCACTGGTCGTCATCTCCGACTACGCATATGTTGCCGTGCTGCTCAGCCAGCATCTTCACGAATCTGTACTGTGTCTTGTTGGTATCCTGATATTCATCCACCATGATATAGCGGAATCTCTGCTGATATTCTCTGAGGGCTTCTTCATCTCTGTCAAAAACTCTGACAGTATTGAACAGCAGGTCGTCGAAATCCATGGCATTGTTTTTTTTCAGGATACGGCTGTACTCCCTGTATGCCTTGAAGATCACTTCGTCTCTGTCCCCTGTGTTATGGTACTGATGCCATTTTTCAGGTGTCAGTTCATTTTCTTTCGCATGACTTATCTGTGACAGCAGCATCATCACCGGATACTGTTTCTCATCGATTTTCTGTTCCCTGACGATGGTCTTCATTACAGATTTCGTGTCTACAGGATCATAGACCACGAAATTTGTATCATAGCCGATGACTCCGGCATGTTTTCGCAGTATCCGCAGGCAGGCGGCATGGAATGTCATTATCCACATCGACACATGTCCTCCGAGCAGCGCCTCTACTCTGTCGCGCATCTCCCCTGCTGCCTTGTTGGTGAATGTCACTGCCAGTATGCTCCACGGCGGCACTCCCTTATCAGCAATAAGGTGTGCTATCCTACATGTCATCGTGCTCGTCTTGCCGCTTCCCGCGCCGGCGAGTATCAGCAGCGGCCCCTCTGTATGTTCGGCAGCGATACGCTGCTCCCTGTTAAGCTTTTCTAAATAATCCATGCTAACATTCTAACATAAAACCGGCAGGGTTGTTACCCCGCCGGCCGTCTTTTCCTGTCCGTATTATTTTCTGTGCCTGCCGCACTCATTCTGTGATGGATTCCAGAGATCTCCCCCTGGTTTCCTTGCCGAATATCAGGACCACGACTGCGACTATGATGAATATCACCGTAAGGAAAAGGAACACTTTTCCGTATCCTCCGCTTCTGCCGAAAGCATTGTATATGACCGGAACTATCAGAGATCCCAGGAAGGCTCCCAGTCTGCCGAAGGCCGAAGCCCAGCCGCAGCCGGCGCCGCGCACCCTGGTAGGATATACTTCCGGAGTATAAGCATAAACGCATCCCCAGGCACCGAGGCTGAAGAAGTAAAGCAGGCATCCGAATAATATTACCTGCGCAGGGCTGCCCGCATTGCCGAACATCCAAGATGCGGCAGCGGTCCCTATGAAATAAATAACGAGTACCGGCTTCCTGCCGATCTTCTCGACAAGATATGCCGCACTGATATATCCCGGCAGCTGAGCCAGGCACATGATCAGTGTGAATTCAAAACTTTTTACCAGTGTGAAGCCCTTGCCCATCAGCAGCGTAGGCGTCCACAGCACAAATCCGTAATATCCCAGATTGATGCCGAACCAGATCACCCACAGAACTATCGTCGTGGTTATATACCTTCTGCTCCAGAGCTCGCCGAAGCCTATTTTCTGTGCAGCGGCACCGCTGTCATTCAAAGTGGGCCCTGCTCCGCCTTCTGAACGATGCGCAGCCATTCCCGCCTGTTTTTCCATTATCGATACTATCCTGTCAGCTTCTTCATGGCAGCCCTTCTGTTCCAGGTATCTCGGCGATTCCGGCACAGCTGCTCTCAGCACGGCCGCAAACAGCGCCGGTATGCCTCCCACGAGCAGTCCGGCTCTCCATCCGAACTGCGGTATGAGCAGATATGATACCAGCGAAGCCAGTATCCAGCCCCAGGCCCAGAAGCTTTCAAGTATGACTACGTTCCTGCCTCTGATCCTCGTCGGCGAAAATTCGCTTACCAGAGTGGAGGCTGCCGGCAGCTCGCCTCCGAGTCCGAAACCTGTAAGGAAGCGCATTATTATCAGCATCGTATAGTTTACCGACAGCGCCGATACGGCGCTCGACAGACCGTAGATCACCAGCGTTATCATTATAACTTTTCTGCGGCCCCATCTGTCGGCCGCCATTCCCGACAGGGCTGCTCCCAGCCCCATTCCGAGCATCCCTATGCTGCTCAGCAGACCAAGCTGTGCCGTGCTCAGCGCCCAGCTGCCTTCTATAGCTGCCAGTACACCTGAGACCATGCCCTGATCGCAGGCATCGAACAGCCAGCCTACGCCTACCAGCACGAGTATTTTTCTCAACAGCGGCGTCGATGTGAGTTTGTCGATTCTTTCTGTAATGTTCATATTTCTCTCCTGAAGTTTATTGTCATAACATCTTTTCGATTGTAACAAACTGTCATGCTATATGTCAAGACACATGTCAAGTTATTAATGCTTTACCCTGATATGTTTTTTTGTTATTATATATTTATGGATACAGAAAAAAGACGCAATTCCATATGCAGGATGCTGGCCGCGGCATCAGATCCGATCAGCGCCTCGTCCATAGCAGAAAAACTCTCAGTCAGCAGACAGATAATCGTCGGCGATATCGCCATACTGCGGGCATCAGGTCATGATATCATTGCTACGCCCAGAGGTTATGTCACGGGAAGCGAACACGGATCCGAATTTCCCTATACAGGCGTAGCCGCCTGCAGACACGGAAGAGACCGGCTGCTGGAGGAGCTTTATGCTGTAGTCGACCTCGGCGGCACAGTTATCGATGTAACTGTCGATCACGCTGTCTACGGTCAGCTCTGCGGCATGCTCAACGTTGCCAGCCGCTACGATGCCGACGAATTTGTCAGGATACTCGACAGCGAAGAAGCACAGCCTCTCTATACACTGACGGGCGGCATCCACTTTCACCGTATCGGCTGCCGCAGCAAAAAAATCTTTGAAGCCATCATGAACGAGCTGACTGACAGGGGCATAGCCCTCAGGTAACTCATCAGCTGCAGAAATCTCCCGGCAGGTTACACAAAAACAAAGAGAGGGCCGTGCCCTCTCTTGTCTGATATGCATTTAATGATGCTATTATTTATTGTATTTCTTTATTGCCTCTTCGTATATCTTCAGCCCTGCATCGAGCTGCTGCTTTGTCAGGCACAGAGGCGCCAGGAATCTGATGACATTGTTGTATGTTCCGGCGGCTTCCATTACCAGTCCGTTTCTGCAGGCTTCCTGCACGATCTTGCCTACTGCCTCGGGATTCGGCTCCTTGGTCTTTTTGTCCTTGACGAATTCGATGCCCATCATGCAGCCCACTCCTCTGGCATCGCCGATTATCTTATATTTGTTCTTCCAGGTGTTGAATTTCTTCATGCATTTTTCAGATATTTCCCTGGCCTTGGCCGGATAATCTTCCTTCGTCATGACATCGATCACTGCCAGTGCTGAGGCACATGATACCGGATTGCCGCAGAAGGTGCCGCCGATGGTGCCGACTGTGACTCCGTCCATGATCTGCTTACGTGCCGTCACTGCCGACAGCGGCATGCCGCCGGCTATGGATTTGGCCGTGGTCATGATGTCCGGAGGACATCCTGCCTCTTTATAGTAATCCGATACGAACATCCTTCCGGAGCGGGCCCAGCCCGACTGAACTTCATCGGTTATCATCAGGATCCCGTACTTGTCGCAGATGGCTCTGACAGCCTTTACCCATTCGATCGGCGCCGGAATGAATCCGCCTTCGCCCTGAACAGGCTCGAACAGTATCGCTGCCACACTGTCCGGCGGCGCCTGCTCTATGAAGGCCATCTCCAGTTTGTCTATGTAATAGTCGATGACTTCTTTATCTGTCATATTGTCATCCGGCTTCCTGTACAGATTCGGGAAATCGACTCTGTATATGCCGTCAGGGAACGGCCCCATGCCGATCGCATAGGCCTTCTTGCCTGTCATCGTCATCGTCAGCAGCGTCCTGCCGTGGAAGGCTCCCGAGAAAACAAAAATGTTCGGTCTGCCCGTAAAGCTTCTGGCGATCTTGACGGCATTCTCATCGGCCTCGCCGCCTGAATTGACGAACATCGTCTTCTTGGCTCCGCCCTTGACAGGCACTATCTTATTCATTTTCTCTGCCAGTTTTATATAAGGCTCATGTGTAGTGATGTTCATCATTGAGTGAAAGAACTTTTCACTCTGATCCTGTACGGCTGCGATGAGCTGCGGATTGCTGTAGCCTACGTTCATTACTCCTACTCCGCCGACCCAGTCAAGGAAGATATTGCCGTCCGGATCTTCGAACATCGCGCCCTCGGCGCGCTCCATGACCAGCGGATAGGCGCTGCCTATCGCATCAGGCATCACTTTTTTCCTTTTTTCCAGTATCTTCTTTGCTTTCGGCCCCGGCAGTGCACCTTTGACCTTCGGTAATTCGTCTCTTAACATGTTTACCTCCATTCCAGATAAAACTATATCGTTTTCTTGTTTATATTAAGCTCTGCAAGCTTCCGGTACAAAGTTGCTCTCGACAGGCCCAGCTCCTTGGCGACTTCATCCTTGCCGTTCCCGTCTTTTTCATGTTTCTTGAGTTTACTGATGATTATCTCCCTTTCACACCTTCTTATCTGCTCCGCCAGCGGCATGCCGTCATCTGTCAGAGAGGCTGCTGCGCCGGCCTGATTCTTCAGTCTCTGCGGGATATCGTCTATGCCTATCACATCGCTCTGCGCCATATTGACGCTGTACTCTACGGCATTTTCGAGCTCTCTCACATTGCCGGGCCACTGGAGTTCCATATATCTCGCTTTTACTTCATCCGTGAACCCGGTAAGTTCACGTCCCATATATCTGTTGTATTTGTCCAGAAAGCTGTCCATGAACAGCAGTATATCCTCTTTGCGTTCGCGCAGCGGCGGTATGTCTATGGGTATGACAGACAGCCTGTAATACAGATCCTCTCTGAATCTCCCCTCCCTGATCATTTCCTCGATGTTTTTATTAGTGGCCGCTATGACTCTGACATCCACCATGATGTCCCTGTTGCCGCCCACGCGTTCGAACCTCATGTTCTGCAGTACATGCAGAATTTTTACCTGCAGCTGGACAGGCATATCGCCTATTTCATCCAGAAAAATCGTGCCCCCGTCGGCGATCTCGAATTTGCCGGCCTTTCCCTTCTCGGAAGCCCCTGTAAAAGCGCCCTTTTCATATCCGAACAGCTCGCTTTCCAGCAGATTCTCCGGTATCGCTCCGCAGTTGACGGTCACGAACAGGTTGTTCGCTCTGGGCCCGGAATAATGGATGGCTTTGGCAAACATTTCCTTGCCCGTGCCGCTCTCGCCGGTTATAAGCACTGTAGAATCCCCGCGGGCTGTTATAAGAGCCTGGTTCTTTGCTTCTTTTATTGCTGGACTCTGTCCGATGATATCGTCGAAAGTATTTTTCAGGGGCCGCTTGCCTATTTTGTAAGCAAGCGCCTGCGCTTCCTCGATGCCGCGCAGAGAGATCACGACACCTTCGATCTCCTTGCCGTTAAAAAACGGCTTGGCTGTGACGATCAGATGCAGTCCGCCCTTGTCTCCCCGATACAGTTCTTCCTTCTCCGTGTATCCCTTTCCTGTCTTGAGAACTTCAAGAGCCGGAGAACCGATCATGAAATTATTTATATGCTGGCCCAGTATTTCCGTCTTTGCCGCTCTGAACAGCTCGGCCACCGCACTGTTGCAGTGTGTGATATAACCTCTTCTGTCGATAGCGAATATTCCCTCATGCGCCGTCTCCAGCACTGTTATCATTTCTTTTCTCGACAATTCGGCCCTGGCGAGCGCTTCCTGCTGTATGGCCTTCGCCGCCAGCAGATCCGCCATTTTTTCAACAAAATCAACCATACTCATCTCATTCTCGACAAGTATGGTCTTCTGTTCTTTATCAAAGGCAACCAGTCCTATGATGCCCAGTATCTTATTGTCCGCGCGTATCGGGGTGCAGATCTCTGACAGTTCTCCGCGGCTTTCCCTGCCATCCGGAGAATCATATAATCTGTCGCTCTGCGCATCTTCCACATACTGCGTCACCCCGCTGCGCAAAGTCCTGGCATAAAGGAAATTGCCGTCCAGTCTGCCCGACTCTTCTTGTTGTCCCGTCATATCGGCATACACGCCGGTACCGCCGATGATAGACAGTGCATCATCGACTATTTCCACCTCTACGCCCAGCGCAATGCTGATGGCATCGGCGACCTGCTGTACATTTATGGAAACGTCCGCTAACAGTGACATGACTTCGTCCTTTCATCAACGACGCTATTATATCACAATTTTCAAACGATTCCAATATCTTAAAAGCGATAAAATCTCATTTTTGATACACTTTATTGCCAAGTTTTAATCATTACTTTGCTGTGCGCCTTCCTCCTGCTTGTCTCCTACAGAGGCGCCCAGATTTATCGTCGTTTTTTCCAGCTGCAGCACGAGATCATTTATCCTGCTGAGATGTTCGGGGGAAACATTTTTGCCCACCATCAGACGGGTATTGTACAGCACATCTTCAAGGCTCTCATGGACGGTGGATATCCTGTTTCTGAGGTCGTTGATCGCATCATCGTCGATAGCTTCCTCCAGTGCCGTTTTCATATCCAGCAGTCTGGCGCTCTCAAGTTCGAATTCGGATACATCTGTGACTACGGTCGGTTCATATCCCAGTTCTTTTTTGATCGTTTCCGCGAGCTCCTTTTTTGAGTCCGCCTCGCCGTGAACGAGGAAGAGCTGCTGCGGTTTTTCACGGAAGCCTCCCAGCCATTCCATGAGCCCGTTTTTGTCTGCGTGTCCGGAAAAGCCTTCCAGGTTATGTATTTCCGCTTCCACATGGACCGTCTCTCCGAAAAGCTTCACATCCTTGAGGCCTTCTATCAGACTCCGTCCCAATGTTCCTTCGGCCTGGTATCCCACGAATATTATGCTTGATTTAGGATCCCACAGATTATGCTTGAGATGGTGTCTTATCCTGCCGGCCTCGCACATGCCGCTGGCAGAGATGATTATTTTCGGTGTCCTGTCGGCGTTCAGCCTCTGCGACTCTTCTGTAGTCCTGGTGAATTTCAGGTTTTTAAAATCGAGAGGATTGTCGCCTCTGAGAATGTAGGCCTTCGTTTCCTCATCAAAGACCTGTGCGTTTCTCTTGAACACCTCTGTCGCAGTTGTCGCCATCGGACTGTCGATGTACACATCCAGATTTTCCAGATCCTTCGAGTATTTATTGTTTCCTTCATAATATCTGTTGAGTTCGAATATCAGCTCCTGTGTCCTGCCCACTGCAAATGAAGGTATCACGACAGTGCCTCCCCGCCTTGCCGTGTTTACGACTATCTCCATCAGCTGTTCGACATCGGCCGCATTGTCAGGATGGAGCCTGTTGCCGTAAGTGGATTCCATGATCACATAATCCGCTTTTTTGATGATGGTGGGATTACGCAGTATCGGCCTGTCCATGACGCCGAGGTCCCCGGAAAAAACGATTTTTGATACATTGTCGTTTTCTTCGACCCAGAGTTCCGTCACTGCCGAGCCCAGTATATGTCCGGCATCGTTGAAGACGATCTTCATGTCTTCGTTGATATCGAGAAGCTGATCATACATAACAGGTTCGACATATTTCAGAGCCTCCTCTGAATCGGCGAGCGTATAGAGCGGCTCTACCAGGGCCCTGCCTGCCCTCTCATTTTTTTTGTTCTGCCATTCCGCTTCCTTTTCATGTATATAGCCGCTGTCCTTCAGCATCACATCCAGCAGATCCGCGGTGGCATCAGTACAGTATATCTTCCCGGTGAATCCTCTTTTGACCAGCAGCGGCAGTCTGCCGCAGTGATCTATATGTGCATGAGACAGGATCACACATTCTATTTCAGACGGTTCAAAGGGGAACTCCTGAAAGTTCAATGCATCCTGTGCCTTGCCTCCCTGAAACTGTCCGCAGTCCAGAAGTATCTTGTGCTCTCCGCTCGTCAGCAGGTGACATGATCCTGTTACTCCGGCTGCTGCTCCACAAAATTTTATTTTCATGTATGTCGCTTCCTTTCATGATCTCTGCAGCGATATTTACTTTACTTATATTTTACCTCAAAGCGTGCCTGAGGTCATCAAAAATAATCACATCCGGGGCGCTGTCTCCCGGCGCCATGATAAAGAGCGGCTTCCCATGCTCCCTGCCTGTGAATTTCAAACGGACAGCATCTTCCGATGCTGTCCGTCGTGCTGATCTATTAAAGCTGTTTTCTGGCGTTGCGTTTTTTATGATATTCTGAAGTCCAGATCTTATCTGCGACCGGTTCCCAGTTCTTGGCCGCTTCTACACATTTATCCGACAGATCTTCGACCTTCTCAGGATGCTCCAGGTCTGTGGACGGAGCATTGCTGCCGTTGACGACCTTCTTGATCTTTTCCGGATTATCGAGTATCGGACAGGGCTGCATATAGTTTTCATTGAACGGCTGATTATCATGATAGCCCATGAACAGCGGCGACGTATATGCTTCAAGCAGAGTCTTCTCCTTGATATTGGAATCCGAATAATGAACGAATGCGCACGGCTCGATGTCGCCGTTGGCATTGATGTGCAGATAATATCTGCCGCCTGCTATGCATCCGTTTACATACTCTCCGTCGTTCCAGAAATCCATGGTGAAGAGAGGCTTTGTCTCACGGAATTTTCTTATCTGCCTGTACATGTATTCTCTCTGCTCTGCGCTTACCATCAGTTCAGGCACTGCATGTATGCCGACCGGCATATATGTGAACAGCCAGCAGAACTTTGCGCCCCATTCGATAAGGGCATCGACGTACTCTTCGCTTCCTATCGAATCTGTGTTTGCACTCGTATAGCAGCAGGAAACGCCGAACGGCAGTTTCTTCTCTCTCAGGAGAGTCATCGCCTTTCTTACCTTCTGGAAAGTGCCCTTGCCCCTTCTGGAATCTGTTGCGCTCTCGAATCCCTCCACGCTGATAGCCGGAACGAAGTTCTTGACTCTGAGCATTTCATCGGCAAAGGCTTCGTCGATCAGAGTGGAATTGGTGAAGGCCAGAAAAGCACAGTCGTCATGCTTCTCGCACAGTTTGATGATGTCATCCTTGCGGACCAGAGGTTCGCCGCCTGTATAGATATACATGTATGTGCCCATCGCCTTGCCCTGAGTGATGATGCTGTCCAGAGTATCATAGTCGAGGTTCAGCTTGTCTCCGTATTCAGCTGCCCAGCAGCCTGTACAGTGCAGATTGCATGCCGATGTCGGATCCATCAGGATCGCCCAGGGAACGTTGCAGTGATTTGCTTCACGCACTTCATTCTGCCTGGCCATCCCCACGATGCCTGCATTGACTACGAAATTGTTGAATATTGTTTTCCTGACTCCTGCATCTACATCATCCCACAGACTCACCAGCAGCTTGTACCAGGGGCTGTCGGGATCACCCAGCACATCGTTCACCAGTTTTCTCTGTGACTCAAACATACCCATGGAATATTTGTCCACCAGATCCATTACCTTGGGAAGATTTTTCTCCGGATCCTTGTCCAGATAGTCATATACCTTCTTTAGACCTTCGATTTTCATTGCGTTAACTACGCCCACTTGTAATCACCTCTCTGACTGCATTAATTGTATCTTACCCTAACTTTGTATTTTCACATGCCGGCCGTACCTCGGTATGTCCGCGCATGCAACCCCGTCATCTTATTTATCATCCTTGAGGAAGCTGATATAAGGCAGCTGTCTGTACTTCTGATTGAAATCCAGGCCATAGCCTACAATGAACTGATTTCCGACTGTGAAGCCCACATAATCCGCTTCCATATCCGTGCGTCTGCCTTCCGGCTTGTCCAGCAGCGTGCATGTTTTTATGCTCCGCGGTCCCCTGTTGTCCAGGTATCCTTTCAGATATTTCAGCGTTATACCGGAATCTATTATATCCTCGACAATTATTATATTCCTGTCTTCAATGTCGGCATCAAGATCCTTGTTGATCTTTACTACTCCCGATGATTTGGTGGCAGCTCCGTAGCTGCTGCAGGCCATGAAATCTATTTCCACATCAAGATCTATATACTTCATCACATCTGCCATCCAGGGCACTGCGCCTCTCAGTATGCCGACCAGAGTCACACCCTGTCCCTCATAGTCACTGGTGATCTGAGCGCCGATCTCAGCGGCCCTTTTCAGTATCTCCTCATGAGAGATCATTACTTCTCCTACTGCTGTTTTTTCCATCGTTTCTCCTGTTTATGCATCGTCGTTAATTGCTGCCGTCACAGCTGATGATCTGATCTATGGCATCCAGTAATTCTTCGCGCCCGGTCCTTTTGAGCGCCGATACCGGTATGACCTCATCATCGGCATCCATTTTAAGGACTCCCCTTATCGTATTCACAGCCTTCTGCTGCTGGCTCTTTGATATCTTGTCCGCCTTGGTGGCGACTACCGTCCCCTGCAGTCCATGATATCTGAGGTAATCATACATCTGCACATCCTGCCTGGTAGGTTCGTGTCTTATGTCCACCAGCTGAATCACCTGGATCAGACTCTGTCTTACAGTGAAATATGTTTCCATCATCCTGCCCCAGTCTTCGCTGACGGATCTGGAAACTTTCGCGTATCCGTATCCCGGGAGATCAGCTATCCTGAAATCGTCATTTATCTCATAAAAATTGATCGTCCTGGTCTTTCCCGGAGAACCGCTGATCTTCGCCAGATGTCTTCTCCCCGTCAGCATGTTCAGCAGTGAACTCTTGCCTACATTCGATCTGCCCGCAAAGGCGACCTCAGGTCTGTCGTCGGGCGGATACTGTTTTTTATCGGCAGTGACAGCTACTATCTCCGCCTTTTTGATCTTCATTTTTTTCCGCCTTTTTTTGCCGGGACCAGCGCCTCACGCAGCGCATCCGCGGCATTGTCGATCAGAACGAATTTCATCTGCTTCCTGACTTTTTCAGGTATGTCGTCGATGTCTCTTTCATTTTCACGCGGGAGCAGCACCTTCTTTATGCCTGCTCTGTGAGCCGCAAGGACCTTTTCTCTTATGCCCCCAACCGGAAGCACCTTGCCCCGCAGCGTTATCTCTCCCGTCATGGCGATATCCTTTCTGGCAGGCTGGCCTGTCAGAGTAGATACTATCGCTGTGCACATCGTCACTCCTGCAGAAGGTCCGTCCTTGGGAACAGCTCCTTCCGGTATGTGTATATGTATATCATAATTTTTATAAAAGTCTTTTTCAATACCCAGTTCATCAGCAATAGAACGTATATAGCTGACTCCCGTCCTTGCTGATTCCTGCATGACATCCCCCATCTGTCCGGTGAGGTTCAGCTTGCCGCTGCCCGGCACAGCTGCCGTTTCTATGAACAGCGTCTCGCCCCCGACAACAGTCCAGGCCAGACCGGTAGTAACGCCGATCTCTTTTTCTCCCGTTATCTTGTCATATCTGAAGCGTCTCTTCCCGAGGAGCTCTTCTGCTGCGGCGGGATCGATCCTGTATTTTTCCTGCTCGTCAGTGACCAGTTTTCTGGCCGTCTTGCGGCATATGTTGGCTATCTCGCGTTCCAGATTTCTGACGCCGGATTCTCTGGTGTAATAATTTATGATGTCGCGTATGGCTCTGTCAGTAAAAGATATGTTCTTTTTCTTCAGCCCGTGTTCGGCAGTCTTTTTTGGTACCAGATACTTCTTGGCTATCTGCAGTTTTTCTTCTTCCGTATATCCTTCGACTTCTATGACTTCCATCCTGTCGAGCAGCGGAGCAGGTATCGTCTCTATGGTGTTCGCAGTTGTGATGAACATTACTTTCGACAGATCGAAAGGCACCTCGAGATAATGATCGGTAAAGCTCTTGTTCTGTTCCGGATCGAGTACCTCCAGAAGAGCGGATGCCGGATCTCCTCTGAAATCCGCTCCGAGCTTGTCGACTTCATCGAAAAGGAAGACAGGATCATTGGTCCCGGCATCCTTGATGCAGTTTATGACACGCCCCGGTATCGCGCCTATATATGTGCGCCTGTGTCCCCTGATCTCCGCTTCATCACGGACACCGCCCAGAGACATTCTCACGAATTCCCTGCCGATGGATCTGGCCACAGATTTTGCTATCGAAGTCTTGCCCGTGCCCGGAGGGCCAACCAGACAGAGTATGGGGCCCTTTATCCTGTTTGACAGCTTGATGACAGCCAGGTACTCGAGGACTCTCTCTTTAACTTTATTGAGGCCGTAATGATCTGCTTCCAGTATTTTCTCCGCCTCTTTCATATCCAGCTCTGAATCCGAGGAAATGTTCCACGGCAGGGCAAGTATCGTTTCTATATATGTCCTGATGACTGTCCCTTCGGCACTGGATGCCTGCATCTTTGACAGTCTCTTGATCTCTTTTTCAACTTTATCTGCGGTCTTTTCCGGGAGCTCCAGCTCTTTCAGCTGTTTTCTCCATTCCTCTATTTCGTCTTCGACATCTTCATCGATGCCCAGTTCTTCCTGTATGGCATGCATCTGCTCACGCAGGTAGTATTCGCGCTGATTCTTGTTTATCTGCGATTTCACCTTGGTGGAGATGTCCTGCTCTATATTGAGGATCTCTATTTCTCTGGAAAGCAGCCTGCTCAGCACTTCGAGCCTTTCATCGGTATCGATGGCGTCGAGGATCTCCTGTTTGTCTTCAGTCTTCACATCCATATGCGAAGCGACCAGATCGGCAAACCTTCCCGGTTCATTTATCCCTGCCACTGTAGCAAGGATATCAGGCGGCTGCTTCTGATCGAGCCTCAGATACTCATCGAAGCTGCTCATGACTGTACGCATCAGAGCCTCCGTCTTCGGCGGTATCTCATCCGGCTCATCGTCATTGATCTCTTCTACGGCGCATTTGAAATAAGGCACTTCGAGAAGCACCTCATCGACGCGTCCTCTGCACTTTCCCTCTACCAGGACCCTGATGGAGTCACCAGGCAGTTTCAGCATCTGCTTTATCTTTGCCACTGTGCCGATATGATAAAAATCATCCGGCGTCGGCAGATCCAGATTTTCATCTTTCTGTGTAGACAGGAATATATGCTGATTTTTGATCATGGCCTTTTCCAGAGCATTGATGGATTTTTCTCTGCCTATGTCAAAATGGAGCACCATATTCGGAAATACTGTCAGTCCCCTCAGCGGGATCATCGGCAGTATCAGTCTGCCGTCTTCTGTCTTTTCTATTTTTGTATAATCATCTGTCTCTGCAGCTGATGTCTTGTTTTCTTCCATATCTTCTCATTTCCTTCGGAGCATATCTGCTCCGGTATATATACTGTCTTATGCAGTCTCCTCATGTTTGATCTTTGCATTCTGATCAGTCATCACCAGCGTCGGCCTTACCTCTTCATCTATGGCCGCCTTGGTTATTATGCATTTGCTGACGTCTTTTCTCGATGGTATTTCATACATGATATCTGTCATGATCGATTCCATTATACTGCGCAGTCCTCTGGCTCCGGTCTTCTTTTCCAGAGCCTTCCTGGCGATGCTCTTGACCGCATCGTCTTCGATCTCCAGCTCGACATCATCCATATCGAAAAGCTTTTTGTACTGCTTGACCAGTGCATTCTTCGGCTCTGTTATTATCCTTACCAGAGCATCCTCGCTGAGTTCCTGCAGCGTCACCATGGCCGGCAGCCTGCCGATGAATTCAGGTATCAGTCCGTACTTCAGCAGATCTTCCGGCTGCACCAGTTTGAGTATCTCAGCAGTCTCTTCTTCGTTTTTCTCTACCTCGGCATTGAATCCGATCACCTTTTCTCCGACTCTCTGCTGTATTATCTTGTCGAGTCCGTCAAAGGCTCCTCCGCATATGAACATCACATTCGTAGTATCGAACTGTATGAATTCCTGATGCGGATGCTTGCGTCCTCCCTGCGGCGGAACGCTGGCGACTGTGCCCTCGAGTATCTTCAGCAGAGCCTGCTGCACACCCTCGCCGCTGACATCGCGCGTTATTGACGGGTTTTCCGTCTTTCTTGCTATCTTGTCGATCTCGTCGACATAGATGATGCCCTTCTGCGCCTTCTCAATATCATAATCGGCAGCCTGTATCAGCTTGAGAAGAATGTTTTCGACATCCTCTCCAACATAACCTGCTTCAGTCAGCGCTGTGGCATCTGCTATGGCAAACGGAACATTCAGTATCTTTGCCAGCGTCTGCGCCAGAAGTGTCTTGCCGCTTCCGGTAGGCCCTATCATGACGATATTGCTCTTCTGGAGTTCTACATCGTCATTGCTGGCGATCTTGCCTATACGTTTATAGTGATTGTATACCGCAACGGCAAGCGATTTTTTCGCATCCTCCTGCCCGATGACATATTCGGAAAGTTTCTCTGCTATATCCTTCGGCTTGGGCAGTTCTTCGTTTTCTTCACTGAATGCTGCCTGCTCGTCATCTAGCCCTTCTGCGATTATGTCCTGACAAAGTTCGATGCATTCGTTGCAGATATATACATCCGGCCCTGCGACCAGACGTTTGACCTGGCTCTGCGGTCTGCCGCAGAACGAACACTTTATCTCATTGTTGTCGTCGTACTTCCCCATTTTCTTCCCCTTATCTGGTTTCTATCACCTTGTCGATAAGCCCGTATTCGACTGCTTCTGCAGCGGACATGAAATTGTCTCTGTCTGTATCCTTATCGATGACATCCAGTTTCTGACCGGTCTTATCTGCCAGGATCCTGTTTAGTTTTTCTTTTGTCCTGATGATCCAGTCTGCATGGATCTTGATATCTGTAGCCTGCCCGCTGGCTCCGCCCAGCGGCTGATGGATCATTATTTCAGCATTGGGGAGCGCAAAACGCTTTCCCTTTGTTCCCGCAGTCAGCAGCAGTGCGCCCATACTGGCCGCCATGCCTACACAGATCGTGGAAATGTCAGGCTTCACATACTGCATGGTATCATAAATAGCCATTCCCGCAGTAACGCTTCCGCCGGGACTGTTCACATATATACATATGTCTTTTTCAGGATCTTCTGCTTCAAGAAAGAGTATCTGCGCCACTGCCAGACTGGCTATGTGTTCGTCTATTTCTTCGCCTATGAATATTATCCTGTCTTTCAGCAGACGCGAGTAGATATCGTATGACCTTTCTCCTCTGCTGGTCTGTTCAATTACATATGGTACTAAAGCCATTGCTGCCTCCATGCTCTTTATTCATTTATTACCGCATTTTCAAAGATATAATCAACGGCTTTCTTCATTTTCAGATCTTTTTCTATGAAGCTGATGTTATCGATGCCGAGACTTTCTCTGATTTTTTCGGGTTCCATCTTGTACTGCTTGGCCATAGCATCGATCTGTTCGTCTACTTCGGCTTCAGTAACTTCGATATTTTCGGCATCAGCCACAGCTGCAACCAGCATCCTTGTCTTCACTCTCTTGAAAGCATCGTCCTTGAGTTCTTCCTGGAAGTCCTTCATTTCCTTATTAAGGTACTGGCAGTACTTCTGCAGATCCATGCCCTGCATCCTCAGCTGCTGATCGAATTCCTGCATCATATTGCTGATCTCGTCCTCGACCATCACATCAGGCACATTGATATCATTTGCCTCATAGACCTTCTCCAGAGCCTTGTCCTTCATCTGAGTCTGTACATGGGACTCCTTGGTCTTCAGCAGCTGATCGGCCACGCTCTGTCTGTATTCTGCAAATGTGTCGAACTCGCTGACATCCTTGGCAAATTCATCATCCAGCTCCGGCAGCTCCTCTTCCTTGATCTCATGTATCAGGCATTTGAATACTGCTTCCTTGCCGGCCAGATCCTTGGCGTGATAATCTTCGGGGAACTTTACTTTTACTTCTGTTTCCTTTTCTTTTTCAGCGTCTACCAGCTGATCCTCGAATCCCGGTATGAAGCTGTCCGAACCTATTACCAGAGGATATTCCTCGGCGGAACCGCCTTCGAATTCCTCGCCGTCTACTGAACCCTTGTAATCCAGTATGACTGTATCTCCGTCTTTTACAGGCCTGTCGACATTGTTCATGCGTGCATTTCGCTTCTGTGTCATTTTGATATCTTCATCTATATCTTCATCCGTTACTTCGGCTGTAAGTTTGTCTATTTCCACGCCTGCATAATCCTTTACTTCGATCTCCGGATAAATTTCGACTGTTACTGTAGCTGTGAAATCCTCGCCTTTTTTGATCTGTGAAAATTCCACGGCCGGCCTGTTTATGATCTCCAGATCGAGATCCTCGACTGCCTTGGGATAATTGTCATTGAACACATAGTTGATGGCATCTTCAAGGAAAATGTCTTCGCCGTATCTTCTTTCGATGATGCTGCGGGGAGCCTTTCCCTTTCTGAATCCGTCAACATTGAATTTATCCTTGTTATGCTGGTATGCTTTTACTGTTGCCGTTTCGAGCTCCTCACCTGTGAACTCCATAGTGAATCTTGCTTTTCCGTCTTCCTTTGAAATAAAAGTTGCTTTCATTTTTTAATTTTCCTCCTGTTGATCTATCATATCCAGCATCATCAGCCCTCTGGCAAATTTGCTGTTTTTCTCCGGCGTCAGATTGTATCTGTTCTGAATCATATCGCCCAGCTTTTCAAGTTCTTCTCTGTCGCCTGAATACAATTCTATTTCCAGTTCGCATACATCACTGCTGCCATTGGCTGTAACTATTTCGCCGCTGTCTATCGACACTTCCATGATGCTCGTTCCTGTGTCCACGCGGAACGCTCTGCGTTCGACATTGACCTCCATGAACGGACTGATGCTGTCTTCGCCGATAAGCTCAAGCATTTCCTTCCCTATTTCGCTCTCTCCAAACACCTCTGGATCAGGTTCTTCCGGCAATTCTCTCATACAAAGGTTTATGTTCAGTTCTTCCCGCGTGTGCAGCGGTCCCTCATTCGTACCGTCCCACTTCAGAGAAGCTACGACTCTTTCGCCCTCCTGCCTGACGCGGAAAGCGATGTCGTGCCTGAACAGCACATTGTCCTCTGTATCAAAATACCTGGCTCTGAATTCTTCAGTGCTTCTGGAATCATGTTCTTCCATGGATCTGAGCTCTTCATCGGACCAGATGCGGTCTGCGATCCTATCGCTGCTCACCGCATATTTAAGTTCTATTTCCATGTTTGATGCTCTCCTTGCACAATAGTATTGATATTTTAACACTTTTCCCCTATTGTTTCAACTGATTTCAGGTTTTCTAATGCCCCTGTCAGGGCCGGGGAAAAACTTGAAAACGCCCCCTCAAGGAGCGTTTCTGCAATATATCATAATTGTTGTGCATATGTCAAATCAGTCTGCATGCATATATGCCGGGCCCGGTTCAGATGACCGGATCTGCGCGTCTGAATCCTGCGCTGTCAGCCTCATTGTCGGCCAGAGTCGCGACAACGACAGCTTTGATCGTGTGCATCCTGTTTTCCGCTTCATCGAACACCCTGCTGCAGCTGCCGCGGAACACCTCGTCTGTGACTTCCCTGATATCATAGCCTAGTTCTTTCTGTTCCCTGGCCATATCGGTCTCAAAATCATGGAAGGACGGCAGACAGTGGAGGAATATCACATTTTCATTCCCGGTCTTCGCCAGCATCTCTTCTGTCACCTTGTACGGAGTCAGCAGCTTCACTCTTTCCGGTATCTGTTCCTCTTCACCCATGGAGGCCCATATGTCCGTGTATATGACATCCGCACCCCTGAGATCTTTTTCATCATCTGAAACAGTTATTTTTCCTCCGGTCTCTGCTGCTGCCGCAGAGGCGGCGGCGATTATCTTTTCATCTATCTGATCAGCCAGGCTCTTCGGCCCGTAAGCGACATACTCCATGCCCATTTTGGCACAGCCGTACATCCATGCATAGCTCATATTGTTGCGTATGTCTCCGCAGAAAACCACTTTGCACTTGTTCAGGGGCTTGTCTATATGCTCTTCCATGGTGAGCATATCCGCCAGTATCTGCGTCGGATGGTCCGCATCTGTCAGGCCGTTCCATACCGGTACTCCGGAATATCTGGCCAGATCTTCAACTGTTTTCTGCTCATACCCTCTGTATTCTATGGCATCGAAGAAACGCCCGAGCACTTTTGCCGTATCCTCGAGAGATTCTTTCTTGCCCATCTGCGAACTTCCCTTATCCAGATATGTGACATGCGCGCCCTCGTCAAGGCAGGCTATCTCGAACGAGCATCTTGTGCGTGTGGATGTCTTTTCAAAGAGCAGCACCGCATTTTTACCCTTGAGCACCTCGTCATGGATGCCGGCCTTCTTCTTTGCTTTTAATTTTTTTGCCAGATCCAGGAGATATCTGATCTCTTCCGGCGTCAGGTCCATCAGTGTCAGGAAGCTTCTGCCCTTCAGATTAACAGTCATTTTGCGTCCTCCGTTTCATCATCTATATTTTCGTAATATCCACCATGTTCACATCATCGAGGGTTTTTCCGGAAAGCAGGCAGTTTGCCAGGGCATTTGCCGTATCGATGGATGTCAGCGTGGCAATGCTCCTCTCGATCGCTTTCCTTCTCATCTGCACCGACTGTATGGCGGGATCTCTGCCTATCTTCGAAGTCGATACCACGAAATCTACTGCGCCGCTGTCGAACAGCGTATTGGTGTTCGGCTCAGGCTCATCGAATTTATTGATCCTTTCCGCCGCTGCACCATGCTCATTGAGAAATCTGCAGGTAGCGTCGGTGGCCGCTATCTTATATCCGAAAGCGATGAATTTTTTCGCCAGTTCCGCAGCCTCAGGCTTATCGGCATCCTTTACGGTTATCAGCACAGTATCGCCGACCTTGCTGAGATCGTATCCTGCTCCCATCAGTCCCTTGTACAGCGCCGATTCGAAATCCCTGTCTATGCCGAGCACTTCTCCCGTCGATTTCATTTCCGGCCCCAGCATGCTGTCCGCATCGGTCAGCTTCGAGAAGCTGAAGACCGGCACCTTGACGGCCACATACTCATCATTGGGGACCAGACCGGAACTGTAGCCCATCGCTTCCAGCGTATCGCCGAGCAGGATGCGCGTAGCCAGTTTCACGATCGGCACATTGGTCACTTTGCTGATGTAGGGAACGGTCCTCGAAGACCTCGGATTGACTTCTATGACGTACAGCGTACCTTCATAATACACATACTGTATGTTGATCAGGCCCACTACCTTCAGCGATCTGGCCAGCATTCCCGTATATTCTATGATCTTGTCGATCACCTCTGCGGAAAGATTCTGCGGCGGGTATACTGAGATCGAATCTCCCGAGTGGACTCCCGCACGTTCTATGTGCTCCATTATCCCCGGTATCAGGAAATCCTTTCCGTCACAGACTGCATCCACCTCGATCTCCGTACCCATTAGATATTTGTCTATGAGCACCGGATTTTCAAGCTCTTTCCGGGCTGTGATGATATCCATGTATTCGATCACATCATCGGCGCTGTAGGCGATGATCATATTCTGTCCGCCCAGCACATACGAAGGCCTCAGCAGCACCGGATATCCCAGTTCTTCAGCTTCACGCACGGCCTCTTCGGTATGATAGGCCATTCTGCCGTCCGCCCTGGGTATGCCGAGTCTGCCCAGCAGCGTATCGAATCTCTCCCTGTCTTCGGCCTCATCGATGCTGTCCGCAGATGTCCCCAGGATGTTGACACCGCGTTCCGTAAGATGTTTAGTCAGCTTGATGGCTGTCTGACCCCCGAACTGCACGACGGCGCCCCATGGTCTTTCCGTATCCAGTATGCCGTCGACATCTTCCGGCGTCAGCGGTTCGAAATATAGTCTGTCCGAGATATCGAAATCAGTTGATACTGTTTCCGGATTGTTGTTGACTATTATCGCTTCATATCCGGCTTCTTTGACGGCATTAACGCAGTGTACAGAACAATAGTCGAATTCTATGCCCTGTCCGATACGTATGGGCCCCGAGCCGAAGACTATGATCTTTTTTTTGCCGCTGTCATGCTCTGCAATAAATTCCGCAGCTTCGTTTTCCTCATCATATGTAGCATAAAAGTACGGTGTCTCTGCTGCAAATTCCGCAGCGCATGTATCGACCATCTTGAATGCGGCAGAAAGTTTTTTCGGCGGCTTCTGTCCGCTGAGTCTTTCTATGGTACTGTCGAGGAAGCCCATGTCCTTGGCATCCTGATATTTCGTCTCCGTCAGCTCTCCGGCCATCAGATATTTCTCCATGTAGGCAAGATTGTTGATCTTGGAAAGGAACCATTTGTCTATACCGGTGATGCCGAAAATATTTTCTATCGGCACGCCGCGTTTCAGCGCTTCATAGATAACGAATATCCTCTCATCATCACAGTTATGCAGCAGCTGCTCTATCTCAAGAGTCGATCTCCCCTTCAGTTTTTTCAGGTCGAGCGTATCTAGACCGAGCTCGATAGAACGGACCGCCTTCATGAGGGCCTGTTCGAAAAAGCTCCCTATCGCCATGACTTCACCCGTGGCCTTCATCTGCGTACCCAGAGTCCTGCGCGCATATACGAATTTGTCGAAAGGCCATTTCGGAAATTTTACTACTATGTAATCGAGGGCCGGTTCGAAACAGGCATAGGTTTTGCCGGTCACCATATTTTTTATTTCATCCAGCGTGTAGCCTATGGCTATGCGCGAAGCGACCTTGGCAATGGGATATCCCGTAGCCTTGCTCGCCAGAGCCGAGGAACGAGATACCCTCGGATTGACTTCTATGACTGCATATTCGAAACTGTCGGGGTTCAGTGCGAACTGGCAGTTGCAACCTCCCTCGACGCCGAGTTCCTGTATTATCTTTATCGATGCCGACCTGAGCATCTGATATTCCTTGTCTGCCAGAGTAACTGCCGGCGCAACTACTATCGAGTCCCCCGTATGTACGCCTACAGGATCCAGGTTCTCCATCGAGCACACTGTTATAGTGTTGTTCTTTGAATCGCGCATGACTTCGAATTCTATCTCTTTCCATCCCGAAACGCATCTCTCGACGAGTATCTGCGTTATCGGCGAAAGCCTCAATCCGTCGCCGCCGATTATTTTCAGCTCTGCCGGCGTCTGCGCAATGCCTCCGCCTGTGCCTCCCAGAGTGAATGCCGGCCTGACGATGACCGGATATCCGATCTCCTGCGCATATTCCAGCGCATCTTCTATGTGATTGACTACCTTCGATTCGATCACCGGTTCCCCGATGGACAGGAGCATATCTTTGAACTTCTGTCTGTCCTCGGCCTTGTCGATGGTCTCAGGGTCGGCGCCGAGCAGCTTGACATCATTGGCTTCCAGGAAACCTTCCTTGGCCAGCTGCATGGACAGCGTAAGGCCCATCTGTCCTCCCAGCGTGGGCAGGATGCTGTCCGGTTTCTCTTTCTTAATGATCTTCCTCAGCACCGGCAGCGTCAGCGGTTCTATATACACTTCGCTGGCCATCGTCTTGTCAGTCATGATCGTGGCCGGATTCGAATTGACCAGTACGACATCGAGGCCTTCCGCTTTCAGCGTACGGCACACCTGTGTCCCCGCGTAGTCGAACTCCGCCGCCTGGCCGATCACTATCGGACCGGAACCGATCACAAGTACTTTTTTTATGTCTTTTCTGAGCGTCATTTTCTTTTCCTCATATTATCCGTGAATCTGTCAAAGAGATATTGTGTATCGTGCGGACCTGCGCAGGCTTCCGGATGGAACTGCACAGTAAAGGTGTCCGGTCTGTTGTACACTATGCCTTCGCAGCTGCCGTCATTGGCATTGTGATGGCTGACTCTGCCTATATCAGGTGTTATCGATTCGTTGACTACCGCATATCCGTGGTTCTGGCTGGTGACGAACACCCTGTCTCTTTCGACATCCACTACCGGCTGATTGGCTCCGCGATGTCCGTATTTGAGCTTTTCCGTTCTGCCTCCGGCCGCAAGCGCCATCAGCTGATGTCCGAGGCATATGCCGAGTATCGGCACATCAGTCTGCATTATTTCCTGCAGGTTGCCGATTATCTTCGTCTCCTTTGCCGGATCTCCGGGGCCGTTGGAAAGCATGATCCCGTCTGGGTCGAGTGCCATGATCTCATCCGCAGTCGCATCCCACGGCATGACCATGACATTGCAGCCTCTCTGGTTCAGGCTCCTCAGTATATTTGTCTTATATCCGTAATCCAGCAGCACGACCCTGAGATCGCCGCCTTCTACATTGAATGCCGTCTTCTCACTGCTGGACACTTTGCTCACCGGATCGATGATCTCAAATGATCTGATCTTCTCCAGTATATCACCCATGTCATGCAGATCCCCTGTCGTGACCGCACCGTTCATGACACCGTACTCGCGTATCTTTCTCGTCAGCGCCCTGGTGTCGATATCGTAAATGCCGACTATTCCGTGCCGCTCCAGATATTCTCCGAGAGTGCTCTTGCTCCTGAAGTTCGACGGCTCATAGCACCATTCTCTGATTATATATCCGCTGAGCCACACCTTGTCCGACTCCGTATCTATATCATTGATGCCGTAATTGCCGATGAGCGGAAATGTCTGCGTAACGATCTGTCCGTAGTAGCTGGGGTCGGTAAGCGTCTCCTGGTAGCCGGTCATGCCCGTCGTGAATACTACTTCTCCGCAGGCTGTGCCCTCTGCCCCCAGGCTCCTTCCCTTGTATACGGTCCCGTCGGCAAGTATCAGATATGCGGGTATCTCTTCCAGATACGCCATTCTGCTCTTGCTGTCTACTTTATTAGATGCCATACTTCCTCCTGACAGGGAATACTATCTCTGTTCTGTATTATTGCTGTCGTGTATATACATGATTATACACACGGCTTTGTGCGCAGTCAACGGGTTTTCCGTGATTTTTTGCGTTTTCATGCATATTTATTCATCAAGGCGGCGCTGCGCCCGCCTGCCGTGAAACTGATAATAACAGACCTCGATGCGTCCGTTGTAAAGTTTGCGGCGTCTGTCGGCCGGATGTCCCATTATTTTTTCTTCAGCTGTCCTGTCCGAAGTTATCATGAACAGGGATCTGCTCTCATCCGCAGCCATGAATGCCGCAAGTGCCTCATAAATATGCTGTATCTCCTTGTCGCTGCCGATACGTTCCCCGTACGGCGGATTGGTTATGACTATCTCAGCGCCTCCGTCCCTGACGGATTCTTTTTCGAGGAAATCAACGATATCCATGCAGCTGAATTCTATCGCATCATCTACTCCCGCCTCCGCCGCATTTTCATTTGCAGCCGCGACTGCTTCTTTATCTATATCTCCGGCGAATATTTTCAGTTCAGCATCGCTGTCGATCGCCTCAAAAGCCTTTTTTCTTTCTTCCTTCCACATTTCCTTATCTATGAAATCCCAGTCCTCCGCCGCGAATCGGCGCGAAAGTCCCGGAGCGATATTGCGGCCGATCATCGCTGCCTCTATGGGTATGGTCCCTGACCCGCAGCAGGGATCTATGAGCAGTCTGTCTTTGTTCCAGAACGACAGTTCCACCATCGCCGCAGCCAGAGTTTCTTTTACCGGCGCTGCCACGCTCGCTGTCCTGTAGCCGCGCTTGTTGAGTCCCGCGCCTGTAGTATCCACAGTGATAGTTGCCCGGTCCTTCAGCAGAGTGACCTTGACTGTATATTCCGCGCCCGTTTCCGGGAAGCGGCTGATGCCGTAGCTTTCCGTCAGCCTTTCGACTATGGCCTTTTTTACAGTCTTCTGGCAGTTCGGTTCGCTGCGCAGTTTCGACTTTACCGTCGAAGCATTAACTGTAAATTTGCCGTCAGGCGGTATCATCTGCTCCCATGGGCAGCCTTTGACTCTCTGAAAAAGTTCCTCGGATTCTTCCGCAGTGAATTCATCAGTCATTATCAGGATCCTGTCTGCGCATCTCAGCCACAGATTGCTCCTGACCACAGCTCTTTCGTCTCCGGCAAAAACAACTTTCCCGTTTTCCGTCCTGATGACTTCATATCCCAGTTTTTCTATTTCGCGTCTTGCCACCGCTTCCAGCCCGAATGTCGTGGCTGCGATAAGTTTCAGCTGCATCTGTCCTCCCTGTTTCTGGTAAAATAAAGGCTATCTCTGAGAGATAGCCTTCCGATATACAAGTATTGGTTTTATATGAATGTTTTCTTTCTCCTGTTGAGTTCTGATTTCTCAACGATCTCCATATTGTTCAGCGCCATGCCCGTTCCTATTGCCACGCATGAAAGCGGATCATCGGCAACTGTTACCTTCATTCCTGTTCTTTCCTGAAGTCTGTCGCCTATGCCGTACATCAGAGCTCCGCCGCCGGTCACGACTATCCCCGACGAACTTATGTCCGCAGACAGTTCAGGCGGTGTCTTCTCAAGCACTGCATGCACTCCGTCGCATATCTGCTGCAGAGGTTCCTCCAGAGCTTCCATGACTTCGCTGCTGGTCATTTCCACATCTCTGGGAAGACCCGTTACCAGATCACGGCCGCTGCATTCCATCTTGGCATCCTCCGGTCTGGGCGAAGCAGTTCCTATGCCTATCTTCAGTTCTTCGGCAGTTCTTTCGCCGACATACAGTTTATGCTTTTTACGCATGTATTTTACTATCGCTTCGTTGAATTTATCGCCGGCCACCTTGACTGAATTGCTGGCCACTATTCCGCCGAGAGCGATGATGGCTATATCAGTCGTACCGCCGCCTATGTCTACTACCATGATGCCTTCAGGTCTGGTGACATCCAGTCCCGCTCCTATGGCTGCCGCCATCGGCTCTTCCATCAGGTAAACGTCCTTGCCGCCTGCCTGTGTGGCCGCTTCTCTGACGGCACGCTTTTCTACTTCCGTCACGCCGCTGGGAACGCAGACCATTATTCTCGGTCTGAAGAATTTCCCTGTGCCGCATGTCTTCTTGATGAAGTACTTGAGCATCCTTTCTGTTATATCATAATCCGAAATCACTCCGTCTCTCAAAGGTCTTACTGCGATTATGTTGGCAGGAGTCCTTCCGAGCATCTGTCTTGCTTCCTCACCGACTGCAAGTATTTCGTCGGTTTCTTCATCTACAGCCACGACCGAAGGCTCCTTCAATACGATGCCCTTGTCTTTTATATATACGATCACGTTAGCTGTTCCGAGATCTATACCGACTTCTTCTGAAAATGCCATGTTGTCTGTCCTCCTAACCTGTAATAACAACGTGCTAAAATATTATATATAATAGCCGAAGGTTTTTCAACCTTTTTTATCGCAGGGACCTTTATTTGCCGTCCGTCCTGTCAGATGCGGCTTTGATGAATTCCCTGAAGAGAGGATGGGCCTTATTGGGCCGGCTCTTGAACTCCGGGTGATACTGCACGCCGATGAAATGCCTCTTGCCCGGCAGCTCTATCGCTTCCACCAGCCGCCCGTCCGGACTGGTGCCGGCGATCTTCATGCCGTTTTCCTCGAACACCTGTCTGTATTCATTATTGAACTCATACCTGTGCCTGTGCCTCTCGGCTATCTCTTCCCTGCCGTAGGCCCGCGCCATTATCGTATCGTCCTTTATGACACACGGATAGGCACCGAGCCTCATCGTGCCGCCCTTGGGCATATCGCCGTTCTGGTCAGGCATGAAATCGATGACCTTATCTGTGCAGTTTTCATCAAATTCTCCGGAATCGGCATTTTCTATGCCCGCCACGTTTCTGGCAAATTCTATCACAGCTATCTGCATGCCCAGACAGATGCCGAAATACGGTACATCATGCTCCCTGGCATATTTGGCGGCTATTATCTTTCCTTCGATGCCCCTGTCTCCGAATCCGCCCGGCACCAGGATGCCTGCCACGTTTCCAAGGAGCTTGTCTGCTGTTTTTTCAGTTACATCTTCCGCCTCTACCCATTCTATTTCCACACAGCAGCCGTTTTCATAGCCTCCGTGCCGCAGCGCTTCGGCCACCGACAGATAGGCATCATGCAGCTTCATATACTTGCCGACGATAGCTATGCGCACTTCCTTGGTCGCATTCTCGATGCGTTCGAGCATCTCGTTCCATTCCGTCATGTCACAGGGCCCTGCATTGATGTTCAGTTCCCGGCAGGCTATCCAGGAGAAATCGCTCTTCTCCAGCATCACCGGTGCTTCATAGAGGACCGGCAGTGTGGTGTTCTCGATGACGCAGTCCCTTTTAACATTGCAGAACAGCGATATCTTGTCAAAAATATCTTCACTGATGGGTTCGTCTGCCCGCAGCACGATTATGTCCGGCTTGATGCCCATGGCCTGCAGTTCCTTTACCGAATGCTGCGTAGGCTTTGATTTATGTTCTCCCGAACTCTTGATATACGGCACCAGCGTCACATGTATGAACAGACAGTTCTCTTTGCCGACCTCCAGTGATATCTGCCTGATGGCTTCGAGAAAGGGCTGTGATTCTATATCGCCGCAGGTCCCGCCGATCTCCGTGATCACGATATCGGCATCGCTCTGGTCGCCGACGCTGTAGATGAATTCTTTTATTTCATTTGTTATATGGGGTATTATCTGCACTGTGCTGCCCAGGTATTCGCCCTGACGCTCTTTGTTCAATACGTTCCAGTACACTTTTCCTGTAGTCAGGTTGGAATATTTATTAAGATCTTCGTCGATGAAGCGTTCATAATGTCCCAGATCAAGATCCGTCTCGGCTCCGTCTTCAGTGACATAGACCTCGCCGTGCTGGTACGGGCTCATCGTGCCCGGATCGACATTCACGTAAGGGTCGAGCTTCTGGGAAGCGACCTTGAGGCCCCTGGCCTTCAGCAGTCTCCCCAGTGAAGCAGCTGTTATGCCCTTGCCGAGTCCCGAAACAACTCCACCTGTTACAAATATGTGTTTTTTCATGATCGTATCCTCCATTTTACCCGTGCGGCATCTTCTTCGCCTGTACGTCATCCTAACCGATATAACAAAAAAACAAGGTGCAGATCGGCTGGGAGTGAGAAGGATATCCAAGACCCCATTATCGCCGTCTTTGCCTTATTCATATGCAGTGCACTTTTTTTATTTACTAAAACAGTATATAACTTTTCAGCAGTCATTGCCAGTACTTTTTTTGTTTTTTTATGCACGCAGCCGAGTTTTATTATGTGTGTCGATAAATTTCATGCTATAATCAAAATAGAATCGATGCAGGGGCTTTCATATCGGCGTCTGCACTCATCAGCAGAAAGGAACGCGAACATGAACATACTCGTAGTCGACGGTCAGGGCGGAGGCATAGGCAGGCAGGTCATCTCCGCATTGAAATCAAAATATGACAACTGCATCATCACTGCCGTGGGCACCAACAGTCTGGCTACCGGCAATATGCTCAAGGCCGGCGCCGATGAAGCCGCCACCGGAGAAAACGCCGTGATCACGATGTCACGCCGCGCCGATATCATCATCGGACCGGTAGGCATAGTCATTGCCGATTCGCTTCTCGGAGAAATAACTCCCGCCATGGCCGCAGCCGCAGGACAGAGCAGTGCCAAACGCATACTTATCCCGATGAACCACTGCGACAACATCATCGTCGGGGTACCCGACCTTTCCACAGAGAAGCTCATTGAATATGTTACGGAAGCAGTCGGAGAGCTGCTTTAGCGCCGCTGTATATCCCTGTCCGTCTCCTGCAGTCCTTTTGAACGCAATTTCAGCAGCTGCATCCTGATGTCATGTTAGTGTAAAATAATTGTGGAGTTTTCAAAAAAATGAAATAGAGATCAACTCTTTAATGATAGAATTTAATTACCAGAAAAATTCTTGAAAGGAGAGATCTCTATGGAACTCATTATACAACAAAT